>Ga0160505_100178_pt1 | contig 45903 bp, 33 predicted proteins | sample DIDeMG_FD_108225 | JGI IMG/M metagenome (GOLD analysis project Ga0160505, IMG submission 108225) | Enriched chicken feces microbial communities from UW Madison campus, WI, USA - DID2874_E49_Stillage MG | ecosystem: Host-associated > Birds > Digestive system > Large intestine > Fecal ... | reverse complement strand
TTGCAAAAAAAAAAAAAGAAATAAAACCAACACAATCCCACAAACTACCCTATAAGGTATCCATCGCCAATGAGCGTTGTCACCCATACTATACGGCTCTCATTCAGGCACCTCAAGAGCCACAGGGCCCTGCAGACCCCAAAGTAACGTTTCACATATTATCCGGGCCTCTGCGGCGTCACTATCTCCCAGATAACGTCTCCGCCAATCGTAAGCTTACTCCGGCTTTCTCCGTCCCATGTTGGGTCATGAGCTGCATTTACGATGAGCTAAGTTCCACTATAGATAGGATACATGGAAGCGAAGTATCGATGTTTGACAGCGATCCCTCTCCTATATCTCGCCAATTTCTTCTGTAGTCTTTTCTCAGCCAATCCACATGTGTCAAATTTCATCTCATCTCCTACTTGACTCCGTTCCCACTTTGTTCAATTCCAGGGCACCTACACTTGTTGTCCATATACGATCGCAGTCAGATCAATAATATGGGGCAAGCATGTGATTTTAGCCCTCTAACCTGCCTGGTGCGCACATTGCTGCCCTTTTTTTTTAATTTTTTTTCTTTTGTTCTTGCTCCTGTCTCGCGACTTTACTACTATTTAGGGTCAAGATATCCGGAGTTTTTTTTTCCCCAGCCAAACTTTTTTCGTAACCATGACTTCTGAGCAGGATTTCGACAAAAGTCTCGACAAAACCCCAGACGTGGGACTCTCAGTATTCACTTCCGACCACGAGAAAAACCTCGATGGTCCTTCCCCATCTTTACACAAGGGTGGAGAACTCAAGAGAACATTTTCAGTATGGTCGACTCTCGGTATCGGTTTCGGCTTGACTAACTCTTGGTTCGGTATTTCCGCCTCGTTGATCACAGGTATCCAGTCTGGAGGTCCCTTGTTGATCGTTTACGGAATCATCATCATCGCTTTCATTTCTTACTGCATCGGTATCACCTTATCTGAACTTTCTAGTGCTATCCCTTCCGCTGGTGGCCAGTACGTGTGGACGCGAGTATTGTCACCAAGAAAGTACTCCAGTTTTTTGGCTTACTTGTGTGGCTCGTTGGCATGGGCCGGATCTTTGTTCACTTCGGCCTCCATGGCCTTGAGTATTGCTCAGATGCTCATGGGTTTCTGGAACTTGTCTCATCCAGATCACGTAACCAAACCGTGGGAGCTCTTTGTAATCTACCAGTTGATCAACGTCTTCTTGGTGTTGTTCAACTGCTACGGTAAATACTTGCCCTACATCGCTAACTCCGCCTTGTATACCTCTTTGTTTTCCTACGTGGTCATTAGTATCACCGTGTTGGTGTGTGCCAGAGGAAACTACAATACCGCAAGCTTTGTTTTCAAAGATTTCGAGAACAACACAGGCTGGAAGTCGGCCGGAATCGCCTTCATTGTTGGATTGGTTAATCCCAACTGGAGTTTCTCTTGTCTTGACTCTGCATCTCACTTGGCTGAAGAAGTTCACGGAGCAGACAGAGTTATCCCTATTGCAATTTTGGGTACTGTGACCATTGGTTTGGTCACCGCATTGTCTTACGCCATTGCCATGTTCTTCTGCGTCACCAACTTGGATGCTATTATCAATAGTGGTACTGGCTTGCCAATCTTGGATATCTACTACCAAGCTTTGAAAAACAAGGCGGGAGCACTCTGTTTGGGCTCTTTGCTTTTCCTCACCGCTTGCGGATGCACCATTTCGGCTCATACTTGGCAGGCAAGATTGTGCTGGTCTTTTAGCAGAGACAACGGCTTGCCATTTTCCAAGTACTTGTCCATTATTGACCCTAACTTAGGTGTTCCATTGAACGCACATTTGTTCTCTTCCGCCATTGTCGCTGTTTTGGGCTGCTTGTACTTGGCATCCAGCACGGCTTTCAACTCCATGGTAGTAGGCTGCATTACTTTCTTGTTGTTGAGTTACTTGGTGCCCACTGGATGTTTGCTCTACAGGGGCCGTAACAACATTAAGCACGGATGTTTCTGGTTGGGCAAGCTTGGACTTTTCGCCAACATCATGACCATTTCCTGGGCCCTTTTCGCCTTAATTTTCTTCTCATTCCCTACATTCATGCCAGTTACTGCCGGCACCATGAATTATGTTCCTGTGGTGTATGCCATCTACATCTGTTGGGCACTCGGCTACTGGTTCTTCCCCATCAAGAAGTACTCATGCAGAGAGTACTTTGCTGGAGGTCTCGGAAACAACGAAGAGGAGGAGTTCCCCGATGTTTGTTTGACAGACCTTTAGATTAGATTTGCAACAAAAAGAGACTAGACTGCTGGCATCCTTTACTTCTTGTTATATACTAATCACATTACTTATTCAAACTGATGTTTCTTATTGGGTCAAGAAAAAAGTGATACAGCTCAGAACATCACAAATCCCAAGTGGTACTTAACACGAGATGTGACGGATTAGTACTAACGTCCGACCCATTTGAACTCTCGGTCGACACTGAGACTATGAAGTCAAAATTCAGTAGCTAGCAGTGCTAGAGTCACCACAGAAACAGCCTCACAACAGTAATTTTGCGTTAGTTGCAGCCTTTAGCAAGATCAGTGCCAGAAAAATAGCTACAACACTGAAGATAGAAGACAAAAAGAAAAGAACACTAATAGTAATAATAATAAACAGAGAAAAATAATTAAAATGTATGAACCTACTGACACCTCTCTTTCAGCTCTTGCGATCCAGACAGGTTCTTAAAGATCCATAGTTTTCTTCTCTCCATCAGCTATCGCACTCATTTACACTAAATGTCAGATTCAGTCGGCGTGGCCCCCAAGCAAGAACTGCCCACAAGCCACAAACGTCCTCCAGACCATAACGATGCACTGTCTAATGTGATGGATTACTTTTGGACAAAGTTGAGAAGAAAAAACTTTTGCCTGGTGAGAATTTCGCTCTTCAAGTAGCATTTTTTTCGCGCCGGGTAACCTTCTTCGCGGGCTCACTCTGCAACTTAACAGTGAGGTCAAAGACAATAACATCGTCAAGAGTACACCATCAAAAACCACCGATGTTTCTGTTTGGCTCTAAACCTGCGCAACAACAGCCGCCTTCTTCAGGTCTGGGTTTCTCTTTTGGGTCCAATTCTGCCCCGCAAACGGCGCCTCAAACTCAAGCATCGACGTTTTCAACCAACATTCAGAATGGTCAAAATGCTCAGAATAGCCAGACTAACACCAATACGTCTGCATTTCTGGGTTTGGGGAAGTCCAATTTCAGTGGCATCTCCTCTTCCAGCACGTTGCCTTCTGAAATTGCCCCAGACGCATCGTCCACGAAAATCTTGAAAGACTTATTAGATTCCGCAAACAATTTGCCCAAATTGGACAATGCAAACTTGGGATCTATCCACATGCCCTTGAATGAGTTGCAGAACAAGCTGCAGATGTTCAAGAAAAAGGATAATGTTAGTGGAAATTACACCCAGGCACATTACTTGCTCTCGGGAAGTGGAATCAATGCCGCGGATATTGAATCTGAATTGAAACATCTCTCTTCCAGTGGAGCAGACATTACTAGAACACATGCATTGGACAACACTTCCGTGTCCTCTGCGCCTGCTGATCGACCAGAGTCTATAGAAAACTACTTGATCGCTAAAAAGGAAGAGAATATTCTAAATGCGATCGAGCAGTCACTTGCCTCTGCATCCAAAGACTTTGATCAGTTCATCAATCAGAACGTAGTTATCGACTGGAAGGTGCGGAAAGAGCACTTGAAAAAGTCTTTGGGTATTCCCATCAAGAACAAGATCACCAATGAGGAGTTGGCCAAGTCTTTTGCTTGGAACAAGTCTTTGCCTGGCAACTACCGAATTTTGACCCCATTGGTTGCTAAGGGCGCGTCATCTTCCACAAGACAGTTGAGCAGAGACAAGTTCGAGAGCCACGCCAAGGTGATTTATAACCTCAATGAGGCCCGTTTACAGGACAAGAATTTTCCTTTATGTCTGTGCTTTGAAGAATTAAACAAATCCAATGCCGACTTGAAGTCGAAACAGATGGGTGAGGTGTGGAGAATTCTTGCAGACTTGTGCAATGAGAGATTTGTTAAAGTCAACCAAGAGCAACTCTTTTTTGATGAATACAGCGGTGCAAAGATTGGAAACAAATTGAAAAAACGCATAGTTCTGACCTCAAGAGCGTACTTGGAGGGTCAGTTTTTCGCATATATGGATGAGATCTACACCAAGGACGATAAAAAGCCCGACGTCTATCTTCCAGCTAACAATATCAACAAGGTGCTGTTTTTCATCCATAAGGTCATTACCAAAAATAACAACGAAGAGTACATGAAGCGTACTTTGAACATCAATGGCGTTCCAATCTGGGCTCTTCTTTTCTATTTGATGAGAAGTGGTCTTTATGCTGAGGCCATCGAACTCACAGCCGTCAACAGAGATGCTTTCGACAAGTTTGATAGCAATTTCCCTGTCTACTTGAATGCGTTCGTGAAAGCTGATGGATTTGGATTGCCTAGTCAATTGCAAGCAAGAATTTCTTCTGATTTCAGTCAAACTTTCCAGTTCTTGAACGAAGACTCCACAAATCTTGATCCATACAAATATGCGGTCTACAAAATCGTTGGTAAATGTGATTTGGCCAAGAAGTCGTTGCCAAACGCTATCAACTTGAGCATTGAGGATTGGTTGTGGTACCACTTGCTGCTCATCAACGAATTTAACCCTGAGGCATCCTCAAGTTTAATTTACGAGAACTACACTTTAGAAAACTTACAGAAAAAGGTGGTTTCTTTGGGTCCCAACAAGTTCAATGCATCTTCAAACAACCCGCTGTATGCCAAAAGTTTGATTATGCTTGGTTTATACGAAACTGCAGTTCAATATGTCTATGAATTCAGCAATGAGTGTGACGCAGTGCATTTGGCAACCGGATTGGGCTATTATGGATTGTTGAGAGTATCGTCCACAAAAACAGATGAGCTTGTCTCCATCACCGCAGAAGACACTTATGAGATCAATTTCAGCAGATTGTTGGGATCATACACGCGTACTTTCAAGATCAGTGACCCCAAGGTCGCTGCTCAATACCTCATTTTGATCTGTATGTCGAAGGGAGGTCACTCGCCGGGAGAAACTGCCAAGTGTCACGAAGCTTTACGTGAGCTCATTCTCCTTTCAAGAGAGTTCGGCCTTCTATTGGGAGAATTAAACTCCGAAAATGGCGACAGCTCGTCAGGAATTTTAAAGACACAGAGATCATTGATTAACTTGCCAGAATTACAGAACTTCTACCATCAAATCATCGAGGTAAGTGCCAGCAGGTGTGAAGAGGAAGGAAGAATCTTTGATGCCTTACGTCTTTACCAGCTTTGCCAGGAGTATAACACGGTGGTGTCTCTTCTTAACAAGTTCTTAAGTGAGGTCATTTCGATGAACGAATTGGACAAGCCTCTCTTGACTGGAGCGGAGTTCAAGACCAGCACAGGTGCTCTTAAACCGGAAGAGACAGTGGACAACAACATAATTCTTCTCAGTAAGAGCATTATGACAACTTTCAACAATAATAGCTACATCATCGAGAAGGTGTCTTCAAAGCAACGTGAAATCAACGGCTACTTACTACCAATTGTGGACATCAGACAAAAATTTATTGAGAAAGATTGGCAGGGCACCCTCTCTGCAGTGAAGGATTTGGGATTGATTCCAATCGTTTCATCAGACGATTTTGTTGACATCAGGCACTCTGCAGAAGCTTTGGCTAACTATGACGTGTGTCTCTTGCGAGTAATTCCTTCGTTGTTAATTATTGTCATGACATGTATCGCCCAAATGAATTACTCCATCTTGACAAAGAGATATGGTGCTGCAGATCACGAAAGATTCGAGGTGCACAACTTGAAGCAAATTGCTAAAAATTGCATGGTGTACGCCGGTATGATTCAGTACAAAATGCCAAGAGAGACTTACAGCTTATTGATCAACTTGGAGGCGCAGCTTTAAAAGTTGAGCATCTAGTTGAGAGCTTACAGAGGATGCAAGGGTGAATGGTAACACCTCAAGTCACATATGCATGGCACCTTCCGACAAATGCAGACCAGGCAAATACCAGGGCGATCCTTCCCCTCCACCCCACCTTCTGTATACAGCCTCACAATTCTCTGTGCAACTCAGCCAAAGCCTGACTTTATTGTCTTTAATGCATACACGACATTGTACACATTCTCTTAATAAAATTTGACCCGTTTTCCTAATTTCGATCAAACAACTCAGAAAATCGTCTTCGATGGCTGTAAGTACCAGCGCCATTGCCGGAATCGTCTCCGGACGCAACCCTTTGGAGTACTCCGCTTCATCTCCTTATACGATCTTCCTCTTTCAAGTGGTGATCATTGTCTTTTTTGCCCAACTACTCCATTTCCCGCTCAAGAAGATCCAACAGCCTCGTGTCATCGCAGAGGTGTTGTCGGGTATCATTCTTGGACCCACCGTAATGGGCCGCATTCCGAATTTTACCAATACGGTGTTCCCCACAGCATCTAAACCTGGACTCACCTTAGTAGCTAACGTGGGAATCATCTTGTTCTTGTTTATTGTGGGGCTAGAAGTGGACTTGAACTACATCAAGAAAAACGCTCGTGCGGCTTTCTCCGTGGGGATTATTAATATGGCCATTCCATTTGGTTTGGGATGTGGGATTGCCAAAGGTTTATACGATCACTATAGATTGACTGAGGTTGATTTGCCGCCTGTTAAGTTTACCACATACATGGTGTTTATTGCGGTGGCGTTGTGTATTACTGCCTTCCCAGTTTTAGCTCGAATTCTTGTGGAACTTAATTTGATTGGCGATAAGGTGGGTAATGTTGTGTTGTCAGCAGGTATCATCAATGACTTGACCGGATGGATCTTGCTTGCACTCGTAGTGACTTTGGCAAACGCAGGTAATGGTGTGAACACTGTTTATATTCTCCTTTTGACGTTGGCTTGGTTTTTACTTTTGATGTATCCCGTCCGGATGGCCATCACATTTTACCTCAGAAGATTCACCAATGAATTGACTACAGGAGAACCATCACAATTACTGATGTTGCTTATTCTTGTTCTCGTGTTCATCTCATCCTTCTACACTGATATCATTGGAGTTCACCCGATCTTTGGTGCATTCATGGTTGGGGTTATCTTACCTCGCGACAATGGTTTTGTGATTCGAATCACAGAAAAGCTTGAGGACTTGGTGTACATTGTGATGATTCCAGTATATTTTACCCTTGCTGGTTTGGGTGTGAATCTTGGACAGCTTAATACCGGAATTGACTGGGCTTATACCATAGGTATCATTTTATTGGCAATGGTTGGTAAGATCGCTGGCGGTTTTATTGCAGCAAAAGCAAATGGACTTTTCTGGAGAGAGTCCTTAAGTGTGGGTGTTTTGATGTCGTGTAAGGGTATTGTGGAAATTGTGGTGTTGAATGTTGGTTTAAATGCCCACATTATTTCGTCTAGAGTATACTCCATGTTTGTTGTTATGACGTTGGTCACCACTTTTTTGACGACTCCTTTAACGCTTTGGGTCTATCCTGTGAGTTACCGAGAGAAACTTGCCAAATATTACGCTAGTGCTGAAAATGGGGAGCATGAATTGCTTACAACCAATGAATTGACGGTGGATAACTTATCAAACTTCAGCCTCTCGGCTATTGTCCTCTTGTTGAAAAAGATTGACACTATTCCGCAGCTCATGTATCTCATCAGAGATTTGGAAATTGATAGTCAAGACAGAGAAATTCGTGCGATCCATATTCGTGAGTTCACATCAAGAACTTCGCACTTGTTGGAAGCTTCGAGCGCTGGAGAGAAGGAAACAAGGAACAACGAACAAGACTTCGCCAATTCGACATCTATTTTGGCCATCGTCAATGCTTTTAGCTCCATGCTCAACATTAAATTCTCTGCAAAGTCAATTTTGGCTCCCCAACGGGCATTTGCAGCCACAGTGAATGATCAGATCACCAGCTCGTCCAATTTTCTTTTGACGTCGGTCAGCAGCTTTTTACTGTCACCAGAGGAGTCTGAAGTCACCATGGCTGCCTACAAGGACTTATTTACAGAAGTGGATGCTTATGTTGGAGTTTTGGTTACTAGTCAGCCTGCAAGAACTGAATCCTTCAAAGCTATCCATTGCGTGTTAAACCACGATAATTTCTTGAGCTCTACGGATTTGATCTGCTTGCACTTGGTGAGAAAGTTAGCAGTGACCCACCATAATGTGCACATTCATATTCGTTCCGCTGGAAACCAAAACAAGGAGTTTGAGAGTCAGTTTGAGGAGTATATCAAGTCGGCCGGTCCCAACGTCGATCTTGAAATCAACTACATCAGAACGTTGGAAGAATTCATTGCTGAGTCCACAGCTAAAGATATTCAGCTTGAGAACGATATGTTAGTGTTGCCTTACGATGTTGTGGAGTCGCAGGACGAGTTGCAACTTCTAAGATTGGGCATGAGACAATTGTTTGACACCTTAATTGTGAAGGCGAACGTCTAAAGTATTGAAGATACGCGTTGAAGCTACAATTTGTATTCCAATTTGTGTTTTACTTAATGATTTTAATTACGCTTAACGAAGCCTGATACCTCGGTAGCCTGATTGAGGTACAATCATCCCCTCTATCATCCGGAGATAATTGGTGGATGGTGAAAAAATATCATGTGACACAGACAAGTCAGAGAAACCGTCTAGGTGCCCTGCGCACAGATCAAGTGTTGGGCCCACTTTCAGATTAAACAAAAAAAAGAAAGAAAAGAAAAACTGACGAGAGATGAAGAACAAATAATCGACCCCCATTCCTGAGATCAACCACCTCACATCTTCTCGACACCGTGATAGCAGCCTTCTAGAGCTATCCGAATAAAATGTCAACCCAACACATGGCAAACTTTTCCTAATCCAGTTCACAGGTGCGAACGTTGACCATTACGGATAACTTGATTGGGTCGTGTACATAGACTGGGCTCAGGAACTTTTTTCCAATCACATGGATACGAGATAGTATAACAACCCAGATTGTTCTTCGTTTCCGCCACACGTCACTTTTTCTTATCCCACAATGTCCGAAACAGCAGAAACTACAGTCTACACCATCGAGGAGGTGCAGAAGCACAACACCACTGATGACTTGTGGATTGTTTACAACGGCAGAGTATACGACGTTACCTCTTACTTGGACGAACACCCTGGTGGAGAAGAGGTGATTGCTGATGTTGCAGGCACCGACGCCACTGAAGCTTTCAACGACATTGGTCACTCTGATGATGCACATGAGATCTTGGAGGGCTTGTTGATCGGTAAGCTTGAAGGAGGTGTTATCGTCGAGCAGAAGGGTGTCACGTCTGCCTCTGGTTCGTCTGACATTTCTGGTATCCCATTCCCATTGCTTGCCGCTGCTGTGCTTGCCTTGGTTGCTGGAGCCTATTTCTACCTCCAGTAGATAGCATAATACGTTCATGTTGGTACCGACTCAGATGGTCGGATGCCATCGCCGAAGGAAAGGAATAGAGCGGTAGAGTTCACTAATGTACAGTTTAGTTCAGTTAACCATGTAAATTGTAGAAGTATCTAGTGTCTCCTGTCTAAATTTGAATCTATTTGTCCTAAGTTCTTTTGTCTTCCATTATTGTCATTATCTATGCCTTGTTTGCTTATCGCAGATCTACTATTGACATGATACTTGGGTTCACATGGACAACCTTACAAGCTCGCAATAAACTAGCACGCTTGCGGTATTTGCTTCCATCCCAGAGCCTGGCACTTTCTTTGAAGTTGTGACTGGCTGCCCTTTGGGCATCCTCAGCTCTCTCGAACTCGACAGTTCCCACTGCGTAACGTGCCAGTACGTGGGTCGTGTGACTCAGTACCACCACTCCAAATATTGACATGATCGCTCCCAAAATCTTATCGTCGATAATTGCATCCTCATCTTCCTTCTGTTTCCATTGTACTTCCACTTGTGTTGAAGGAGGTAAACGTTGAATTATTTGGTTCTGATGGAGATCTTTAAAAGACACGTAGTCTTTAGATGCTGGGCGCAGCAGCTGATACTCGTACCTGAGACGGAGTCCTGCCATTTCTAACTTGGCCAAATTGGTCGCATTGCCAGCATTCAGCAACTGCTCCTTTGCGGCTCGTGTTCTTTTGTCAGATTCTGCCTTCTGAAGCTTTACTCGGAACTCCTGCGCTCGATCTTCCCAAGTAGACCCATCAGAAACCTCTGAAACCTTGGCTCGGAGCCTATCATATCGTGTACGGATGTCGGGGTCTGAAAGGATGCTGTAGATGACATTAAGAAGCTGGAATTCACTGTTGGCTTCTGGCGATGAGTTCTTATCTGGATGCAACTGTAGTGCCTGACGTCGGTATGCCTTACTTATCTGCAGCTGAGTAGCATCTGACGCGAGCCCTAGCTTCTGATAAATATCTATTTCTCCAGAGATGATTTCGTCCATAAGTAATGTGGGGATGTACGCACTTTGCACCCAAATGGGACTGTGAGACAATGTAAAGAATGGGTGAGAATTGAGTAGGCAATACACTGAGCAAATGGAAGGGGCGAAAACAACAGAGCAGAATGAAAAAAGTTTGAAAGAAGACTAAATTGGATATCAGGATCCATCATGAAACCATAGAACTATACAAATTCAATATTTTTGCTCATTTACCTCGAGTTTATTCAACACTTTCAATCGGATCTCTAATCGCCCACTCCAGACACCCGTACACCAAAACAGTTGTAGGAAAAATGTTCGACAACTTGAATCCACCCTTCAACCCCAAATGTCTCTTGCAAGCCCATTGGGCTCTACATATGGAGCACGTTTGAGTGCATATCTCACCACATACGAGGATTTCCGCAAACATAGAAAACGCACCAACAAGTTCTTGCTCAAGTTACGTCATGACTTGAACTTGGTCACCAGAGACACAAGAAACTACCAGGACAAGGAGAAAACCTCGGCAATTTCGAAGGAAGAATATGCCGCCGATGCTCGTCACGGCGAGCTTTTGCTTTTGCTAGCTGAAAGAGACTCGTTGTTTGCCAGCGAAATTAAAAGTTTACTTGAAATTAGCGGAGACAAGCTCTCGTCTTACAAGAAGTTGATGGTGAGCAAGTTGAAGAAAGCGGTGTCTACATGCACAAAGTTGCTTGCAATCACCGAAGATGAGCCAAATACTATCAAGAGAATCGAGCTCTACGTGTATGCGGCACTTACACAGGGAGTTTACTCTGTGAACAAGAAGAGGTGGGAAGAGGCCCTTTATGCGTTTTCCGTAGCCAGATGTGGCTTGGAGCTTTTGGCCACACAGCTTGTCGAGGACGACACTAATGCCCTGTATGACAGAACTCTCATTGACGAATTGCTCGATACCGTGGTGGATCCATCGTTGAATTTAGCTGTTTCCCAAGGTTCTGTGGTGGAGACCACTTCCGACTTGAGAACTGTGGCTAGAAAGCACTGTAGCGATGCAACTGTGTCGTACCTTGCGCCTGCTGTGGGTTTGATTGCATCTGTGGACGATTCGTTTGTTCAGGAAGTCGAGGAAGAGGAGGAGGTGTCCAAGACTGTGGTTTGGAGAGACCACGAGGCCAATATTTACAATGACGAGCTCTCCATCAAAATTATCAGATTGAACAGAACCAATTGGAAGAGCTTTGTAGAGGCCAATGATTACGATTCGCTCTACTCACAGTGGTCTGCGTTGGTTGATATCCACACTGGCGATTTGGCCAAGTCGAAGGACGAGGACGACGAGGAGAGAGTGCAAGACGGCGCTGTCCTCTTGACTTATCTCAAGTACAATATGCTTTTTACTCGGTTGAAGCGTGACTTGCTTCTCATAGATCAGTTGAACGCACAGTCCATCTCCAGTGTCTCCAAGAGGCTTCATTCCAACAAGGATGTGTTGAGACTATACAGTGCAGTAGTTTCCACCGTGGACGAGCTTAAAGACTTGCCAGGTGTCTACAACGACGAGGACTTGTTTGAGTCCTTGGAAAACATGGGCAGATTCTTCACAGTCAAACGGTCGGTGGTGATCGCTGACTCGTACTCACTTGCCAGCAAGTTCCCCGAGGCTTTAAAGATCTATGCTCAGATCGAGCGGACTTTCGATGCTTCTGGAACTTTTTACAAGGTTGACGAGTTCCCTTACGATGTAACCAGCAATACCCAGGCGCAATCACTCACGGAGGAGGTATCTAGACGTAGAAGCAAGACGCAGAGTTTGGCTCAATTTGTCAGAGAGAACTCCACCAATGCCAAGGTGGCCATCGACGATGTTTTCCAGTTCTCCATTGCCGGGAATACCGTCAGCAACATCACCAACGTGTTGCAAAAGGGACACATTTCGCCTGTGTTGAGTAAGGCGGTGTTGTTTGACATTGCATTCAACTACATCAGTTACACGTCTGGAGCACAGCCCGAGCCTGCTACACATGCAACTGTGGATGACGTGGAGGAGAAAAAGAAGGGAGGATTCTTCGGAATCTTTGGCCGCTAGTGTATAATTAATGAAGCAATGCTGAGGAAGTGTAGAAATGCTTATGCGAGCTTTATAATCTGTGATAACATACCATTATTGTTACTATCACTCCACTGCAAATTGCAAATCAAAACCTTCATAATACTTCAATGCCTTCAATTTTTTCACCAAAATCAAGATTTATATTCCACATCCTATCTACACTACTGGACCATTACCTAAAATCAAATACACGTTACTGTGTAGTATAATTCGCAGTCTGTTGATACCAATTTTCACCTCGCGTGGCCTTATCATGAAAGACTCAAAGGAGTTCACACTAATCTTCTCTGTATTGGGGCTTTATGCGCTGTTCCTCTCGTGGTCACTCCTCCAGGAGAGAATCAACACCAAACCTTATGGCTACGCAGACTCTCAACCGATATTCTTTAGGGCACCTTTGGTGACCAACACCATTCAGGCACTTTTTGCCTCGTTTGTTGGGTTTGTGTACTCTCTTGTGGCACATAGGAAGAGTCCGTTTGCCATTTTCTCAAATCCAAAGGAACATGGAAGTACCAGCGGTGCCACATTCTTCAAGTACTTTGCGGTGATTGCATTAACATCCAGCTTATCGGCTCCAATAGGTTATCAGTCGCTCAAGCACGTTGACTATTTGGCTTACTTGTTGGCCAAATCGTGCAAGTTGCTTCCGGTGATGCTCGTCCACTTTGTGCTCTACAGAACGAAGTTTCCTCCTCACAAGTACATGGTCGCAGCCATGGTGACAGCAGGAGTTACAATGTTTACATTGGGCCACTCGGGAAGCAAGAAAGAGTCTCTCAATGATGGGAATACGCTCTTGGGAATGTCACAGCTTGTGGCGTCCATGCTTCTTGACGGCTTGACCAACTCCACCCAGGATCAGTTATTTAAGCTTCGCAGCAAAACGACCAAGGTCACTGGTGCGTCATTGATGTGTATTTTAAACTTGATGGTGTTTGCATTGACATTCTCGTACATGGTGGCTTTCAAGTTCGACTCAGAGTTGGTGTACACCTATAACTTCATCAAAAGCTATCCAAGAGCATTAGTGGACATATTGTCATTCGCTGTTTTTGGAGCGGTGGGACAGGTGTTTGTATTTATAATTTTGGAGAAGTTTGACTCCTTGATTTTGGTGACTGCGACAGTGACTCGCAAGATGATCAGTATGATTCTCAGTGTGGTCCTCTTTGGTCACCATTTGAACATTTGGCAATGGGGTGGTGTTGTTTTGGTTTTTGGAGGCATTGGCTACGAGTCTTACGTGAAGATTGCATCCAAGAAGGAGATGAAGAAGAAGAAGAAGGCTGAATAGAGCACTAGCGAGATATGAGTGAGCATATGGCGCCCACAGTTGAACCTAGCATGTTCGTATCACATGGCAGGCATGGGATGGAAAATAGAAAAATAGACATAATTTCGCTCATTTATTGCAAGTAGAAGTAAATATTTTTTGCTTTTTTATAGCACACCTTACTGGTAGCCGAACACAGGCTTGGGGACGTATGGCTCCTCCAAGTACTTGATATCCTCCTCACTCAATTTCAAAGAAATAGCTCGAATGGTATCGTCCACTCTCTCTTCGGTATTAATTCCTACGATAGGCGTATGACCCTTGCTGATGACCCAGGCAGTTGCAACATTGGCCATGGAAACTCCAAGTTTCTTTGCAACCTTCTCCACTCTGTTGATGATCTCTTCATCCGCATACTGCAGACCAGTCAAGAGGGAAATATAGATATCCGTGTCACTGTTTCTATTGTGCTGAGACTCCGACTTCCAAGGTCTGGCCAAAAGTCCTCTAGCAATTGGCGACCATGGAATGCATCCAACCTTTCCAAAGATGTTATCGTTACAGTAAGGAATCATTTCTCTTTCTTCCTCTCTGTAGACCAAATTGTAGTAGTTTTGCATGGATATGAACTTGAACCAGCCGTTCTTATCTGCAACGTATTGTAACTCTGCAAAGTCAGTGGCCCTCATTGACGAAGCTCCGATATATCTGGTGTAGCCTTCCAAAACTGTATCGTTCAATGCCCTCATAATTTCATGTTTTGGCGTGGTCTTGTCCAAACGATGGATCTGGAGAACATCCATGTAGGTTCCTAATCTCTCCACTGAGGCTTTTGCCGAGTCAAGAATATGCTTTCTTGATAAGCCCTGTGAGTTCATATACTCGTAAGTCTGGGTGTCCGAGGCACCAAAACGAACATTCGGGTCTTCTGCGTTGACAGGGAAAAAAACCTTGGAGAGAATCACCACCCGATCTCTGGGAATATTGTACTTCTTCAAGAACTTTCCCAACAAGATCTCCGATTGGCCATTGGAGTACATGTTAGCGGTGTCATACGTCCTCAAGCCATTGTCGTAGCATTTCTTCAAAATCAGAAACACTTTCTCTTCATCTTCCAACACCCAATTGGCCCATCCTGATAAGCCAAATGACATGCACCCCACAATCACTTTTGACACATTGAGACCAGAGGATCCAAGTTTATGGTGTAAGTCTGACATGATAAGATCGTACGAAAAAGGTCAAATATCAATTTGTTGAATCAATTGAGGTGCCAATTGATAGGTCAATTGAAAAATATTCGTTAGGTGAGTGCAAAATCTCGTTACCCCTAAACCTGCGTTTTATACTCGTCATACTATTACTCAGCCAATAGTTCTGACGTACAGGAGTTCGTAATTAGGATAAATCCGGGGAGAAAAGAATGGAGTTAAAGCCCCAAAAGGAAATAAGTCCGGAAGAATATCCAACTCTACTGATAACATCGATGGGTCTAGTAAAAGATATGCCTAGGTCTAATTTTGGTGACTGTAATGAGTTTCTTCAAGCCTCTGGCATGACGCAAGGCAAGGTGTGGTGAAGAAGCGAACAACAATGAAACCCACGACAATAAAAGAACCCAAGACCAAAAAACCAAATATAATAAATATCAAAAAAATTAGAAAAGAGTCAAATTAAATCAATTAGAAAACTAAAATTGCTAACGTCGAAAAATCTCTGGACATTTTTCCATTTTGCATCATTTATCAGTCTAAGGTTCGTACCGTCAGGCCCTATGCACACCACCATCACGACTAAGTTGGAGTCCATGCTTATTACCCAACCGTCAGTAATGTGGACTCACGGCAGGTTATGGCTCCAAGCAGAGTCTCTCTGCTGTTTTCTTGCATCGCTATTTCCTAAAGTGTTTGTCGTGACGCTATCTACATGGGCCCTCTACGTGTTCGTGACACTGGTAGAGTCTGGGTTCCACAGCCAATTTGCCAGATTGTTCTTACAGATATTCATGTTGCTGCTCTACATCTTGACCATCTATACATACTTTAAGGTGATAATTGTCGGGCCAGGCTCGCCGGTCGATTTCCCTGAGCTTAAAATCGGATCCACAGTTGTTCCCAATAATCCATACGAACTGGTCACCAGCGAATCTGCCACTCCGTCGGTGTTGTCTAGCCAGATTGTCTCCGAACTCGATTCCGGCCATTCACGCAACTCCAGCCATTCTCATGTTTCGAGTTCGTCTCATACATCGAGAACTTCTCATGACATGAACTCAGATTCGGCAAGATTGCTAAATACTGGATACTCCAGCACCACCACTCACAGAAGTCCTCCTGCCGAGATCTTCACCAGCCATTCATTCAAGAATAATGCCCCCGCATATAGATGGTGTTCCACATGCCAAGTGTGGAAACCTGACCGCTGCCACCACTGTTCGACGTGCAACAAGTGCTTCTTGCGGATGGATCACCATTGTCCTTGGTTTGCATGCTGTATCGGGTTCTACAACCAAAAATTCTTCGTTCAGGTGCTCGTATACATCACTGTGTTCTGCTTGGTGGCCACGATTGTATCGTTTTCCATCTTGTATCAATTTTTCGTGGACGAGCAATGGGAGAGCAACCATTATCTCTCGCTCAACTTAGTGTTTTTGTTTGTTGTATCGTTGGCATTTTCTTTCGCCATGGTTCTCTTTACTGGGTTTTCCATCTATATGCTTTTCCGCAACACAACCACAATCGAGTTCCAAGATAATCGATGGGGATACCTGGAACACAAGACGGGACAGTATGAGTTCGACTCCAACGGCAAGAAGCAAAAGTTGGGCCATCTCTACGATTTGGGTTGGCGGAGTAACTGGATATCCATCATGGGCCCATCGTGGATTGGATGGTTGTTTCCAACTACTGTAACCGATCATTCGATTTCAGGAAATAACAACGGCATCAACTTTGAAGTGGACGAAGATTTGTACAACAAGTATTGTTACAACGCACAATTGCAAGACCAGCTTAATCAGCAGCTTGCAGAGTACCGGGAGAGGTTGAGGGGACAACGGCATGGTTCATAGTAATTTACTTCGATCAATGAGGGACGAGTCCTCTGGTAAAGACAGAAAGGAATTGGATACGTAACTTAGAATGAAGTTAACTAAAGAAAATACATAAAAACAATAATTGCAGAAGTTGGTAGATGGAGTAAATACACTTGATTGTTGACCCAATTCGTGAGAACAAAATATCCCAAAAGAATTTGGCCATGTACAATGAAACAAAGCAATCATGGCAGGAAAAATCACCACATATTTTCATATTTTCCAATTCAAGAATCTGTCAAACTCACTATTAATTCTCTGGTCACTCGTCTCTCATTTTATTTTCTTTCTTTCTGGTGAAAGAAAGCCATGTGAACGATCAAAAATCGTCTTCCACATATCAAGAAAAATTCACTCACAATGAAAAAGTCCCTGAATTTACAAAATTATTGCCAATAAGTCCTGAGCTCCTTAATAACACTGAAAACCCAAATACTCTGATCACTCTCCCACTCCAATAACTTCAACCCAATACCAACCATCATCTTCCAACCAGCCACCTGCACACTCGCGAATAGAATATCTCCAATCCAAATTCCTACTACTTCATCATCATGTACGTCCAGTTACCCTTTGACGAGCTCAAAGTGGACCCTACCAAAAAGAAGCGTGTGGCGTACTTCTACGACGCCGATGTGGGAAACTACGCCTACGGTGCTGGTCATCCAATGAAGCCCCACCGTATAAGAATGGCTCACTCACTTATCATGAACTACGGTCTCTACAAAAAAATGGAAATTTACAGGGCCAAACCAGCCACCAAGCAGGAGATGTGCCAGTTCCACACAGATGAATACATCGACTTTTTGAGTAGAGTGCTGCCGGACAACTTGGACATGTTTGCCAAAGAGCAGATAAAGTTCAATGTTGGAGATGACTGCCCAGTTTTCGACGGACTTTTCGAGTACTGTGGAATCTCAGGTGGAGGATCCATGGAAGGTGCTGCCCGTTTGAACCGTGGCAAGTGTGATATAGCCATCAACTATGCTGGAGGCTTGCACCACGCTAAAAAATCCGAGGCGTCCGGTTTCTGCTACTTGAATGATATCGTGTTGGGAATCATAGAGTTGTTAAGATATCACCCACGTGTGTTGTACATAGATATCGATGTGCACCATGGAGATGGTGTCGAGGAGGCTTTCTACACCACCGATAGAGTCATGACCTGCTCATTCCACAAGTACGGAGAGTTTTTCCCCGGAACTGGTGAATTAAGAGATATTGGTGTTGGCAAGGGTAAACACTATGCGGTGAATGTGCCATTGCGTGACGGTATTGACGATCTGACTTACAAGTCTATATTCGAGCCCGTAATCTCGAAAATTATGGAATGGTACCAGCCCTCGGCCATTGTTTTGCAGTGTGGAGGAGATTCGTTGAGTGGAGACCGTTTGGGGTGCTTTAACTTGCTGATGCGTGGTCACGCAAATTGTATCAACTTTGTCAAGTCATTTGGCGTTCCGTTGATGGTTGTAGGAGGTGGAGGATACACAATGAGAAACGTTGCTAGAACGTGGGCCTTCGAGTCGGGCTTGCTTAATGAAGTTTCATTGCCCAACGAGTTGCCTTACAATGAGTACTATGAGTACTATGGGCCAGATTACAAGCTTGACGTTCGTCCTTCCAACATGTACAATGCCAACGCCCCCGAATTCTTGAATAAAATCTTGACAAACATCATTGCCAACTTGGAAAACACCAAGCATGCGCCTTCTGTGCAGATGAATGACGTTCCTCGTGATGCAGAAGATTTGGGAGACGAAGAAGAGGACACAGCTATGGCCATAGATACCAAGGGAGGATCTCAGCAGGCGCGCGATGAGCATGTTGTTCCAGAGAACGAGTTTTACGACGATGAGGACAAGGACCAAGGAGAGAAGCATATCGGCCTTGCTGAGAATGGCAGCTCAAACGGAATCAAGGATGCAGAGACCAAAACAACTGAGACCAAAGATTCAGAGACCACTAAAAATGGCCAGGAGTTGACCGAGGAAGAGATGAAGGAGATTAACGAGCTCAACGAGGCTTCGTAGCTCATGTACGATACTACAGAAAATAAATGTTTGGAGAAGTAGTTCTGGATGGGGGATTGGCCCATAATATTTGTAGTTTGATATTAAGCAATCTTGAAGACTCCAATGAATTGTATTCTGATTTTTCCTTTTGTATTATCAATTTTTCCCAATAACTCCGTTTCGTTGGTTTTAGTCTCTTGTGTCTTTTGTCCATTCTGACTTCTCATATGTCTATCATCTTCAAGTATCGTACTACTGAGTGCTCTGCGAAAGTCAAATTACACACAATCTCGGGTTTAAGACACTTTTGATCCCAAAGCATTCTCCATTGATAAAAAACAGCAATTCTTTCCAAGAAAAAACAAAGTCTAGCCAATTGAACTCATGTCCGTTTCGCTTGTGACTTGCCGTTCCATGAAATCCACCTGGCTCCGTCAATCCGTCCTCCTCTTCCCCAGACTTTAGGTGACTCATGCAGGTGTCACAATCACCTGAGGGGTGCGGACTTAGTCTGAAGACATTGACCAGTATCCATCACCAGCACCTTCCTCATGGCTATGGCACCTGCGACTGGCGCCTGTGTGGCCATTAGACACACTGTTCGTCGCCTTTGGATATCTGGATGGCCCTCCACGGGGTCATGTTCCCCACCTCGCACTATAGTGCCTCAATACCTGACCCCAACATCACGATACTTTTCCACCACTTTTCGGCAATTATCTCCCACCAATTCCTCCTCCAAAAACATGAATACTTTTACCGTGCAACTGTGCCACAAACTCGAGTCTAGAACCGTACCCGAGTATGTGGGTTCACCGCATCTGAAGCTCCATAATGTCGTCTGGAGATCTCCACTCCAGAACATCTATATCGTCAAGAAGCCATGGAACAAGCCAGCATTGGAAGCCTTGATGCAGTTTATTGACTTTCTTCAGACAGATTACCCTCAATTGAAAGTTATTGTATCTGAGGACGTGGCTGATGAGTTGACAGAGGCTTATAAGGATCGAGATACTGCTGAAGGTCGTAAAACAGTGGTTTACACGGGAGAAGTGAATGATATTGTAGTGAGAACCGATTTGATTGTCACATTAGGCGGTGATGGTACCACATTGAGAGCAGTATCGGCCTTTCTGAATGGAATAGTTCCCCCGGTACTCAGTTTTGCCATGGGAACATTGGGGTTCTTGCTTCCGTTCGACTTTGCTACATTTAAGGAGACTTTCAGGACAGTTTACGAGTCAAGAAGTAAAGCGCTCCACAGAAGCAGGCTTGAGTGCCATGTTGTAAGAAGAAACGGAGAACAACCGGTGGAAAAGCTGGCAGAGAAGGAAGTGCTCGAAGGGTTGGTGGAACAATACAAAATTGCACACTACAAACAGCACCTGAGTGGGGTAATGTTGCATGCCATGAACGATATCTCGTTACATCGTGGCCTGCAGCCCAATCTTATTCTGCTTGATATTTTCATTGATAACGAGTTCGTCACAACCACCACTTCGGACGGAATTGTGTTCGCATCTCCGACAGGGTCTACAGCTTATTCTCTTTCGGCAGGCGGATCGATTACCCATCCTTTGGTTCCATGCATATTGCTCACGCCTGTATGTCCGAGATCTTTATCGTTCAGGCCACTAATCTTACCATCTACGTCACACATAATGATAAGGCTCACGGATACAAATCGGAATGGTCTCATCAAGTTAAACATCGATGGAATTCCTCAACTGGATCTTAGACCCGGAGATGAAATCCATGTTGTCAGTGAGAACGGCACTATCTTCATTCCTGGCAAACACCAGCCTCCTACTGCTCTACTGAAGCGAGTTGAATACGACCAGTTCATTGAACCAGGCGTGGACAATAGGATCCGTGGTCGTGGCGGACTGGAAGTTCCCAAGGGACTCTTCTGTATTGCCAAAACAGAAAATGACTGGATCAAGGGTATTAATCAGCTTCTCGGATTCAACTCATCCTTCCGGGGTCAGAAGTTGTAATGCATAATGGAGGGTGGGATCAGATCAAACCACATGATTGGAGCCACGTGATTAGACAGTCAGATTCTGCCCCTCCCTACCAGTTTTCTTTTTTTTTAGTGTAACGGGCACGGGCGGAAATTGTGGGTCACCCGGAATGTATTTTATCATTCTTTGCAGCACGTGATCGACAGGGCGGTGCACCTCGGCAACATTCCCGTTCGCACCACAGACCCCGTTCCGAATCAGGATGGGGTGCCAATTCACGGGGTGGCGCCTAGTTCCAGCCAAACCTTCACTAATACCGCCACCGCATGGACGGACCACTAAGCACATCTTCTCCTTCGCGCAAATGCCCATTGGCTAGTCTGCGACTGCCACGCTACATAGAATTCAGAAATGTAAGGGCTTACGTTCATATTAATCGCCTCTGGTATGGCTACCATATGGGCCCGATTTTTTATTCTCTGCTATTTTCTTTTTTTTTGTTGGAGTTGGACAACCGACCAAGCCGCAAGGCTCCGATCCAGCATTTTCGGTCCGGTTATGGATACTTGGTTATTTTCTGTCTTTAAATGCACTCCAATTGCGTAACCTCCTATAGCTCATGCAAATATCTGGGTGCAAATCTCAGGTGCTAGACCACAGTTGATCGATAACCAGGTGATAAAAAACTTCCAGTAAGCCAGATATGTCTGTGTATGCGGGAGTATCGAGATCCTCTCCTTTTTTAGAGCAACAGATTCCCGGCCCGGGCTTGCTTGACTCCTACGGCTAATCTAGTGTTGCTTGTCGTATTTTGGCGTGCCCTGCTGCATGTCCACTAGAGAGTACATAGTAGCCATTTATTTTGGTTTGTCATTTTTTCCCTCGTTCATACTGCTCACACCAAGTGGTTTTTTCCTCGCCAATTTTTTTTTGTTCTGCAGACCACGTCTTTTTGACACCCCCCCACATTCCTCTGAAAAGTCGATCCTCGTTGGCTTAGTCGTTGCTAAGAAAACGAAACAAATAAAAAAACCCTTCCCATCCTGACATTCTTCACCTTGATCGCCCGCAATGTCCTTGCCTGTCCAGATGGCAATGAAACTGTCGAATGGGCTTAATCCCTCGCCAGCTGTCCTCCCCCTCCAACAACAAATGCAGATAATGCCACATGCCCAGGCTCAGGCTCAAGCACAGGCCCAAGCTCAAGCCCAGGCTATTGCCCAAGCACAGCAGAATCAGATCCAGCATGGCGACCGCTCGTCAGTGTTGAGCGAAACTACCAGTGCTACATGGTTGGCAATAGGCTCATTGGCCGAGTCGTTGGGTGACTTAGAGAAGGCCTCGTCGCTGTACGACACAGCATTGAGACACAGCCCCAACAATCCTGAGGCCTTGACACGATTGGCGAACATCTACCGCCTGAGAGACCACTTCTTGAAAGCGGCCGAGCTTTATGAGCAGGCATTGAACTTTAACCCGGAGAATGGAGACACTTGGGGTTTGTTAGGTCACTGCTACTTGATGATGGACGACTTGCAGCGTGCTTACGCAGCATATCAGCGGGCCCTTTACTACTTGGACAACCCCAATGTGCCCAAGTTGTGGCATGGAATTGGTATCTTGTATGACAGATATGGCTCATTGGAATACGCCGAAGAGGCCTTCGTTCGTGTCTTGGATTTGGATCCTAACTTTGAAAAGTCCAACGAGATCTACTTCCGTCTTGGTATCATATACAAGCATCAAGGAAAGCTCTCAAGTGCTTTGGAGTGCTTCCAATACATTTTGTCAAATCCTCCACATCCACTCACTCAGCCTGATGTGTGGTTTCAAATTGGTTCTGTTCTTGAACAGCAGAAGAATTGGAATGGAGCCAAAGAGGCATACGAGAAGGTGTTGGAGGTAAACCCAAACCACGCAAAGGTTTTACAGCAATTGGGATGTTTGTACTCTCAAGCAGAACCTGCCCCATCTTCTGGCCAGGCACAGCAACAACAGCCCTTCCAGCAGGACTTAAATATCGCCTTGAAGTATCTCTCACAGTCTATCGAGATCGACTCGTCAGATGCTCACTCCTGGTACTATTTGGGACGTGTCCATATGATTAGAGGTGACTTCAACGCTGCATATGAAGCTTTCCAACAGGCTGTCAACCGTGACTCCCGTAACCCAACGTTCTGGTGCTCAATTGGTGTGCTTTACTACCAAATATCGCAGTATAGGGATGCTCTTGATGCATACACAAGGGCCATTCGTTTGAACCCATACATCAGTGAAGTCTGGTACGATTTGGGTACTTTGTACGAAACTTGCAACAATCAGATCTCCGATGCGTTGGACGCCTACCGCCAGGCCGAGAGATTGGATCCTGGAAACCCCCACATCAAGGCTCGCTTGGATCAGCTTATCAAATACCAGCAAGACGGTAACACCCACCCTCCACAGCCTCCTCCAGTCAATCAGCAGCCTCGTTTGCCTCAAGGTATGGTCTTGGAGAGCACACAGCCTCAGCAACCCCAACAACCTGGTCCTCAGCAAATAAAGCAAGTTCCTCCACCGCCACCACTGCTTCTGCAGCAACCACAGCAATCAGCTGCTTTCCATCAGCAGGCACTCCACCAGCAACCAGGACTGATTCCGGCAGTCCAGCAGTATTCTTCACCACAGATTTCGAGGCAGCAACCCCCAGGGCAACAACCTTTAACTCATCAGCAGCTCCCACCAGCACACATTAGTCAGATTCCAGTCCCCGAAAGTGAACAATTGCCCGTGCCTCAAAAATCTCAGCCGATTCATCAACACACAACACTTCCAGCGGTGAACCCCACGCAGAAGCTTGAAGTTACTCCCAGCACTGGAGAAGTGACTGCGACTGCATCCCCAACGCCTGGAGAACCCGAACGTAATGGATTGGCCAATGGATCTGTGAAGCACGACTTGGAGGGAAAAGACGACACCAAGGTTCTTAAAAAACCCTCCGTTGAAACATCCAGTGTTACGGAAGCTTCTCAAAAACAGGATCCTCCAAGTGTGCCATCTGTTGTTGTTCCAGCACTTTCTATGACGCTTGGTGCCCCAGCTCCCCCTCGACCTGTTGCAGAAGCTACGCAAGCACCTGTTTTTTCTCCAGTTGCTGGTACTAGTGCTGCTCCACCTGCCGCTGAGCCAAATATCACTGAAGCAAAGACAAGCGCACCTCCTGAATCAACCCCAGATGCAAAGGAGGTAACTCCAGCTGCTCTTCCAAAGGTTGAGGTACCTCCCGTTGCTACGACCTCTGGAACTGCCACTCCAGCAGCTGCTACAACGGCGTCCCCAAAACCACCTGCTCCAGCTAGTGGTGGTGAAAGCGCCCAACCTGATAGTACTGCTCCCAAGTTTTCGAGCAACGTGACGAACGCCGAAACGGACTTTAAAAATGATGATGACGATGATGACGAGGAAGCGGAAAAAAAGAACGAACCAGTTGAGCCTCCATTGAGAAAAGTGGAGGAGGATGAAAATTATGATGACGAGTGAGTAGCACGGAAGTGTTGGCCTGACTTCGACTAGGCTTAACTTATGTGTACGGTGTTACATTCCTTATTTCAATGTGTATTATTCTAACCATTTATTAGTATCCAGTGTTCATGTAGAATATCAGTTTGTTTCAGAGACCAAATAAGAGCCAGGAAAGCTCGCAGTAGGTTGTTGTGGGGGAGTGTTGGGTCTGGGGTACACAATTGCCATTTCAGATAATTGTCTAGCCTTTCTCCAAGCCATAATGAGGTTGTAAACGTCCTTGACAATAGCCACACCAAACAATCCCAATAGATTTGAGAGAAAGATCACCTTGTCTTTATCCACAGAATCTAGAACCAGAATTTTCAGTAACACAAGCCTGTAAATCAACTTGCCAAAGTCTGAAGCTAAAAATGGCCAGATTACGGTGGTTACACTGGTCACTATGGCCAGGTTGTATAAAAGAGAAGTGGAAAAGTCTCTTCTCAAACATGCGTCCGACTTGTAGACAAACACCAAAAGCTTGAGACGAAGGTACCTAAACACCAAGTCGTCTTTAAGGAGAAGACCAAGAAACTTGAACTTGCTTGAGAGGAATTGGAGTGGTTTGAAGGTATAAGCGGTCTTGTCAGCCATTTTGGCTCTTTTACGGAATTCGAAGTGGGTGGCACCTAGGTCACCCTCTAAAGTCTCCAAGCGATACAATGCATCTTTGCTCAAGCTGTTTGCAATGTCCCTCGGTCTGATCTTTGCAGTTAAGTTGAAATGGAGTCTGTTGAATGTGAAACGGAATATGAAGTCGTAGATCCATCTTGCCGGAATGAGAGCGCCAACCATGACATTTGGATCCCACCAGTTAATGTTCTTTATGATTTGGCCGAGGCGGTACGATTTGGCTGCAGTTGGGCTCTTGAGAATTTGCCAGAAGTAGAGTTTCAAATTCAGGTAGATGTTCTTGACAAAAACATGGTTTCCTAGCGAGGATAGATAATTGCAAATCAAGAACTCTCCACCCCAGTTGGAGAGTGCAGTGCGTGCTGTGTTATTGAAGAAGCACGAAAATATCAGCAGATGACGCATACGATACAACATCACAGGCAAAAGTGGAATGTGCTGAAACTTGAGCTGGTCTACAAGATTCAAAGCACGGTCTAGTTTTTCCGGGGACGGGAATATCAACGAGCTTGCGCCCACGATAGACTTCTTCTTGCTCAAAAGTGGAAAGAGTAATGACGACGGCATGAGAGCATCCAACATGTTGATTCCACAACGAGCAAGTCCCACGTAACCCATAGTGACAATACCTGTGGCGGCACCCGAGATACCTATGAAAACACCTGAGTACTGGACCAAATCAGATACAGAAGCCCTCACGAGTGAATTGAAGCCTAAGAACGCCAGACGTTTCATACAAAATGTGATCTTGCTTTTACACTGTGGACACGATGTCAGTAAAAACACGGAGCGCGAGTCTGCCAATGCCGCATGGACATGATAATCGGGGTCTCTGACAAAGAGTCCAACGGACGACATCCAAGGCGACTGGAACGTGACGTTGATGATATTCGGCTCGTTATCGGTATCTTCGTCAGGGTCCTCGGTGACGCTTGTGGCGGGGCTAGCGGTGTAGGTAGAGCGCTCGACATTGTCAGCATCGAACACATTGCCGTGGGAGCGCGTGAGTTTGGAAGGTGGAATGCTGTTAAACCAGTCTAAAAGACACTTTCTGTGTGCTACCAACGAGCAAGTGGAGCAAGGCCTGAACAAGTCTTCTGCGTCTTTGATTGTACCAAAAGGAGGGATTTCCAGCAGGCCACCGAGACAGAAGGCGCATGTTTCGTCGTTCATGGCAATTGTAAAGAAGAACCCAAGGTGGAGGTTCGTGAATGTGTAGGAATATGTAGATAATCTGGGGAACACATGACTTCGCAATGTTGGGAATATGGAGAAAAGCAATTGGGGAAGATAGTTTATGGGACTGCAATGAAGATCGAAAAAAAAAAGAAAATGTGATGAATAAAAAAGCACAAGGGAAAGCGATGAAATATGGATTTGAATTTAAATTCGAATGTATACGATAGCAAAAGGAATGCAACAGATTGGTCCATATGTGAATTTTCACCACCTAAGTCGCATTAGTCTCACTCTAACTTCAGTGACAATATGTATCTCATTCTCCATACTAATTGTTATTCGGAATTTATAATAAGTTTATTTGTCGATTTTTATTTTTTCTCTGTTCAATCCTACGTCCTCATTGATGAATTTTGATATTCATGTCAATGTATCTCGTTCTTAAAGTATCTGTATCTTTCCCCACACTTTGAGGGACTCAATTCTACCAACATTCTCTCAATTTTTCAGTATCCTTTTCCACTTGGAGAATTCTTACTTGTGAAACTTCAAACTGGTTACACTCTCATGCGCCACTTGCTAATAGACCTTTAATTCCCGTCCACGAATTTAGGCTTCGTATTACTCATATCTTAGGTGGTGTTCTGACACCTTCTTCAACAATGATTCTCTCATTATGCTTCATTCATACCTAATTATAAACTTTTCATAGCGATCACGTCAAGTCTAAACTATGACTGAAGATCCTCGGCCAACTTAAGTCCCACTGCTAAGTGATACAACCTGGCATCAATCACACAATTCTCCTCCTGACAAACCTTGACCAAACCTCCAAGAAACCCCTTCAAAGGCAACTTGAAAACTTCAATGAACTCGCCATCCTCTAATTGCGGCTGGGGATTCTTGTTTCTCTCATCCGCCAAATCAATGTCCACAGTCACCAACGCCATGTTGGCATTGGTCAAGCCTGGGTCACTGTAAATGGTCACGTCGTTGTGGTTCAGACTTACAAATGTTCCATGGTATCCAGTTTCCTCAATCAATTCTCGTTCCGCAGTCGATTCTACCGACTCTTCCGGGTCAATCAATCCAGCTGGCAACTCGATCACCACGTTCGAACATGGAGGCCGGAATTGCTTGACCAAAACTACCTGCTTGGGACTTTCGCCATCACGGAGTAAACCCAAGATACTTACAGCATCCAAGCCGGTGGTCTCGGAACGAGTGGTTCTCACGGCCATCTCCCACACTCTGGGTCTTCCTGCTGGGTCCGTGTAGTTGATTTTGCGGGTTTGGATCCAGCTACCTTGCTCCATACTCTCTATGGAGTCAACATGTGCGTTATGAGGCGACTGCTTCATTTTTCGGGAGTAGATATTGAATGCTCTTGTCAATCTGGGGTGCTTAGAGACTTTGGCGAGAGTCGAAAGCAACACTGTTGAAGAAAGGCAAGTTTTTGGACCAATGGAGGTAAGCAATTTGGTATCGAAGTGTGTGGTTATGCAATTGCCTTCAGATGATGTAATTGACAGCAAATGTGGCAAAATAGGTCCCTTTCAAAGATAGATTCGGGTCACGGTTTGCTAACTTATGGTAGGAACACTTACCAGTTGTTCACATAGTTTTGGTTGTTCACATAACTAATGTGCAGTTGACTGAAACCTACTCCAACTACACTATGGCCGACGACTTCGATGCCATTAGAGCCAAGATCCAGAATCATCTTGTGTCGCTGGGCAATTACGACGTCATTTCCAAGCAGTTAAAACTCAAGCTTTATGAGGCCGGATGGTTTGATGACGTCACCAAGGAAGCCAACAAAGAGCTTCAAAGCAATAAGGATGCAAACTTCGATAGGTTGTATGCGGCACTTCGGCCCAAGGCGGAGGAGATGGTGCCCGATGCGTTGAAAGATGAGATTATGGAGAAGATCAAGGCATATTTGGAAGACGTGATTGAATAGATTCAGATAGAAGGAGATAGGTGCACGAAGTGAATAAGAGGTGAACATGGCATTAATGGCGATTCATAGATTACTTCTCGAGCGAAATTATGAGATGTCATATTATTAAATGTGTCTGTTAACGATTTCATTGTGGGAATTATAGATAGCCAACACTATCACGTTCACGGACCTCAGACGATGATGTAAATGACTGGTTTCTGGTTTGCAATTGAAATGCTGACTATTGCTGCCAATGCAATCACCAGATATTCGAATCTCTCCAGAGCTTTTCATTATTGTCGGTGCTGGAGATACTCACCGGTATGCTCATCGCAGTTTAGCCATGAGTAGTACAACATTTGTTCTATGCATAATGATGTGCGTACTCTAGTCACTTCAATCGACTGGACCAACTCTTTAATAATTGCCTACCAAACAGAAATAAAAGACGACTTCACAAAACAAATTGCTCAACTAAATATTCTTCACTAAACTAATAAATACCACCCTTTCATTATTCATGCAACAGGAGGTATTGTGCTCGATCGTAAACTCAAAGACATACACAAAATGTACAACAACAACTCAAATAGCTCCAAAATACTAACCAAACCATTTCCTAAATCAACCTCCTAATCACATCCAATCGACCATCTACTAATCACAACATTGATGCATTCGTTCCACCTCTATGGCCCATACACACCCGTACACCATGGACATATCCAATCACCACGCTCAAATTCTTGCTGATTGCAGGCCCAAAATCGCATAAAAAAAACTACAACCAACAACTCATACTTATCATGCTAGCATTGTCGACTAAATCCTTCGCCAATGTGGCTAAGTTCCTGCGCCCGCTGGTGGTCCACTCCTTGCGTTTTGCCTCCAAACAGGTCGGGCTCCCAGCATCTGACTTAACTCCTAAGGAGATGCCCACTGACTTTCCCTTGATGTCTAAGAAGACCGCCTCGGCTCCAATCGACTATGCTTTAACTTCCTTGGATGCCATCGCCATGTGGGCCAGAAAGTCGTCGTTTTGGCCTGTGACCTTCGGTTTGGCCTGTTGCGCCGTGGAGATGATGCATGTCTCTACCCCAAGATACGATCAGGATAGATTGGGTATTATTTTCAGAGCATCTCCTCGTCAGTCCGATATCATGATTGTCGCCGGTACGTTAACCAACAAAATGGCACCCGCTTTGAGACAGGTGTACGATCAGATGCCAGATCCTAGATGGGTCATTTCCATGGGTTCATGCGCCAATGGAGGAGGCTACTACCACTACTCGTATTCCGTGGTGAGAGGTTGTGACCGTGTTGTGCCTGTTGACGTTTATGTTCCAGGTTGTCCACCTACTGCCGAGGCATTGATGTACGGAGTTTTCCAGTTGCAGAAGAAGATGATGAAGACGAGAGTGACTCGTTTGTGGTACCGTAAGTAGAGGTCTGGGTGTTGGTATGCACCGCTTGCATTGTATAGTACATACACATTTGAAGAGAAACGGGATGACTTGAGGCTAGTCTGAAGTGTATATTTTCTGCGTTGTTTCCCTAGTGGCTTGGTGCTTCTGGAGCTTGGTTTGTCTTACAACTAGGTTCAACCTGGTTGCATTTTCATCTATTTCTGGATCCAGAATGGATCCATACTGGATATTCCCTCCCTTCGTTCAACTCTTTTTGGATATTCCATGGTCCTTGAAAGTAGATCTTGCGTCAGTTGTTGACCTCACATTGCTACTAAGAATAGCACATGTATAGTTACCAATTGATTCAATTGTGAACGTTCCAAGTTATCCATATTATTTGCAAATGAAACCCTCGAGTCATATACTTCGAACATCTACTGTTCTTGATGAGACTATACTTTTTTTCATATGCCCGTGACTATTACCGACAATCTTTACAATATTCTTTTAGTCCAATTCAAATGACCCTGCTTAATATACAATGCCAATGGCTGCAACAACTGTCCAGACCCTGTTAATACCGTGCTATTTCCCTTCGCCCCCTGAAAAATTTTCTATACTTTAACTTATACTCAACTTAATTAGATTCTTCTCATTTTCTCCTCATCTTCCCATTTATAATGTTTTTTACAATTCTACAACATTAATGCGAACTTACTTCCTTTATCACCTCCATCACACCATCACAACATACACCGTCATCACCACTTCCACTACAAAATATCCGACTATCTCTCAGATCACAATTTTCACCGCAAATCAAATTTATCCGTTTTCCATATCCCCCAAGTCTCCCCTGAATATCCATCCCAATTAATTATCCATTTATGGGTGTAAATTAATTATTGTACTGCATATACCACAGCACCCCACCATCCGCAAGTATGATTGGTCAATTTCTCTTGTTTAAACGTTCTCTATTCCAGTGCGAACTTGCCACTACTTTCGTCACGCCCCCTCGCCGAGCCGAAATCCCCTAATTTCGGTGGTGCGTTCTCGCACATTTTTTTGCTCACTACTACTCTTTTTTTTAAACATGGCTAGAACTAAACAGACAGCCAGAAAGTCCACTGGTGGTAAGGCACCTAGAAAACAGTTGGCCTCTAAGGCCGCCAGAAAGTCCGCTCCAGTCAGCGGTGGTGTCAAGAAGCCTCACAGATATAAGCCAGGTACCGTTGCCTTGAGAGAAATCAGAAGATTCCAGAAGTCTACTGAGCTTTTGATCAGAAAGTTGCCATTCCAGAGATTGGTTAGAGAAATCGCCCAGGACTTCAAGTCCGACTTGAGATTCCAGTCTTCTGCTATTGGTGCTTTGCAGGAAGCCGTTGAGGCTTACTTGGTGTCTTTGTTTGAGGACACCAACTTGTGTGCTATTCACGCCAAGAGAGTCACTATCCAGAAGAAGGACATCCAGTTGGCTAGAAGATTGAGAGGTGAGAGATCTTAAGGGTTTGATTCTTTGTCGGTGCGCTGACTTTTAAATTGTTTTATAAATTGTTTTAATGGATATGATTTTGTGAGTGGATGATGTAGGAAGTAGAGCAGGGACAGGTAAAGGGGAAAGATAGGAGGCTAAACAAAGGGAAGGACTTCAAGTGGAAATTACCCTTATCAACTGCTTGAAATCGATGAAACATCCTTTAAGTGCGTCTACTCACTAATTTCCACAAGTGTTCGCCATATCTCCTCTTCGTGATCTACTAGGCTCCAAAATACACAAAAGTATCAATAAAATCAAACGAACTAGATTTAAACAACCATAAGCATTACAATTTTAGATGATGCCGTAAGGTCCGGCCAAACATCACCATGAACCCAAATACCTTTCCTGGTAGGAATCCACAATCTTAACTCCAAAATGCAATCTCTCGAGCACTCACGACTATTCCTTAATTTCCTCTTTTTCGTCACTCTTTCCATCATCAACATTCTCTTCTGTTTCCTCCTCTTCCTGTTCCTCCCGTCTGTATTGGTACTCGGGTGGAACTGGATATCCTCCATATGGCACAAACTGATACCCGGGAGGAGGGATCTGATGATGTGGAGGTCCACCATCCATTGAGAGCTTCTCAAACGCACCTGCTAAATCTTTTTGTTGGGTGCCGTTGCCAGGACCCGCACCGTACTGGTAGTAGTATCCTCCACCCTCGGACCCTTGTGACTTCGACTCTCCTCCCTCCGATTGCGTATCTTCATCTCTGCCCGAGGTTATGTCTGGAGGTCCATATGGCATACCATGCATTCCTGGCGGAACTTGAGGCATTCCCATTGGAATTGGCCCATAGCCTTGAGAAGATCCCGGCACTGGACCTTGAGGATGCGGAGGGAACCCTGCAGCAGCGGCAGCAAATGCCGTGGCTGGATCCATTCCCATGGAGAGTGCAGCAGCAGCTTGCATTTGGGCAACCTGTGCAATCTGCTGACGTTGTTGATGATATTTTTTGTTGTTAATCGAGACACGGCCCCATCCCAACCGCACTCTGTTTCCACCAATAATGAAACCCTCCATGGCCAGAATGGCCTCCTCAGCCTCCTCACGAGTACTATATTTGAGGAACCCACAGTTCTTTCCCGGAGGGATCTTGATTTGCTGGATGGTGCCAAATGGCTTGAACAATGTAAATAGCGTCTGCTCATTCACTTCTGACAGAAGTCCCCCAACAAACACCGTTGTATTAGCTGGATCCAGATATGGTTGACCGCCTACACCCATTCCAAAATGCATTGGAGGAATTTCTCCACCCTTATCGTTCATCATTGGCGATGGGAAGTAACCATACGGATTGGAAGTGCCAGGTGGGTGTCCATGAACAGGCGGAGGACCCATGTACATGAACTCCTGGGGACCTGACATGGCTCCCACACCAGGTGGAAGAGCGCCTTTATTATCAGGCGACTTGCGAAGCGCAGAAGAGTTACGTGGAGTTGCCAAGGCTACTCTGAGTGGACGGCCACCAAACCATGCACCATTCATTTCCACCAAAGCCCTCTGACGTTCCAGCTCGTCGGTGAACCGAACAAAGCCAAAGCATCTGGATTTTCCTGAGACTGGATCTGTCATAACACGCACGGTTTTGATAGATGTTGGGAAAGATTTCTGGAAGAACAGAAGCAAGTGTGCCTCAGTTGTTGAGGCACTCAAATCACCCACAAACAACGAGTACTCAGGCAGATGGACGATAGGAGCCGAAAGTGTGGCGCCTGAGGCCCAGTTGAGACGGAAATACTTTTTCTGGTTGTCTGGATTATTGGGGAAATGTTGCTGGGAAGGCATAGCAATATCCGGTAAGAGTTGGCCATTCAAGGCCAACGCCTGCTGAGCGTCTTCGTACAGTTGGAATTCGACAAAGCAGTAGCCTGAATGGGAGAGTCCCATGAAACCTGCGTCAGGTTTTGAATTTTTGGGTTTGATAAGCTTAATTCCAACCTTCTTGCCCAAGATCTGCCACCACAAGTCAACTATGGCGGCCTCGTCGAGCCACGGGTCCAAATCGCCCATCCACAAAGTTCTTGGAGTTTCAGACACCAATAGACCCGAAGCGTCCGTGTTGGAATCGGATGCAGCAGTCAGCTGCTGGGTGGAAATTGGGGGTTCAGGGACAGTGAAGCTCAGAAGCATTTCTTGCTCCTGTTGGTGCTGGTGTGACGCGGTGGAAGATACCACCGTGGGTATGATAGGGGCCTGCTGAGGCTGCGAAGGCTGGAAGGACTTCTCGTCCTTGTCGGCAGTTTTGTCATACGAATCTGGGTCGTGGTATGACATAGCAATGAAGTGTGAGGGCGAACAGGCAGTAAGTCAAAATGCAACAACGGAGCAACAAAAAGCAGAGAATCAGTGACTCAATGGATTAGAGGATCAAGGGATCGAGAAATCAAATTAGCAAATGACTAATAATCAAGCAACAAGTAAAACAAATACAACCAAACTAGTTAAACTAGACACCAAACCATGGACTGTAGCACTAAAGACAGTAGATCAGATAGCCACAAATGCAACGGGGGAATTGATGGAGGAAACCACGGGGTTCAAAGGTGAACAACGGAGTTTGTGTAAATAAAAAAAAAAATAGTGAACACTATGTGTAAGTGAAAAGCGTTGCGATTCCAGATGTAGATGTTCGGCCTAGACGGGACTCTAGGCTCCCTTGCTTCGTTACTGCATGCGAAGGGTCTATAAGGAGAAGGTACGAACAATAGGAAATAGTTGGGATAAAGTAAAGGATAGGCATTTATTTGAGAAATTGGGAGATGGTCCATTGGTACAATGGGCGCATTAGTTGAAGGGTACAGTGACTTAGTGGAAGATTCTTGAATAGGTGAAGTGGTGGTTTCATAGAGATGAAGTGTATTAGATGGGAATATCATTAAATGCAAGCTGGGACCGAATCTTTAAAACCAAAATTTGGAAGTGACAACCGTGGAGAAAGGAGAAACGAGGAAAGTGAAAAATAAGAAATAGTGGATGGAACTGGAGGAAGAACCAAAGAAATGATTATGAAGGCATTATAGAGGAGGTTCCATTAAGTAGTTATTGGCTTGGTCTAATACAGGGTCGTGGCATGTATGGTCACAATACGTCATACATGCGCCAGGTTAATTTACGGTGCGGACGACTAAGTCACCTCTGAGTTACCAGACTAATTCATGAAGTTTTTTCAGCCTAATTAGAGTTTATTATGGATGATTGCACCGGGTGAAGTATTTATGGATTAATCTATAAGTTCTGAGGTGTGTTACATTGTGTTTTTTGTACATTTAACTAGATGTATGTGGAGTGTGTTTATTTGTATTGGTTTCATGTTTTCGCGGTGGGGAATCCGTAGCCAATACTGGAGATTGGTGAATATTTAAAAGGGATAACCCAGTAGTCAGAATCGAGGGTGAATATAGGAACTTGTTCGCTGTTTTTTTGTCGATACTTAGTCTCAAAATTTCCGTTGGTCACTTCAAATCAGAGAGTTGTCTGGTACTTTTCGCAGCTTCGGGTGAACCACGAATATGATCCCCATTTTGTCTTGATACATGGTAAGCTTAACATTACACGATTAGTGTTTTTTGATTCACATAACCAAGACTCTGTAGAAAAACACCTTCTCTAACTAAATTGTATACAAGCACGCTTTCTTGATAGGTAGTTTCAAATGAACTCTGTAAATCTATACCTAAGTAGTAGGGTTTTCTCATTGGCATAACTTTGAAGCGGCAACTTGAACGTATATGAGAGCAGACAATTGTGTGTTGAATGAGACCCTGCTACTTCGTGATGCCAATATCTCTCCTTTCAAATTGTGCATTAAATGTATTGGTAGTCGAATAGAAACAAGATGTAAAGCAAGGCGGAAAACAACTACACGTACTTCTCTAATCTACCTGGAGTACAACATGAATTAATCTGGATGAAATGACTTGAGTCGTTCTTTTCTACAGAGAAGCTCAGACTCTGGAGTTTTCGTATTAATCTATGGCTTTCGAACTGTGAGTAAAGATTTAGACTTCCCAGGTTGAGTTTGGCAGCCATTCTAATCACCCATTGATCATCAGAATTACAAAATAACCATTTCCACTTCCATCATAAAATTTTAAATATGCTTTCTTATCCTCATAAAAAAAATGTCCTATGGAAATTTTGTTTACCTGTGCGCCCAATGCCTCTTCCTTTCTCATCCTCAGTTTGCGCACTTCTGCCCTCCACAGATCTTTCACCAAATGGAAAGTGTATTGCCATACAACTGAACCATTCCTAAAATTATTCGAAACCATCACTAAATAACCATAATGCCACCTTTTAACCCACAACGAAACAATCGAAAAGCCCTAAAAAAAACCTTAGCAATCACTTCAGCACTTCAAGATTTATCTACTTCGAAATCCATTTCTACGTCTTATCTCGCACTGCATCTTATTCAATAACATAAACAAACTCTTCATGATCCGTCATCCACTGGAAAACCTGCTGGCGTCATCCACTGCTGCTCACGTCAACCGTTTCCTCCGAGACACACAACTCTCGGGCTCCATGCCAAACCTGCTTTCGGCGCCGCTCGCCCAAAACAGCCCCGACTACAATCTGGTTAACATGGCTTCCACACCTCAACTTGATGTACAAGTACAAGAATCGCCAGACCTCCACGATGCAAACGCCAATAACAACAATCCGTATAAGAACATGCTCAAGTACAAGCCGAACGAGAACTTCTGCGGCGAGATATCGTCAATTGGTGGAGTTTCTGTACCCAACACATTCAAACACAAATCGCATCCTAATGCCCAAACAAAGGAAAGAATCGGACTCTCGGTGCCATCCGAGGAGCATCTTCTGATGGAATCTCTCCAGCCCGTGAAAACCTCCACTGTCAAAGGAATCTCACTCTCGAATGAGAATTCTCAGGTCGAAGGTAATACTCCAAGCTGGATGCCGCCTGGATTGGATCAGAAGTGGGACGAACCTGCCGAAGAGCCCTTACAGGGCCAAACATCATCCGGCTCTGTTCGGATCCGCCCTCCAAAGGTTAGTGACCCAAACTTGGACTTTCTCAATTCCGAAAGCAACACCTTTGTGCACAATGCACCCGCATCAGACCAGGCACCAGCATCGACGCCCATTTGGAAACGCATGTCACATGAGTATCAAACAAAGGCACTGCAGCCACTACAGAGTATCTTTCAATCGGTTGATGAATCATCTGAGAGAGATAAAGAAGGGTCAAAGTCTCGACTAAACTCTAAGGTTGGTGATTCGGAGCTCACGCTGTTTTCGACCGCTTCGACCCCGGTGGCCACAAGAGAGTCTGACATGCACTTGACGCAACATCAGATTCATCAACTAGAAGATATGTTGGAGAGAGCCAAAGATAAACCGGATGATTACCAGATGAAGGGTTCCCCCTTGAAGCTCTTCGGTACTGAATACGACACATTCACCAAGGCTATTCTAACTAAGTTTGTGGAAAATGTTAGATCCAATACTAGCAGTGTGCAAAGGGAGCAGCTTCCAGTGCCCATGCAGCTTTCGGCCCCAAAGTTAAATATCAAGAACTTCACAAAGTTTGGTGACTACACCGATCAGGACTTCAAGAAGAACGCCAATAATTTATTCGCTAACATTCAGAAAAAGGCACAACATGGCTCTAATGTCTTTAATAGACCTTCAAGCGAGTCCTTGTCATTCCATAAATCTTTGTCGCACAGCCACACTACGGCAACCTCCACACCCAAAGCTCGCAAGACACAAGATATAGATGAAATTGCTTCCATCAATGAGTACTCTCCGTACTCGACGGATTTTGATGAAAGCAGCTCGGTTGCAGATATTAATGAAAAGGCTGAGTCGTCATTAGGCGACCATCATGAGTACACGTCCATTGAAAGAACTTTTCTTACCAAGAAAGATCAAGAGTTGCATGGTCAAACTCCAGTTCCAGATAATGCTAGCTCTTACACCTTTGATGATATGACCGATTTCGATGAAACAGATGCCGATCTTCACGGATTTCATGCACTGACGAAGGAGAAATATAAGAATGCCCCGACTCAGAACAAAGCCACGACCTCCTTCACCGATAACTCTCCGTTTGGTGAAATGCCCTCTCACCTAGACAACTCCATGTCTTCCGTCAAACAGTATTGGGGTGGCCAGAAAAGCCAACCTCAGCCATCAAAGAGTTCTACCGAGAGCTTTGATTTAACGGACCCACATATCGACCAAAGTTCGCAGCTTATCAAATGGAAGAGAGCCTCGCAGTTGGATCTTTCCAAGGTTCTGCCTAACAGGAGAGTTTTGAGAGATAGTAGTGCTAGTAATATTGTTAAGGGCACAATGAAACCTGGCAACTATCCTGAAAAGTATGGGAATATGATTTTTGACTATGAAAACCATAAGTGGATCTCTAATGTCCAAGGAAATCAACTGATGAGAGAATTGGATTCCATTGAAGACTTAATTTCCGAGGGAAGTGAAGAGAAATCAAGACTAACCCAAAAGCGAAGGGAAGTGAGTATCCTTAAACTGACGAATCGCCCATCTAGAGAAAAGAATCTTGAGGTATCTTTCCAGGTACCTGACTCTACGGCTGAATCATTGGAACAACCGAAAAGTAACGCCAATGTGACCTCATTGTCTGATTTGGGTAATTTGACATTCACTCAATCAAATAAAAGATTAATTTCGTTGATTACCGGGTCAACAGATGAAAGTCTTTGGGAGAAGATTGATTTCATTGACTTGGCCAACAAAAATCTAGAAAGAGTGGAAGGTCTTGAGGATTACCTTCCAAGCCTCAGAAAGTTGAATTTAGCCAATAATCATCTAGAGTTCATTGATGGACTCCCACTGGGAATTCTTGAGATGGATTTAAGTCATAACAGCGTTGGCAATATTACATCTTTCAAGAAGTTTAGGGATTTGCAAATTCTTGACGCTTCTTATAATGTTCTCAATTCATTGTCTTGTCTATCCTACAATGTGCACCTCACTAAACTTGATCTCAGCAACAATAACGTGAGAAAGCTTGACGGATTAGAACAGATGAATAATCTTATGTCTTTGGACATTTCAAACAATGACTTGATTGGTCACATCAATTTCAACAAGTTCAATTTTCCGAACCTTCAAGTCCTCAATTTGGCTGAAAACAAACTTCAGTTGGTGACAGGGCTCGAATGTGTTCCTAATCTCCGAGTTTTGAATATAAATGACAACAGGCTTGAAGGTATCTCATGCTTACTGATCCATCGCCACTTGAAGAAGCTTTCTCTAAAATTCAACAGGTTGAAGAAATTGAGTGTTGAACCATTCCCATTCTTGAGAATACTTCGTATTGATGGCAACTCCTTAGACTTCGTTTCAGATCTCAAAAAATTGAAATTCCTTCTTGAAATGTCCGCCAAGTGTCAAGACAATCCTAATATCACTGAACAAATCGTTCTGGGAACGCAAGATATTGTTACTTTGGACTTAAGTGGAAATTACGTTCTCTCTTCGCTTTTATCAGGGCCATTACCCACAGATTTATTCGCTAATCTCAACCAGTTGAATTTATCTGCTGTGGGGTTGACATCTATACCCGATTCCTTCGGAAAGACATTCGGAAACGTACGTGAGTTGAATATCAATTTCAATAAGTTGACCAGCCTTGAGGGATTGACGATGCTTTGCAGACTCAAAAAGATTACTGCAGTAAGTAATAACATGTCAAAAATGGAGATGATTCTCAACAGTTTGTGCAATTCCAGAAAGACTTTGAAGCTTCTTGATTTGCGTTTGAACGTGTTCAATTTTGAATTCTACCCGTATGTCTTCAACCCTCACGAGTTGGAGCTTGCAAATGCTTCCAATGTCAAAAACTTCGACTCTAGCCCAATCCCGTTGGAAGCTCATGATGACATCGAGAACTTTTCTATTCACTACAATACTCTCGTGAAGAGCCAAGAGGAATGGGAAGAGAGAGACGCAGATTTCTTTGCGAGAATGAGAGCTGAAGGTAATTACAAGCGTATCAACGAGCGACTTAATTATGAGACCATTTTGATCAAATTTTTCCCTAAGCTCAAGAATTTGGACGGTAGTCACGTTTCTCTTGAAAGAAGAAACCAAATGGAGAGTCGAATTCATCTCAATTAATTCCGCGCTCTTTCCTATTCCAGCAGATAAAGAGGGCAGCTGGATCTGGGAGCGCATTCGGAATTATCAACTACATTTATAATGGTTTTATCCACCAGAGTGACAATCCAGTGGCTTCCAGAAGAAGCAGATGAATTGACCAGCACCATGGTGCTCAGCACTCCGAGAGATCTTTTCACTGATGTTAGGGTGTTCAAAGATCATTACCCGTACAAAAAGAGCAGCACAGTGGAGCCAATTGAAGAGGTGTTTCAGTTTGTATCCATCGGATGGGAAGAGGAAATCAAAGGTACCAACAAATTGAGATTCCATACTAGTGTGAACCTGCAAGAGATTGTCAAGTCCGGAAGAACGGGCAAACCGCTTGAAGAGTGTCAAGCAGAGCCTGACATCGGCGCGTTCTGGCCAATCGAAGGAACAGAAGACCGCAAGGAGACAGGAGCAATGGAGAACCCTGCTACCGGGAAAGTGACTGAGTATGTCGAGGTGTGGCGGTCATTGAACCCAGAAGAGACCGCTCCGAATGAAGAGGTTAGGGAGGGCCATTGGAAAGGAGACGAGCGTGAAGTCCGGGTGAGGGTATTTGATACTGATTCAAATGGATTTAGTGGCCGAATTGTCCGGTTGGGCAATTGGGTGCAAGGAGTTCTTTTTGAGACCGGTGCAGAGTATCCATTGAGTGTGATGCGCAGCTTTTACAATGAGACTTCGGGTGAATGGACAAGCCTTATTGAATACGGTGAAAGGGAATTTCCAAACATTTATAAAGAGTGGGAGATCAATCAAGAGGACGCCAACGGCATCATCTGGAAGAGAGTGGAGTAAGAATGCATGTCTCAAGATCGAGCAAGCAAGCCACACGCGCGACAGGCTGCCGGATTGGGCAGTCTAAAGGTGAGGATTGATCCTTCTTCCTCGAGAAATCATCTCTGATAACAAATCTTTAGATTAATATAGGAAACGAATCACAATGTCTGGAGAGAGTTGGTATGTAACAACCTATATGAGATAAACAGTGATCACCTTCTAACATCACAGGTTATTTATTTTTGCGGTGATTGTCAATGCCGTTAACTTGTTTTCACAGGTCTTTTTCACCATCATGTACTCGGATTTGGAGAGTGACTACATTAACCCAATCGAGTTGTGCCACAAGTTGAACCCATGGTTTATTCCTGAAGCCGGATTGCACGGTTTCTTGACCTTACTTTTCTTGCTCAACGGCTACTGGTTTGTGTTTTTGTTGAACTTGCCATTGTTGGCTTACAACGTCAACAAGTTCCTCAAGAAAAACCACTTGTTGGACGCCACTGAGATCTTCAGAACATTGTCCAAGCACAAGAAGGAGAGCTTCGCCAAGTTGGGATTCCACTTGTTGATGTTCTTCTTCTACTTGTACAGAATGATCATGGCTTTGGTCGGTGACGAGTAGACGACATAACGACTGGCCCGGGGATGCTCGACTGCTGCTGACGTTGTATCTGCTAATGCTATACCTGTTATGTTGTATCTGCTCCCGATACTGCTGATGAAGTTGCCCTTGGTCCACCTTATTTAGCTCTATAGATGATGCTCATAGCAACCTTTCATTTAGTCATCAATCATCGACGATAATTCGGCATTGATGGCCTGTAGTTGCACGGCAAGTCCTTGCCGGGGATCATAGATACGTCCTAAATTGTCGAGTTCCATTTGGACTTTATCGCTAAGGCTGGTTGTCTGCTGTTGCGAAACAGCACCCTTCAATTGATTGAATGCATCCACCATGTTCTGAAATTGTGAGTACTCTTGTTTATCATCCATGTAGTCTTTGCGGACTTTGGCGAGTTCAGTGCCAACGTCTACATGCTTTCTCTTCAACTCCAAAATGCTCTTTCTTGTTTCATTTTTGCGTCGTTGCACGTCGGTGATATCATACGAGATGTCTCGTATGCTGGCATGGAGATCCATCAAATGTCGAACATGGTAGAGCAAATGGGCCTTAAACTCATCAAGAACAATCTGCTCATTGATTAAATCGTTTTTGGTGGCTCTTGGAGAGTGTTCCTCGACAAACTGCCGAAGAACATCGAGTGTGGTGAGATTGAACCGTTTGTCTCGAGAACTAGATGTGTGAAGTCTTTCGGCATCAATTGTCAAGGGTTTGTGTTTTCCATTGGGCTTCTGCGTAAACAGAAGCGTATTGGGAGCACTCGAAGCGGCATAGGCACCCCCATTCCCAGGTATTAGACCCGTAACTCGGAGTGGTTTGGGCACAAGCATCAGTGATGGATGTTCCAGTGAATGGTGTTTCCGTAGCGTCGGGTTCTCGACTATACGCCTTGACCGGCGAGTGATTAACTTCTCCTTCTTTTCTTGTTCATTTTTCTTCGGTCTTCCTCTTCGCCGCTTGGCTGGAGGCTCTTGAGACTCTTCCTTCTTGATTTCAACTTCGGTGGTCAGCTTTGGTTCATTGGCGACAACTTCTTCAAAATTGTTGTTGTCATTATCGTAATCTACGTAATCAGGGTAGCTAGGTGTTGCTGAATCTTCGTGGTAGTCGACTTGGGCGCTGATGGTGGATACTCCACCGTCTTCGTCTTCGTCTTCGGAACTGAAGATTTGTTTACGTCGATCCAGCCGTGATTTCTGCAATTCATGACGTGCAGTAATCTTTTCGGAGCTTCTGCTTTGTGAGACACGTCGCAATCGCGGAAGATTCTTATCCTCTTGCTTGATGAATGCCGAGTCAAGATTTGCCAACACCTTCTGGTGTCTGCTTGACTCAGGAGACGCGATGTGGAGATCCTCCACTTTCACTGCACGAGTACTAGATGTTAGTAAGAATCGAGTGATTTGAAAATTCACTTACATACCCTGAGCCTCTGACACGAGCCTCTCGTCTTTCTAGCTTATCAGGCATTGGTGTTGTGGTTGTGTATGCTGAAGTGATGAGTGTATGAGTATATGTAGATCTACTGAGTGGCTGCCATGATAACATGAGGAAACTGGAATGAGTGACAGGGAACTTGAATAAAGTAAATTTTACTATAAGCACAGGGGGAAACAGTTGAGTAGGATTATCTGAGGGGTTATGTTATATATCGTTGGAAGTAGAAGACGAATTGTAACTCTGACAATTTGATGGTCTTGGGTAAGTGTTATAGATCAGTGTATTTATCAAAAATTTAAATGAAGTAAGTTCAAATACAGAATCATCGATAGATTTTTATTTGACTTATCACAAAATTTCTGTACAAGTTTACAATGATTCAGTACAAATAATAGACTGTAGGATGAAGTACTCTATAATTGCACTAGAAAAGTTTAGTACTACAGCCAGAACCAGAAATATTCAGACGAATTCAGCAGACAAAAGCCACAAGATTCTTACTTTTACAGATCGTGAAATACAAATCAGTATAATAGATAGTACATTATATTAATATTATGTGGTATCTACATCAGGTCAGCTTGTTTTAAATTGGCTATACCGCTTACTGCTGAGAGAAGTGCTCCAACAAGATGTTTCTCTCCTCAGAGTCAGCACCCCAGTTCTTGACAACAACACAAGAGCATCCAACAACCTTTCTGGCGTTACCCTCCTGGTCCAACTGGCACAAACCAGCCCACTCACCCAACAACTTGGCGTCAGAGACCTTGATCAATGGGATCTTCTCGTCACCCTCGTTACACAAAGCCTCAACCAACTTGACAATAGAGGCCTCGGTGACGGAGTCACACAAGACACACAATTGAGCCTCCTTTCTGGACAAAGCCTTAGAAGCCTCTCTCAAACCTCTGGCCAAACCATCGTGGACCAAAGAGGTTCTCAAGACAACCTTCAAAGCGTCCTCAATGGAGATGGAGGCATCTTGCTGCTCAACGGCAACTTCCTCGACAATTTGTTGTTCTTCGACGTCAGACATTTTTTCTATTAGGACTTCTTCGACAGATTACTGCTCAGTAAAGAAGAAAAGATTTATTGGGAAGAGATTTTTTTTTTCAATGGGAGACGGTGGGTGCAGGTTGGCAGAGGTTAGGGCTGGTGCCCTCAAGTCACGTGCATTTATTGATGGAAAACGGAATGATGTTGGACTGAGTTTTTTGAAAATGGAGGATAATAAATGAGCTTTTCATGTTTCCTTCTTAATTAGAATGAGTAGATGGTTGGACATGTGTGTAGTGTTTTGCTCAACCCATAGTTACTAAATGCGAGTACTTTAAATATTATGCAGGAGATGCTCATCAATCAACTATACGAATCGTCATACAGTGTATACAAATCATGCAGAGCATACAGTTCAGATCGTTTAGATCTTATCGATCATTTCATATAGCCCATACACCTTCACTCGTAGTGGTTCTATTAGTAGCACATATATACGTATATAAATTGCAGTCACCCCCAGGGTCTTCTGCGCGCAATAATTAGACATCCTCCTAAAGCTCCATTTCCCCTGCTCCAAATGGTTCATGGTGCGAAGAGTCGTAGTCGGAATCTTCAATAGCTTCCTCGTTATCGGCAACCGCACCAGCAGCTCCACGCGAGTATTCGTCTTCCTCATCCTCAAAATCCACGTCAAAGAAGTCCTCACTACTGCCAGTGATTCTCTCGTACAACATCTTGACTTCTCCAATAATACCGTCGTAACTCACCTCAGACGAAGGCATGTTCAGGAAAATAATATCTTCCGAATCCTTCACAACCAACTTGGAGATGTTGGTGGATGTAGCTGTCAGGGCAGATAACACATTAGAAAGGTCTGGGTTGATATAAGTGGTTTGCACGAACGCAATCTTGCAAACAATATCCAAAGATTCTTCAGGCATAAAGCTTTGTAACGACTCGCCCAACTTAAATGAGTTCACTAAGATTGGTGTGCCTTGATTACTCAACACAAAGTCGTTCTCGTTGAGAACGTCATCAAGGTTGGTTGCACTTTCTCGTAAGAGTGCCTTCTCCATCTTGCTCAAAGCACTCTCCAAGTCTTCTTTGGCTTTGGCTCCATCCTGTTCACAGGTATGAGCATACCAAATAGACTCTCCAGGTGGGCAGACACCAGAACCACCGTTCTGGATGATGACCTGAACAGCACTCTGGTTATTTGTAGGCAAGGATTCTGGAGGGAACACAACAATGGCAGATGATTCGTTCTCGGACATCCATTCTTTACAGTCTTTGCGGACAACGGTGATGAGACGAGTCACCTTATAAGATTCCACCTGCAGCTCCAAGTCGGAGTAGCTAGAGGTCAAGAACTTGGGGATTTGCGTAGGGGCAACTACCACCTTTTCGTTAATTTTTACCGAGGAACCGTCGCTAAACTTGGCGATCTTAGTCTCGGGATCGAAGTCCTTAAGCTTAGTGTCAAGCTTGTATGTGGTACCAGCAACGGCTGCACTTCTGCAGAATCCCTGGGAAATCTCTCCAGGGCCACCATACTTCAGCACCATCACGGGGAAGTTACCGTAGACGTCAAAAGATACCAAAAATCTCTTGATACGAGCAAGAGCCACTGGTGTGCGCATGTTTTTCTTGTTGACGAGGCCAATTGAGTAAATGAGCTCGTCCACCTGAGGCAGTTTCAAGTTGTAGGATGACTCCAAAAACTCCTCGATGGAACTCTTGGAGTTGTCGATAAGAATCTGTTTTTTTGCCGGATCATTGTTATCCTGCAACACGAATTTTAAAAACTTCATCAACGAGCGTTTCGTCTGCAACGACATCAGCTGATCGGTGAAAATGTCCTCCTTAGTGGTGTTGGAGATCTTGCTCTTGAAGTTATCGTTTTCGAACACATGGAAGTTGGACAAGCTCTGGAACTCGAGGTACTTGTACACTCGCGATTTAATCAACAAAGCCAACAAGTCCAGCTGAGCAAACATCACTCGAGGACTCAAGTCGATACCGTAATCCTTACTGTTGAAGTGGTTGTTATGCTTTCCACCTGGGATGTAGATCTGAGCATCAGCAAAGTGGCGAATGGTGCCGTGGTTGACTTCCACGCACCATTTCTTCAACTGGTCGATGGTCAAAGTCGATGACAGGTCACCATAATAGTTGTTTCTGTCGATGTGGAGCACTTCTACGCCCTGCCAGGCCAAGGCAGCGGCGAGAATCAGCTCCACCAAACCAGTGCCCAAGATCAATATGTCACAGTGGTCGATGTTTAAGCTGTGTCTGTTGGGACGCTCCAATCCGTCCAAGTGGGGGATGATCGAGGGTGAGTACGAGGTGGAGGGACGGCGCTCGGCCATTGACTTTCGGCGTTCATTTCTCGAGAACGCTGGCATAGTGTCTTTTGTGGGGTTGAAACAACCTAGAACACGTGGAGCAGGCACGACAAGTATGGGTACAATATATGGGATGAATGGATGAAGTCAAGCGACGGGAAGTTTGCGAGCAAACAGTAGGGTGTTCCGAGGCCTGGGTTGGTTGTCGTTCTTTTGGCTGGGGATAACTATTAGTTGTATTTCTCGAACTGCGAGGGTCGACTGTATGGGGGCCAAAAAAAAAAAAAAAAAAAAAAAAAGAAAAACAGAAAAAGGTGGTAAAAATTAGCAAAAAAAGGGAAGATAAGGGTTGGGGTTGGTGGGGGTTGATTGGGAAGGAAAAGTTTGTTT
>Ga0160505_100177_pt1 | contig 46357 bp, 24 predicted proteins | sample DIDeMG_FD_108225 | JGI IMG/M metagenome (GOLD analysis project Ga0160505, IMG submission 108225) | Enriched chicken feces microbial communities from UW Madison campus, WI, USA - DID2874_E49_Stillage MG | ecosystem: Host-associated > Birds > Digestive system > Large intestine > Fecal ... | reverse complement strand
CTTTGGGTAGAACCTCTGGTAACTACGTCATCATCATCGGACACAACCCAGATGAGGGTAAGACCAGAGTCAAGTTGCCATCTGGTGCCAAGAAGGTCATCTCTTCTGATGCTAGAGGTGTTATTGGTGTCGTTGCTGGTGGTGGAAGAATCGACAAGCCATTGTTGAAGGCTGGTAGAGCTTTCCACAAGTACAAGGTCAAGAGAAACTCCTGGCCAAGAACTAGAGGTGTGGCTATGAACCCAGTTGATCACCCTCATGGTGGTGGTAACCATCAACATATTGGTAAGGCTTCTACTATCTCCAGAGGTGCTGTTCCAGGTCAAAAGGCTGGTTTGATTGCTGCCAGAAGAACTGGTTTGTTGAGAGGTACCCAGAAGACCCAGGATTAGTTGTGCATTAATACAGAACGATGGAATAAAGTGTAGAAGAAGTAGATTCTATGCGTTTTAGTAGCGAATACCGTGTGAAGCGACCAATGAAGAAACTTTGACATGCGGAGATAATGAGAGCACATTAAAGATGTGGCTGAGGGAACTACAAGGTGTTTATTATGTAGGCAGCACTGGGTTATCCAATAAGATTCTAAGACTCTATACGTATCTCCATAATATCTGGAGAAACGAGAATGTGAATGACGCTAGAATTTGCATGGAAGAACCAGCACAATGAGTTTAACACCATATTTTCTCGTCCTTTTTCGGCCAACAATCTCTAACCTACGATCTACATTATTGCAAATCTCAATCCACAGTAAGTTCTTCTGTTCTTATGTCTTTTTACAAATGTAAATTTAACACCATTTAATTCCAAATTTTTGCTTTGCTATTGTGTTTTTCACATTCCATTTATTTTAACATTCATTCGTCTACCATTTCTTTTTGAATTATTTTCTCCTCACTCCTCTTACTTCATCATGACTCATATGTCCAATCTGGGGGAGGTTGTCTATACTAACCAGCTTATCATTCCTGCACATAACACATTGTTCATCTCGGTTCTCGTAGAGGTAAGCAGTTCTATCAAATCGAATCAGAATCATAATGGTAATTTTTGTGCAAAACAGTCAGTCCATCAAGTTCAGCAGGATCTTGAGATTCAAACTATCCAATTTTTTTTCAATTCCCTTCCCTTTTTCCACCTGCAACGTACCCCCTCATTTCTCTCATTTCAAACCAATTTTGCTGTCAAACGTTATATGCCATTTCGCAGCCTAATCGCTCCTCCACACTTTACCATTTTCAATAACATCTTCTTTATAAATCACCTTTCAAATGGAGGAAAACACCCGAGAAAGTTTCTGTAAGAATGTATTTTCCACTTTTTCCATTCCTGATAATTTTTTCCCCCGAACTTTGACTTCTCTTTTATACTCCTCGAAGATTTCTTCTTTGGGAGGCCATGCACAGCACGGCACACCTGCATGGAACCTATCTGCCTTCTCTTCCCTTACCTATAGCAATTTTTTTTTTTTCCTTCTTTCTTCACTGTATCTTCTTCGTTCATGCCGTGCACTTTGTGGGATTATGACGACGTGCCTCGTTGCATGCGTGAGTCAGTTACTTACCACTACACGCTCAGTGTGGCTGCTGCGTCGTTGGCAATTCTCTTGGTGAAGAAAGGTACTTCGCTTGTGAAATCAAAGTCGGTTCATCTAGACTCCGCCTCCGACAACGAAAACAGACCGTTACTTGCATCTCCCGATGCCTACGGTGCCATTGGTGGAGACTCCTCCGTGGAAGCGCTGAAATTATCCTTGAAAGAAAGACATTTTGACTTGTCGAATTTGGTCGACACAAACGACGATGGTACTCCTCACGGAATCGTTGAAGAGGTTCCCAAGAAGCTCGGCGACAGAATCCGTGTATCTCTTGAATACGTGGCGGTTTCATTGCAGTTGGTGATGGCAATCGCCACCCTCTTCATTCGTGACTTTTCCAAAGAGTGGAAATCTCCATTCGTGGCTCTTACCGTGGTATTCTACTGGACTTACGCGTTCGCCTTGTGTAGTGTGAGAGTGGCAAACATCCTGAAGGTTCGTGTGCGCTTGCCTTCTTTGTGGGCCCATTCTACGGCGTTATACTTATTCCATTTCATGTCTAGTGTGGTTTTCTTCAGATCCGCCATCATCGGTCACATTAAGAGCAAACCAGTTACTGTTTTCTATGAGGCAGATTTTATTCTCACCCTGTTGTTGGTTTTCTTGAATGTTACTGCCAATGTTGGCGACAAACCGGCTAAAATCTATGTGACTTCCGATGGTGTCAAGCCATCGCCTGAAAACATCTCCAGTCTCTGGTCTTTCTCCACTTACTCGTGGATCGACCCCATGATTTGGAAGGCTCACAAGACGCCTTTGGCCAAGGACGATATCTGGGGCTTGCGTGAAGATGACTATGCCATGTACATTCTCAAACTGTTTGAGAAATCGAAGAAAAGAGCTCGTTTCACGTACAAATTGTTTGCCCACTTCAAGGTAATGTTTGCTCTCCAGGCACTCTGGGCACTCTTGGAATCTTTCCTTGTATTCTTGCCAACCGTTCTCTTGAAGAAAGTCTTGGAGTATGTGGCCGACCCATCTGTCACCACTAAGAGTATGGCCTGGTGTCTTGTTTTGCTCATGCCAATTTCCAAAATGGCTGACTCAACATCTTCTGGCTTTTCTTTGTTTCTTGGAAGACGTGTTTGTGTCCGCATGAGAGCCATCATCATTGGTCAGGTTTATGCCAAGGCCATGCGTAGAAAGATTACTGTTCAAGAGGTTGAGGGCGACGAATCCAAGACTACCGTAGATGGTTCTGAGTCGAATACGGATTCTAAGACAAAGGAATCCAAGTCAAAGGATTCTAAGGATAAAGACACCAAAGATTCCAAGGAGGGAAGCAAGACTGCCGAGTTGGGAGCAATCATCAACTTGATGGCCATTGATGCTTTCAAAGTGTCGGAAATTTGTGGTTACTTACACTTTTTTGTGGGTGCCATCTTGATGCTTATTATTTGTATCGGTTTGTTGTACAAGTTGTTGGGTTGGAGTGCCTTCGCAGGTGCTGCCGCAATTGTGGTTCTTTTACCTGTCAACTACAAGTTCTCGCAGTGGGTGGGTGAAGCTCAGAAAACCATGTTGAGTGTCACCGACAAGAGAATCCAAAAGATGAACGAGACCTTCCTGAGTATTCGAATTATCAAGTTTTTCGCATGGGAAGACAACTTCTATAACGCAATCATGAAAATTAGACACGAGGAGTTGCATTACTTGAAATTGAGAACCTTGTTATGGGGCACTCAGGCCATGGTCTGGTTTGTCATTCCAACTTTGGTTACTGTTCTTTCTTTCTACTGTTACACCATCATCGAAGGTAAGCCTATGACTGCTCCAATTGCCTTTACTGCCTTGTCTCTATTCACCTTGTTGAGATCTCCATTGGATCAGTTGGCTGATATGACAGCAATTGTCATCCAGTCCAAGGTTTCCCTTGACAGAGTTAGCGACTTTTTGGAGGAGCCTGAAACTTCCAAGTATGAGCAGTTGGACCAAACTCCAGGACCTAACTCTCCATTGATCGGCTTTGAAAACGCTTCCTTCTCATGGAACTCCGCCTCAGCTAAGGACTTTAAGTTGAAGGATTTGAACATTTCTTTCAAGGCCGGCAAGTTGAATGTTGTCATTGGCCCTACTGGTGCCGGTAAGACTTCCTTGCTTCTCGCTTTGTTGGGAGAGATGGAATTGACTGCTGGTAAAGTTTTCTTGCCTGGTGCTATCCCCAGAGATGATTTGGTGGTCGACCCAAGAACTGGCTTGACTGAATCTGTCGCCTACTGCTCACAATCTGCCTGGTTGTTGAATGACACAATCAAGAACAATATTATTTTCGCTTCTCCTTTCAACCAGGACCGTTACGATAAAGTAGTTGACGCCTGTGGTTTGACCCGTGATCTCCAGATTTTGGCTGCCGGTGACCAGACTGAAATCGGTGAAAAGGGTATTGCATTGTCTGGTGGCCAGAAGCAGAGAGTTTCATTGGCTAGAGCCTTGTATTCTAACTCCAGGCATGTTCTTTTGGACGACTGCTTGTCTGCTGTCGACTCGCACACTGCCTTGTGGATTTACGAGAACTGTATTTCTGGTCCTTTGATGGCCAACAGAACTTGTATCTTGGTTTCTCATAATGTTGCATTGACTGTTCAGAACGCCGCATGGGTTGTTGTAATGCACAACGGTGTTATTGATGCTCAGGGTCTTCCGGAAAAATTGTTGGCAGATGGTAAGTTGGGTGACGACGAGTTGGTCCAAACCTCGGTTTTAAACTCTCGTTCTCAATCGACCACCAACTTGCAATCATTGGACTCCAAAAACGCAGATATGAAAGTCAAGGCTGCTGCTATCGAGGATAAGTTGAAGAAGCTTGCCGGTGAAGATGAAGAAGAAATCATTAAATCTGATGGTAAGCTTGTTGATGAAGAATCAAAGTCCGAAGGTGTGGTGGATTGGAGTGTCTACTCCGGCTATCTCAAGGAATTCGGTGGATGGCCCACTTGGACTTTGATCGTCCTTGTGTTCGTACTTCCACAGATTATTTATATTCTGCAATCGATTTGGTTGAAGGAATGGGCCCAAACTGGAACTCAAGTCACTTCCAACATCATGACTGTGGCTGGATTGACTAACAGCAACTCTGCTGTTGAATCGAGGCCCGCTGTTGTTAATGCTTTCCTCTCATGTGCTCAGATGGTGATCGGCTCGTTTGCTCGTGCTTCCTCTTCCATTGTTGCAACTGCCCAGGCTGTGAAGGAAAACCACTCCACTATGTATTACATCCTCATCTACGGAGGAATTGGTCTTGCTTACTCTTTGCTTGCCACTTTCAGAGTCTTCTTGACTTTCCTCACCGGTATCAGAGCTTCCAATAGAATCTTCAAGCACGTTTTGACTACCATCTTGACTGCCAGGTTGAGATTCTTTGACAAGACTCCACTTGGTCGTATCATGAACAGATTCTCGAAGGACATTGAATCTGTGGATCAAGAGTTGACTCCATTTGCAGAAGCCACCTTCGCCTGTCTTGTTTCTTGTGTTTCCATTTTGATTCTTATTACTGCCATCACTCCAGGGTTTTTGTTCTTTGCTGTCATCATTGCATACTTTTACTACTTGGTTGGTTCTTACTACATTTCTCTCTCCAGGGAGTTAAAGAGATTCGATTCCATCACGAAGTCGCCAATTCACCAGCACTTCTCTGAGTCTTTGGTTGGTGTGGCAACTATCAGAGCATACGGTGTTGAAACCAAGTTCATGAAACAAAACTTGACCGCAATCGACAACAATAACAGACCTTTCTTCTACATGTGGGTTGCCAACAGATGGTTGTCGTGGCGTATTGATTTGGTTGGTTCATTGGTGATGTTGTTCGCCGGTGTCTTCGTTATACTCTCTGTCGGTGCGATCGACGCTGGATTGGCTGGTTTGTCGTTGTCTTACGCCATTTCGTTCTCGGAGAATGCATTGTGGATTGTTCGTCTTTATTCGAACATTGAAATGAACATGAACTCCGTAGAGAGGTTGCAAGAGTACTTGGATGTTGAACAGGAACCTCCAGCATCTATCCCTGAGACTGAGCCAAGAGCCTCTTGGCCAGAGAAGGGTGAAATCGATGTGAAGGATGTTTCCTTAAGATACGCTCCTGACTTGCCTAGGGTCATTAAGAATGTGACATTCCATGTGAAGCCCTGCAACAAGATTGGTATCGTGGGCCGTACAGGTGCTGGTAAGTCCACCATTATCACGGCATTTTTCAGATTCTTGGATCCAGAAACCGGATCCATTTTTATTGATGGCGTCGACATTTCAAAGATCGGATTGCGTAACTTGCGTCAAGCCCTCACAATTATTCCTCAGGATCCAACCTTGTTTACTGGAACCATCAGAACCAACTTGGATCCATTCAATGAGTACGACGATGAGCAGATTTTCGAAGCTTTGACTAGAGTCAACTTGATTGCACCAGGAGAAAGGGAATCATCTCCTGCCGATCAGACTGGTGATAATCAGAACAAATTCTTGGAAATTGAATCAGCAATCACTGAGGGAGGAAACAACTTGTCTCAGGGTCAAAGACAATTGATGTGTCTTGCTAGATCCTTACTTAAGAGTCCCAAGGTTATCTTACTAGACGAAGCTACTGCTTCCATCGACTATAAGTCTGATGCCTTGATCCAGCAAACAATTAGAGATGAGTTTTCCAACTCTACCATCTTGACTATCGCTCATAGATTGAGATCCATCATTGACTATGATAAGATTTTGGTCATGGATGCTGGTAAGGTTGTAGAGTATGACGATCCATACGTGTTGATCGCCAACAAGGAGACCTTATTCTACAGTATGTGTGAGAATAGTGGAGAGTTGGATGTTCTCACCAAGCTTGCCAAGGAGTCTTATGTGAAGAAGAAGAACAGCTCCAAGTGATAAATTTGCATCTAATTCGTCGTGTTCACCCATACATTAATACACGGTTTGTCATTTTGACCTGAAGTATCGTAGCTCCGATCTTTGCATGTATTCGCAGCCTCGGCATCAACGTAACAACTATCCGGTGTTCTCCCTGCACATTCCTTATCAACCACAACTTCTAGGTACACATTAGGAAAACTCCTTCAAGTTTCTGTAACTTCTTCTTGTAACATGTCTTATAAGAAAATTCTGGACACTGTGTCCATCCATAGTGCGTCTGAACTGGATCTGACTCATTCATCTTCAAACATTCTACCGAATCCGGGACAGATTACCTACCTTCAAGAACCAGAAGATGCTCCACAGGGTCGACACTTGGGCCTTTTCTCCTCAATCATTTTGTTTGTGAGTAGAATACTTGGATCTGGATTTTTGGCAAATGCTAGTGGGATGTATATCGAGTGCGGCCAATCCCCATTTTTTTTCATTCTCTCGTGGATTGTGGCGGCATTATTAGCTTACTCAGGACTCTACGTGTTCCTAGAGCTAGGCTCTTTGATTCCACGTTCTGGTGGAACCAAAGTCTTTCTTGAGTACATTTATGACAGGCCATACATGTTCGTGAGCGTGGTATTCTCGCTTTACTCAATTATGTTTGGTTTCACTCTCCTGAACTTATTTGTTTTCGGGGAATACTTTTTGCACGCCTTAGGCATCGAGCCAACAGAATTCAGAACAAGAGCGACTGGTTTGATTTTCTTGTATATTACTTGTGCCATTCACGGGTTGAGTGTGCATCATGGAGTGAAAGTCCAGAACTTTGTTGGTGCCTTAAAGTTGCTTTTGGCACTCGTTATTGTGGTGACTTGCTCGTACGCCATCATTTTCCCATCGTCGATCACCCATATTGATAATAATATGCCAATGGAGACGTTCTTCCCTGTTAAAACGTCCATCACTGTGACGTCTTTTTCAAATGCAGTAATTAGAGGTACATTTGCTTATGGAGGATGGAACTCCATTCACACAGTTACCAACGAGATCAAAGATCCTGTTCGTACCCTCAAAATTGCTGGGCCGGTATCCTTGACGATTATTACTGTCACATATGTCACCATCAATTTGGCATACTTGGTGGTAATTCCTGGCGAAGACATCGTCAACGGTGGCCAGTTGGTTGGATCTCTCCTCTTTGAGAGGATGTTCGGATACCATATTGGAAGGCAGCTTCTTACCATGTCTGCTGCTCTCTGCGCAGGTGGGAATGTATTTGTTGTCATTTACACCATTTCTCGTGTTAGTCAAGAGGTGTTTCGGGAGGGATACTTGCCTTTCTCACTGTTTATGGCATCGAACTGGCCGACAGATGCACCTCTTCCCACTCTATTATTGAGTTGCGCTCTCTCTACCTTGGTTATAGTAGCTTGTCCGGATGGCGATGTGTACAGTTATGTGGTCAGTTTAGAAAGTTACCCACAGCAGATTTTTATTGGTCTTTGTGGTATCGGAATCTTCGTTATCCACAAAAGACATCCTAATATCATTGCACCAATCAGATCACCGCTTGTTGGAACTCTCATGGTGATTATCATCTCGTTTTATCTTGTTATTACCCCGTTGATCGGCAAGAATCCGAACCCACCAGGAATGGAGTCTTGGATCCCATACACATATCTTGGACTTTTCTGCTTGTTTCTTTGCATGCTTTACTGGGCATGTATGTTTGTCGTTGGGCCATATTTCGGAGGATACGATCTTGTTTCCGAGGAGATGCAACATGATGATGGGTTAAAATATAAGGTTTGGCAGAAAGTGCATGTTCCAAGATTCTGATATAGTATAAATTGATAGATCTCATTCATGTTGTTCTGGTAGTGATTTTATAAGAGTGTCAACCCTTTTGACCAAGCGGAGAAAGCTTCTGCTCTTCATTACTCGGCAAATTTTTAAAGATAGCTGTTGATCGCTCAAATCGTGAATAGAATCATCGATTCTTATGACCTCCTTTATGGCGCCAGCAATTCTTGACTCAAATTTGCTTGCTTTACAGGAATCGCGTTCTCTCTTTTTGGAGCGGTGTTTAGAGATGGAGCTGTTTGCCAAAGCGTCTTCGATTTCTTCTCGGGTAATAGCTGCTGCAGAAGACCGAGGATTTGCAGCCTTTGGTAACTCTGGTGAGATAATAGATGTTTGAGAATTATTGAAACCGATCTGAGTTGACTGAAACATTGAGTCCTGTTGGCCGCATTGGGTGTCAATCTCATTTTGCATCTCCGTAGCCCCTATCAAAAGTGAAAGGGGATTTGCATAGCTTGGGTAGGACAATAAGTCTCTACAGGACTGTGACTCTGCTTGATTCAACGCCGTTTGGTTCAATGCTTCAGAGAATTCAGTTATCAAACGAGCAGCAAGAACAGAATTGCTCGGATTATGGGATTCGGAGTCTTGATCCCAAGACTGACTCACGGCCGGGCCCATCAGTTGGCTGATGGATTTAAGTTGTGTCGTTGCCTCAATGGGCTGGCTAGATAATTGGCTCAATTCTTGGGTTAGATGAGGACTAAGCATGCTTAAAGATCTTGCAACCGGTTGGCTCATAATTGCCGAATGGGTCGTATTTGATTCTGGCTGGCTCATAATCTCAGCTGGGTGACTTAAGTTATCCACTGTGTTCCTAAAATTGGTGAGCTCAGGCTGGCTTCTAGAATTGACATTATTCTTTTCCAATCCAATATTCTGACTCAGAGTACCCACAAGCAGGTAATTCAGTGCATTTCCCGACAAATGAAAATCTCCCAATTGCGAGCTCACTAGTGTTCCACCCGAACACCCTTCGAAATCTACTCCTAACCATTGGCGGACCTTATTAGAAAACATGTTGAAATTACCTTCGGACTCGAAGGTTAGTTGGAGTCGTTTCTTCAAAGTATCGCCATCGAATACTTTGATCCCCACTATGGGCGCTTTAACGAGAAATCTCACATTGGCGGAAGTTAAAAAACTATTATCCTATAAAGTTAGTGGAAAAACAAGACACTAGAATTTGATTTCTCATACAATTGACCGTCCTTGAGATAGTATGGCTAAAGAAACGCCAGGAGTGCTCTTCGTACAACGGAGTTTCAAACCCAGGCGGTAATGGGTCCAATCTTTATTTGGGGTTGTGAGCTGAGAGGCTCGTACAATTGCAAACTCGGTAACTTCTGCCATATTTGTAATATCGATGAATGAAGTAGGTTCTGGGCTATTAGAGGTTTTTTTGGTTTATAGAGGAAAAGAAAGTTGTTGATTTTAGGAAGAGAATGCCTGCAACAAGGCAAAACAAAGTGTTCGCGTATGTAGGACTGACGGTTAAATACGAGCATATAGGCTACTTGCGTTTGAGAGGATAATTCAATTGGTTTGGATATCAAGGCTGAAAGTTCATTCTTTCATTTACAGAATCCATCTTTAAATCCATATCCTTAAGTATATAAATGTTTTCCTCAAAGTGCATGTCGAAATTTTTATCCCTAACTACTCTATCTTCATTCTGTGCATTCTATTTATCTTTCCTTCTCTATTCTATCAAGTATTGATCAGCACGCTTCTTGAAAGGAATTGGCCCAATCTTCGTAAGCTGCTCGACTACCCATTCATACTTATCGTCAAATGCTTCGGTACTAGTTGTGTTTCTAGGGTATGAAACCCCGATTTCTCCACTGAATGATGTATAAAGCGTTCTTGCAATCTGGTAGTACGACAAGTCTGCTCCAGGATATTCTAAATTAGTTCTCCGAACCGTTTTCTTGCAGCCTTTGACAGGGTCTTTACCTTCAAAACGATCGGATAGCCATTTTATGGCTGCACCACTTCCCTCCACAACCTCAAGAACATGGCCAGTAGAGTTGGAAACGGCAAATTCAAGTGAGTCAATTCCCCAATCACAGTAGTTCTCATAGGCTCGCTGGGCACCCGGGAAGGGTACAACTTCATCAGCAGTGCTATGGAAGACAAACATAGGAATCTCCGGGTACCCTTGATCTTCGGTCAAGGCCAAAGTGTTATAATCAACAATTTCTTTAATTTCTTCCATCTGGAAGAATGACCACCCATCTTTGAAGTATGGATGCAATCCACTGAAGAAGTTGTGGAATGCGTATTTGAAGATAGAATTCAAGAGACACTGGTCTTTAGCCCGGAAAAACCAATCTCTTCTATCTTCGTTTAAGGAGTTGTACACGGTATCTTTCAAATATGGAAATTCCAGAATGATTCCATTGATGCAGTTTGGAATCAATCCGGCAAAAATTGTCTGGTCAGTAGCTTGCGCAGTCAATGTGATATTGGTGACCCAGCCACCAACAGCTACACCGATCAAATTATCTTTTAGTTCTGGTGCATATTTCGGCTGGAGTTGTGCAGCCCATCCCGATGCAATAGTTCCTCCAGAATATCCCCACATTGCAACCTTAGCATCGGGATCAATACGAGTGATGTTTTGAGTATTCAAAACGGCACGAATTGAGTCCAACGTGGCATGACCTGCCTGGCGACCCGCCGTGAAGGCACCTTGGGGCCCTTCATAGTCTGGAGCAACCACGAACCATCCACGCGACAATCCAGTTGTCAATAGGATCATTTCTGCCTGAAGAACCACTGTATCCATCTTGGCTCCAAAAAGAATAGAATATGAAGGAGAGCAGTCTATCGATGCCGAATCTTCGGCAAACTGGTAGGACAACAACTTGGTGGGGTCAGCATCAAATGGTTCGAGAACTGTGGTGACAATGGCCGTGGCATTTCCTCGAGAATCGGTGGAACGCACTAAGAACTGCCAGGCATTCTTAATCTCAATAGGGTAGTAAATGGACCGAATCATTCCTGGAGCAGGCCGGTGACGGATCACATCTCCCTCTGAGTAGTCGTCTATATTGTCAGGAGCAATGTAGAAATCGTCTTCCAGGGCAAGTTTGGGCTTAACATAGAGCGCACTAACGGCATAGAGCCATATGAACCACACAAGGAAGAATTTCTTCATGTTGCTTCTTGGCTAAGGAAGGTGAGGAACCAGTATTTATAGACATTTCTCCCTCGGGATTTGGTGAATAAATCCAGCGGGGGATTTACAGGTACCAGTTGGCATGTGGAGCCAGAATTCCTACTTTGGGGAAAGTTAGGTTAGGTTGATAGAATTGTACATGAGTTGATGCAGAGAAGATTAAATCGACGCGAATCTTGCCGAATGCGGAAATGAAATGACTACTCTAATACGCATTGCGAATCTCAAATTCCAATTGGAACTACCCATTCATCGAATGTATCACGCGCGGTGCATACCTTCATTTTCCAATTCGGGAATTTCCTTGACTTAGAAATCCAACCCTAGAAATACCTTGAGGTATCTGGTCTGAACACCAACTAGTAGTCGCAATATCTATCAATGTCTAGGTATGACACAAGTTCCATTCTATGAAATTTGTGGAGAGCCTTTCTGGACAATGTCACCGTTTAAGGCATATTCAGAGGTTTTTTAGGTTGATTAATTCGAAAAAACTACTCCTGGAATCTGAAAGTTTCAGATACTTTCTTACCAAGTTTCATTTAAAGAACCTTGTCCATCACTGGAACAATAGTGTACTATCGTTACACACACCGTCTCATCTATGATTGTATACGATTATCTATACAGTTCATACCCATTCTATTCTACAACCTGCCTGGATTATATACAATGGCAGGTGCTATGCGAGTGACTCCCCAGAACCCATCGACGCCTCGAGGTTCTTCAACGCAACCTGGTAAAGAAGTAACATGATGGAGCTTTGGATTCCGGTCCATATGAGTCGCGGACCCACTCCGGAGAATACTCCCAAGATACCTTCGTTTGAATAAATAGAGTGCAAAGCCCCGAGCGTGGAAAACCGATGCATCATCTTCCCAACAGACCCCGTGGTCGATTCACGTGTAAGGTGCTTGTGTGGGCCAGCAGTGTCGATGGTTGCCGTTTGAATACGTGTTTTAATCACGTCAAGAGGTGTAGTGAGTGTTCCAGCCAATCCTCCAGCTGCTGCACCTGTAAAAAGCTCCAATAGCACAGGCAAGTCATCCGATTCACCGTTGTATGCAATGGCCCATTTCCGAAATTTCTCGTAGAAGGCAAACTGTAATGCACTAAACGGCAAGTCACGGAACAATGTTTCCTTATATCCATATGTTAATGCTGATACACCTTCGGTTTTGGCAATAGATCTGACTGCATCTCCCAAGCCTCTATAGTTGTAGCCGCAACCTTTCGTGTATGGGTTGTTGTATCTTCCTTGCAATTGCAATCTGGTTTTCAACACTTCCAGAGGAACGTAAAACACACTCAGTGCCATATCACCCAAAATACCTGCAAAAAAATACGCAACCGTGTCGTTTATGCCAATCTGGTTGATCATGTATCGCTTAGAGTATTCGTAAGTTCCGAAGAATGCTGCTGTGGATGGGATAGACCCCAAAATGGCCGGAGTGTAGCCTCCGTATAAACCTCGGAAAAACCCCTCTTCCTTGAGAATAGTGGTGTATGCCAGCAACATATGACGATATTTTGGATTGAACAGCAAGCCTTGCTGTCTCGTCTTTACGGTATCCAAAGAATGCATGGCACTATCGCCGACGGCTCCACCGAATGCTCCGGCGACCATACAGAAGATGATTGGCAGGCTAGACTCGGACTCGCCACCATGAGCTGCAGCCGACTTCTGGGAACTCTTGCTGCCTTCTAAATGGCTTAGGGATTCTCGATGTGGTTGGAATGGAGTCGGTATCGCCGACGTTGTGAGCATCTGAGACATGGACGTGGATCAGAGAGAGTCTATAGTGCTGAAACTTGAGATTTGATTAATTAACACAGCTTTATTTCACGTCCGTGAATGCCTTCGCAGAAGAAGGAGAATTTGCAGCTTTGGCGGTGGTGGCAGCTGCTTTTTTGATATTGAATGGGCCCGGAGGTTGAGAAATTTGACAACAACACCCGTACACCTTGAATTATCGCTGCCGATGGCGGTGTGCTTTGGCAGTTATTTGGAAAGCGAGATCTGGATTGCAACAGGGAAGATTATTAGAATTTGATGAATTCTGGAGTAAAGGTTTCTCGGCAATTTCGTTGATTGCATGCGTTTTCACAATGCTGGTGAAGATCACTGGTTGGCGCGAAATGGCCGAAACCTTCCGGGTCAATGGCAATAGAATTTGGAGATATAAATAATGTAAGAGGAGAGTTTTGATCTTCTGACGAGGTTAAGAATTGAATGTCATTGGAGTCAAATAGTATGATATTCCGAGATCTTTAGGAGCATGTCCTGTGTGTTCAGCTTCATGTGAAAGATGTAATCTCCCTCCATGTATATCGTATCCAAGATTGTCAACAGTTATGCCGAAATGAGCAAAATGAAAATTGTCACAGTCCATCACCCACACACATGATGAAATTTCACAACTTCGATTTCTGGAGCAATTTTGTAATTCACATCTGGTAATCTTATTCTTTTATCATCACGTACTGCACCTAGTAACAAACATCAACACTGTTAACTCCATGCTACGAAGAGTCTGGCTGCCGAACAAGACATCTCGTAGACTATATCACGTGCTAGCCATCGAGTCATCGTGTGATGACTCATGTGTAGCTCTTTTGGATAGAAAAAACTTGAATTCGGCCCCCCAAATCATCGATGAAGAGAAACTCACTCTCAACTCTGCTCATGTGGGAGGTATTATCCCCACAGCAGCACACGAGTTCCACCAGACCAGTATAGCAAATCTCGTTGGAAGATTCTGCCGTAAACACGATTTGACCGGTGATTCAGTGGACTTGATCTGCGTCACAAGAGGCCCGGGTATGGTTGGATCGCTCAGTGCAAGTATGCAATTTGCCAAAGGGTTGGCTGTGGCATGGAACACGCCGCTAATCGGCGTCCACCATATGCTTGGCCACCTTCTCACGGCTATGCTACCTTCTAAGGAGCGCCCAACTGCCACAATTCCAAACTATCCGTTTCTCAGTCTTCTATGTAGTGGTGGACACACCATGCTTGTTCTTCTGAGATCATTGACGGATCACCGTGTGATAATCAACACTTCAGATATTGCTGCAGGTGACTCCATCGATAAATGTGCGCGAGAGTTGGGGATGGTTGGCAATATGCTTGGCCCAGAGCTTGAAAAGTATGTGGGAAACATTAGCGACTCTGATAGGTCCGAGTTTGAGTCCATAAACACCAACACGAGCGGAAATAAGTTTGGCTTAAGACTCCGAATGCCCATGAGGGGGCCCAAACATAAGAAAGTTCCCGACACCATCGAGTTTGGCTTTGCATCGTTTCTCAGTTCAATTTCAGGGTACAAGGATTCACATTTTGGAAATGGGCCAATAGACGAGCACACGAGACAATTTTTGGCATATAAGCTTCAAGATGTGCTCTTTGACCATATTGTCAATCGTATAAATGTTGCATTTTTTAAGCACGGGTTGCAGGGCGACAACATTTTCGAAGGTGTGCAAGACTTTGTGTGTTCTGGAGGAGTTGCAGCGAACAAAGTGTTGCGCCAGAAGCTTTTCCACAACTTGAAATCAGAGGAGCCTCTCAGATTCCATTTTCCAGATTTGAGGTTGTGCACTGATAACGCCACCATGATAGGAAACGCTGGGATCCATATCTTCGAGACGTTGAGGGTCAAATCAAATTTGGATATCTTGCCAATTCGAAAATGGCCCATGGACAAGTTATTGGATGTTGATGGATGGGAGACAGTGACGGATGAAGAATTTCAACACGTGACAGGCATGAAACCATGTAAATAGTATCTGACAATCACTAGGGTTACTGAGGTGTGTAACGATGGTAGATGGCTCCATCATTCCTCAAATGTGTCCTCCTCTATATCTCGGTGTGGTATAAGCAGTTCCGTGATTTTGAAGCGCTCAATAAGGGCCCTCCACGTTGGGACATCAAACGTAGCTATATGGTGGGAAACAGGAGCAGACTCTACCTCCACGTCGGTGCTCTCATCGGGAATTTCGACATAAGGAACCCCCAGTTCATCCACGTCAATTTTCACCTTTCCATCTCGAACTAGGAAACTAGTGTAGAACAAATTCTCTACCGATTGCGCAAACGACTTTGGATTGATGAAGAACTTGAATAAGTTGACCTTCTCGTCGTCTGCATCATTCAATACCCCGTACACCGTTCTCACCATATGTGAGGTGCTCTGCTCCGGATCTTCCTGGATATCTGTCGTCGACACCTTCTGGGCCGTAGTTTTGTCTCTAGAAACCGTATCGTCCACGGTTCTGGCTCGAGGAGCTTGCTTTCTGCGTTTAGTAGCCAATGGTCCATATAAAAAGTATGACGGAACCACCGTTTTTGAATGCAGATAGAACTGAGCACCTAGCTTCTCCCAGTTGAATGAATTGAACGTCTCCGTGGCATTTTCTTGGCCAGAACCTTGTGTCTCAGTCTGCTGGCCTTGTAAGTACACTGAATCCGGATTCATGAAGTTCTTCAACGCCGTCACCAACTCTTTCTGAGTGAGAGCGCCTCCCAAGTCACCAAAACGTAGATGTTCTGCGTTCAATGATGCAAACTCCGCCGTTCGCTTCAATGCCTCAGAATCTTTCATAAACATCGAGAGCTCCTTAACTTCGTTGCCAGTGACCGTCGCAAAAAGCTTCTCTAAGTCTTTGATTCGCTCTAAAACAAGTCTTCCAGCCTCTCCTTTGTAAGCTGCAGCCTCAGCACGAGCCACTTCCTTCTTGAATTCCTCATAAGCTTGAGCTAGTCCTCCAATACCATAGTTTTCGTAATGCGAGTTGATTTCACTGATTCGTTGAGTAATTTCGTCGGACATTGTATTGATTTCAAAAGTTGCTTCTTAGATGAAATTTATCTTTCCAAAATTTTTTTAAATTTCTCTATTTTCTCCTTACTTTCGTGGATCACTAGTTATTGTAATAATTCTAGTTAAGAGTTGAAGATCAGATGTGCGACTGGATTCAAGTCACTGCATCAACTACTAATAAAGACGTGGGGTTAGAGAAATCTAGACGAAAGGCGCTAATTTTTGTGATTTTTCAAATAGATCACGTCATTCATCACCTGCTACTACCCCTGAATTCTGTTTCTTTCACCTCCATCTGCTTATTTCATTTCGATTCTACGCAACTTAACCTAATCCTTCAGAGTTCATCATGGATCCACACGCGACAAGCGTGGCCAGGATCCGCAAACTTGACGAGTCAGTCGTGAATCGCATAGCTGCAGGCGAGATCATCATACATCCCGCTAATGCCATCAAGGAGATGCTTGAAAACTCCATAGATGCGGGTTCAACCATGGTGGACGTGTTGATCAAGGACGGAGGACTCAAACTTCTCCAAGTTGCAGACAATGGAGACGGAATCGCTCGGGAGGACTTGAAACTTCTCTGTGAGCGATTTGCCACATCCAAAATCGTCAAGTTCGACGATCTTTCGCTGATTGAAACATACGGATTTCGAGGTGAAGCCATGGCCAGTATCTCTCACATTGGACGGCTCTCAGTGGTGACCAAGTCACGAAACTCTCCTTTGGCGTACAAGGCTTACTATGTAGCAGGAAAATTGGCCAACTCCCATTTCAAAGTTGCTGGTTCCTGTGAGCCTAAACCGCAGGCTGGAAAAGATGGCACTGTTATTTCGGTGGAGGATCTCTTCTACAATTTCCCTTCCAGGCTACGAACAATCCGATCCAAGAGTGATGAATGGGCCAAAATCCTCGACGTGGTGGGTCGCTACGCTGTTCACACTGACGGTGTAGGCTTCTCATGTAAGAAGTTCGGAGAATCTTTTGCTGCCATTACCACAAGACCACAGGCTTCGCTCAAAGAGAGAATACGGACTATATTTGGAACCCAGGTGGCTAGTGAGTTGATCGAGTTCCGCTTTGAAGGCGAAGACTATGGCGTTTCTGAACTCCGAGGTGCAGTGTCTGGATTCAATTACAACAACAAGCGAAAAACGGCCCCCGTTTTCTTTATCAACAACAGATTGGTTTCGTGCGATCCATTGCGACGTGCCATGTCGTCAGTGTTTCAAGTGTTTTTGCCAAAAGGGAACCATCCGTTTGTTTACCTTAGCCTACGTATTGCGCCGCAGAACCTTGATGTGAATGTGCATCCTACCAAGAAGGAGGTCAGATTTCTTCACGAAGACGAGATCATCGAGTGGGTATGCGGCCATATTCATGAAGTGTTAGCCAACAAGGACAACGCACGAACATTTAAGCAGAGCACTTTAAAAAGAGACAACGAGCAGGCTGTTGATGAGGTGGTTACAAACGTTAAGAAGTATCGCCAGGAGAATAAACTTGTTCGGGTCGATGTAAAACAGCCTAAAATTAGCGCTTTTGCACGGACGGATTTTCAGTCGATTCTTAAAGGAGCAGCGATGAAGGAGGATGTGGAGGAAGAGAGGGACAATGACACGGAGAGGAATAACAAGGAAAAGAATTACACGGAGAATGATATTATGGAAGACAATGATATGGAGGATAACACTGATGAGAGGAAGGCTCAAATCGAAAATAATGAAAGTATTGACGTTCATATGGATATCGATGATAATCCCGAAACGTCTAAACATGGAAGTCCTAGCCAACCCATTAATTCTGTGATAAAGTCTATGACCATTAGTAATAGAGATCACACTGATATTAACTTGGACAGCATCTCCGAACTACGCCAAAGCATAAAAGACTGTATTGACAGGTCTTTGACAAACGTGTTCAACAACCTGGTATATGTGGGCATTGTGGATCCACGCAAGCGACTCTGCTGTTTCCAGTATGATGTCAAGCTCTTTCTCTGCGATTACGGAGCCGTTTTGTCTCATTTCTATTATCAGCTTGGGCTTATTCATTTTGCCAATTTTGGCGAGTATACATTGGATCCCATGCCGCTTCGCCAGCTTTTGGAGCCGTTGTACGATGCCCATCCCAACTTGGAGGACATTGAAAGAGTGGTCAAAAATATTATGTCCATGGAGGCTATGTTCCTTGACTATTTCCAGCTTGACTTTTCCAACGAAACGCTCTGCCAGCTTCCGCTACTTCTCTCCAATGTGACACCGTCTGCTGCTAAATTGCCTTATTTCATCTATAGATTGGGTACAAAGGTCAACTACACGGACGAAAAACAATGCTTACACGATATTTTGCACCAGATTGCTTTACTTTATATCCCTGATCGCGTGGCAGATGATGTGGACGGCGATGTGTCTCGGGACCACATCAACTACATTTTGGAGAGTTTCGTGTTTCCCGGCATCCGCAAACACTTTTTGGCACCCAAAGCTTTAGCTCTGGAAGTCGTACAGGTAGCCGACCTCCCAGGACTTTACCGCGTATTTGAAAGATGTTGAGAATTAAAATTCGATTGAAAATTTCCAAAATAAGAAAATAAAAGAATAAAAAATGACAAGCTGAAATTCAGACATAAAATTTCATTATCTTTTTCGTCTGCTGTTTCCCATGTGCTAGTTGGAATCCAAACCCGTGCATCTCAAATTCACATGTATTACCGGATTTAGCATGCGCTCAATACTGCTTTCAGTATAAAATCTCTAACTTCGATTCCTTCCTTGATAAACTTATGGTCCAGTGAATGAGCTTAGCAGAAACCACAAAACATTCCCATTGATCATGTTTATTGAATCCTCGCCCCATGATAAGTATATGGGCGTTCTCAGTTTGTCCAGTTTCCCCAAGAATGTGTTGGACTTCCAAGAATCCCAAGTTTTCTTCCAACAAATCATATTTGTGGACTACCAGCTCATGCTAATCATCCAGCACGAGTTCAGCGGTAAGATCTTTGCTCGGTCGTCGCCTTCACGAACCCCGGAAATCACGATGGAGAAAATTTCAGACCTTATCACCTATGCTCAATCCGTCGACGCCAATTACTCTTCGGCCAACAAGAGCAGTTACGAGAAGCTCTACTTTGTCGTAGTGCTAGCACACTTGTACCATCTTAGCTCAGATTCTGAGGGCTGTCAAGAGACGCTTCGGAGCATCAAGTTCAATGTCAAGGAGTTTGACTCGCAAAACCAGGCAGATTTCATTGCCTACGTGACGGCTAGATACCACGCGTTGCGAGGTGGCTCTTCAAGCGACTCTTATTCGAGTTGGATTGATTATCTCGTGAATTTAAAGCAATATGGAAGCAAAAGCATGGTCGCAGCTAATGACTGGAACGACGTGATTTTCAAGAACATGCTTGTACTTTTGAGCTCGAATGGATCTAGTCCCTTGCGATTTCGGGACTTACTCAGTCAGATTTTTAGTGACAATGCTTGCAGCTTGGTGGCCATGGCCAATTTCGCCATGAGACCCGAGAACGAGAAGTACATTCTCAAAGAGTTTAGAGTCGATTACATTTCGTTTTTGGCAGAACTATTGACCAACAAGATTAAACAGGCTGTTGAGTTTCCAAATGCGTCATCAGACGATAAATTGGACCTCGAGTTTGTGGAGTCCTTGTATGAGTCGTTAAATGACATTTCTTCACACAGGCCAGTGATCACTTACTTCTTGAAACCTTCTTTGTCCAAGAAGTTTTTGATCAATATGACGGAAAAGACATACCAAAGTCAAATTGTCCTTCTGAACTTGGTGCGTACTTTAATTGATGCCAACGAGTTTGACGAGGCCATGGGTGCATTCAAAACCTATGCCACTTACGTGGAAAAGGACGCACAACAGAACAACGGTCAAACACCTAATATTCTTGAAGTAATTGATGTCTACGCTACGTGTCTCTACGATTTCAATCCTTTGCGGTCCATCATTCCAGACTCGAACTCGGAAAGCAAAAAATTCAAGTATAACACTCTGGAAAGTGTTGTGGATGATTTAAACTTGTTTGCCAAAAGCTTGATAGCGTACCTACAGAAATTCACGTCGATAGCAGAATTGAGCTATGACGCCGAGCTTGGAACTTTTGCTGACAACCCACTCTCGTTCTTGTTTCACCGCTATAATACGAACTTTCTCCCCAGCGACAAGTCGAAAATCGTGCGTATATTATCTAAGGCCTGGTTTTCCTTGGGCCAGTTCTACCACTACTTAACAATTTATGGGTCTGCTGATGCTGGTATCTTGCAAGCGAACATCTCGAGGGTGGTGCTTTATTACAAGAACTGTCTTATCATTAATTCCACTGGTAGCCCACTTTACTTGTTCAACTATGCATGGGCTCTTGCGCAAACCCAGGCTTTAAATCCCGCTGTGAGGTTGTGTAAATTCATTTTGAAAAGATACCCAGAATCCTTTAAGACTTGGAATTTGTTGGTCTTAGTGAGTTCTGCTTTGGAACAGGAGGCTTCGTCTCAAGAGTCGACCGCCAAAAACTTTGATAGATCAACTATCTTGGATTCTTTGGTTGATGAGGAGAAATCTAAAGGTGAGCAAGACAAAGACAAAGCAACGCATGTTGCAACTACCCAGCTGGAGAAATTCATTGAGGATGCATTAAATATTGCTGGACTCTACATGGTGAAGAATAGACAAAATGGTGTTGCATTGACTTTCCGGGCCAAATACGAGATTTTGCAATTGAAGATGACCGAACTAGCCGTCTGGGAAGCCAATCAGGGTGTGGAGTACATATTGGAGTCAGTGGTTGAGATATTTGCGTTGTATCGTGAACTATTTCAGGAGAGCATTGAAGACTCGGGTTTCAACCGCACATTCTCGGGTATTTCTCGTGCTGAGGGGCGATGGTCCCATCGTCCAAGTGTCATGGATCCGGCTGACGTGTCCGTGATGGCATCTAAGGACAAGCCCAAGGACAAGACACTTGCAAAGCAGAGGATTCTGAGACTCTCCCAGGTGGCACAGGAGTCAAGCGGCAAGCTTCATAGAACACCATCAAAGGTGTTGCGGGCTCCTAAGACTGCCGCAGCGGTCGCATCCAAACAAGATGAAGAACTCATCTTGCAAGAGATTTGGTTGTGGACGGCATCGATATACTTGAAACTTGGGTTGCTCGAAGAGGCCGAGCAGTGCATAGTGGAGGCTGAGACGGTGCAGAAACCCAATGTGAAAACATTCACGTACTTGGGACTTTTGACGTCGAAGAGTAGGAAATTCTTATCGCTTCAAGAATACGAGAGGTCTCTTGAGGTGTTCCACACTTTACAGGAGAGATACAACAAGAAGGCTTATGGTACAACGCTCTTGGGAATGTGCAAGTTATTCATTACGGACGACCAGATTGACAACTCGCTCTTCATTTCATCCAAAGACCGTGACGCGGGATTGATCCGATTGAAAAACTATTTGGAGCAATATAGTCTCTGCTGGCCGTACGGAGCCAATAGTCCAGAATTGTGGTACTATTTGAGCACCATCTACGAGAAGTTTGACGATAAGGTATTGTACAAGAAGGCATTATGGAAGTGCGTAGAGTTGGAGACCACCAGACCAGTTCGCTCATATGCTGTGTGCGATGACTTCTACTAAGTGAACAGACAAATATCAACATTGCTAATTTTTAAACGAGACTGCCATGTATTAAAGTAGTATTAATAAACGAGACATCTTACATTGCAAGAGCTTCATATCAAAAATCGAGCCCCATTCCCAATAATGTGTGATTACCAACTTCGAGTCCGATGTCGATATCTTCATTCATACAGGTAACCTAATCTACTACAAATCAAAAATGGCCGAAGTAGCAGCCAAACAAGTGGTTTACTGTGGAGTTTGTACGTATCCTCCCGAATACTGTGAATTTGGAGTTTCCTTCAAGAGATGCAAGGAGTGGCTCGCTGACAACAAGCCGGAGCTCTTTGAGAATCTCTACAGTGATGAAGCTTTGGCAAATGCCACCTCCACTTTGTCAGTTGAGAAGGAGGAGAAGATCCACAAGGAGTTGGAAAAGAAGCAGGCACGTGAAGAGGCCAAACAAGAGAGAGAATTGCAGAAGAAACTTTCGTCCAAGGTTGTAATCAAGAGAATCGAAAGAAACAAGAGAAAGCACATCATTTCAATCAGTGGATTGGAGGTTTTCAACATCGATATGAAAAAATTAGCCAAAACTTTTGCGCTGAAGTTTGCTACTGGTGCTTCGGTAACCAAGAACGCCGAGAAGAAGGAGGAAATCTTGGTTCAGGGAGATGTCAGTGACGATGCAAAGGCATACATTGAGAAGTTGTTGGAGGAGCAGGGTTTGAATGAAGTGAAGGTGGAGCAGGTTGACGATAAGAAGAAGAAGAAGGCCGAAACTGCTGCTGCTGCTAATTAGGAATGAACGTAATGAGTTGGTAGATTAAGTGATGAGTATGAGTATGGTAGTTATAAGACATTGGTGGTTCTATGGAGTGAATTGATGGTATGGAGTGAATTGATGGAGTGAGCTGAACTAATAGGAAGATTGACTGGAGCGAGCCGTAGAGTAGAATGAACCTACAGATGAATGAATTTATACGAGTGAAATAACGAGACCTCGTACAATTTGTTTAACTCAAAGAAGAAAGTGAATTGAACTTTCCAAAAGGACCTTCCATGCATCGGCAACGCCAGACATCGTCAATAGAGACCACGGTCATGTCACTGAGATCCATTGAAACATAACACCATTACTAATTACTCATAAATTGACTGCAATTTAGGCGCAACGCTGGCAACACCAGTAGTGGCCCTTATCGAGGCTAAGTCCGATTTTTATTGCCAGTTACCAAGCTATAAATATCTCGTCTACGGTGCCAATCATCGGTTACGAGAATTGAATGAATCCAATAGACGAAACCATGGAACAACGTAACAATTGATGTATTGACCATGAAGCGCAAGTTTTGCCGGAGACGTGGTTTGGAGAGTAAACATATCCATATCTTGCGTCAAGAAAGACTTTTGTTCCATCTGGAACGCAACTGTAAAGCCTAAAACAATACAAGCTAGTCTAGTCGTACTTCTCCTTCTCTGCCCACGACACACCGTATTCGTCAAACCCTGGCTGTTTCATGAGAATACGATACAAATGCGCAATTCTGCGCTTAGTGTTGAATTTGTTCGTCTTCGATCGCTTACCCATGTGGTTGTGTTCCTTGATATGGTTACCGTAACCGTATCCATCGGTTAGTCCCAAAATCGCCAAGTTGCCACTTTCCAGGTCTTTGGTTAGGTGACAATTGAGCTCCCATAGCGTGACTGAAGTATTGTGATCATGCTCGTATTGAAAGTATTCGCCTAGACTTTGGAGACTAATGGAAAGTGCATTTTTGTTGTCCTTATTGAAGTAACGATTCACTGCCAACCGCGTATTCTGTTCCAAATGGTCATATTGAAAGAAATGCTTGACCTTTTCCACTGCTAAGGCCATGCGTGCAGCTTTGCGGAAATAATTCAAGATTAAAGAGTTCTGGTAGTTGCTCTGCACGGCCGAATCTCGGTTATAGGCTAAAAGCCACCGGCCAAACATGGCAATGGCTAACGGGAGACATAGTCCGTGCGAGAGATTGGTAAAACTCGAAAATAGTTCGAAAAGCTCTGGTCGAGCAATGTTGGACTCAGATTCAGCATAAAGATCAAGCACACTGTTGAACTTCTCCAAATTTGGAACAAGCTGAACCACAAGGTCTGTGGGGTTTGTTTCTGATCCCGTATGGAACCTGTTCAAGTTCGAAAAACGAGGCTCTCCCAATTCCAACGAGCTTTGGATCACGTAATTTAGTAAGCCACGCAGAGACTCAAAGAGATTATCCAAAGTATCGCCAAAGAAGAACACCTCGACAGCATCTTCCCATGGAACGTTCAATGTAGAGGTTTTCTCATAGAAATAATAGTTATTTTGAAGTTTCTGGAACACGTACGCCATGAACTTTGCGTTTTCGTCCATTTCTTCAGGCTCCGGCTCATTACGACGGAGAAGACGTTTAAATTTGCCAATCCGAGACTTTTTCTGCTCCTCGACTTTATCCAATTGGAGCCTGACACTCTGTAAATCCAAATCATCTGTATCGTCTGATACAGATGAATATAACGTGTTGTAGGAAGTTGCTAGCGAGGCCATGGAGTTTCTCAGGTTAACATTTTGATTAGTAGTCAATTTTTGCAGTTGAAATTTCAGATTCTGCGATGGTGGGGCCTGAAAGTTCAGCGATGTGGAATTGAAATTGTTCTCCAGTGCATCAACCGGATTGATTGCAATTTCTGGAAGCCTAGGCGGCAGGTTCTCATTCGTATCGTTATCTCCAGCACCATGGGTATAATTTGCCCGCTTTGGACTAGCCATTGTACCCTTGGGGTCTGGTTGTGTAGGCAAAGTGTCCTTTGAATCATTGAGATAGGAACTTAGAAGGGAGTCTGAGTAGTAATTGGCCAGGTTCTGCATGATGGAAGGAATATATTTTTGAAAATTGAACCAGTGTGGAAATCAACGCAGGCTATTCAATAAGAAAAAGCGTCTTAGATCATCTACGATGTTTCTGTCGGTGTATATATTGATTGGCACAGGGCGCACCTCTCGGTTATGTATGTATGACACTGGCGCAGCAGGTACTGTCTTGAAGTGCGGAGATATTCTGTTTGCAATACCACTAGATACGAGGCAAATCAGGCGAGAGAATCGGATGGTGGAAACAAAGCTGATGTCAGTGAGATGGATTAATACGAACATTCAGTGGAATATCACAGAAAACTTTTCCGTAGTGTAACATTTCACATTGAAATTTCAAGGAGAATTTTACAATATTATGAAATTTCCATACCACTTCTTTTCCGCAGATGTCATGCCTAACCTGTCTGGACTTGCCCGATATCAATAGAATTGGGGGAACAATACCACCCATATTAGTTCAACACTCCATGAAAATAAACAAATGTAGCAGTCGGCTAAAACTGGCGATCGGTAGAATATAATACAAAAATGCAAGAAGCGTCTGTAGTGTTGGACAATTGTTGACGATTCAGAGTGCTCGGGTACCTCTTTACGAGATAAGCTTCAGAATGGACAGCACTTTATCGGCCACTTTTGGGGAGACCGATGTTGAATTGGACGCGGAATTAGCGTCCGCTTTGATAGGTGGAAGCTTAAAATCAGTATTCTCTGTTTTCGGCTCGTAGTCTGAGTTAGCTAAATGCGTAGACAGAACGGACCGGATCACTGGCAACTGGGGACTTGTCTTTATAGATGACGTATTGGAAAGTGCTCCAATTCGAGGCAAGAGGTCCTTGTTGGACGCTGGTGCAGAAGCAATGTTTGGAGGACCCACAGTTGCCGGTGGAGGAGGAGGAGGAAGTGGCATGGAAGTCAGATATTGACCAGCAGAAGCCATATAGACAGGTGGAACTGACATCGCTGGAGCTGAATGTGGATGAGCCTGTGGAACCTGCGATATCTGGATTGGTGGTTGGCCATAACCTTGTTGCTGCGCTGCAAGAGCCGGCTCGTACGAGACATTGCGGTCGATTTGGGCATTTTGCATTAGAAGGACCGGCTGACCGTCGATATTTGCCGGCGTCATGTGGACCTGGGGTGAAAATGGCAACTGTTCGGGGTTTTGATAGACTACCTGGTGGCCCAGCGGTGCTTGAACTACCTGTACAGCCACTGGAGGATAACCAGGAATGGAAGGCACGGACTGAAACTGGACCATCGAAGCGTAGGGCGATTGAATGTAAGCGGGGCCGGCAGGAGCGCCAAGAGGCTGATGAGGAGCGCCAGGATGTTGCACTACCAGACTTGGAGGTTGGACAGGCGTAGCAATTGCGCCAGTCGTAGCAATTGCGCCAGTCGTAATGGCCACCGGAGCGCCATTGGCAGCTCCAGCAGGCGGAGCCGCTGCTCCTTGAGGCACCATCTGGTACGGAGTATAGCCCTGATAGTAAGGTTCAACATGTACAACTGGACCTTGCATAGCAGGCTCCCTAAGAGATTCATCGCCGGACTCGACATCTTTGGCCGACTTGTTTGCGGGATCATCATTTCTGTCCTGGCGCAAGTTCTGATTGTACTGGGCCATTCGCAAGGCATTGCGTGCGGGTGCATCCAAGTTCAAATAAGCACAGTGGAGCTTTCCCTTGACGCAATTGAAGCATTGCGGTAGGTTTTCGTCACACTTGATCCGTCTTTTCTTGCATGTGCCACATCCCAAATGGGAGTTGCGGTGTTTGCGGCGAGAGTTCTTTTTCTTGCGGCGGTCGTCTTCAATATGGTTGACCTCGACGGGTGGCACCACGGGCAGCAGGTCGGAGTCGCCAGACCTTCGTCTTTCCAGTTTCTTGCGCAGGGGAGGTAGCGGGTTTCTGAGAGCAGAATTGAAAACGTCCATGGTGGGGGGAATTGGAGGAGCAGCGTGCAAGGTAATTGGAGGGGATGGGCAACGGCGCCGATGATGGACGGTGGCGTTCGTGATGGACGGTAGGCTTGGGAAGCTGCCGAGGAAGGAATTGGACAGTTATGGTAAATGAAACCCGGAGTGTGGAGAACAACGCCAACCTATGGAGGCAATTTGGAGGCAAGTAGCAGAAGGCTGTGGGATGACTGCGGCTATCGAGGGCGGCAAGTTATAGGAGTGAATGGATTGGAGCAAACGTGCACGTTCAAGGAGGTGGAAACGATATAAGCAGTGTATAGGCCAGCAAATTTGATGAAATTCAATCACCAAGAACAAAAAAACAATATAATAATAACGAAAACCGAGACGGACGGGTCAAGATCGGGCAGAGTCCAGTCGAAAACAAAAAGGGAAAACAACGGAAGAAGAAAAAGCGAAACAGCAGGATCACACTAGGGCCACCTTTGCGATAAAGAAAACTAGTTGGAGGTGAGTAAAAATCACCTGGACCCGCGGATGCATTAAGACCAAAGCATTACAATGCACGAACATCCCATGCAACCCGCACAGGGCCAGAGAAAAAAAACGAGCAGGTGCAGGTGGGGCCTACGGGGATTTACGACGAGGGGATCCTCACACCTGGCGCAGGATGGTTCTGTAGGTGTCGGTGTTTGGGCTCCACGACATATAGATAGAAGGTGTGCGTGGAGACTTCTGGGGGTTAAGGCGGGATAGGGAAGCCACTTTCCACTTCGTATTGATATTGCCCTAATGACCTATTGGGAGCGAGGAGGAGGGCGGGCAGCTACTAGGCGGTATTGCGTGCGCACAAATCTGCCAATTTCGTTAGTAGACAGCCCAGTTTACGGTTCGTTTTACGGTGGAATTGCGCCACTGCAGTAGATCGGAAAGTGCAACTGTCAGACTAAAATTGTACGGCTCGTTGAAAACCACAGACAGGTATGCATTATGGCCAGAGAAGTTTAATTAAATATTTTGAGAGGGTGTGAATTTGTGAATTTTTCGTAATTCTCTCCCATAAGAGTTCGTGTTCCAGGCACAATTACGAGCGCTGCGTTATTAGCGAAGAAGTGCCAGATGGCCACTAAAGTGCTCGTCACGCACGACATGTGCAAGGCACTAATGCTATCATGTGGGCGCCATGTGTATCATCATACGGAAATCTCGCATACCACTGCTGCATCTGCTTAGGCTGCTGGCATCCTTTATCGCGGTGGACTTCCTACGGGGGAGGTAAATGGTAGATTTGCGGGTTGTTGTCCTTTCTAATATTGTGACCCCGCGGATACATGATGCTACGAGCGCCATCGTGTGCAGTAATGCACAAACTGCTAAAAAGTCAGTATTGTAAGAAAATTGTGAACCGTTGAAGTCAGCCTCGCTTCATTAATTGGGAAAGCCTCCTCCTGTTCGTTACCACATTCACTGGAGGTGTAACCTGTCAACTGACTGGTGCATAGACACACGTACAAGTATACGCATTTGAGATTCCTTATTGATGCAAGGCAACGACTTGGGTCATAAGTTGGTTAAATCGGCTGTCGTGATTGCGAGAGGGGGAGGCAACTACAACCCGAGGGAGGGCGCGGGCTCTAAAACAGGTCGCAAGGCACGTGTTGCTTTTTTTGGGGTGGATTTGGTTCCTGGTATTTATCTTCTTCCTAAGTCGTCATGCAAGTGGTGCATCTTCTTGCACTGAAACAAGTGTCTGTGTTAGAGGTGCTGCTGCTTGCGGCCTCTTTGTGGTGCATGCATGGCCGTGGGCGTACTCACCTCTGCGGCACACAGCGGCCCACAGTCTGCCTGCGTTGCATGAATGTGCTGCGTGGCTGATGAGCAAATGTTTTAACTTTGACCTTAGCCTTGCCCTTCATACGTGACACAAAAAGTTTCATTTTTAGGTGAGACTTTGTTGACTCCATGCCTGATCGGTTAGGATCGTAATTTTCTCCGAGCCCTTTCAGGCCTCAGTTTCTTCTGAATTCTTGGCACCAGTGGTACCCCATTATTTTTTATATTTAGTTTAAATTTATTTCATAAAGATGTAAATCTTTCGACATTTTCATCACCAATGCCCATTCTCATTTGGCTCTGATTTTTACACGATGCAAGCTGTGCATGATTCACTGAGAATGCTCAATTCAAATATGCACCGCGACTGCATATCTATTGTCCGTGAAAGTATCCTTATTACTCACTAGCAGCGATGTTTCTAAAATTGTGGTTTGCAACAACTTTATCTTTGTAGTATTTTAGTCATAGCTCTTGGCTTGGAATGTCGTGTTTATCTGTGAAATACGACCAAAGTCATGGGGGTCATGATCATGCGTCATTATCGATTTGCATTTACCCCTGAAACCTCCAAAAGCTATGCCCTTTTCAATGCATGGTGAAAGCACATTGGCTTATATACACGTAAAAGGGTCAGTGCAGATGTTAGGCATCTCACCCGCATAAAAGATGCGGCCTTGACATGAGGATACAGAAGGAGTGTCAATCGGCATTCATAAAGAAGCACACCAAGAGGTACCTGGATTATCTGGCAAGCCTTGGCCGACAATATTCTCCTGTACGTGCAGCCTATCTGCGCGACAGACATTCTTTGTCAAGAAAGTAACAGACGCCTTGCAATCTCCTTTTCACTACTCAATCTGCATTATACATTAGTTTCATTCGCATCGCTTGGAGAAATTCTGTGTCGGGGGCGACGCATCTTCGTGGGTAATACTTCCTTTCTTGCTAGAATGTGTCAGTCTGCGTCTCTCTCAGTTCCTCGTCTGGTGCAGGAAGATCAGCGTATCTACGGTCTCAGATCGATCTCGTCAGTTTTGGGCAAATAAGACTGATCGAACCGACCCATGCGCCTCTCCCACCACTTCTTACGGTGATCGGACTTACTGATTTCTTCCATCAAAAGTTGCTGGTCGTTATCATCTTCGTCGGTAGCTTTCTTAGCCATTTCCATGATAAATTTCCCTTCCTTAGGAATCACTTCGTAAGTATCGCCCAATGTTAAATCTTTCATGACAATTTCTCGGGTTCTGCCTAAAGACTCAATACCCGCAACCCTCTCAACAGTTTCATCTAGTAACAAATCAAAATGCGGCTGCGATGCAATCTCATGGAATGCCCTCATCATAGGCACAGAATCTGCTCTCACTCGCGAGTCTGAATCCACTGTGAAAATGTTCAAATTGTCGTACTGCTGGATGTAGTCAGGTCGAGTCATGACCTGTCGGGCTCTCCAAAGTGGAAGTTCGGGTAGATGATGGTCTTTCTGCGAGTCCTTGGCATCTGGCAGTACTTTGGAGATTAGCGTGTTCATGCGTTTTCTGTCCATTTCAACAAACTCCCGCATGAGCAACATGGCACTTGATGAGAATTTTCCAAATTCCATAACGTCGTCGTCCATTTCCTCTCCTAATAATCCACACTGATTCAAGAACCAGGTTTTCTCACGGTCAATAATCTCATGACATGCTTTGAGCGTATTCGTGTGACGGGCGACTTGACTGATATGTTGTGGTCTCCCGCCAATCAAGTCGTAAATTTTATTGCACATGCCATTGTCAAATTGAAGCTCGGGGAATTTATTGGGTGGGTAGAATTTCCGACGAATAAACTGGAGCACATTGATAGTTTCCTTTCTGTTGAAGTCTCGAACATGAATTAATTCCAACCGGGTACCCAATCGTTTCAACTTTTCATAAATCCAATAGTCGTCACTATTGAACAACATGGTCACAAGCTCGCTACCACTCAAACTTTCTGCTTTTTGTTGTAGTAACTCCAAAAGTTGCACGCCCTCTTCATTTTCTTTGATCAAGTGGGCATTGTTAATGATTAGAATGAGTGGCTTATCGTCCTTGCCGCTCATACGACGCAGAATGGCCAACTGCTCAAGTTTGTTGAATGCTCTTTCAATGTCTAGTAACGCCGTGGTGTCTCTAGGTCCACGGATGCTGAACAACGAGCCAATATAGTCTTCGTTATAGGCAAAATTCAATGCCCGACCAAGACGAATACGGAAGATTTCTGGGTCGGCGTGGGCGTCAAAAATTGCCACGTTATGTCCATCAATTTTCTTCATGGCTTCCATGATTAATGTGGTTTTCCCAGTACCTTTTTCTCCAACAAGCAAGTAATAGCGGCCCTTTAGTTTTCCGTTGACAATATCATCTAATAATTGTTGTTGTGGCCGCGTCACCCAGAAATGGGTCAAATCTTCGCTGTCCTTTGGTACTAGCAACTCGTCTTCATCATCACTGCGCTTGTTGGTTTTCTTATGCATGGCGAGTTGGTAAGCCGGATCGCCCTTTTGGAAAGCAGTATCCATTTTATCCAAAACATGGATGTTGTAAAAACGGTGGTACAAAAGTCCTGAAAGACCCAATACTCCAACGGAACTCAAGGTGATACCAATTGTTTCCAAGCATTTGAAGAGAAATTTAGCGAAGCGGTCGAAGATTTCCTTGAGCTTCGAAGGTTTCTCTTCTGGCTCTTCTTCGTACTCCTCTTCTTCCTCAATTTCCTCCTCGATTTTCTTGTCTTCATCCTTTTCTTTCTCCTCCTTGTCTTTGTCATTTTTCTCAGGAGGTCCATTTCCTCCTCCCCCGCTTCCTCCACCTCCATTCCCATCCCCCACATCACCTCCACCACTTGAACTCAGTTGAACTTCCTCATGTTCACCTGATTCTCTATTTTTGGAAGCTTCAGCCTCAGAGTCCTTACTGTTCGCCAGTCGAGTATCCTCTTTGCGCGCGTCATGGTTCTGAGTTCCCTCACTAGTAGCTTCCTTGGCTTCGTCTTTTGATGTACTTGAATGAGAGGGATCTTGATTAGATTCTGATGAAGCATCCTTGACGACAGACACAGGCTTAACCTCCGTAGTGACTGCTTTGCTTTTTGGAATAGGCTCCTCTTTGTCTGTTGATGCATTTTGCGAATCCTTGGACTGTTCTTTCTTCGAGTTGTCGTCACGATGATTTGAGTTTCCCTCCTTGGTCTTTTCTCCATCTTTAGAGCTTGATTCACCACGCTCCTCTTTCAATTTCTTCGTCATGGCCTTTTTTTGTCGCAAAAGCTTCTTTTTATCCTTCAGCAACTTCTTGTTCTCTTCATCCACCTCGTCATTCTCAAGCTCCTCCAACACGTCAAAAGGTAGAAGTGGATTCACAATGCGGCGAGGTAAAGATACTTGGAGATTCCGTGTAAACAAAAGCACTGCAATTCGTGGTCTAATCGCCGATTGCCGCAATATTGCCCTCGTAAACATCAGATATTTTGATAGTAGATAGAGTGGGCTTAGGTGCCTGGAGAAGGTATGTGGTTCGATGTATCTGCAGGATTACGATAAGTCGAACCCTGAGTTGGCAGAAATGGAGTAGAGCAATTTCTGTCTAATAACATCTTTGTCTTTATAATCTGGTAACTTGAGCAAATTCACACACGTCGATGCCGTTGGCAAACGATTGGATGGTCCACTGTTATGAATACCGAATTTGGGCGAAAGTGCACCAAAACCAAGTAGCGGAGCTCTAGATACCGACGTGACAAATTTGATAAGATCACAGCGCTCCTGTGGCGACATTTCTTCCACAACCTGCCAAAAGAGCACCACGGTGACGTCATCATCGAAGTAGCCTCCGTACAGAACGTTTTCTTTCCAGTCCTTGATGTTGACATCATTTCCTCCAGAAATGAGCATCTGAAGCTCGTAAGGATCGAACATATTAAGCCATGTAGCATTGATCAACTCAAACAAACCTTCTAAGAAGTACTTGGTCTGGATATGGAGTGATTGATTTAATTTGAAGTTGGCAATCTGATGGATGTAATTAAGACGGTTGCTAGAGGTGACCTTTATGGTTTCTCCATGAGGTGGTTGCAAATCATATTGCAAAGTGTCGGAGTCGACGTGCTCATTTATGGTGAAGTCAAGGTCAAGCTGCTGGATCTGTTCCTCACTCATTTCGAGAAGTTTGTTGAGGTTTTGGTACAAATCTCTATCGAGGAATTTCAAGTCGTTAATAGAATTCTTCATGGAGTTCTGCGCCACCCTCCATTTGGCCAAGAAGAAAGGTGCAAACGCAACATCGATCAAAACATGTTCATAGAGACATTTGCCAACGATCATCCCGAGAAATCGCATGTATTGCAAGCGGGTCTGCTGTTCAGGCAAGTCAATACGTTTCAGAATCTTGAGATAGATATCGTGGTTGGGGTAAAGATCGTTATCGGCCTCAGTTTCTCGAAAAAGTTTCAAAGCATTGTTCGTGCTGAATGCATCAGTCACAACCGACGTCAAAAACTCCTTAGTAAGTCCTCCACCATCGATTCCAGCTTCTACTCCATGCTCATTGTGGAAAGTGATCTGGAGTTTGTTCTTGAACTGCGCACCTACCTTGTTGAATCTTTCAAATGAACTCTCTAGAAGATTTTCTCTGTAAATGTCTGCCGCCAACTTAGTGCTATGTGGGCCGTCGAAAAACAGCCATGGCTGGCTGGCTTCCAACAGCAGCAGTTCAGCGTCAATGAGACTTTGAAGCACTCTTACTCTGTCGGTAAAATTGACGAAGAAGGGAACCTTATTGAGTACTTCCAACTTAGATGCCATATCGGGAGTTCTGTGTCTCGATTTAGAGATAGAAGGGCGGCGTTCAGATTCTTCATCCGATGAAAAATCCTCCATTTCTTTACGTAGTTCCTCGTAGTCCAAGACAATTTGAATCATGCTGTCCGTTTCAAACTTAAGCGATTTGAGAGTCCAGAAGTTGGTGGGAAGGTATTTCAACCGTAAATTCCTGATGTAGAATTGGTTGAGCAAAGATATGGAGATATCCTTAAGTCGGGTGAATTCCTGAGGCAAATTTGACATGTTGTCATTTGTCCGGAAAATGAGTGTAAGACATAGTATCTTCAAGAATTCAGCAAAGGCATACATGTCATTGCGAGTGAACCTGTCTCCATTGAACGACTCGAGATCATTGGCAACAATCAACCAGTACGAGAGCAATTGCTCATACGTATGTAACAAATTCAAGAATAATGTGACATCTTCAAAAGCAAAAATCTTCCAGAGCATTTCCATGGACATAGCATCCGTGTCCTTTTCCTGTTTCTTGAACTCAACAAAAGCTGGATGTGTAGACAACTCGACAAACATCCAATGATCTAGTCCTGGCATAATAGTCATCATCATACACAATTTAGTTCTGGACTCCGGGAATAGATACATAAGCAGCGAGATGAACAGAACGGCCAACTTCGTGTCCGTTCCAGAATGCTGGAGCTGGCCAATTGCATGAGTAATATAGCTTGACGAGTAAAGCACCAGAAGTACGTGTGCAGCTTTTTCGGATACGGTCACTCCACGGCCATAGACCTCGGCATCGACCCGACTTTCTTGAACTAGGTCTTCTTCATCGTTGTCCGATTGTACCTTCACGGAGAAGTTCATGGTGGAAATGATACTAGCATGGACTAAATAGTCCACATTTGAATAGTCGGGCCCTCCCACATTCAACACATTCACCAACAACTGAGTTTTCTGTATATCCGTGAACCTCAGGATCACTTCAACACATTCCAGTGAGAAAACGTTGCGGAAAACCTGAGAATACTGATGTGAATTCTCCAAGTATTCTGGAGGCACGTTGGCCACGAAGTTAAGAAATGCCTGCAAGCTGTCGGAGCGGTTGAAGGCAAAAATAAGGTCCAAAGCTTGCTTCTGGTTGTCCAGACCCATGAATGCCAGTAATTTTTTAATGATTCCCGTCCATTCCGCACTACCTTCCACTGGAACTCCATGTATGGAAATGATATCTGAAAGACAAGACAACACCATTTGGGGACTTACACTATGGTCCAAGAGCCGAAACAATCCTCCTATGAGACGAGCCTGAGCTCTAGCATTCAAGTTGTCACGCAGCTGAGCGATTTGTTCCTTCAATCGAGGCAAAAGGTCTTGTGCATCCTTTCTTCTGCCGAATCTGCAAACAAATACAAACTGTGCAGCCCAGATGTCCCAGTTGAACACCTCAGTATGTTCTGACCATTGATCTTTGAAATCATCAGCCCGAATCATCAAATCGAGGCGTCTCCGGATGTATGACTGGAGCACCTGAGCACATTTTTCACGTAATCTGGATTCCTCTCGTTGGATCCGGTCAAGCCTGGCTTGTTCTAGGTAGTTTTTGCCACGTGTAGACCTCTTTTCACCGAGATTGACCACTCTTTTCTTGGATGAGCCTGTGAAATTTAGCATGGGTAGGTAGTAGTAGGATGGAGTTTCGATAGCCTGTGTGCAGAGATTATAGTCTGGAGTGGTGATAGGTGATAGGATTAGGTAGCTTATTGATTAGCTTATTGTTATTAATACTTCTCATGTTCAATATGATCATAAAGCAATGTATCATATTTTGCTTTTAAGTTTATACTCTTCTTTTTGCTTTAGAAGTTTAACGTTCACTTATCTTCATTTATCAGTTAATGGACTTCTCTGCGAAATATTTAAAAAGTTATGACTCTGTTTCGAGTTTTGTACCAGAATCATTAAAATTTTATAAAGGATCGAAGTTTCTAACTACTTGAATGTTCAAGTCTGTCTAAATCATCTCTAATAGTTGTATCTCGCACTTAAAGAACTCACAGTCTCATCAACTCCACCAAGTGACCCAAAGATTCAATATAATACGACGGCTGTAACGAAACATCGCTATCGTCAAGGCTCTCCAAATCTCTGGCCTTAGTTCCTCCACTCAAAACCAACAATGTTCCTCCAGCATCTCCGCCCAACTCTCCATCATTACCAAATTTGATATCAGTGTACAAAGTATCACCAACCATCAATGTCAGGTCCCTCTCAAAATTCGTCAGCTCCAAAATTGCGTCCAAAAGTACACGGCTAGGCTTGCCAACATCAACAAAGTCCCTGTCGCAAGTGTATTTCATGAACAAGACCACCGAACCTCCAGCTGGCAAGATTCGTCCTTTGGGTCCAGGATACGTGCGATCAATATTCGTTCCGATGAAAGGAAGAGCCTTGTGGTCATGAAGAAGGTACTGAACAGTAGTGGCAATACGTAAGTAATTGAGTTTCTTGGTAGATCCCACCACCACAGCCTTGACTTCTGGGTCCACGTCTAGAAGTTCGTGATCGGGGTCCCACTCGTCATCCAAACGGCTATCGGTGCCTCCAACGGGAATGTACCCACATTCACGAAGTTCTTCTTCAATTCCACCGTCTCCAAGAACCCAAACCTTGGAACCCTCAGGAATTTGGAACCGTTCTCTAAGCACGAGTGCTGCTGAGTAGCAAGTGGGAAAAATCATGTTTTTCGACACATCGGAAAAGCCAAGTTTGGCAAATTTTGAAAGATAGTTTTCTCTGGATCTAGACGAGTTATTGGTGACAAAGGCGTATTTCTTCTTGGTGGTTTTAAGATGGTCTATAAGTTCCAGCACACCTGGAATCAAGTCGTTGTCGAGCCAGATGACTCCGTCGCAGTCGAAAAGGAACGAATCGTAGGAATCAAGGAGCTCGATGGCTTGCTCTTTGGTGGTCACCTTGTGCATGGTTTTTTGAATAGTCATTGTAACGATGGAGTTGATAATTGTGAATGGAAACTGTGACTCTTAAATAGATTGCAACCCAGTGCGCATAACGTGTATATCATATGAGTAATCAGTTGAAATCTATAAAATGAAAGAAGTAGACTGTCATGGTGAAAAAATATAATTCTTGCGCAAAGGCATTCCCGCTTTCCATGGTCACATACCAATGGAAGCTAAAATAGCACCAACGTAGATGGACTGCCAGTGCACATTCATCCACTTAAGACCACTTTCGACGTCGTTGTCCTCGATGGCCTCTCTCAATCCTGGTAACGACTGGCCAGCATAACCAGTATACCTACCACTTGCAAATATTGTGTGCTTGAACCATGGTCGATCGTTCAATCCATCAGCGTACAAGAAGGCTTTTTCTAAAAGTCCCAACTTCAAGTTGGTGAACACCACCTTGGGCACAGTTTTAGACCGTTGCCAGAAGGTCTTGGGCTTGTATAAATCCGCCTGTAATGCCCTTCTCAGCTCATCAAGAGCAAGGGTATTCTTCTCAAATAACTTGAGCGCATTCTTCACCATCTTGACTGCCTCGGTGAATTCGTTGACAAACTCGAAGTGTGGTTTCTCAGCAGATGCCTGCAAGTCACGGAAAGCCATCAAATCACCAAAGGGCTTGTAGTTATGAGGTTCACGACCCTTGTAATGATACCATTCCTGGGGAATGTCCTTAAGCACGTCATCAAAATAGCTCTGAATGTCAACTGCAGACTGCAGCATGTCTAACTGCAACAATTCTGGCCCACTAAGTCGCAAAATTATCTTTCCCAAATACTTGCTCACAACATTGTGGTACACAAAACCAGGGTCCGTGAATGTTTCCATCCAGTAGAAAGAATCATAGTTCAGATGGTACTGGTAAATTGGATCCGTCTCCGGATTACAGGCAAATCCTAAATCAAAAGAGGGTATTCCCAAGTGGTCCAAGAACACCGTGTAGTCAGATCCACTGCCCAATATGGGGACATGGCCCTTGAAAATGGATGTCATATAATGCTCATGCAAAGTTCCACCCTTAGGATACTCCACTTCTTTTGCAACATTCAATAGTAAATTCTTCAACACAGGCGAAGATTCGAGTAGTAACGTGTTTCCAGTCACAGCACTGTCAACATTCAAATAAGCCACCACCTTCTTGGAGATCCAACTTGCGTGATCTTCAGCCCATTCCGTAGATCCTAAAAGACCCGGCTCCTCGCCATCCCACGAAGCAAAAAGGATACTTCTGTAAGGCTTGAAGCCCAACTCGCACGCTTCTTGCAAACCGCGAAGAATCTCAAGCATGGCAGCAGATCCTGAGTTGGGATCACCTGCTCCACCTCTGATCCATGCATCTCGGTGGTTTCCCACAACAATAACTTCATCTTCATTGACGCCCTTGATGGTGCCAAACACATTGTGAATGGGAACGATGGAATATTCCTGCTCATTGTACAAGTTGAGGAGTGGAGTTACTACTTCTTCGGCAGGTGAAAGACCAACACTATAGTCAAAACCCTCTAACTTACCTACCCAATCTGGGCCCAACTTCAGACCAGAAACACCTTTCCCATTCAACTCCACCAAAATGGGGGTGATATCACGATAGCTGACTGGCAAACTGGGGATCTTAGGGGTGGTTTTATATGGATCTTCTCTCTTTACTTTTCCTTTGGATGCGTAGCCAGGTGTAGTAGGATCTCCCGGACCATATGAAAGGTACATGACCGAGCCACGTTGAACACTGGCCTCGTTCCTGGCAGGTCCATGAGGGTACTGTTTGTAGCCATTCTGGGGAATGAATTCCCCATCATCTCCTGGGTCCGAGTACATCACCACACCGGAAGCACCAACTTCCTGAGCAAATTTGACCTTCAAACCTCTGTAGATCGCGCCGTAACGCACAATGGCAATCTTACCTGTCATGTTGACGCCAAGTTTAACCAAAGTGTCAAAATCCAGTTTTCTTCCGTAGTTGGCATAGAAATACGCGGCCGTGACATTACCATTAGCCGAGTAGCCGTGAAAAGTTGGCACGGTGTCGTTCTGTGACGTGGGATCTTCTGGCAAAGCGTCCTCTTTCAAAGAAGCCGAGTAAAGTACCTTTCCTTTCTTGGACACTAACTTCAAGGCATGGTCAACTGGGCTGTTCAAATACACATCGTATGTTTCAACCTTAGTGTCTACTAAGCCAAACTCCTTGAATTTCAGTTTTGTCCAATCCACGAGCTCCATGTTCTGGCCCAGCAAGTGCTGCTGTTGAGTGTAATGGTACGACCAGTTGCGGGCATAGTTTGAATGGTTGAGAACACGAATGAATTCGCTCTCAGCTTCAGAAGTGGTAAGCTTCGAAGGCGATTTACCCAAATACACGTAATGGTACGTGAAACTGTGTCTGATCAGGGAAATCAAAAGAATTAGATGGATAGTGAGGGTTGTTCCCAACACCGCGAGCAAAATGAAGCGGAGCTTCCAATGCTTTCGACTTTCTTGATACAGTGATCTCAGGGCCTCCACCACATTATCGTGAAAGTGGGGGTCCTCTGGATCAAGGAGAAGTGGCTGGGATTCAGACATCAAGAGTAGTTGATAAGATAAAAATGTCGCGGCAGATTCCGACAAAGTTTATGGTGGAGGTGGTGATTCCAACAAAGATTGAAATTTGGAAAATATAGTCAGAATTTGTAGAGTAGGATAAGTTGGTTAGGTTGGTTAATTGTTTATATTTCTATGGGAGCAAGCAGGCAGTATCTGGACCCACGGGGCAAGTACCCTGGTAGATAAGATCCATACCGGAAAATATTAGTGGTGGATAATGGCATATATATAGTGGACTGTCATGGCATTTACATTCTTGGAATAAAAGAGGGACCTCAAAAAAAAAAAAAAAAAAATGAAATTGCGATAAAGCCGAGATATCGATAGGTTGGAGTATTTACCATAGTTGCGTCTATTGCAATGCAAATTCTTTGCTTGTTCTTTTTCTCATTAAATCTACCCCATCTTAACTACGTATCTCGGCATCGCACCTGCACTAAAATCTTTCACCATTTAATGCCAGAACCCTCCAATGTTGACCAGGCAACACAGGCCGTTGAAGGTCTCAGCCTAGAAAAGAAACCAAAGGTGCGTAAAGCACAAACGGAGCAGGAATTCAATCTTCAGAAACACCAGTTTCAGGCCAGTGGGCCTAGAATCAACACATCAGACTGGCTCTACGACTCCGAAGTCCTAGAAAAGCTTGACTCCACTAAAAAAGTGGACCGTGTTCACATCTTGCATGCCTGTGAAAAGGCTTATTTCTGTAGAGACTACGCAAAGTGTCTTGAGCTCATTCTGGTAGCAGAAAAACTCTTCGGAGTGGAATTGGAAGACGACAATGCCAACGATAACTTAAAGGAGGAATTTGCGAACCTGGGAAGGAAAACCAAGAAAAGTTCGAAGGTGGAACGCCATGTGGTTGAACTTCTCCACATCAAGGAGGCGTGTCTTCGGAGAATGGCCCAAATATAATAATAATGCACTAATGACTATGACCAGAGTAGATATGAACGACGATACCTTAATCGAATTAGTAGACCCTGTGTTTTCAGACTTTCACCAACCATTTAGTTGTGAATGCAAGAGGGTATGCATCAGTATTGCCGTTCCAGAATGCTTTAAAGTTTCCATTTCTCTTTCTCTCTTTCTTTCTTGCTGTCTATAACACCCTTGTCTGTATCACCTCTCTGTCTTTCTCTATTGCCTTTTGAGCCAGATCTTAACCTCCACGCAGCTGGCATTCCGCTTTCTAAAAGTACTTTCGCTATCACTTTCACCATCTTTCGTCTTATAACTCTCGGTACTGATCTCATCCACAACCTCAACGGTGCCCGTGTAAATGTCTACCTTGTATGCATTTTTCATATAGTGTAAGCCAATAGATGTCGTCTTATCGATAGCACGGCCCATGCCCTTAACACGAATGTACTGGATCTTCTTGTACTGACCTCGTTGGAACTTTTTATGGTCAATGCTGGTGGGGTCGAATTTGGCAAGAATACGGTCAATTCGCTTGATTGCAGACATATATGGTGTGGCTGCCTTGACAAGAAACGTCGTCTCCTTTTCGATTTGATTTGATATGGCCGTGTTAGGGCTGTGTTTGATGATTGTCATGGTGGTGGTAGTTGGAAGGTGCAGGGAAGATGAGATGGGTTGAGTACATGGAGAGCGTGGATGTAGAAAAGTAAGAAAAAAAGTGTAAATGGCGATAAGAAGGAAAACTGAAAGCCGGAGGAGTGGGAAAAGCAGATTTCACATACGAAAAGGAATTTTCAACATTTTTTTCCCACATATTCAACTGGCCATGGCTCTCTTATAGTATACGCGTGCATTCAGTCACATAAAGTACTTCAACATTTACAGATTGTCCACGCCCATTCCATTCCCAAATTGACTCTTTAGTGATTTTTCTATGCATTTTCAATTGTACAAAGTGTAATTATTCAGAATCCAGAAATTGCTTACTCAACAAGCTCTCCTCCAGACTTCCACACATCACCAATTTATATGATTGATTCAAACTCCTGGTCCTCTCCAAGTCGAAAGAGATGTCGAGACGAACTCGGCGAAGATACTCCAAAACGAGCACAAATGGCCCAGATACATTCAGAAGCACATATTTCCACTGTCAGCATGATGATGGAGGCTCTGAGGCGACAGAAAACGTTTCCTAAGATCGAAGAGGAAGCTCAGGATACTAATGAGCCTGCCACATCACACCAAAAACCGTTCTGGCCTCAGATTGTCCGAGCGAAAACTACATAGAGTCAACTAGAATCATAGAATGTGAAGCAAGATCATGCTCCAATTATTAATCTCTACACCATGGGTCTCAATGCTAATTCCGATTTAATGTACACTAAGCTCTGGCCTTTCTTCTGGCCTTCAATACAACCTTCTGCTTGACAGCCTCGTCCTCGGACTCGGACTCGGACTCCACGTCCATCTCGTCGTCGCTCTCGCTCTGCTCGCTCTGTTCCTCGCTCTGCTGCTTCTTCTCCAACTTCTCGGCCTTTCTTCTCAATTCCACGTCTCTCATTCTCAACAACTCAGGGTTCTCCTCCACCAACTTACGGTCGGCAGCCATCTGTCTCTCCTTGTTGCCTCTCATTCTGTTCTTGTAGAAGGCTCTCTCTCTCTTTTGTCTGATTTCCTCGATTCTGGACATGGCCTTCAATGTGGTGGCCACCAACTCTCTGTTGTATCTGACAGGCACGTTTCTTCTGGCAGCAAATGTCAACGTGGAATCCACCACCAACTCCTTGCCGGCGGCCTTTCTGAATGCTTTAGTCCATCTCAACTTTCTTGGGTTTCTTCTCTGCTTGAATGCCTTGTGACACTTCGACCGGCAGAAACGGAACTCTTTGGCGTCATTTCTGACGAACATAATGCCTTTACTCGGATAGACCGGCGACGAGCAGAAATGGCACGAGTAAATTCTCATGGCGATGCTATAAAATGGAGATGATTAGATGAGATGTTCCTAAAAAAAAAAAAATGGGGAGCCGCACTTTGGTAATGATCATGGTGTACGGGTGTGATGATCCGATGAGTTAGATGGTCATAATGAGGAGGAAAAAAAAAAGAAATTTGGAAATATGGAATAGAAGTAGAATCAAAATTCATTCTTTTTGTACCTTCAAATATCTAGAAATCACCTTTCTTTGTAGTTATTGATCGGTGGCGGTGGCACAGAATTTCTTGATAATGTCACGTGACTTTCTCACACTCTCAATCACAAATTTTTCCATTGTCAGACTAACCAAATCTCTACAGAAACATCAATGGAGGCTCCTACGCTAAAAATCCCTGGCGAGTCTGCTCAACAGCAAGAGCAGCAACATGTTTACTCCGGTCAGTTGCAGAGAAAACAGGCTCCTGAAGGCTCTGCCGAATGGTACTTTGACAGAACATGCGACTGGATGGGTGACCATCCATGGATCACAGGTATTGGAGTGTTTGGGCTTGCGTATTTTGCGGCCGGGTTCGTAAAGACGAACCAGCCAGGTCTCAACGGTAAGGCGTTCATTAAGGGCTCTTTTGGCCAGAAGATGTCGGCCAAGGAGGCTCTTCAGATCTTGAGCTTGAAGGAGTCGACGTTGTCGAAGGCCAAGTTGAAGGAACAGCACCGTAAATTGATGATGGCCAACCACCCGGATAAAGGAGGTTCTTCTCTTTTGGCCACTAAAGTGAATGAGGCCAAAGACTTTTTGGAGAAGAGAGGAGGTATGAAGGATAAGTAGGCTTGTATATATAATGCATCTGGTTCGAGAATGGAGAAATGATGGTGTTCGATTAGATGGGATTGATGAGATGGAATGACTACATGGGAATGGCTAGATGGGCTCGAAATATGAGGATGACTAAATAGGCAAGATTTCAAGCATTTGAGAATTCTCCTATGAAGGTATCAAAAACTGAAGCTGGGCTTGTACTCGATAAAATGATAATGATCATTAAATGAAAGTTTACTTGTAGATCGAAAGATTCCGGAAATCTTCGATGAAACATCAATAATATCCATATTGTAATCCTAAGAACACAAGTGATTTTCTGGGACTTCCATAATGCAGAACTTCCGTAGTCATGATAATGAACCCTTACATTATATGCTCCAAGACTTTAAGACCTTCACAAAAAAAGAATTAGAAAGAAAATATAGAAACTGATAGTCACTATCAACTATAATAAATAAATAAAAACTCGGAACATTGCTGTCACATCACTTTCCAACCTGAAAATAAATTCCGGGCTGTGAATCACTGCCGTCGCAGGCTGAGTGCTACTCCGGATTTGGTACAAACCTCTAGATTCCACGATGTACGGAACTATCCCAATTCACTAAGCGCCTTCCAACAATTTCTATGTAATAGATCATTTTCGTCAAACTTGAAGGAAAATTCACTCAATTTGCCCAACTCACCGAATCTTCCAGCTCTCTATACAATCTTATCTCAATTACAACCTTCATCCAGTGTATTTCGCCGGAACATGACTATTCACCACCGAACTCAAAATTTTTACAGCATATTAAGTTTATTTAATCCTCTCAATTGAACCCCCATTCCCAACATTGTCATTGCATCTTTTCTTTCCCTTTCCATCCTCTACCATTCTACCTCCTATCCACTATCGCCAACTTTCTGCAGGCTTTCCACAACTCAAAAACAACCTACCACCCCTAGTATTTTCGCCATGACTACCTACGAGAAAATCGTCAAGGGCGCCACCAAACTCAAGGTGGCGGCACCGAAGTCCAAGTACATCGAGCCAATTCTTATGGCCACGTCCATGGACCACCAGGTGCTGGCGGAAAACTTCACCACCATCATGAGATGTTTAAACCACCGACTCCAAGATCTGTCGTGGAGTGTGGTGTACAAGTCGCTCATTGTCATCCACATCATGATCAGAGAGGGTGATCGTGATGTCACCCTTGAGTATTTGGCCACCAAGCAGCCTGGAATGCTCAACTTGTCTCACCTGAACATTCTGAAGAATCTGACCTTCAATTCCGATGTACGCTATGTGATGAAATATGCAAAATACTTGCAGACTCGTGTTCGCCACTTTGCCGAAACTCACATTGACTATGTAAGGGACGAACGGGTCAATAACCTGACCAATCAACAGGGTGGTCGGTTGAGGAACTTACCCGTGGACAAAGGGTTGCTCCGAGAATGTGAGAGTGTGCAGAAACAGATTGATTCGTTATTGAAGAACTCGTTTTTGGAGGGTGAGATCAAGAACGATGTGATTTTGACGGCGTTCCGCCTCTTGGTCAATGATCTTTTGGCGCTTTTCCAGGAGTTGAACGAGGGTGTAATCAATATTTTGGAGCACTACTTTGAAATGTTCCGCAACGATGCAGACAGAGCCTTGTCAGTTTACAAGAAGTTTGTTGATCAGACAAAGTATGTCATTGACTTTTTGCGTGTGGCGAAGCACTTGGAATATGCCACCAAGTTGCATGTTCCCACCATCAAACACGCCCCTACGGCGCTTACCTCGTCTTTAGAGGAGTACTTGAACGATCCAAATTTCGAAGAAAACCGACGTCAGTATTTAAGCGACAGGCTGGCCAAAGACGGAATTCTGAACCACGCCGATACACGTCAGGCACAAATACAAGCTCAAACCCAACAGCAACAACAGCAGTTTGAGGCTCAGCAGGCCCAGTTGGCTCAGCAGCAACTGCAACAGTTTCAGCAGGCTCTACAACAACAAGCTCAGCAGCTTACGCAGCAGCGGGCTCAGGAACAGCAGCAACAACAGCAACAATTTCAGCAGTACCAGCAGCAGCAGACTCAGCAGATTCAACAGCAGCAGCTCGCACAGCCAGGTCTGGTCTACAATGCTCAGTTGACTCAGCAGTCTACCTTTAATCCTTGGGGGACCCAGGTGGCTATTCAGCCGCAACAAGTGAACCCTACATTCACTGGCGCTGGATTTGGTGGCTATGGTCAGCAGGCTAGTCCAGGAACTTCACAATCGGTTCCACAATCGGTACAACAGACCGGATCTAATCCTTTCCTTCAGCAACAGCCCCAAAATGGATTTGCTAGTGTCACCACTCAATTCACTGGTGGTATAAGTAGCCAACCAACGCAGCAGCAGTTCCAAACTCAGCAGTTCCAATCACAGCCCCAACAGGCACCACCACCATTGGCCAGAGCCAACACTAATCCTTTTGCTCTGATGACTGCCAATGGTACGGGTACTACGCCGCAGGTGAATCCCTCGAACCCATTTGGTAACACTCGGTTCGCCAACTCCAGCACCACAGCATACTCGTTCCAAAAAGACCTGACACCAGAGAAAGTGTCGGTCACTGCTACAGGTAACAATCCGTTTAATGTGTCTCAGAGTACTACTAATGTATTTAATTCTGCTGTGCAGAAACAAGCTCAGCAGACGCCGTTGAAGCCACAAGCTACTGCTGGAGGGTTGGAAAACTTACCTACGATTCCTGTGTTCCCACAGACGCAGCAGGAGCAGATGCGCAACGCCTACCTTGATCAAGCCAAGTTTAACTTGCAACAACAAGCTACAGGACATCAGCAGCAACAATGGGGCCAGCAGCAGTGGCCGCAACAGCAGCAAGCTCCACAGCAAGTGTATCAGCAAACACAACTGCTGTACTCCTTATACAATGGACCCAGTTTGATTTGATGGATGCGATGTCCAACTGGTCAAGCATCTCAACGATGAGCTCAAGTCAAGCTGGTGAAAATGACGTCTCATAAACGAATTCTACAACCTAGCATCACTGCCATAAGTCCTTGGCGTAGTCCTCAGTCACCGTAGCATCTTCTCCATAGTGTCCCTGCCAACTGGTAAAGCCTCCTTGTAAAACCCAAACTTTCATCAAATCCAATTGAGAGTCGTTGGCGGATTCCAAGGATCTCAAGAAGCGGAGGGCAGATTTTGGTCCACGTACCTGAGATAACGCACAATGGAAGACAACGTCGTCAATTTCATTTTCAACTAGACGTTGGCGAAGTTGTGGAAGTGTCTCGTGGAAATTTCCTGCTGGATAGTGCCAGCAACCTTTGATGTGTCCACCTACATAGTCTGAGTCTCTGACGTCCACGATGGCTAGTTTACCTGATCCAGTAGGAGATCCAGAGCCGAGCCATTGGCGGAGAGTTTTGGAATGTACAAATTGGAGATCTGAAAATGAATATTGCTTCATCGATATGTAGTTGAAGTATGTAGGAACGGTTCAATCTGGTGTAGAACCATGATAGTGCGAGATTCTGGATATTTGGGTGAAGTCTGATAACTATATAATTCAGTAACCCGATACAAAAGTGGAGTAGTAACTTATCCACTGTTCAATCTGGTCACTGTGTCGGATGGATCCACTTATCAGTTAATTCAACGAAACCAAGTTTTTG
>Ga0160505_100176_pt1 | contig 46416 bp, 28 predicted proteins | sample DIDeMG_FD_108225 | JGI IMG/M metagenome (GOLD analysis project Ga0160505, IMG submission 108225) | Enriched chicken feces microbial communities from UW Madison campus, WI, USA - DID2874_E49_Stillage MG | ecosystem: Host-associated > Birds > Digestive system > Large intestine > Fecal ... | reverse complement strand
CTTATGCATGTGCTACCAGCTCTCGTCTCATAGCATCCAGGATTTGATGAAGGATACAAAGTTTGTTAGTGCCATTTCCAACAGACTTCTGTCTCTTTCTAATCGTGTCAAGTCTCTTGGCATCTACTTTGCTGATACATTGAGCGACTATTCTCGAACCGACAAAATTTTCAACATGTCAAGTGACGTGATGGAGGTTTTGTTGCCCAATACCAGAATTTCTACTAGCGATGTCATGTTCGATGTCGAAGAGGCTTGGGAAATTCTTGAAACTCCGGAGATAATTGAGCATCACAGCGAAGAAATCCAAGATATTGGGCGCCAGCTAGCACCAGTGACACTTAAGGACTCTGAGGACTTGAACATGGGCGAGGAAGAAGATGATCCGTCACTTGCTTCCAAGCCCGTGCATGCTCCAATTTACATTCGAGACTTGTTGGCATATCTTTCTGTCGACTCCAAGTCGCATGGAGCCTATGAAAAGCAAAGGATAGCCTTGAAAACGGCGCCTACTTTGTTGAGACAGAAGCTGAAGTTTGGCTCCGAAGTGTCCTTTTTTGCTGAAGAACTACTTACTATTCTCACTGCGCTCACCAACCAATACGACGAAAAGGACTTTGAGAACCTCAAACTCAACGCCATGATAGCGGTAGTCGTTTCCTGTCCTTCTGTGACAACTCATGCATGTCAATTGCTACTTACAGGTGATTACTCTTTACAACAACGAATGTGTCTCTTGTCATGTTTGTCGTTAGCAGCACGTGAATTGAAAGGCTATGAAGATGAAGCTGTTCTGCAGAGTTTTGACCCCAAGTCGTTTCCCTCTAAAACTCTTCCTCCAGCTCTCCACAACCAGTACATTTCCATGGCCGAATCAGATTACGGCTATGCCCGAATCGAAAACAGTATTCAGAATCAGCTCATGGACGAGGTTTCCGAAGAAGCTAAGGACGAAATCAGTGGGGGAAAAATCTTGAGAATGTCTTCTACACTCAGAAAACACGTTGAACCTCTGGCTATCAGTAAGGAGCAACTTACCCATTTTAACAAAATCGTTGGAAAAAGATTCTTCTTCCCAATCCTTGCTGTCTGGTACGAGTCCCTGGGGATTGATATCGGCCCTCATACACCGATTCTCGCAGCACATTTTCTAAGAACACTTTCTATCATCCTCCACACGGCGTACCCTGCGGCTGTGGATCTTAACGACATGGCTCGTGAGTACTTGCACCTCGTCACGCCAATTCTCCAAGCAATTAGCGTGCGAGAGTTGCAAGTCATAGAAAGTATAGTCACAGGAGTCACGCTAGTATGCGAGCTTCTCGACAGCACGTTTCTTGTGGTCAACTTCGAAGGACAACTCACAATAATTGAGCACACCATTGGGAGCTGGTGGGAGTCTTTAATTGATGAACGAGTCAAAAGCTTGTGTGCTGGACTCTTATTGAGAATCTCCCGCCTCAAAACCTCCATGGAAAGGACCCTTATGGACCAGATGAACGGATTTGTCTAATACACATTTATGCAATAATTTATGATAGGGTCACCGCATTATTCATGACACCCTCGACTGTGGCCACTACCGTTTTGCTCGTGTTATGGTCCAATAAGTTATTGATTTGCCTTCCTTGGCTGGTTTCGTCAGCATCCTCATCAAAATACGTCATTCTTCTGACCTGGGGATCACACAACCTCATGGCCAAAAGTACCGTGAAGTATGCATCGTTTCCCGCATTATGCAAAAATGCATAAGGCTGACCAATATCTCGAAGTGCATTCTTCAAACTGTTGCCCTGTTTACCATGCGTTTGTGAATACAATGTTTGGGTGTCTAGCACTTCAACTTGGTCGGGAATCCGAACTCCCAACTGCTTGAGCCACTTAATGTCACCACGAACATCATGACCGACAAGTAAGCACGGCATAGGATGGTTAAAATATTCATTGACAAGTCGTTGCATTAACAAAGTGGCATCATTTTTCTTAAGAACATAGGATACACCTCCGTTGAAGTTGTTTGCATGGTGTGGTACAAACTGTCCATTTTTAAGGTGCTTATTCTCTTCAATAAGGATATGGTATGTCTTGATGAAAGGTGAAAGTGCCATTTCCTGGCCACGAGGATCATAGATAGCTACACCTATCTCAGTCACTCGCGAAATCTGACGTTCCCATGCCTCCACATCCACGCAAAAGAGAATGGCCGAGCGCAGGAACACTTTATCCATGGCTGCACCAATAAGGCTCTGTTTGGTCTTATCTCTGAGTCTGCTGGACTTCGACCGGCCAACTTCGTCAAGATAGCTGCAGATTTCTTCGCTATAAACATCTGCCGTGAGCAGTTCCACCAGGTGCTTCAACAGATGCAAGTCAAGTGGGGCGATGGTGTTTAGCGGTATTGTCGGTGGTTTTGGATGTCTCGTCCTTGGCATTTCTGGAGGTTATTAACTGCAATCAATTGGTGGAGTTGGTGGAGTGGTGAAGTTAGTATTGTCTTATGTACAAGACGTGAGTCAGTACTGAAAGGTGGACATTAAATATATTACATTTTCGTTTCTTATACAATTCCCTGTTTGAAAATTGATACCCAGATGTTCGTCGATGCACATGAAGCTGCTCATACCTGTTGCCAAACGACACCTTATTGCTCTAACATGTATGGCCAGAAGACATTCTCAGATAGATTAATGTATGATAGAAAACAGATGAAATTTACGGTGTTTTCTGAATCTTGAACTCTTCAAATGTTCCACTTTTCATTTCTTCGACTTCGAATTCTTCATCTCTTTCCTTATATTTCTTCGATCTTTTGAATGATCGTATTCTTTATTAATCCAGATGTTGTGGTGGTTAACACTCATTGGAACAACACTCATTGGAACAACACTCATCGAAACAACACTCAATTATTCTCATTCATTTGATCAACATTCACTTGATCAACATTCACTTGATCAACATCATCTAATCAACAAACATTTTTCAAACTCAAATTTCCTGTCATTATATGCAATGGAATGCAGCAGTCAATGCAGCCACCGACATTAATGCACCGAGCTGTTTCCAGCTACATGTTCGGAAGTTTAGAAGAAGGCCATTGGCACCGTTGGCGGTATTCGTGGTGGTTGCAGAACTGGCTCTGGTGACGGTAAGATCAGCATTGGACGTTGTGGTTGTCCTTGTGAGCGTGGTGCCTGCAACGATTGTCTCGGATGCCACCACTGACCCCGTAATAACGTTTCCATTCAGTGTCCATACCGTGTAAGCTGTGGCTCCGACATTTTCCGACCACTGTGACTGCGAGCCAGTGAATCCCCATTGGTTGTAGCTGATTCCTGTTCCCTGCTGGTTCCCGGTGACTTCCGAATACACGTAGGATGTTTCGGGATTCACAGTAGAGTAGATAACGATGGTAGTCAAATCTTGGGCACCTTCTTCGCTTGTGGTAGTCTGCAGCGAACTCGAGGAAGCAGCACCGACTGTCTCAATGATCACCGTAGTGAGTTGAGCTGGCTTGGTCAGAGTCAGCGACAGAGTCAGACTCAGACTCAGAATCAGGGATGTCGTGGACGTCGTGGACGTCGTGGAAGAGGATCCTGCCACCTCTGCAGTCATGACATATGAAATGTATACGGTTCCCTGAATGGTGACCGTGTACCTCGTTCCAGAAGCAGCTGGTAATGCCGAGGATGTGGAGGTGGAAGTAGTGGTGGAGCCCTTGGAAGTAGTGGAGTCATACTTTGTATCCACAAGTAACGCCGTCACAGACGCCGAGGCCGTAGAGACGCTAGTCAGAGTTGTTTCCCGACCAGCCAATGAAGACGACTCTGTGTTTTGGGGAGAGTCATTAGTGGTGGTCGTATAGGTTGTGGCTTGATCAAACCCTCCATTATTGGCAGCAGCAGCGACGTCCACAAAGAACGATACTACTAGCGGGGCTAGAGCAAGGGGATAAAGTAACATTATGGAAATAGTAAGGATGAAAAGAATAAAGAGAGGTCAAAAATCTTCAGAATATGCGGTTGATTTATTAGACGTCTTGTCGAGATGATGGCTCTGGCGTCTCCGGCACGACGTGCGTCTTCCCCTGTAAGACCACTGGGTGGTTGCAGGAGAAAATGCATAGTTCGATCAAATCTGTCCCGAACTGGTTGTGGAGCCAGCGAATGGAGGCGGTTACGGGGATTTGGTCACGTGTAAATGTTGACATTTTGCTGAATCGGGCATCTAACCTGCCACCCATCGCGCGTAATGACGTTTCATTGCGTTGATTCGCGTAGCCTACGCATATGACATGCATCCACACCATCCTTCCATAAGCGATCCGGGATTCCTTTCTTCGTGGGACGGCAGCTTCGGCTTAGTTTTCTGTGTGTTTTAGGCATGGATTTTAGCTCCTGCTTGCATAAGCCCCGTTAGGATTTCTTTCCATTCGCCCACTGCGCACCGTCGGCATGTGCTCCTGGCAATACTGCTCGGGTTGACATGTATGACTCAGGGTTATTGCGGTTGGCAGGTAAAGACTAGAGTTTTGTCGTCTAAGTGCTGGAACTAAAAACGTTTTAGTCGATTTTTTAACTTTTAAAGTATAATTTTCGATCGGTTTTTTCTTTTTGCCCCTGGTTTCTGCTGTCCGTTGCTATGCTTTCTTTTTCATTAGTTACCGTCTAGCATTCTATGTTAATACTCTTGCTTGTTACCAGCTTACTTTCTAACTTTCTATCGTAGTTGGGGATAGCAAACCTTACATTGCCGACTTAAATTTCTTATGTTGCTAGTAGTACTAGTTAACCGAAAAACTGGCGTCTTCTTGAAAAGTGTGGTTGTTCTGTTGGTATGCTCACCAGTCCCTGTCCAATGAACCAGTCACTCTCCTGACTGCCCTTGCGGCAATTCCAAGCCATTCAACAGCACGCTCCAAATCGTCGTCTTCGATAGCCTCCCTAACACCGGGCCACGTCTGGCCAGCATATCCAGTATACCGACCAGAAGCAAACACAATGTGCTTAAACCAACTTCTCTCGTGCAACCCCTTGTAATAAAGGAAGTTTCTCTCGAAGAACTTAAGCAATGCATTGTGGTGCTTGATTTGGAAATGGAGCTTGATACGCTGCCAAACGGGCAAATCATCACGATGGTCGTGTTTCTCCTGTAACTTATCACTGGACAAGTCAAACTCGCTGCTTACTTCCTTCAATTTGACCAACTGCTCCTTGGTGTGCTCCACAACCTCGCCAAAAGTCAAGTTCTTGTGGCTATGAATGGTCTTCATCATCATCTGCTTGTTGTGGTGACATGTTACAGGCTTCATGAGCTCAGGGAAGAAGTATCTCATGCGTGGGTAGTATGTGTGGCTCGAGACTTCATAAACATAGTCTTCCATGGCCGAATCAGCCAAATAGCGCTCAATGGCCTCGTTGGAGACTGGCTTATCGTACCATGGCTTAGGAATGGTTTCCTCGAGCTGGTGGAAATACTTGAGCAAGTCATCAGCGTAATCTTCCAAGGAGAAGGCAATCACCTTCTTGGCACTCAACTCCATCGCAATCAATGCCAAGTATTTGGCAGCCAAATTGTGGTACACGAAGCCCTTGTCACCAAACTCTGACATCCAGTAATAAGAGTCGTAATTGGAGTGGTATTGGTAGATCGCGTCGCCCTTACCTTGGCCAAAGCCCAAGTCAGCAGATGGAATCCCCAAATGTTCCAAGAACACAGTGTAATCCGAACCGGATCCCAAGTTATGGATGTTGTCTCCTCTCTCTTTCACAAAGTGGTCGTACAAGCTTCCAACTCCCTCCTCAGGGTAAGGTAATAACTTTGCAACATCTCTCAACACCTCGTTCAACACGGGAGATGCACTCAACTTCAAGTAGCGGCCCACCACTGCAACATCCATGTTCAAGTAGGCAACAACCTTTCTTTGCAAAGACTTCGCAGCATACTCTCCAAATTCAGTAGATCCAAGAAGCCCATACTCTTCACCATCATAACTTTGCAAAATGATAGATCTTTTGAATTTGTATCCAGCCTTCTTCAAAGCTCCCAAAGCTCTTGCTATTTCAATCAAAGCTGCAGAGCCAGAATTAGGGTCACCGGCACCACCCTTGATCCAGGCATCTCTGTGGTTACCAATGACGATCACTTCATCCTTATTTTCCCCCTCGATTTCGCCATAAACATTCCACAATGGTGTGATGTTGAAAATCTGGTTGGAGTACAAGTTCAAGGTCACGTTGGGGTTGGGTCCAATATGGTAGTCAAATCCTTCTAACTCTCCTCTCCACTCCTTAGGTGCCTTGACACCTTGACCATTCAATTTGTCCAAAATTGGTTTCACTTCTCTATAGGAAATGGGAAGAACAGGAATACGGCCAATACTGTCATGTGGATCTTTACGTTCAACGTCTCCTTTCGATGCGTATCCTGGAGTGGTGGGGTCGCCTGGGGCAGCACCTACACCTCCCAAGAATTGCACAGATCCCCTCTGGACAGAGCTCTCGTGTCTAGCAGGGCCGTGCGGATACTGCTTGTAACCATTGGCTGGAGTGACCCCTCCATCATCTCCAGGGTCAGTGTAGAGCAAAACACCAACAGCTCCTTCTTCCTGGGCGAATTTCACTTTCAAACCTCTGAAAATAGCACCGTACCGAGCAACCGCAATTTTACCTTCGACGTTCACTCCCAACTCCTTCAATTTGGCAAAGTCCTCCCTGGTTCCATAATTGACATACACATACTCGGCAGTGACGTTGCCGTTGGCTCCGTAAGCTAAGAAGGTTGGCACCAAACCGTCACCGGAAGAAGTGGAGTCTTCCTTGATAGCGTCCTCCTTCAAAGGTGCCTTGTACAACAATTTGCCTTCCTCATCCAAAAGATTCAAGTCGTGACTCTCTGGATAACTAACAAAGATGTCGTAGGTGTCAATGGAAGCATCCAATCCATACTCTTCAAACTTGTCTCTGGTCCATTGTACCAAACCAAAGTTTGTACCTGGCAAATGCGCCTCAGATGTATACTTTTTAGACCAATCTCCAGCGAAATTATCTTGTAAAGTATCCAAAATGGCTGCGACAGGATCGATTGGAACTTCGGGTGATAAAACCATCGATTTCACCTTAGTCAAGGTCACATACGCAGACAAAAGCACCAATGTGGCTGCAGCGGCCTTACGAAACACTCCGGGGCCCCGAGAGGGGGAAACGGTTACTACTTTCTCCATTTTTATTAGGAAAAAATGATAGTTGGTTGATTTGCCATTGTGGAGTGATTGCTCTTGTTATATAAGCTTCGTGTGGCTTCGTAAGGATGCAGGAGGCGGAACCGTGGTGGTCAATGCCGATGGAGATAAGGGAAGAGTGGCACAGAATCCACTTGAGAATGTTTTGATTCTTGCGATGGTCCATTAATGGTAATCAAATTTGAATTTTGTATTAATCTATGGAATTTAATGCGGTTAAAGTTCTCAACCGTTGGGTGACTTTCCTAAAGTCTCCTATATTGTAGGTAGGACCATGTGTACAATAGATATAATAATAATAACAAATATTGACACAACCGATGGTGACATATTCCTTTTTTTAAACTTTTCATCTAATTTAAAATTTCATCTAATCTAAAATGTTGTTGATTTTCGCTGATAACGCTTTTTTCAACGTATTCTCCTTCCGGTGCAAGAATTGACCTTCGTCTGGGGTGCTCAAAACCTGTTTCTTAGTATAGTCATACGCCACTTTCCCACGAAGAACAGTATATTTGGGCCAATTAGTAAACCTCATTCCTTCAAAAGGGGTGTAGTCGAATTTGTGAGTCAACATGGAGTTTTTGAGATTGAAATCGATTTCTCCATGAGCATGCCAAATCACCAAATCGGCATCAAACCCCACTTGGATGCTTCCCTTACGGTCTCCCAAACCATACAATTTAGCTGGGTTGGTGGCGGTGATCTCTACAAATCTCTGCACTGATATCTTCTCTCCTTCGACTCCATACGCAAACATTAGAGGAACTCTGGTTTCGATTCCTGGTAGCCCATTGGGAATTTTCTTATAGTCAGGTTTTCCGTCTATAAGTCCTAGTTTCTTGCCCTTGACATCGTCATAGCTGGATGGAGCGTGGTCACTTGACATGATAGTCACTGTTCCGTTCTGAATGGCCTGCCAGACTCCATTGAGATCTTCATCAGACTCTCTTAATGGAGGAGAACAGACATATTTAGCACCCTCGAAGGAGTCATGACTATGGTCATGGTCATGGTCAAGGTTGGCAAGATGATCTGCATGATATCCGTTACATCCTTTGAGTGCTTCTGACGTCAAAAACAAGTACTGGGGACATGTTTCGGCCATAATTGGAATGAGCTTGTTTTGAGCTCTTCGAACATGGTCGAGAGCCTCTTTGGCAGACATATGGACAATCAAAATAGGGATATCTATCACTTTAGAAAGCGAAATGACCCTATAACTTGCCTCATCCTCGGCCACTCGCGGCCTAGATACGGCATGGTAGTATGGATCAAGAAGCAGCTTCTCTTCTAATTTTTCGTTGAAAAACTTGATGATGTCGTGGTTCTCAGCGTGAATCATCTGAGTGATTCCAAGCCGTTTGTTTTCCAAAAGAATCGCTAGCAATTGAGAATCGTCAAGACGTAGCGTCTCGTAAGTAGTATAAACCTTGATACTGGAGATTCCCTTCTCTTTGACTTGAGAAAGATTCTTAATGAGCAGCTTGGTAGGATTTCTCACAATGAGGTGAAACCCATAGTCACAGTAACATTTTCCATTAGCTACCTGCTTATAGTCATCGATATCTTGGAGAATTGTGGTACTCTCTTCAGTGTCGCTTACCAGCTGTATAGCAAATGCGATGATCGTGGTGGTACCTCCAGCCAAAGCACCTTTAGTGCAGTTCAAGAAGGTGTCACAATACGGAAGATTGGGTTCTTCTATATGAACATGGGCATCAATTCCTCCTGGAGTGATAAATGCACCGTTAGCGTCGATCTTTTCTTTTCCATCGATCTTCTCGGTAGTAATGGTTGAAATCTTGCCATCCTTGACGCCAATATATACGGACGGAGGAAGAATGTCGGCGCCAGTCACTATGTATCCATTGGAGATGACTAGATCGTGCATTGCTGATGATGTAGAATGAGGAAATGAGGTAAAATATATAAATCACTGAGAGCGTCTTATCTCGGCTTGCCTAATCGGGTAATCCGAACCCCGCAATCTACAATCTGAACTAACAAGTTTTGAATTGTTGTCTGCTATTAAAAGATCGCAATAATTGAGATCTTTTAACTTCTCGTTATACTGAATTATTGGAAATTTCTATAAAATTGAGCATCTCGCTATTGATTTGGTGATGCATCTCCCGAATTTTTATACGTATTAGTTTTGTCAGTTATCAGTGTGCGTTTCCTCATATTTCACAAATCAAACACACCACTCGATTTCGGGCATTGCCATTCTGTCTTTTCTTCATTTCATTTCGGCGTATCAAGTTTACGATTGGCTAAGATTTATTCTATTTCCGTTATTTGTTCCAGGTTGCCAAGACTGCATTTTCGAGTCACTTTTTACCTAACAAAGAAATGGCAAAACAGGCATGCTCTCGCCTTTTCTACCCCCAGAGGTCGTACTGAACATATTTCTGTATGTACCAGCTTTCTATTTGAAGTACTTCCATGATGAATTGCCTACTGGCAAATTGAAGGATATTGTAGCATTCAATCTATACAAAAGTGTCTACTTCGGACCTCCTACTCCAGATGAAAGTTTACACCGAGTATCTATCGAGGAGCTCCGAGATCTTGCTAGACAAGACTCTGGTCCAAGAATTAAGGTCCTAATTTTGGAAGAAATCGATGATATAGGTGACTACAAAGACGTCTTCGAAAGCTTCTTGCAATTTGTAGGCGAGAATCCTCTGTTCATGGCTGAGATTCCTGTTGTTCACTACAAAGGAAGTACGATATTCTTGACAAAATATGCTTCAAGACTGACTTTAGCCAATTTCGTCTCATGGAAAGGGCTCGAACTCTACGCTAGTGATATTTCTTCAGTGTTGGATATTTTACCTTCAAATTTAGCAGAATTGAAGTTTGCAAACAAGGCAAACACATATATGGCTATTTCAGGATTTCCTTCAACCTTGCGTAAGCTCGCAGTCTTTGCAAATGTAGATACTGGCAAGATTTGTCTTCCTGCGCACCTTGAAGAGTTCGAGTGTATGGCAGAGATACAGATTTGGGATGAATTTCCGCAAGGCTTGAAGAAATTGAGTTTACTGCAACATTTCATTCTTCCAGAATTTGAATTTACAGACTCGTTGACGGACTTGTCACTTCGGTCTTGCAGTATTCGCCATTCAGGTCTTACACGATTTGTCTTACCTCAGAATTTGAAGAAGTTGACATTATCTCACAATCCACTAGGCTCCATCGATAGAGTCAATTTTCCAGACTCACTTGAAGATCTCGATATTTCAGGCTGTGGAATTGCTAGTCTTGATGATGTGACTTTTCCTCCCCTGCTAGAAAAGCTCCAAGTTTCGGACAACGAATTGACCAACTTGGAAAACGTTGACTTTCCACCTTTGAAATTTCTCGATGTGTCAACGCACTCAACAGTCTTCATCACTTCCATGTCAAAAATAAAGTTTCCAACCACTCTAGTAACGTTGTGTTCTTCTGGCCAACCAGTCGAAGATTGGTCGAAGACAAAACTCCCCGAAAGCTTGCAGGTTCTAACTATCATGGTATCTGAAAGAGCTGCAGACTTACGATTCCCGAAGTGTCTAGAGAAGCTCCGAATCTTGTTCCTAAAGTCTTCCAGAGCAGTCTTCGCGGATCTTAAACTTCCGAAGACATTGGTGCTTCTTCACTTGCAAAATGGCAAATGTCTGGATTTCGATTGGAATCTACCATTGTTGAAGAAGATGTATGTTAAGGGAATTGTGGGTTCGATACAGATACCAGATACAGTGGAAGAGCTTGAACTTTTCGCAAGAGATTATGAAGTGTATCAGAATTTGACCCTTCCTTACGGATTGGAATCAGTCACCATGCGTTACCTGATAACACGGTACCCTGAGACACTACATACCTTAAAAATCACCAACTTCGATTCCCAATTGGAAGTCGAATGGCCCCCGCGACTTCGCACACTTTATCTCTCTCCTGGTGAATACGATGATGTTGATGGCTCCAACCTAAAACTTCCTCGGACTCTTGAGTTTTTGAAAAGTGAATTTGACCCTGAACCAGAATGGAGACTGCAAAGACTGCTTTCTGCTCGATCCTAAACTTGAAGGACGTAATCAATTGCAGAATCTGAAATGAGCAGTGATTGATCGTAGAAGATCACTCCACCTTGCCAATGCACTTCAAATAGGCTCCTTGTTTACACCAGTCACGATGATGATGAGAATTAGATTGATGCTCGCCACTGGGAATGTCCTTAAATTACCCAAATAATTGTGGAATGGCGTTGAATCAGGTGTCAATGATTTCCCGCCACTCATATTTGCCAAAATGTGTAGTCCATTTGACCCAATTGACATTGATCTACCTCTTACATATGTCGAAACTTGATATTGAAAGTGTTTGAGCCCTGGTAAAATTGGGTGCTGATGCTTTTGAGCTTAAAATCCAAACTCCACGAATATTGACTCCTGCCAACCAAACTTGCTGTGAGAATAGTAATCTCAAAGATAAGTTCGAGTAACAAGAGACAACAAAGAGTTCTCTTATGAGTGTAGTCCCTAGATGGACCTCTGCCTGTAAAAGTTCATTTTTGAACTCGGGCAGCCAGTTCATGCGTTCTTCGATACGATTAGCTTCAATGTGATATCAGTCTAATACAAAGGCTTGTAATATCCCGTGCTATTCCTATACTAGCAATGTTCAAAATACATGATATCATCTTGGCACTGATACGAACTTTTAGACATTCAATTCTTTTCGAAAGTTGATACTATGCTGAAAATGGTGACATAAATTATATTATCTACAAAAGTTTGCGATCTGAAGCAATATCAACATTATTACCTGTTGGTCTAAGAACATATGCTGTTATGACTTAAGCACATAAAGAATATTCTTGCCGCCCCCAAAAGTACCGCTGTACATATTTGAGTAGTATTGAATCCTCATAAAATACTCTTCCGTGAGTCTCTCCGATGTGCCACCAGATATACTTCTGAATGTTTGCTTATTCCTACCAATATATGTCTTGAAAGATTTCTATGATCACTTGCCTATTGGCAAATGGAAGATCCTTGTCGAGAATAGGCTCTATCAGAATGTCTTCTATGGGCCAGCTCTCCAGGGTGAGTATAGGTACAATATATCGCTTGAAGAGCTCGTGCATTTTGCCAAAGGAGAATTAACCACGAGAATTCGCTCATTGCATCTCTTTTTGCAAGGTGATTTGTTTGAGGCACCTTGCATTGATGCTTTCCTAGCATTTGCTGAGAGATATCCTAATTTTTTATCTCTGATCCCCAGTATTATGGAAACCTTAACCTTTTCCAGAGATATTCAAGGACTGTTTCAATTCATAATGTGTTCTGGTGTGTGGTTTTTAACAACGACTCGTGCTGCTGGACCTAATTCCTCCAAAGCTAGTCAAGTTATATGTGTATCTTGTCTATTTCACATTTTTATGGTCAGATTCATATTCCAAGTACTTTGACTGACCTTTATCTTCGTGTGCCACATCAAGGGCCCTTCTACCGATTGAAACTCCCCTTTGGTATGGAGAGCGTTAACTTGTCGTTTCTGGCCAAAAGGTATCCTGGAACCATTTCCATTTCCAAGTACACCAACGAGAAGGAGGTTCAATGGCCACCACATCTCCGTTTGCTAGAGACCAACTCAAATGATTTAGTTGATAGGGCTCTGTTGAAACTTCCTCCGTCAGTAAGGTTTCTTCGGGGTACTAATATTCGGGATTGAATCTGTAGATTCTTGGTTATCGACTATACAAATTTGCTTCTGGTGGGTTTAGGAGGAAGTGAAAGATTGATGTCCAAATCGATACCCTGGCTAAATAGACTATCATTGTACTTATCATTTCTTTTTTGTCTACCTGGTAACCAGCCACTTTCCAAATAGTGAGTCTCAAAAAACCAGAAACAAGGTCACTTTCAGAATAGCATTAGCACTTGAAGTGGTAGTCAGAAGCACACCCTGTAGTTCAAAACTCAATGATATGGAAGTGGGTGGTATCAAATACATTCAATTGCTAGCTACTCAGCTCGAGTTGAACACGTACTTCGGAATCAGATTCGATGCATTGAGAACCAAAGTGATTACACAAGTCTAGAATCGCCCCACCAAAAAGGGCACGGCCCCAGCCCCCACAAAATTGTCACATAGTCTTTGGTCCAGCACATACTCGAATCGAAATGTTGACAATTTGCGGAGATCAAGAGCAATATAGCGTCTCATCATATATTCTTACTTTGACAACCGACTAAGGAACTGCAATCGGTACTTAGAACGATGAGCATACTAGCCAGCCATGTATTCAAAAGTTGTTAGTCATGTTTGTAAAACACGTCTAGGGCTCACATTTCAAACTCATTGTTGCGGTCGCTGAACTCAAGATGGTACCATCACTCACTCTTCCCAGTATGGCAGTAACCCTTTTCAACGTTTTCAGTTCTACGTTCGGATGGGTTTTTGTTTCCCTTATACTACTCAATATGAAGCACTATAGCAGATTTTAACAATACAAGCGGTCAGCAGGAATCACTCATCAAGAGCCTCAGAAAGGAATCTTGGCTCCGTCATGGCTGATAAACGATCCAGTATCTTCCAATTTCAAACCATCAATAACCTTCACAATATCGGAAGCACTGCGAGGAGGAGAGATAACCATCTTGTCAAGATCGAGGCCAATGGCACCCCCATTTTGACGAAACTTCTCGATGGCTGCAGAACCCATATCCGTAGCAACGACACCAGGGTGCAAAGTGATAGTGATCGACTCCTTCAAGACTGGGTTCTCACTATTGGAATGTTCAAAGGCGGTGTGCTTTGCATGGAAGTTCAAGGCAGACTTGGACAAACCATAACCGAAAGAGGGAAAAACGAACCCAGTCATGGAGGCAACAATCGACGAGACATACACAGCTTTCTTAGTAACGCCCTTGTTCTCTCTAATCCAGTATGGGTAGATTGCCTGGTAAGCCTTGATACCAGAGAGCGTGTTAGCATCGAAGAGGTCAGTGTAGTGCTCAATTGGTGCAGTGGCAGTGCTTGCACCGGCCTCGAGGTAGATACCAGCATTCTGAATGAAGACATCAACTCCATTCTCTTGCAAGATCTTCAGCTTACCCAATGCAGCTTTCAACTGATCCACAGAGTGGGTAACATCCAATTGAATAATCTCAAGGTTACTTCTCTTCAATTCCTTGAGCTGCTCTGCGCGGGCCCACGAACGGGTGGTGGCAACGACGACATTGTCCTTGTTCTCTGAGATCTTCTTGGCCAACTCATAGCCAATTCCTCTGTTGGCACCAGTGATAAAGTAAGTAGTAGTCATAGTTATTAATTCGCTTGAAATTTGTTTTGCTGATTTCAGTTGATTTTGCAACCATTGGTTTATATAGAGAATGATTACAAATTCTTCCTGCGGAGGTTGGGCGAATTGGGGTTGAAAGCGGACAGCTCAAAAATCGGACAGCTCAAAGGATCTAAGTCTTCTCTCTGATGGTTACAGCACCGTGAAAAACTATTCGGATATATCCCTTTACGTTTAAAACCGGTGGCGTATCTCCCACTTGGGTGGCAGTCCGATCTCGTTGTTCAAAATGGAAACTCATGGAACAATCTATCTCCGAAACAACCTGAAATTTGAACTGTTTGCTCCAGCAATGTATCCAGAATTTGAAATCTATCCATTCAAATAGAACATCAACTTCAATCCCAATTAGTGCTTCTTTAATTACATATGGTAACTGTTGGATATATATTATCGATTGAGGAGTAACTATACAAATATGGTGTCATAAAAGACCATTTCCATAGCATCCAGCAACCTAAATCGGCGATTACACATTAAGGGCCATGATGGCATATCCTCGCCGTATGGCATGGCAGTAAGGAGAATTCTCCGTCGCATTACAACGTGATTCCCATGCCTATTCCAAAATGAGGTGTTCTCTATTATCATCAAGCTGCCTCCGAAATGTCTCTTTCTGCTGCATTCCTATACTTCTCTTCTATGTAGCCAAATCATGATTGTCTCACATCCTACACCACGAGCCCAGTACTTGTAACTCCGCTGGAGCCTATACCTATGCAGCAAAATTCTTTCAGAGAAGCTCCTCTCAAAAATTTCGCCAGGTGATGAAATTTCAAAGTTCTGTGCCGCCAGAGATCCACGTGTGACCTCTGGCCATAACGCCTCTGCAAAGTGAAAATTTCCTTCAAATGTGTATTCATGAAAAAGATCAACCTTTGTGGCCACAATATATTAAGCAACATCTACTTCTTTGGCTCCTCAATGTAATGCGGACTGTTCAACAAGAGCCCGATTCGGCAAACATCATCGCCTTCATTATCAATTTATCGTCCCATGCCCTTTCATTGCTCTATTTCAAATAGGTTTTCTTCTTGCTGAAATCTCTACATTTGGATGATGGAAATGCTTATGCCAATGGAAAGAAAACTTAGCTTTGATAAATACCAAACCTCTGCACTTCAAACCAGTCATGGATGTGTTACAGCAACATCGGGTAGCAATTCAAGATCCAAGTACCATACAAACTAACCACCATGGGTGCATTCCAAAACCAGCCCCTAGTTACCCTTGATTTATCCTCCAGAGAACTTCAAAAGAAATTGATTTGTTTTATTGCTGATGTTGAGAGCGTAAGTCATCAGTTTGTCTACGAACTGATCGTACTCTTTCTGAGAAATCTGGAGTACAACCGCTGTTGATCGCAACCCATCTTGGGTCCAACCCTACAACTACCTCCCAGTTCTAATCTCGGAGTATGATTCTGCCATTATGAGAGTGATGGCCCAATGCTCTACAGATAAAACCTTCCATCATACATTGAGCAATCTCTTTGATATGCTGTCTGCTGTGAATCTTATACAAGAGAACAAGGGAGTTTGTTCCTAATGAGAAATGATTCTTATATCTTTGGTGAAAACATTTCACTATTCAATTGTCTGCTGTTGAGTATGTAAAGTGTTTAAGACAAACTGTAATCAATGAAAATGCAAGGTAACAAAACTTAAAAGTTTCAACTAACTCAATAACATTGGTCATAGTTGAATCCATGCTGTCAGTGCCTTGAAATTACTTTGTCTTGACATACTTTTACTACAAGCACTCATAATACTTATGACTTGACTTAGACGTTATTTTAAATTGTCATATGGTCTTATCGCAGCCCATGCCAAATGGGGTATTCCGAAACGATTGGTACTGCATACATTCTTGATCCCCCAGATGATTACTCCACACCTATTTCTGATAATGGCTATCCGACGTCAAATAGGTGTGGTCTGTTTCTTCACCTTAGACTTCTGCATCCACTGTGTCGACATTCATCAGAGGGGATCACGTGCGTACGTATACATTTGCAACGTAACGCTTAGTGCTTCAATACAACCATGACAACAAAACAATGTAAAGATTTCCAGCTTGTCCTCCAGGTGAAATCCCAAGAGCTAATTAGCCGCAAGCCGATTAGGCGGACGCAGAAGTCTTTCAGTGGTTGTTATAGCTGCAAAAGAAAGAAAATCAAATGTGACGAGACGAAGTCAAAGTGCAACAACTGTGTGCGATGCAACCTTGAATGTGTTTGGCCCCCGGAGAGGAAAAACAGTAAGGGAAGCGTGCAAAAGGTCAAGGTCAAAGCTGACACGCCGAGATCATCAGTATCTTCGCTGTCATATATGGGGGATTTAAAGACGGAACAAATTCCAAGGAAGAACGTAGTCACAGAGGTGGAGGTCCCAAGGTGGAGGGAGACAAAAAGTCCCTGGAATATTAAGGTTTCTGCCACAGAGAAACTAAGTCATGTGCGAGCGCTGGGGATCCCAGAAATTCGTAATACTACCGAAGTATCTGGTGCACCTATTCTGCCGATCGAGCCTGAAATTCATAATATTTCGGGACCACATAGTGTTTCGGGACTACCACACGAGTCCGATTCACATAACCAGTCTCAATGGCAGCATTTTGAGTCCAGTATAGCCCATTCATCCAGAAGAGATTCTGCCACCATGAGAGAGCAAATCAATGCTGGGAACAGTCTTCTTCATTTACGAGGTTCTCCCAAACAGGTTACCTCGCCTCAAATCCAAGAACTCGATGCAGACACCTCAAGTGACAATAGAATTAAAGAATTAGTGTTAACTCCTCCTGCGCTGTTAGGCGTTGAGTTTGCGCTAGACTCGTTCTTCTTCTCTCATTTTGCTAACAGGTTTCTACCAACTATTGCCCAGCCTCATTTCCACCACTCGCTACCTCAAAAGAGTTTAGTGCTTTCAGCCGCATCCCACTCGGATATGCTAATAGAAATATTTGTGGCTTGTGGAGCCTCTTTAGTTGCGTTTGACAACGATATGTATAGGGAAGTGGCTCAGGAAAAGTATAAACTGGCACTTCTGCATTTTCTAGGCAAGATCAAGCATGGGGTCGTACAGGGAGGTGAGGAATGGTTCTTTGTAGCTGTCCAAGTGCTTCAGACTCTTTGCTTGCGTGATGCTTTTGGTGGAGCCAATGCTACACGATGTGCTGCCCACTTTAGTGCCGCATACAAGATTGTTGTGCTGAAACTCTTGGATAAACCAAATGTCAACAATATGGGCCCTAGCTACTCTCCATTGGAAAAAGTTTTGATTGAGAACTTCATCTTCAATTACTCCATAACAATCTTTTATTGTGACCATAAGAAACTCGCGCATTTGGTGCCAAATCCGTTTGACTTTTTCTCCATGGCCAATGCAAAATTGGCACAGATGTCTTACGAAGATGGAAGCCCTCAGTCTAGCAGGATGTCGATGCTTTCGTTCCAGATTGCTGCCAAATGCTCGTGGCTGTGTCGTCTCAAGCTTCCCTTGGACGATGCTGACCAGCGACTTCATTTCGAGATGCTTCTGTTTGCCGAAACAATTCTTTTCTCGTTGGAGTCTGTAGATTTCACCTCACAAGAAATTCTGGTCCAGAATACTGTCAGTGTGGCTAAAGTGGTTTTGCGTTCATCTATTATATTATTGAAGAAGATGCTAGACATGGATAGCGTGAAAGCAGGCCATTTACAAGGATTGGTATCGGAGATTGTGTCAGACATTGGCCAGCCCTTCAATCAAGACATTATATTTCCGATTTGGTCACTCATGATTGCGGCAAGCACAACTTTAGATAATGGGCATAAGCAATTCTTCAAAGCCAACTTGGAGAAATTGGTTGAAATCTCCAAATCTAAGATCGCGATGCAGGTGTTGAATCATTTGGAAGGTCTTTGGGAAATTTACGATGGAGACCAGCCGTTTGAGCTTTTGTTTGATACAGAAGTCTTGGACCAGGTTTGTAATTAGAGATGCAAATTGGAGGCTTACAGTCATTTTTTTTTCGATCTGATCTGTAGATTATCACCCATGAATAGTCTCGCCATGACCGGTATTTCATATCTAGATACGATTTATGAAATGAATGTGAATTCTAGATTCCGTAATTGGAGGATTAATTTTTAATCCTAGCATTCATCCTCATTTCATATCTCGACCTTATAATTTCTCAATCTAGTAGTTTTTCTGGTTAATTCTTGCATTCGGTCTGTGTTTGGTCTCGATCTCATCTATAATCTCCATGATTCAACGGTTCCTTATCTACTAGTCATTCCGTGCGATCATGGAGCAAAATGGAAATCAAAGTCAGATCCTCAAATATGCCTGCATAAATCAAGGCGATAACGAAAGCCGCATTTCGTTCGAGCCGTATGTAGTAATCCGGCACCAGAAAGGAAAAAAGTGCTTGACATGATAAGATTGCCCGTCTTAGCAACATCATATATCACGGCCTTTCTGAGCCCTGAAAACCTCCAGGTTGGAAAATAGTGCTTAATTAGCTTGTCTTTAGACTGACTAGGTGTAAAAGTGACTTCATCGAAACCTTACAGAACCTTGCGCTTAAGTTGGCTTATCACCTGATTTTGGATCAATTTTTCACTTTTTTCACCTTTTCAACTACTTCACTATGGTCGATCAATTTGATAAAAAAGGAAGCGATATTGAAGTCGAATCAGACTCATTCAATGAGCCACCTTCGGGATTTTTTGCCAAAATCTTGGATAGCATCTCATTGCAAAAGAATAATTTGTCACTCTCGCAGTCGTTTCTTGTCAATGATGATTTGCGTCCATTGATGAATCCAGCAGAAAGAACATGGAAATGGTTCCATTTCATTTTTTTCTGGATTGCTGATTCATACAATATCAACACATGGCAAATTGCAGGAACCGGAGTGGAGGCTGGACTAAGTTGGTGGGAAGTTTGGATCTCGGTGATCTTGGGTTACTCCATGGTGGGATTTTTCATCTTTCTCTCCCAAAGAGTGGGAGCGTACTATCACGTATCGTTTCCCGTTTCGTGTAGATCGAGTTTTGGAGTTTTTGGTTCTATTTGGCCCATTCTTAATAGAGTGGTGATGGCCATCATCTGGGCATCTGTTCAGTCTTGGATCGGAGGACAATGTGTGCAGTTGATGTTGAAGTCCATCTTTGGAACCGACTTGCAAACGAGAATTCCCAATGGAATGGCGGGCTCTGGCACCACTACCTTCCAATTTTTGGGTTTTTTCCTTTTCTGTTTGTTTTCGCTTCCTGCCATCTACTTGAGACCTCAAAAGGTTCGTCATTTGTTCACCTTAAAAGCCATTGTTTCTCCAGCTTGTGGTATTGCCTTGCTTGTATGGACCATTAAAAGAGCTGGAGGAATTGGTCCTATTGTGCACCAGAAAACCACTTTGACTGGATCTGCTCATGCCTGGGCCTTCATCAACTCTACCATGAATGCATTGGCTAACTTCGCAACTTTGGTGGTCAATGCTCCGGATTTCTCGCGTTTGGCCAAGACAAGACGCTCGTCATCATGGACTCAGGCCATTTCTATCCCACTCTCATTTGCCTTAACTGCCATCATCGGTATCTTGGTGTCATCTGCATCGACAGTTATGTTTGGTACTACTTACTGGAGTCCGTTGGATGTTATGGAGGAGTATGTGGGCTCATACACTAAGGGAGATCGTGGAGGAGTGTTCTTAATTGCTTTCGGCTTTGCTATTGCTCAGTTGGGTACCAACATTTCCGCCAACTACATCAGTGCTGGAACAGACATGACAGCATTGTTGCCTAGGTACATTAATATCAGAAGAGGAGGGTTCATTGCTGCTGCAGTTGCATTTGCTGTGTGTCCATGGCACTTTTTCAGCTCTTCCAACAACTTTACAACCTACTTGTCTGCTTACGCTGTGTTTTTGTCTTCGGTGGCTGGTGTCATCAGCTCCGATTACTTCTGGGTCAGAAGAGGCTACATCAACTTGTGGCATTTGTATTCTGCAGACACCGAGTGTAACTACTCTTACAACAAATTGGGAATCAATTGGAGAGCCTATGCGGCTTATATTCTTGGAATTGTGCCCAACATTGTGGGTTTTGCTGGTGCGTGTGGAGCCAAGGTACCCATTGGTGCTACCTACGTGTATAACTTGAGTTTTTTCGCTGGTTACTTTACGGCATTCTTTTCCTATGCTCTTTTGACCCAGTACTTCCCTGTGAAGGGATGTCCTGTGGACAATATTACACAGCGTGGATGGTTTGAGGTGTATGTTGATGAGCCTCCAGTGGAGGACTTCTCTGAGGAGGTCAAGACCAATATGAGAGACAATCAGTATGTAAGGGCCACTGGTGGCTGGAAGCTTTTATAGGGGCTGACTGAAGATCTTTTGAATAATTGAGATTTGATAGTGAATAGCGAATTATTAGAAGGTTAATTGTAAAGTGATAAGAAAAATAAGCAATGATGGGGTATGTGAGTTTCAGAGGGAAAAACATCAAATTTCAGACAAATAAAAGATCATGAAAAAAACACGGTGCATATATATAGCTCGAACGATTAATCTTTGAGCTCCATTGTTTCTTGATTAGTCCCTTCACGGTCAACATTATTGACTCATGGAGATTCCCGAAATGTATATAGTCAAGCGAGATATGTCGGATTACCTGTTTGGGTGAGCGGAACCGATAGCGTTTCCTTCCACTTGCCCGATGCGGTAATCCGATGAGAACCAATTTAGTACCTACGGAACTCGGAATCACTATCTCGATTCTTATTCCCCCATCTTTTCCGTCTTTGAGGCTCTTATATATATATTTACATCTTTAGCCTCTGTTTTTTTTTCTCAGCTATCAAAATTCTCAGAAATGTCCACAATTACAAAGAACGTCTCGACTCAGACAATCTCTATCACTTCGCAGTTATCTGTCAAAGCCAATAGATTGCTTGACACTATTCATGAAACCGCAAACCTGTTTGGTGCAAAAGGTAAGTGGGGAGACCACTTTAACGAGACCGGAGTGTGTCGTTTGGCTTTATCGGACGAAGACAAAGGTGTTCGTGACTGGTTTGTTGGGGAAGTCACCAAGCTTGGCTGCAAGGTGAAAATTGACCAGTTGGGTAACATCTTTGCCATTTACCCCGGTAAAAATGAAGGAAAGCCCACTGCCATTGGTTCTCATTTGGATACTCAGCCTACCGGAGGCAGATACGACGGAATCTACGGTGTTTTGAGTGGCTTGGAGGTGTTGAGAACCATGAAGGAGAATAACTTCACACCCAATTATCCTATCTGCGTGGTGGACTGGATGAACGAGGAGGGTGCCAGATTTCCCATGAGCATGATGTCTTCTGCTGTTTGGGCGGGTGCCGTTTCACAGCAGGAGGTGTATGACTTGAAATCTGTGACCGATGTTAAGCCTGTCACCGTTTTGGAAGAGTTAAAGAGAATCGGATATTTGGGTGATGTTCCTTGTAGCTATGAGGAAAACCCACTTGCAGCACACTTTGAAATCCACATCGAGCAGGGTCCTATCTTGGAAGAGCAAAATAAGAAGATTGGCCGTGTTCAAGGTATCCAGGCATTGAAGTGGGTGGAAATTACCATGCAAGGTAAGGCACAGCACACGGGAACCACGCCTTTCCGGTCCAGAAGTGACGCCTTGCTTGCTTCGTCCAAGGTGGTTGTCTTAGGAGACAAGATTGCCCACAAGTACGGTGGATTGTGCAGTGTGGGTATCATGGAGTTGGAGCCAGCAGTGGTGAATGTGATTCCACTGCAGGTGCGGTTCGTGGTGGACTTGAGACACCACATCGATGAGAAAATGGCCCTGATGTTCTCGGAGCTCAAGCAGGGCATGAGCGAGATTGTGGAGTCGAGTGGTGTTAAGTTGTCTTACGACTTGAAAATGTTGGTGGATCAACCAGCCATTCACTTTGACAAGGCTTGTATCGACTGTATCAAACAGGCATCCGATGAGCTTTTTGGAGAGGACGAATCGTTACCTATAGTAAGTGGTGCTGGTCACGACAGTGGACTTGTATCTCAAAGATGTCCTACGGCCATGATTTTCATTCCTTCCAGAGATGGAGTTTCTCACAATCCTGAAGAGTATAGTACTCCTGAGCAAGTTGCTGATGGCTTCCAGGTGTTGTTGAATGCTGTGTTGAAGTACGATCAGCAGAGAACGCAGTAGAGAAAGATGGAAGAACTTGGACTCGAGGTTCAATGGAAATGAATCAAAAGTGGATTTCAATGGGTACTGGCAGAATTGGTTTTTTTGAACTAATTACTGATTAGGAATAGTGGTAATATACTTGTATGTGTTAATTTGCAATTGGGGTATGGTATATTGTATTTGTTTAGTGGTTGGGTAAAGCAAATTGTCATGATCTAAGATGCTGTGAACTATGGTATACAAGGGTTCAAAATGTAAGTACGCTTGGGCCATATTGTCAGTCTGATAATTGTCTTGGTAACTAAAGTTTGCTCATTTCTTAACTGAAGTCCGATTAAACGACGATGGTGAGACTAACTGAGAATTATGCCTTTCCACTACAACCATTACTTAAATGAACCTCAATCGTATCTACATTAACATGTAATTGATGTGAATCCTTCAGTCCTCTCATTCCAATTTTCAATCGTTTTTGCTATCTAATTCATATCTAGTACCTTGGCTACTTGAAAATACATAGCCTTGTTGGGCGAGTCTAGATAAGCGTGCACAAGTAAGCAACATTTTTCTGGGCACCATACTATCACGGCAGCCTGGAAGAGATTCTCAAGGAGGTAATAATTTTCAGCGATTTGTACCTCAGTCTAATCCAATCAGAAACCATCCAGTTTTCAAAATTCCAAAAAATAGCAATGCAATTCTTCACATCAACTTGTCAACAGTAGCATTCCAATCTCCACATTGTGCCCTCCAATTCTCAATCACCTCCTGACCTCTGGAGCCTTGGACACCTTTAACTTTCCTCCATCCACCTTATCAGCTAGTCTCTTGGCATCATCCACCACCTTTACATACAGGGAATTGGTCATGAAACCTATAGCAAAGGCTGGTCCATCATTGGCAAAAACATGAGAAAAGCAGGGAAATCTTCAAATTCGACCTTTTAATCCTTCTTAAATCTAGTTTTTACCCCTCCTTCTCACCGTTGAACCTCCACCTTCCCCAGGAATTCATAGGGCTTATCGGCGCTCTCTGCAGTACCTCCATCTAATATGAATGTCGTGTCTAAGAGTTCCGTATCAGGTCAAGAAACCCGTCAGCCAAGAAATTGTTCCCATCGAGTCTCCATATTTCTGGATTGTCACGATAATGTCCGCATAGCCATCAGGTATAAAATGGAGACCAAAGCTGGGGGAGAAACGTTCCAAACGGAGACATTTCAAAGTATATAGTATACTGAAATTCTGACATTCTGAGATTCTGGCAATGGCTCGTGTACCTGGCTCTGCCTCCAACCTCAACTCCAGGGCGGTGGACTTGGAGTCCCAGGCATCTACTCTTGTGCCTGTGGACATGGTTTTCATTTTACTCTGTTCGTTTGGTGTGTTCTTGATCACTCCTGCCATTGGAATGTTTTATGGTGGTACCTTGAAAAGAAAGAACATTGTGCAAGTGCTCTTTCAGACATATATGGTTACCAGTTGTATTATTATCATTTGGTACTTGATTGGTTACTCGTTGGCTAATTCGCCCTCTTCTACCAATGTTATGATTGGAAATCTTGCCCATGCTGCTCTCCATGAAGAAGAGGCTAAGCCCATGTTTGAAGGGGGTAACATTCCTTCCATCGTCAACTTCTGCTTTAACTGTTTTTTCCCTGTTGCAACCGTCCAGATCTTTTTGGGAGGAATCGGTGAAAGAGGCCGGTTTCTCCCTTCGCTTTTGGTTGGTTCCATCTGGGTCCTTGTGGTGTACTGTCCAATGGCCTTCTGGGTTTGGGGAGCCAATGGTTGGTTGTTGAACTTGGGTGCATTGGACTTTGCTGGTGGAGGTCCTGTCCATATCGCTTCTGGTGTTGCTTCCCTTTGTTACTCTTGGTACCTTGGTCCTAGAGGTCAAGCTGGTCACACTGGAAAAATTCCACACTATAGAGGTCACTCATCTCTTACAACTTTCATTGGTGTCACATTGATTTGGGCAGCATGGTTTTTGTTCAATGCTGGTACATTGCTTGCTGTCAATGTCAGAACTGGCTATATCATGGCCAACACCATTCTTGCCTCTTGTTTCGCCTGTGCTACCTACACCTTGGTGGATAAAATGCTTACTGGTAGGTATTCCATGCAAGCAGCCTGTGAGGGAGTCATTGTTGGTTTGGTGAACATCACTCCTTCGTGTGGTTACTATTGGCCATGGGCTGCAGCATTGACCTCGGTGATTAACGCTGCATTGTGCCGTTTCTTAGGCGAATTCAATGCCTGGACCGGTATTGATGATTATAGTGTTTCTGGAGTGGTTCACGGTGTTGGAGGTATCATTGGTGACACCTTGACTGGTATTTTTGCTTCCAAGACAGTTGCTGCCCTTGATGGAGTGACCGAAATTGATGGAGGGTGGGTCAATGGTAACTTTGTTCAATTAGGCTACCAGATTGCAGCGTGGGTGTCCATTGTGGCTTGGACAACGGTGTTCACACTTGCGATTTTGTTCTTGGTTGACAAAATTCCCGGCATGAGTGTGAGAGCTACTGAGGAAGGTGAAGCCATGGGTATGGACCTTTATGAGATGACCGAAACTCTTGATGAATTTGGAAACGATTATGAGGCTTTCTTCCATGAGTACGCAGCCAAGATCAAGCATGTTGTAGACAATTACGAGCGGATGAACTTGGAAGTGATCGATGGCCGGTCTACCAAGGACTCATCGTCGGTAACAAACGAGAACCTTCTCAACAAGGAAAAAGCTATGTAACTAATGGGATAATCGAAATTGAATATTTGACTACTGTAGGAAAGAAGAAGGAACCGATTGAAACTAAGTCTCTGTGAATGAAAATAGAAAACTAATTTTAGTAGACGATTTCGAGTTCTCAATTTCATTCTCCAAAGTTACGCCAAAAACTGTTGGGTTATATATAGAAGTAGATCTCCAACTATGTCAGATAACAAACCGGTAATAATCCATCCCGGTTCCGGTATCCCATTGCCACATGGGTATTAATATAATTTCAATATACCAATAAATAGTTCCAAACTTAGACTAAATTTGCCGTTTTGCCAAGTAACTCGAAAAATAGTGGGGCATTTAGGAATGCTGCATAGTTCGCCAAGCCTCTGTAAAGAACTCTTCCCAAATACTCTGAGTATTTGGCTGCGAAATTTACAACACCAGTTAATATGCATTGAAAGGCATCAACGATAAATTGCGAAAAGAAATTTGAAATTTTCAATTATGAAATGTCACTACTGAGACGCTCATGATATGATGTTGATGTCATGTACTCAGTTGGCCGATTCCATAATTTCGGCCATGACGGCATGACGGCATGACGGCCAAAGTCACCAACCGTACCCCGACCTCAGCCTGACCATGCCCAACTGCAGATGATGGTGTGAATATATAATTTTATGCAATTCGAGATCCTGGTGACTTTTTTTCTTTGTCAACTAGAAACTTTGAGTTACTTCAAACAAGTAAATTGTCAATTGAGATGCTTTCTGTCTTGATCAGCGTTCTTCTCGCAGGATTGGTCTCTGCTGACCACTTCTACATTTACGTTGATGCCCCCGAGTCTGAGTTTGATAAGTGGCTCGTGGATGAGGGCTCGGTACCTTGGGGAGAGTTTCTGGCCCACTATTACTTTTTAACATCCAAACCTGAAGAGGCCGCTTCGGGGTTTAATGGAGGAGGTCAGTATGGTAACTTCCTTTTCAATCCTCACAATGATCCATTAGGTGTAACTGACTACTTGCTAACTGACAGAGGTGGCATGAATGCAGTGTGGCCCAATGGAATCATTGAAACCGACTACAACTTTTACGTGTGCAATAGTGAAGATACAAGAGTGCCAACTGATCAATGGATACTCTATGGAAAGCTGAAGAATGACTTTCTGTCTGTTCTGGATCCTAGTATTAGTCCTGTGGGACTGGTGAGTTTGCCAATTGTGTCGGATGTGTCAACTGATAACTTGACTCCAGCTATCACTACTGATGATGATGGAGAGTCTACTCCGGTGGATGGAAGTGGTACTACCGATGAAGTACCAGTTCCTGGAGACACCACATTTACTCTAATTGTTGACAGCAATACTGATGTTCAGGTAAATACTGATATTGAAGTGGTCAACACTGATATTGTCAATACTGACGTTGTCAATACTGATAATGTTGCCAACACTGATGTTGTCGTAAACTCTGAGATTCCTACTACTACTGAGGACCCTGTGCTTCGAGCTAGAGAAACTAAGCCAGTTTCTATCAATTTTGATCGGTGCATTCCAGTTGTTCTCCACACGCTAGCAAACCTTACGGATTTGAATCCATCGTGTACGGATCCAACCTGTTCCCAAAAACCCACATGTCTGACCATTTGCAAACCATGCCCAACCTCCCTAGTTTGCCCTGCTGTTTGTGAGCCTATCACCGTTTGTGATCCAGATCCAAACACTCCAAGCACTCCGACTCCAGATCCAAATACTCCAAGCACTCCCACTCCAGATCCAAACACTCCAAGTACACCTACCCCAGATCCAAACACACCTTCTCCCTCAATTGAAATAATTCCTGGCTGCCCAACTTGTGTCAAAACTGTGATTAACTGGGTCATTACATGTCCATCTGCAACCACCATCACCATTTCAACATGTCCACAAGTCAATGTTTGCTCTCCGACCGTTCTTCTGTTGCCTCCAGGAACGCACTCGTTTACTGGCCGCGCTGTTGTCCCTGCCACTTCGGGATCGATTACAGTGACCAAGTCTCCCACTGGAACTGCTAAAGTGTCTGGGACTGCTAAGACGTCTGGGACTTCAAGGGCTGCTGGGTCTTCTGGTTCTTCTGGAACGGGTTCTCTGACTGCGTTCAATGGAGCAGTAGAAAAACGTTCGTTTCTCGGTTCAGTGTTTGGCTTGCTGATTTTCCTCTTTATGCTCATTTAGATCTTTTAATCAATACAAATTGTACCATATTAATTATACTGGCTGCTGTGATCTAAATACATATGATTATGGCTTCAGTACTGTTTCTGATTAAATTCTTGGTCCCGTTACTCAAAGCTGGCTTGGCGGACAAATAGCTCATCAGATCGGGCAGATTTTCTTAATTAACAGGCGATTTGCTCCAAGGTCAAGCATGGTGAAATATGTCAGTAAAGCTTTCTTGGGATGAGATGAAATACTACATTCCCAATGAAAATCGATATCAATAGGAGTTGTTTGAAGTTAGTTTGCGATGACCATATATTGGGTTCACATTTCATCGGGTTGGTGTAAAAGAGGGCTAGTATACACATAGATCTCTGTTGTTATTATGGCTGTATGAAAGCAGAGTAAACTTAGTGGGTTTAGTTTGATATCTTAATGAGCCAACAGAAACAACCAAGCCGTGTAAAGCAATTCTCTAAAATATCTGCAAGCAAATGATGGTCTTGAGACTATAATTAGAACTGATAGCAGTTCTCCTGGTGTTTCTACTCAATGATGCGAGAAGTACTGATATTTGTTTCTAGATTCTCCTGTATTTATACACCATATTATATTTTCAAGGTGGGCCCAGCGAAATTGGGCAAATTGCCAAGCAGCATATCTTACAAAGGAATGGTTCCGAAGCTTGTAATAAATTTGGAGAGCCACTCGTAGGTCGAATCGTACCTGTTTGAAGTTGTGGCATTCCTTGGGAACGATTGACCAATCTCACCTCCCGGAATCGAGGTTATTACTGTCTTCAATATTTGATAGTAAGACAAATCGGCACCAGGATAATCTAAATTGGACGTTCTGTTTGTTCTTTGGCAACCCTTGACAGTTGGTTTTCCAGCAAAACGATCTTCAAGCCATTTAAGAGCAGCACCACTTCCTTCTGCAGCCTCAAGGAGGTGCCCCGATGAAGTGGCCGCTGAAAACTCGAATGACTCGATCCCCCATTTACAGTAGTTATTGTAGACTCTCTCTCCTCCGCTGAACGGACAAATTTCATCATGTACAGCATGAAACAAAAACATGGGAACATTCGGAATTCCATCAGTCTCATTCAATCCCAATGTGTTGTAAAGAATAATTTGATTAACGTCATCTCTCTTGAAAAAGTCCCACCCTTGTTTGAAATATGGATGGCTACCTGAGAAATAGTTGTGAAATGCAAACTTTATAATTGAGCCCATAAGGCACTTGTCAGCCGCTTCATAAAACCATTCTTTTCTGTCATCTTCCAAAGCGTCATCTAATGCTGGTTTCCATTCTGTGAACTCTTGCACAAGACCATTGATTCCATTGGGAATCAAACCGGAATAGAGTGTTCCGTCAGTTGCCAAAACTGTCTCTGTAATGTTTGTACTCCATCCTCCAATAGCAACACCGATCAAGTTTTCTTCGAGTTCCGGTGCGTATTTTGGCTGCAACTGCGCTGCCCAACCGGAAGCGATAGTTCCACCAGAGTATCCCCAAAGGGCCACCTTCGCATCAGGATCAATTCCTGTTGTGTTCTGCGATTGCAAAGCAGCCCTAATGGAGTCCAATGTTGCACGACCAGCTTGTCTTCCAGCACAGAATACGGCATTAGGTCCCTCATAGTCTGGAGCGACTACATACCATCCACGAGATAATGCTGCGCCCAAGAGAATCATCTCAACTTGTGCAAAAAGAGTGTCCATGGAAGCACCAAATAATACACTGTACGAGGGAGCACAATTAGGGGAGGCTGAATCTTCAGCGAATTGATACGACAACAATTTGGAAGGGTCAGCATCATATGGCTCAAAAACAGTAGTGACAAAGGCAGTCGCATTTCCATCAGAGTTCAGCGTACGGACAAGAAATTGCCAGGCATTCTTTATGTTAACGGGGTAGTAGATAGATCGTATTACCAGTGGAGCCGGACGCCAATTTATGATATCACCTTCAGCATAGTCTTCGACGTTCGGAGGAACATTGTAGAAGTCATCTTCAGAAGGCTTCGTTGGGTTCAAATACAAGGCGGATGTGACAGTCAAGAGTCCGAAAAGACCTAAAAGAAAGGATGACAATTTCATTGCTAGCTACACATGTTGTGCCAATTGCACCTGTTTAAATAGGTATAAAATGCTTACAAAAGGGTACCTCACAGTGTCATGATTTCTACTAAGTGTATGGCTAGGGATGCGTGAGAGGCTATCCTGTTAACCGCATTTGGATAATTGCACCTAAGAAATAATTGCCTTAGAAGCAACCATTTGAGGGGCACAGCTTGTATAGGTCAGAGTCAAATGGATGTAACTATTTTGAGATCCTTAACCATTAATCAGACAATACGTAGTTTAGAAGCATGAGTGGTTTTGAGTGCAGGAAAATACTGCTTTGGGAAGTATATCATAAGTTGCCGAGACAAACAATTTACTTGTCCCCTGACCCAGCCGTCAGTAAGTTCCTTTCTTGACATGTCGATCTCGAAAGAATAATCTGCTCTTCGAGTATTTCTAACGTCATTAATTTTCTTGGAGTGCTCGGTATTGCATTTTTAAAGAAAGTCCGAGCAGCTACGTTGGTTTAATTAAATTTCGTGATTTTGCTAAGGTGAATTTGAACGTGAGTAATTATTTGCCGAATTGGACCCATAAGTGAAGCATTCACAATGGTAACTGAAAATGTCTCATGGCAGGAAAAGACTCCGAAACTCGCATAAGATTATGGAGAATGTGGCAAGTATACGCGAAAGAGGGCAGAGAAGGTTTTTTCTATGGCTACGCAACGGTAGATGACGATTTCGCTGATTATGGGAATTATTTCTAATTGAACAATCACAACTGTTATTTATTCAGCAGATATAGAACAGGAAGTAAGAATGCGGAGTAGATATAGAGAACATGAAAAACACACGTTCCGTATGACCTTATTTGATATGCTTAACCAATTACTCATCAAATACTTTGGATAGCCAAGCATTTAACAAGTTTGGTTTACCGATAGTATCAGGACTTGGACCTTTCACTAAGAACGGGGCCAAATAGGTCGGGTTATCTGGGGTTGCGTAAGACTTGATTCAACTCTTTCTATTTCACAGTCTGAAGAACGGGTACGGCCCGACTTCGATCTGATAATAAATTCATTCTCACTCAACTTCCCATTGAATATAGAGGAAGATCGAGATTTAGTCCTAATGACACGAACTTAGAGATAAATACTCTCTTTAAAGAAAAGCCAACACCAATCCTACATCAAACTAAGTTCTTTATTCCTTCGGTGTCTCGTTTCTGAAGCTTCTCGACTTTTTCAATCTTCTTGTGGTCAGATTCTATAAATATGGAAGAGATGGCGAATGCGTGTTGAAACTAGGAAACGAGGTGAAGATACGGGCTGACAATCAGCTCGATAATGGAGATGTATGTTTTGTGCGGTGGTGAAAGTTCCATGGTGAATATCCGCAGTGACAAATTTTATGACTACCCCGAAAAACATTGAGTTTTTAACTTCCAGTATTGTTGGTTCTAAAATTTGAGTGCCTTTTTCTCTGGTTTTATTTATCTATATATTAATCTATAGTATTCATTCATTTTCTGATTTGGTCAGGATCATTCACATCAAAAAATTGTGGCTTTTTAATTAATTTTATAGATTAATCTATGCACTTATTGTTGCTTGTCTTGAATTTTAATATATTGTATCATCTTGTATTTTATTATAATTTTCAATTGTATACCTTTCATTTTACTTAGAAATATCAACCAAATAGGTAGCCTGCCCTGTAATTACGTTGATGGAACACTAAATTTTTTTCAGAGGTTAAATGACATCACAATGAAACTATATTTCTCTGGCCTTAGCCTAAATTTCCTAAACAAATGCAATAGCAGCAAGACCTACAGCCATTTCCCAGTTGAATTTGGTAGATAAACCGAAAGAGTGATCAATGGTAGAAATAACAGGATAGGAACTGGAACTGGAACTAGTCTCTTTCAGGGAAGAAAATCCCTCTGAACTCTCAGCAGAAGACTCAGCTGCAGAACTCAATGCAGACGATTCAGTTGTAGACGATCCAGCTGCGGAAGATTCAACAGAAGTCACTCCAGATGACTCAACACCAAGAGTCACGGTAGATGATTCGATAGCATTGGTCACTGTAGACTCAGTAATGCTGATAGCTGGCGAAGATTCAGGAACAGATGTAACAACAGAAGACTCCGTGTTAGTGGCCGGTGAGAATACAGCACTAGTAGTTGGTAAAGATCCAGAAGTAGTAGCTGGAGATGACTCAACATTGGTTGATTGGGAAGACTCTGTACTGGGAGAGACCAGAGTCGATTCTGGAGCGTTGGTATTTGGATGTGATTGCGTCTCAACAGAGGAGCTGGTGACTTCAGATGAGTGACTAGTGCCAGATGAAGAAACTATCGAAGAACTTGTCACCTCAGACGAACTAGTCACCTCAGACGAACTAGTCACCTCAGACGAACTAGTCACCACAGACGAACTTGTCACTTGGGACGAACTAGTCACCTCAGACGAACTAGTCACCTCTGACGAACTTGTCACCTCAGACGAACTTGTCACCTCAGACGAACTAGTCACCACAGACGAACTAGTCACCACAGACGAACTAGTCACCACAGACGAACTAGTCACCTCAGACGAACTAGTCACCTCAGACGAACTTGTCACCTCAGACGAACTAGTCACCACAGACGAACTAGTCACCTCAGACGAACTTGTCACCTCAGACGAACTAGTCACTTGGGATGAACTAGTCACCTCAGACGAAGCTCCTGACAGACATCCAACAGTGACAGTTACGGTTGATATAGCAACACACTCCGATAAAGTGATGTAGACAGTGGTATCAGCAGCAATTAAGGCTGCCAAAGTAGAAAAGACAAGAACAAACTGTGCCTTCATGGTGGAGAATAGAGAGTGAGAAATTGATTATGTTTAGGGCCATGCTCTTGACTTTATAGTCATAGGTCTGTGGGGCTGTCTACAAGGTAACGTACTGATTTGGTAACAATCGAACCTATTGCAATCAAGTTGCCCGTTTCTTGGACCGATTTAGAAGGTTGGAGTTCAGTTTCGCAGCTAATATTGCATGGAAAGAGTAACCTTCCTAAGTTGGTGAGGCTGAACGTCAAAGCCCCGTTCACGCTCAGAAGCAATGCATGTCTCTTTTCTTGAATTTGGCGACGCGTCGTGATTTTGCATCAGCCTTGATTTTATTGATTTGTTCTAAAACTCTGAACTTCTTGTAGCCAATCACTCGCATACTAAATCACAATAGAGTACTCATCTTCGTGTTGCCTTGTTCTATTGTACGCTCATTTATTAATTCCAGTACCCGTTGGTTCTCGTATTTGAGTCTAGACAGCTTGATGCTGCTTCGTAGTCGATTTGATTCGTATTCTTTACGAAAGGCGGGGGTACTTGGAGCTTATGCCGACGTGCAGATAAATCTTATCGTCTAAATCAAACAATACGTAACTTTAACTTACGACAGTTGATCGGGTTTCCAAGCATATCTAGATAATTGAAGTGATCTTGACGCGATGTACGTATTTGGTGTTGCAGACTTCTAAAAGAAACCTCATGGCTCCGAGGTAATTTTAGCTAAGCTCTCTTAGATAAGAAATACGAGTGAGATAGGTTAGTCCTAGGGAGATGAAAAAGTCATGAGACGCGAAACCAAAAGAAAAAGTTGCCCGTCCATTTTTACGGCCAAGTGTCAGAGAGACCTTTTTTTATTGTATGCTTCTCTGTATTTTAGAATTTCATGCTGCAGGTTCCCACACAATTATTTGATTTGTTCAAAAGAAAGACAGCAATTCTCGCGAATAAAATCGAAGATTGGATCATGAACGGTAACGGGGTTTGTTCGTAAATTTTCTGTTCATAACCCGCACCATAACGGCTTTCGAAATCTTTACCATTCAAACAATCGAAGCCATCAACTATCCTATTTCAGGTTAAGGCTGCCATTACTAACTATTCATGTTGGTAGTATTCAAGATGAAACCATCAAGATAGATTGGAATGGATTCACTCACTCCCATCACACCGCACCAAAATTAGGCTAATTCCTTCGGAATACCTACCAGGTGTTTTGGAATCGCGACGGTAAAGATCAGCCAATCTAGGATAGGTGCTTATCCATTTCTTTTTATTTATTTTTTTTGCTTCCTAGTTGTCGTTGTATTCTCATTTATTCTTGCTTGAGTGAATGTTCAGATATTCAGGTACCAGTGTCTCCTATTAGTTTCAGAATATGAACAATGGAACATTCAGTTTCCTCAATTCAACAATGCAACCATCTTGATGATAGGATCTATTTAACCATTTCAATGGTTGTTACACTCTTCAAAAACAAAGGTGCTCTCCACTGCAACTGATCCTCGGCCAGGCATTGTGATAGTAGGGGTTCCTGCACTTACTCTCTACCTTTTGATCAACCTAGCATTAACATCTCCGGAGGGCTCGCAATTGGAAATCAAGCTAAAGTGGCGCTAATAACATTCTTTATGTGACCTCTTCAAGTTCTCCTATTTGGTCACTAAAGCAGAGTCTCTGCTTCCTTTTATTTTGGGTTGCAAACTTCTTCTTTGCAAGTAACGGTGGGAAGGTTCGGTGTATGACGACGTTTGCTATGCGGGTGAGACGGGCGAGGCATCATAGTGATGCATACATATAGAGACAAGCACACCTTGTAATATTACAATTCGCAATCCAGATTTTCATCAATCTTTTTGTTCATCCATCATTCCCCGTTCGACAAAGAAGTTGAACTGGATCCATAGGAAGTCAATCAATCTCGATTCAGCCTCAGTTCCTTCTTTCGCAAATATGTCGTGTGATAACTTTAAGACAATCTGGCCACCCTTATAGCTAACTTTAAATTTGGATGATTGATCTCTATCTATTCGTTCCTTTATTCTCAGATAAGGTATCCTCACTTATGGTATAGCAAACACTCGTCAGCAAGTTGGGGACTGAAAAGAGTTGAAGACCTTAAAAGTATAAGTCATCATGTTTCTAATCTTGGAGTATGAGGATTTCCTAGATTTATTAGCAGTGTGGTTGAAAGGTGTGGTTGGCAATTTTTTTTACTTTAGCTCAAAGAATCTTTTGCACTTGACTAGCGTCTTCGAAGAGACTGGTACCCATATGTAATCTGAATCTCGAAGTCAGTGGGTATCAAACTTTAAGCTCATTGTCTTGGTACTACTTCGTCCGCTTTCATTGGATTCAAACCTCACGTCAGCACACCTAGTCAGCCTATGCAACTTCAGGTGGGCTATATTCAAGTCTCTGCCGCACAAGTGAATCAAACTTCCCACTCTACGGAACGACATCAACGTCCAAAACACTCAATACAGAAAAATGCACCATGAGCAATTCCATACAGGTAATGCATCAGATTTGCAGTCAAGTGTAAATGTATTTTCTGAATAACCTGTATATACTGGTAACTATTACATGAACCAGAATGTATGTGATTGCTGCACTCTTCAACTGATCAGTGCCAATATTCACCTTGCGCGCATAATCTAAGATTAAAATTCTTGTATGATGTGAATTTTATGGATGAGCATGTCTAGTTCGTTCGACATAATTAAGGAAGGTCGTCTTGTGACCTTTCGAAATTGTCACTCGTGCTCCGAAGAAAAACTTGACCAAGACGTCTCTTGATTAAAAGCCTTCAGTAAACAATAGCAAAAGAATAACAGAAACTTACATTGCTTCTCCCAAACTGACTAATATTGTAATTCTTGAAGGTCAAAGCAAAGGATCGTTATGGATATGGTGGTGCATTGCTGGACTGTAGAGACGTATTTCTTAACTATAGAATGATCAAGTGCAACTACCTATATAGTTCTCCTTCTTTCTAGTGACCCAATTGTTCATTTTCGCTTTGTTATCGTATCTTTTTATGACGCAGGATCGCTTTCTCCTCGAGAATGCTCACTATGCATTCAATCCTTTACGATGTGCTATTTTCCAGAATTTGACAGCTGCTACCAAATAAGGTTCCACTTCAATCACTCTTTAAGTTGCCAATTGTAACAACAGATAGAGTTGAGTTGAGTCATTTTGAGCTCCTATTTGTATTATTTTTAGCCACATATGTAGGAATCTTATCTGAACATAAACTGTACAGAGAGATTGGTGCCGCATCTCCAAAAGGCTCTCCAGTAGTGTGGATCTCATATAGCTTTATTCACCCCTAAAGGACAGAACAAAAATCGATTATACCAGGTACTAGGTTGATGTTTCATCTTCATATCTATTTGCACAAAAAGCTTCCTTTCTTCCAATTAACCATAGCAAGTGACGATGAAGCTTCATTATACAAAGAGAATATGATTGTTCATAAAGGAAGTAAGATGTACAATTTTCCTAACTGCAAAGTGTGTCAACATCCAGATATGTACAAAATTGACTGGATAAGAAGATGATTTGATTAATTGGAAGATACGAGGTTGCCGTCAAGAATTTGTGCAATTCAATATTGCACTTGCTGATGCTTCATTAATACATGGCCAACGCCATCAACTGGAAATTCGACTAATGTTGACTAAACTCCGAAGAATTCATTCTGGCTGTTTACAGATGGAACTTGCAGATTTCACTAGCGTTGAATGGACAATATACAGGGGGTGATGGATAACTGAAAGTACCTGCAGGTACAATTCGGTGTTAGATTCTACAACGATGCAATCAACTCGATTTCGCAAGTTATTTCAAGTTTTAAGTATTCGATACGTTTATAGGGTTAAAATACAATTTAATCTCCATTTATTACCAGGCTAGAACAGATTTTGAATTTTTGCGGTTATTGTTTAGTTTAGTTGAGTTGAATGTATGTAGGACTTTTGCGTTAATTTTGACAATATGCTTTCATTCTGCAAACTGGTTTCCTTTCTTTAAAAAGAAACACTACTTTCACATAATCAAGACTGAAGTGAAAGAATACCCAATTTGTGTTGCTCTCACTCATTTTGGTTTCAAGCGATGTAGAATACAATGGTGGCTTTTGTGGAAGAGATTTTCAGTTTAAGTTTTGAACAAGTAGAACGATCAAACTTGAGCAAGAAATTATCATCATTTTCAGCGCTGGATCGTCAAAATTTTTATTATCAAAATAGAAATAACTTTCCTCAATCGCGTGAGCATCTGAGAATAGACACACTTATTTGACCTCACTGTGGAGAAGTGTTGGAAACGATATATTTGTTCAGAGTGACTATATTGATGGTGCCACAGACTTCACACTATCGCGCTTTAGATATGCCTTCTAATATAGTCTCAAATATGTATTGTAAATAAACAAAACCACTACAGATAGAAGTTGCAAGTACAAATTGACTTGGACACAAACAAAAAATAAATAAACAATCGATAGTTCCCATACTCCCGATCACCAAAAGAGCAGACCCCTAACGCCCGCGAGAATACGATTTCGAATCAAACTTTGGTAATGAATGACACCATTCTCTTTGCTTGGGTTCAAAATACCTCCACGGTACATTCCAACTTGGAGATTCCTCTGGCATGCTTCACACAAGTCCTGGTCTTCAGTTGCGACTTGTCGAGCAAACTTATAATATTTCTCAAACTCTTCATCAGTTCCACTGAAAAAGTACTCAAATTCCATTCGTGAATTGTTCCCATCAATTGGTCTCACGCGAAAACAACTCATTCCTCCTTGATAAAAGTTCAAGGATGATGTTGGAAAGAAATAAAGAAAAACACCGTTCATTTCGTTCCCAGTTTTCTCATCAAAGCAGTAATGACGGCTGAAATTACCGAGATTTTCAATCTTGTACACATCAAGAGGGAGAGTGGCTTTCAAGCCAGGATGAGTATATGTGCAATGCAAGCACTCTTGATATCCATCAATGAAGGTAATGAAGTTGAACTTACAATCATATGAGATTCTTCTGCGCACTTGCAACTTTCTGAAGTCATGCATTTTGAGAATTTGCTGCAAGTTTTTCCCGTAGAAATCTTCCCAACTAGGAGCATTCTTCTTATCATGACAGACAAAGAAAAGTCCACTTGGGTGTGTGTAGCTTCTGACCTTCTCAACACTGGCAATTTTGGAATAAACCTGTTCAATAGACAACCCAGCCATCATCTCAGAATAGTTTCCATAATAGGCGCAAACATCGTGGCACTGGTATACATCCTCGATGTCATTGATCACAAAGAACGGTCGCCCATTGAAGTCAAACTGACTAGCATCCAAATGTCCTCTTACGAAACTTGCAATGGGAGTAACAAATAGCCATCCTTTATCAAAGATGTGATCATGGGCCAAATCTACAATTTTGTCACTCGTATACCATGAGGCTGGCAAAGTACGAGAGAGAGACAACGACATTCCAAGTTGAAAGCAAAATTATTAAGGCGATTTCTCCTTGAAGTAGAGTCAGGGGTACGGTTGCTCAGTATTTACTACCCAGAAGGGGAACAAGTGCCAGTCTCTTATCAGTCCGATACTGTGTAGTGCCTTAGATAACTACTATCGCAAATGCCGGAATGATAGCGATTTCCGAGATAGTGCAGGCCGGACTTCCCCTTTGGTCTTAGACGATACTTTTGACAATTACACTTTCATGATTACAATAAACTGAATTTTCCTACGTAAGCAGATACAGATAAGAAAGTGACTCTAAGTAAGCTGAGAACTCTACAGGATTTTGATGGCGATTAGTACCGGTTCAGACGGAAGAATTGTCATTTTTTTTCGGGCATATGATTGACACTTTGATATGTCCGGGAAGATTGCACCCATTCCGAACAAAAACACCAGCGAATCAAAATTACGCAATAAGAAGTGTGTGACAGAAGCTAAGCCGCACGTATATAAAGGCAGAATATTCCCACTACTTTATTTATCCAGAAACATGGTACTACAGAAACTCAAAGATATCTTCATACCTGTGCCCCCACTAGTGGAGTATGTGGGAAACGTTGAGACGATTAGCGGCGACATGGCTGGCAACACAAATTCTGACAAGAAAAGTACTAATGAAGTAACGGCGGTAGACCTAGAAGACGATGGAGCTTCAATGACCTCTTCCAAATTGGAACAAGGTCATGTTCACAGAAAGCTCAAGAATAGACACATCCAGTTAATAGGTATTGGTGGAACTATAGGTGTGGGACTTTTCGTTTCCATTGGAAATGGTCTAAAGAAGGGTGGCCCTCTCAGTTTGCTTTTGGGAATCTTTTTGTGGTGCCTCCCAGTATTGGCAGTGACCGCAACCACAGCTGAAATGGTGTGCTACCTTCCCATTCCTTCACCATTTATTACATTAGCTGGAAGATGCGTGGATGAAGCATATGGAGTGATGACTGGATTTAACTTCTGGGTATTGGAAAGTTCACTTATTCCATTTGAGTTAACTCTTTTCAACCAGTTGCTTCATTTCTGGTTCCAGGACTATTCAGCTGCAATTCCTTTGGTTGTCCAAATGGTAGCCTACTTTCTCATTAACATTTTCGCCGTGAGATGGTATGGTGAGACAGAATTCTGGTGTGCTATTGGAAAAGTCATTTTAGCTGTTGGATTAATGTGCTTTACATTCTTCACAATGGTTGGTGCAAATCCTCTAAGAGACGTATATGGTTTCAGAAACTGGAATAATCCTGGACCCATGAATGAATACTATAGTGTGGGGGATTTGGGCAGGTTCCAAGGTTTCCTAAGCTGTGTTATCATTGCTAACTTTTTGATCGCCGGTCCTGAATATGTATCAATGGTGGCCGGTGAGACCATCAACCCAAGGAAGACATTACCCAGAGCATTCAAGCAGGTTGCAATCAGATTGACACTTTTCTTTGTGGGAGGTGCACTTTGTGTTGGGATTGTTGTTTCTTCGAGAGACCCGCTATTCTTGCAGGCAATTGCAGAGGGACGACTGGGTGCTGGATCATCTCCATATGTTATTGCCATGTATAACTTGAAGATAAAGGTGCTTCCTCACATTGTGAATGTTCTATTGCTCACGTCATCATTTTCAGCTGGAAACTCTTATACTTACTGCTCATCAAGATCTTTATACGGTCTTGCAAGAACAGGAATGGCACCAAAATTTTTCAGTTATTGTAATAAGGATGGGGTGCCGATTTATTCTGTCCTTATGGCTCTTGCATGGGCTCTGTTGGGTTTCTTGCAATTAGGAAAGAATTCATCTACTGTTCTTGACTGGATTATCAATCTTGTCTCTGCATCACAGCTAACGAATTTTTTTCTCTTGACAGTAACCTACAACTTCTTTAGGAGGGCATGCATCGCCCAAGGAGTCGACAGAAACGACAGAAATAAATTCTCATTCATTGGGTGGTGTCAGCCGTACTTATCGATTGTTACGGGATTTTTTATGTTCTCCTTCATGTGGATTCAGGGCTACACAGTGTTCTTGCCAGGTAATTGGTCTGTTGAGACTTTCCTTTTCAACTACTTTATTATCTTCCTAGACATCGCTGTTTTTATAGGCTACAAGGTCATCAAGAGAACGAAATTAATCAAGCCTGAGAATGCTGACATTACCACAGGCCTTGCTGAAGTTGAGGAGCATGAAAGAATGTATTATCTTAGTTTGGAATCACAGCCGGAGAAAAACAAGACTCTCCTTGAAAAATGCGCTGTTGTGATTTTCGGCGATTAGTTTATTAATAATAATTGAAGGTTTGCAAAGCCAAAATAATGTTAAATTGCAGCGTGGAGATAGTCTCAAACTTTTTGAGGAGAATATATTCTCAGTTTTATGATGAGTGGAATACACACAATTTGCCACTTTTAAGATTTCAGTGTGAAAACTAAGAATTTTTATAGCATAGTTTTTGAGCTCAATATGTACATTTATCTTGACTAGGAGAACATATACTTGACCTCCAGGAAAGAATCAAATGCGATAACATAAGTCCAACTCAACAATTTATCTCTCATGTTGACAAACCCATGCTCCTTATTTCCAGGAATATACACAGTTCTTCCATTCTCAACCTTTGTTGCCTGTCAAATCGGCATCTCGCCAATGCCCCAAGTAAGTAATGAAAATCCTCTTGCACATTATGGTATCTGCAAAGGTGTCCAATTTTTGAAGGACATTTGGCCAAAAGTTAGTTTCTGTGTAACTATGATTGGATTGAATAACATTGTTTTCTATAAGTCGTCAGTAGGGCCCTCCGAACATACTTGGACAGCTCTGGATATTATGTGTTAGGAAAATATGGGACTGAAGAAGTAGTTAAAGTGAGAAGTCGAAAATGCTAAGATTTTGAAGAGAATTTTAAAGTAGAGATTTTCCAAATCACAATATCGTATGAGAGGCTTATCAGATAGCTACGCGGACAAAATATACGAATTTATGATTCGGCGAGTGAAGTGAACAATTCATATGCTTCAAGTAGTGATACCCAAGCGCTTTCATTATCTTTTGTCTCCGTAAACGAATAAATGCCCCAATGTGGGTACTATCATTGTTCTGTAGGCTGGATTGTTATCGACTACCTTAGGAGATCTTTGAAAGACAAGAAGGAACTTCATGTACCGTTAGACACTTCGACATCAATCAGGGGCAAGATGAACGGACCATGTAGAATCTTCCAGCCTGCATTCTCACCAACTTATATGAGGATTCAACCACAATGATGACCTAAAGACAAAAAATCAGAGAATAATGACTAATGGTGAACAATGTCAAACAAGAAAGTTTGTAGTGAGCAACAAAATGAATGTGATTAGTCGAGTTAGACGAATTATCTTAACCGCAATAACGAATATATCATCAGGCATCGTCTCGCAGATGAAATTGGATAATTGACGTAGGTTATTCTGCAGGAATGTTTCGACTTGGCATTGTTTAAAATATGCATCCCAACCTTGTACTTCAAAATAACAAAGGGGTGGTAAAAAAAGCAACCAACCTGGTCTTCATTAAAAGACGATTGAAACAAATACATGGCAACACAGGGTGAAAGACAGTGACGCTTGCTTGTATTTTTTACTGTTGTAGCAAATGAAGAAAAATTACCAGTACACATTGTGGCTGATGTCACTGACTTCCAAGAAATAGAAGATTTTTCTGTTTTATCGAGTCTACTACTCAACGCAATAAGGATTCCCAAAATTTCCGTGGCGCGGCGAGGGCTCGAGTCTCTGCATCCCAACTTCACTGGCAAAGCCGACACTTCTTATGAAATGCGACTTAAGGAAGTGTCTCCCAATTGGAACATCTAGAGAAGAATTAAGTCCCATTCGGCCAACCAAAGGACATATTCTTTCGAACTTCTGCAGTGCACCTATTGTCATCACATTGTCGTAGAACCTAGCAACACTCGCCTAGGTTGTTTCTTGAGAAGACTCATCTGAATGGAGAATCATCATAACAAGTAAATGGTGATTAACATCACTTTTTATTTTCATGATTTGGCTACGGACTATCACGGCGAAGAATAATTTGCAGATCTCCAAATTAAGGTTAAGAAGCCAAGTGCCGCAGGGCACACTTGATCAGCACTTGGGGCGCGAGTGTACATTTAATGCGCTTGCCTACAGTCTCGAACCAGACAATAAGTGGAGAATCAGATGCTAGATAGTACGCCCAACGCAACATTCATTTCCTCTTGCCCATACGAGTGTCGTTCAATGAATATCTCAAGGCGGCACGATCAGCCTGCTTCTTAGTTTCTGTGTTGCCCCTCTATTCGGCCCATTGTAAACTTGGCATTTCGTCTCGCATTGTAAATTAAAGAACCTCATGTGCACGGTACCTCGAGAAATAGGGTTCATCGACATAATGTGCGGAATGAACAATTCACAATTTGACCATCTTCTTTGGTTGACGGCAAAATTCATTCGATAAGTCCGGGTTTTGCATTAACAACTGGAATGTTCACGGCATATTTCCAGAAATCGAGCACATGGCGATTAATCTTCGGCAAACAAACGCAGATCTTTTGGAGAAAGGGACGATATGCACACTTGCATGAGAATGTGATTCCCGGAATTCTATTGTTCGGAAGTCTCATAATAAACTATTGTTAGTTCACCATGTGTAAGTGGAGAGAAAGAATTTTTTCCATCTTCTTTGTTTCATTGGCTCGTCGTATATTACAATGACACGGTCAAACAGCCGAGGATAGAAAATACCATAGTAGAGGGTTAAGAGAGACTCTCACACCACCTACATGAGGAGGCCCAACTTGGGATTCTATGGATTACGGGGTTCTCTTTTCAAAAATTGAAGCATTCTTATGATAGCTATTGCGAAAATGATTGTCTGAAGTTGTAAGTCCTCTGATATTTAAGCGCCGCTCTGAGATTATTGAACACCAGGGCTGAACCTATTTTTAACTAATGCAATACCATATACAACAGACTATTCTCCACAGTGGTTTTATCCTTGACGGCTGTTTTTTCCCAGATGCAGCTTTAACCCCGTTATTGTCTTCTGTTTTCAGACGCATCTCGTTGATTATTTTTCAGCCACAAACTTGCATTCCCCGATTCATAAGTCGACTATCCAGAAAGTTTATTTGCACCCTACTGAACTATAACATGAAATTTCAAGTTGCCACACATTCCATAGGAATCACACTGTGTGCTTGACGTGTTGGCCTGTTATTTTAATGCAATGTTACACATCAAATGCGCCTTTATTCACCAGAGTATGCAGGGACCATGCTAATTTCTTCAACATCGTCTCTGACTTTATTGTACCCCTCAATGGAGTTATCTATACCTAAAAATTTACCATAAATGGTAACCGAATCTCTCAATTTAGTTGTAGACGGTTGGAGTATTCATGCAACAATCTCTAAGCCAGAGAGCAAATCTCCGATCAGTATTGGCCTTCATCGCATAAACCTCGGCTATTTAACACCTCTTTATTGTTCTGATTGAATGCAGATACGAGTTACAAAGAATTAGCCCCTAATAGTAAGTGTATCCCTCGATCCAGTAGCATACATCTGGAATAGTCATGCATTTGCAGGCAACTGAAGAATCCATGCATGGTTTTGTGTGGACGGAGATGAATTCGTCTCGGTGCATTCTAGCAGGTTGAATTCCCAAATAGTTTCTATCTAGTCGGCCGACCCATTGTGTTTGCATCAATGGCTTAAACAAGAAATTTTGCTCGAAGTCCGAAATTGTTCCGGAAGAAGCTTTTTTCGGGAATCCATCCAAATCTTCTTAACCCAAAAAGCTCAAAATTGCACAAGTTGCATTTGAGCCAACGTTGAAGGAACATCGGGAACATCCCACTTGAACTCAATTAAAGGATGGTATCCTTCCACTGGCCTCACACCATTGTGTTCACATATTCAGAAAAATATTTTGTATCATGCGGAGTCGATTTTTAAAGTCTTCCATATCCGCAGATCCACAATAGAAAACAATGACCCTCATGCTTATGACCCCGAAAGTTACCTCTCAGTTTGCCAAATTCCACCCAGATGCGTCAAAGAAAATCTTCTCTAATCTTATGTTTATTTTCTGCACATGTTATGTTGCAAAACGTAGTAATTAAAGACTCTCCCAAATAAATACCCACCCAAATCCAAGCCAAAATTCAAACTAATCAGATATCGATGAACTTGCTTTCCCTTATAGCGGTTTCGTTGTCATCGTTTGTGGCAAGCGCGTACGGCGCCCCTACTACGTTCACATCCAATACAGTTATCACTGGAAGTGCAAACTTTGCCACGGGTACTCCTGTGGTCATCGCAGATGATATCTTTGTGGCTTATGACAACGGAAATGGACAGATTCTTAACACCTATCGGGATACTGTTGACATCCTCGGAGAGCTCTATATTGGAGACACCGGTGTTCATACCGGAATGTCAGTTTACTTCTACAGAGACTTTCAGAATGATGGTACCCTTGTTCTCGATGCAAGAAATGAAACCTCTGCGCCAAGTTTTTACTTCAGTGGAGATAACTTCTTGAACAATGGTAACATCTTTATGGTGGGAATTGGAAATACTGGTGGCCTGACTATGAATGTTTGGAGTACCGACAGTGTTGTAAACAATGGTATCATTACTTACTATCAAACTGTTAGTAGAAGTGGTGGTACATCATACCTTGGACGATTAAACGACCCTGTCACCAACGATGGTACCGTTTGTTTATTCCAAATGAACATGTACCAGTACTCTGAGGTTTCAGGAACAGGATGTTACAATATTGGCCAGGATTCGCTTCTCTTATATGAATACCCTAATCTGAATCCCTTGGCAACTACCCAAACTGTCTACCTTGAGACTCCAAACTCTCAAATCCGTATTGGACCTTATAACATGCCAAATGTACTTACGGTTGCAGGATGGGGTAACGGAAATACCATCGGTTTCGAGACTAGTGTATCTTCATTCACGTATTCGGATCCAATTTTAAGTGTTGTCACTGGAACTCGCACGTATCAGTTCAATATTGGATCTGGCTACGATCCCACCTTGATCTCGATTAATAGTGGATTTTCTTCTGGTGGCTTTTTCATTACTAGTTCCGTCTCTTACTCTGGTGAGCCCCTTGACACTTCAAGACCCGCAGTATGTGATATTTGTCCTCTGATTCCACCATTCCCATTTGAGTCCGACGAATCCTCTTCTGAATCTTCATCTGAGTCTTCATCTGAATCCACAGAGACTTCCGAGTCTTCGTCTGAGACTTCCGAGTCTTCATCTGAGACTTCTGAGTCTTCGTCTGAGACTTCCGAGTCTTCATCTGAGACTTCTGAATCTTCGTCTGAGACATCTGAATCTTCATCAGAGACTTCTGAATCTTCGTCTGAGACATCTGAGTCTTCGTCTGAGACATCTGAGTCTTCGTCTGAGACATCTGAGTCTTCATCTGAGACTTCTGAATCTTCATCAGAGACTTCTGAGTCTTCGTCTGAGACTTCCGAGTCTTCATCTGAGACTTCTGAGTCTTCGTCTGAGACTTCCGAGTCTTCATCTGAGACTTCTGAGTCTTCGTCTGAGACTTCCGAGTCTTCATCTGAAACTTCTGAATCTTCGTCTGAGACTTCCGAGTCTTCATCTGAGACTTCTGAATCTTCGTCTGAGACATCTGAATCTTCATCTGAGACTTCTGAGTCTTCGTCTGAGACTTCTGAATCTTCGTCTGAGACATCTGAGTCTTCGTCTGAGACATCTGAGTCTTCATCTGAGACTTCCGAGTCTTCATCTGAGTCTTCATCTGAATCCACAGAGACTTCTGAATCCACAGAGACTTCCGAGTCTTCGTCTGAGACTTCTGAATCCACAGAGACTTCCGAGTCTTCGTCTGAGACTTCCGAGTCTTCATCTGAAACTTCTGAATCTTCGTCTGAGACTTCCGAGTCTTCGTCTGAGACATCTGAGTCTTCATCTGAGACATCTGAATCTTCATCAGAGACTTCTGAATCTTCGTCTGAGACATCTGAGTCTTCGTCTGAGACATCCGAGTCTTCATCTGAGTCTTCATCTGAATCCACAGAGACTTCTGAATCTTCGTCTGAGACTTCCGAATCCACAGAGACTTCCGAGTCATCGTCAGAGACTTCTGAGTCTGGTGAGACCACCGAAACCCCTCACTTGACCACCTACACTACTACGTGGACCACCACTAACAGTGATGGATCAGTTGAGACCGATTCCGGTGTTGTGATTGTTAGTACTGACTCTGCAGGTTCGTTCTT
>Ga0160505_100175_pt1 | contig 46719 bp, 30 predicted proteins | sample DIDeMG_FD_108225 | JGI IMG/M metagenome (GOLD analysis project Ga0160505, IMG submission 108225) | Enriched chicken feces microbial communities from UW Madison campus, WI, USA - DID2874_E49_Stillage MG | ecosystem: Host-associated > Birds > Digestive system > Large intestine > Fecal ... | reverse complement strand
TATTTGCCGTGTTTCGAGGAAAAATAGTCTCCATTCAGCATTGTGTAGTTTTACCATTTTCAGTCTATTCAATAGTTTCAATGCTCCGCCATTTTGTAGAGAATATGTTAATTCTAAACTCAATTCTTTTGAACTGTCAAAACACACATTTGGTTCAAACGAGATTACGATTTGGTTCCCTAAAGTCCATATCTAGCACATCCTGCATACATCAACTCTTTACATCGATTCGGTTTATGACACCATTAACGTAAACGTTAGATCTTGAAATCGACAGGTTTATAGTGAAAGGCTTATTGGGTCCGTTGAGATTTTCAAATATTTTGCAATGTGCTCGAGACGTTAATGGAGTGTGGTCACATAGTGCAAGCATTACAACAGCTAACGTTGAATGAGAACCATGATAAATTATATCACGAGCTCTTCAGCCCGAATTTAGGCATAAATAACATGGTTTAGGTCACAAGTGGAGGTGGTGCTTGATTCTTTGTGGATGTTGGAATGTGGCTTTCATACCAACTTTAAATACCAGGCCCTGCATCCAAGATAAGAAATCAAGACTAAACCTATCTACTTGTACTGCCAATGTCTGACGATGACATTGATTTCCATCCTATAGAGCTCACAGCTCACTCACTACTATCTGGGTCGTTAGATACCCTCCATGAGAACTTTGTGCTGCTTCACCAATCGCAACATATACTTCTCACCAGATTACGACTCATAGAAGATAGATTGAAGCAGATCAACACAGAACTGGCGGTATCAGGGAAGGAAATAGTTCAAGTCCAGGCTAGAATCCGTGCTTTGCGGAAAAAGTTGTCAGATGTGGCCAAGATTTTGGTTAAGGTTGACAAAAGAGTAGGACAATTGGAGGGTTGACGATCATGAACGAATGAATTAGTTGATGATACAATTGATTGTTAAGCTGATAAATAGATGAATACTGATGATGTGGCTGACTGCTCAACGATTTGGCTGGGCTATGTATCACTGAGGCTTTAATTGTTTGAGATCCCCTGCAACGTTGGGTGGTTATTCCGTTAATCCGTTATTCCGTTATTATCGCTCCCCATGGTCGATGATTGATGATTTATTGTATCTATTTTAAGGAGCAGGCAAGTTGAGGAGAGTGAATGGGTAGCCTTTATACTTCTGAGCAAATACAAACAAGTACAAGCCATACACCAAGTATACCAAGCCCGAAACAAGGATGACAGCGAAAAACTGAACCTTTGCATTCTTAATGCTGCTGACTCTGTTGACCAAGAGCACAAACAACATAGCCAAAAGTCCGTAAACAGTGGAAATCACCTGGGTCTCCAAACCATATTGCATTTGGGCCGAAGGAGCAAAGTACTCAACTTGGTCGCCATTTTCACGGACAAAAGGCGTGCCTCTGATCTGATTGAACATGTAACCTGCAAGGAAAATCAAAATGAGCACAAGAGACAAAGAACCCCACACAAAAGACGAGGTGACCAACGCAGACAAATAGTGGCTAAATTTCCTGAGAAGCATCACTACAGCAAATGCAATGGCACCATTCATGAACATCTTAACGTAATTCACTTTCACGTAGATGTCAAACAGCTTATTAGTGATAGAGGTGATCCATTGCTTGAGCATCTGGGTGTGATCTCCAGCATAGAACTGGTACTGGTCGTTTTTAGTGAGCCAGGCATTGGGCTTGTCCAGAGGAGATGTCGGAGGGAAATGGAAGATTTTTGGAATGGAATCCAATTGCATTTTTTGGAACAAAGTCTTCGAGTTCAAGAACTCCGCCGACAAGAAGTACAAGTTTTCCCCTGCATTGTCGAAACCTTGTGGAAAAGCACGCTGCCACGAGTCAGCCACAGTGTCGAAGACTGGATGCACCTCACGACACAAAATACAATTGAATTGAGGCGAGTCAGATGCCATGTAGAGCACCAAGTGGTAGTCTCTATGGCCCTCCAAGAACTGCTCGTAGTTGTGTTCATCCACTTCGAGAACACCATTGGAGCCCTTCGCGGCCAACAATTGCCGGATGTCCGCATTAGAATATGCGGCTAACACAGCCAGCCATAACGAAGCGAAAACAACAATTGGTGTCCAACACTTCATATTTGAGGAAAAGGTTATACTTGTAGGATTTCCAATGTCGACACGTAGTTAAAGAGGCAAGGGTGTACTGGATGCGCACGGTTTCATGGTTGATTTTCGCACCGTTTCTACCAACGAATTCCTGGCTTAAATACTCACTCTCGCTTTCTCAATTTCTCATTTCACTCTTCTCCAGTAATCGTCACTCGTCCACTGCTGCCCACCGTAACTCGGCAAACGCCACTTCCCGTCTCAAATCGCTCCACTAGCAATATGTAGTCATTTGCTGCTTTTGGAAGCGTGCAATCTAAATACACCCCATAGATGCAGTCGTTCCACTGGTTGGTCACCACCACTCCTTCTCCATTGGATGAGTCGAAAATGGAAGCCCGAAGTGCTGGTCGATAAGCAGATGGCGACGTGCCTTCATTGTTGCAGCAGAAACGGAAAGTGACTTCTGTTTGGTTCCGCTCAGCACAGACAAATAGCTTCCGTCGATTGGAGAAGTTCCACTCGAACTGGGTCTTTTGCATGAACGTTCCAAGGGCCCCGGGTGTCTTCTCTAAGTGTAAGGCTTGTATACCACTGTTATAGACCAAAAGTTCGAAATCCCCCTTGTCGTCGGGCGTAAATGCAGAAATCACTAGACGATAGTTGCCGGGCTCAATATGCTTAACCTTTTGCACTTGGAGTTGGTTCTCGTACTTGAAATCAAATAGAATCTTCGACTTGTCGAAGTTGCGGAGTGATTTACCAACTTGAGCCTCATCACAATGTAGAAGGTGAAAATTAATGTACGCATTGGTAGCTGATTTGAGAATAATTAACATATCGGTAACTGAGTCGATTCTCAAATCGTACTGGGGATTGTCAACAAATGACTCGAGACTCCAGTTGCCTCCATTAGATCCAAACTCCCAGCTTCCAACAATTTCTTTTTCAATGTGAGGGTACATAGGTATTGGCTTCGTGAGCCTGAAATCAGCAAAGTCCTGGGACACATGCAATGAGAATGTCAGTGGAAACGTGCCTTGTCCCCTAACAACAACACAATATGTGGAACCAGGTTGCGCTGTGAAGGTGAAAAACTCAATTCGAGAGTTGGTGAATTCTCCTCCCGCAACGAGGGGATACTGACTCTCCGAATAGATCTTGTGGCAAGCTTCGAACACTGACACGCAGAATGGTAGTTGAGGAGAGTCGTCAATAAACTGCTCCACCAAAATCGCCACCTTCTGTACTTCTTGTGTGGTGTTGGTAAATGAGTACTGTGGCCGATCCCCCAAGTACGATGTGGACCACTTCGATGGAGAAAGAAACATGGTGATCGATTGTGAATATTTGTATTTTGGTTTCCAGTTCACGTAAAGATAGGTGAATTGGCCGGCAAGTGAAATCCCCACTTCAAGCATTCGATCAGCCGCTTTATCAGAGGAATTCTGTTGAATCCACGGGTTCTTAAGTGTCATTGTAGACGTCTCTTCGTTGAATTCAATGATAACATAGTCATGAGTAGAAATGACCCCCAACTGCGATGCAAGCGTATAAGACATGCGACCAGTACCTATTCCTAACGTTACTTCACCCTTCTCCTTCAATTTCCAAAGCTCTATAAATTCATTCTTGCTCGCTTCGCTGATCTTCCGTACCTCTGGATACCATCCGGTAAGCATATAGGTATCTTGGGCCATATTGGATCCATTGAAAGCGTAATGTTGGCCCAGGCAAATAAGAAAGGCTTTCTCTATATATGCGGGCCACCGTAGCTCTGCATTGGTGGTCGATCGAACATAGAGGCATCGATGCTGGTAAGGTGGTAATATGTGGGGTAGTACCAGAGTTAGTGCAACTTCCCGTATGGCTCCGTTGAAGCGTAAGCTCACCTTGACTTGCTGGTCATAATTACGTACAAGTGATCGCAAATGTGACTCCATGCCCATATCCACCAACAGGAGTAAAGACAGCACGAAAGAACAATTCGGAAGTAAGTCCTGGTACAAGTCTCCCACGCCCCGTGTGGACCAGTCCAGAAAAGTGTCTTTGAATTCAACCTGAAAGTCTTTGCCCATATCAGGTGTTTTGAGTTCTGTTTCAGTGGCGTCCAACGGCGCTATATCCATCGACGTGATGTTACCCATAGTGAGCACCGGAAACCACTTATATCCATGAACTTTCGAGGCCAACCATAACATCCTCTCGCTCACCAGGAGTGGAGACTGTTTCTCCTTATAAAGCTTTTCGTAATAGTCGGCGGTGTACCGTGCCAACTCCTTGATCTGGTCGATCTGATTATGGTCTTTGTCTCGTAGCAAGGTAGTGACCGTCAGGATGGTCAGTTTGCACTGGATTTTGGCATCTTCAATGCGGTTTGCGGACGCCAAGAAGTGACTCTTTTGAAGGGCCAGTAACGGCTGCGCTAGACAGTCCATTCGCCTCTGGTTCTGGTTTTGTCAAGAGAAATACTCTTGGAGATCTTGTTTCCTGTGCACACCTATCTGGATCCACTTTTTCAAAATCAGGTCAGGCTAACATCCTACGATTGTTCATCTACGGCCAGCGATAGTCAGAGTTGGACTTCTTTAATAATACAATGAGACGACTGTTGCTTGCGGTCTTTTTGGTCAGTCTCATCATCAGACTCTTCAATGCCTTCACAATTCGAACCTTTTTCCAACCAGACGAATACTTTCAGGCCTTGGAACCGGCGCACAAGTTGGTATTTGGTTACGGCTACATCACCTGGGAGTGGACTCAGCGGCTCCGTTCTGCATTGCATCCGCTCATATATGCTGGTGGATACCAATTGATGTACAAAGTGCTACCTCCGTCGAAGGAGGATTTAGCGGTAGAGATTGCGCCCAAGCTCGTCAGTTCTGTGATTGCGGCGCTTGGAGATACATACACATACCGATTTGCGGCTTCTTATACTCTCAACGATGAAGTGGCCATGGTAGCATGGATACTTTCGCTCGCAAGTAGCTGGAATTGGTATGTCTCTACACGATCGTTCTCCAATAACCTTGAGCTGATGTTGACCACCATTGGGCTTTCATATTGGCCGTGGCACCGGTTCAAGCTCATGTCTGTGCTTGTGCTGACATTCTTTGGTTTCCACAGTTGTCTTGTCAGGCCCACTAACAGTTTGCTCTGGGGTTACTTAGGTGGGCATCTACTTCTTCGAAACAGAAATAATCCTTCGAGAATCATACGTCTCAGCGTTCCACTTGGAATTGTTTTCGGTGTAGTTGTTGGGATGAGTGCATTGGTGGACTGGTTTTACTATGGTGAATGGACGTTTCCAGCAGTCAACTTCTTGGAGTTCAACGTGGTGAAGAATCTTCTGGTGTTCTACGGTGCTGCACCGTGGCATTTCTACCTTCTCCAGGGCTTGCCATTGATGCTCATGGGGTATTTGCCTATATTCTTAAGTTCGCTCTGGTCAATGCGGTGGTCATTCCTCAGTGGCCTCACCATGTTTGTCACTGGGGCGTTTTCTGCCATTTCTCACAAGGAATTCCGGTTCCTACAGCCTATATACCCCGTAATGCTTGTTCTTACTGCCGTACAAGCGCATCGTTGGAGAAACCTGAAGTATATGAAATATGGAGCAGGGTTGATTATTGCGGTGCACATTTTCGCAGCCTTTTTCTTTACACAAATTAATGAGGTTGGGGAAATTGATGTGGTGCGCTACCTTAAAAATACACCAACAGTGCTGTCGGTGGGGTTCCTCACGCCTTGTCACTCGACTCCGTGGCATAGCATGCTTCACCGGCGTGAGTTGGTGGATTCGTCGTGGTTTCTCACATGCGAGCCTCCATTACATTTGGAGCGAGGTAACTCGGAGAATGTCCGAGAGTACCGAGACGAACTGGATTGGTTTTTTGACGACCCGGTTGGATTCTTGGACCAGCGGTTACCTCGGGATGATGTCGGGAAATGGCCAAGTCACATTGTTATCTTTGAGCCCATGGAGACTATTTTCGACTCATATGTAAATGGATCTGGGTATGAGCAATGCACTCGATTCTTCAACAGCTATTTTCATTGGGACGACAGACGCAGAGGAGACATGATAGTGTATTGTGATACGAGAGTGAAGAAAGAGCATGAGAGTGGAGAAATGAACAACACAACATAAGTATATTGAATGGAAGGAATGGAAGGAATAGAGAACGAATAGAGTGAAAGTTAATAATAAAAAAGACAAATTGTGTGATACAAACGGAAAATTGACAAGATTCAAGAATAAATACTGCCAATCTATAGGAGAAAATGTCGTAGTTCATTAAGTAAGGTAAAAATCAATTATCTCGTTCTCAGCCATAACTTCCCAATCACAACTTCCCAATCACAACTTCTTAACCAAATCTCTCAACTACATCTTCTAACCACATCTCCCAACCTTTTTCTATCCAATTCATCTCTATTTGTGGGGTCCGGGGTTTCACTCCTGGCCCACAGACCACGGAGTCTACTAAAGTCCGGCAGTAATCCCGAATTCGAGGTGCGGAGTCTGGCCCCCACTGTGGTGGTTACAATGTATAAAAAGGCGTGGTCCCCGACCTATTGCACAACCACCACATAAGTTGAGAACCCTATAATTACTACTATATAAATATATATATTTATTTCTTTACTCCTCACGCATTCAAGCCTCATCAATCTCCATCTTTGGGCCCCAGTATTGCAATTTACTTCGGCCTCATTATCGGCGTTCCAATCGGATACATGTCGGACATTGATTGAAAATACCGGATAATGTCCGGGTATGCCGACATGGAAATCTGGAAATCTGCCACTGGGGTTTAGTGGGGCTTAACACCATGGGCAACACCAGCTTTGACAGCTACAAGACAACAAAAAAAAATTGCGTTCTTTGCGTCAATTCTTTTTTTTTATCGCCTGACCAACCTTAATGATTTTGGTCAGGCAACGGATCAGGAGTGCCCGCGACATTATCAACCACCTGATGGGCCCAGAAGCACCTGACCTGGAAGGCATGTTGCTGGCTAAGTGCATGACAAAAAATGCCCCGCCGATAACGCCCTTTAAGTGATGGCTCCCTAAGCGCATGGTCACCTGACTAATAATCCGGAGTTTGCGAGCGAGCTTGTTAGAAGCTTTTCAACTGCCATTGAGGATGTTAAAGACGATCAATTGAAAGGGAAATTTCATCAGCAGAAGCTTCCCTCCTATTACCATCCCCATTGACTCTCCGCACATTTCTGCTTCTAACCATGCTGTGTGCCCGCTCTGGAAGGGAGAATTGTTGCAAGCCCTGCAGTAGGTTAGTTCGCCCTGATGAGAAACATCCCATCCTACTCTACTTGGATGAGCCGCACAATCACCCAATGTCCGACCGTCGCTGGAATCACCACTATAAAAGACCAGGGAGGGCGCTGTAGGGACAAATCTTTTTTTCTCCATCAGTTGATTACTGTAATCACTTTGAACAAACTTGAAAAAAATCGAAATGGCTATCCCTAAAACCCAAAAAGCTGTGGTTTTCGAGACCAACGGCGGTCCATTGGAGTACAAGACCATCCCAGTTCCTACTCCTAAGGACAATGAGCTCTTGATCAACATCAAGTACTCCGGTGTTTGCCACACCGACTTGCACGCCTGGAAGGGTGACTGGCCATTGGCCACCAAGCTTCCATTGGTTGGAGGTCACGAAGGTGCCGGTGAGGTTGTTGCTATCGGTGCCAACGTTAAGGGCTGGAAAGTCGGTGACTACGCCGGTGTCAAGTGGTTGAACGGCTCGTGCATGCAGTGTGAGTTCTGTCAACACGGTGATGAGCCAAACTGTGCCGAGGCTGACTTGTCCGGTTACACCCACGACGGTTCTTTCCAGGAGTACGCTACTGCTGATGCTGTTCAGGCCGCTAAGATTCCAGCTGGCACTGACTTGGCTCTTATTGCTCCAATCTTGTGTGCTGGTATCACAGTCTACAAGGCATTGAAGACCGCTAACTTGAAGGCCGGTCAATGGGTCTGTATCTCTGGTGCTGGTGGAGGATTGGGTTCTTTGGCTGTCCAGTACGCCAAGGCCATGGGCTTCAGAGTTGTTGGTATTGATGGTGGTGATGAGAAGGGTGATTTTGTCAAGTCTTTGGGTGCTGAGGCCTTCGTCGACTTCACCAAGACTAAGGACATCGTTGCCGCTGTCAAGGAGGCCACCAACGGTGGTCCACATGGTGCCATCAACGTGTCTGTCTCCGAGGCTGCTATTTCCCAATCTGTTGACTACGTGAGATCCACTGGTACCGTTGTTTTGGTTGGTTTGCCAGCTGGTGCCAAGGTTGTCGCTCCAGTGTTCGACGCTGTCGTCAAGTCCATTTCCATTTGCGGTTCTTACGTTGGTAACAGAGCCGACTCTGCTGAGGCCATTGACTTCTTCACCAGAGGCTTGATCAAGTGCCCAATCAAGATTGTTGGCTTGTCTGAGTTGCCAGATGTCTACAAGTTGATGGAAGAGGGTAAGATCTTGGGTAGATACGTTGTTGACACCACTAAGTAATGACTAGATGCTGGTATTCCATCTAATAAATGAATGACTGTGAAAATGATATTCTATGATATTTAAAATACTTAGTGATAGTGATGACTTTGTGTAGACTAGGCTATATTCTCTGTGTTCACCTCTATGCTATCAACTATGTAATTAACTACCCGTCCCATCCTCTATCAACTTCTCAATTATCTTCTTAGCTGCTCCTTTTCCTTGGTCAATTGTGCTACTTGATCCTTCAACACATTCACCTGAATCAGGTTGATCAAATGTTCGTCGTTAATTATCTGAATTGATCGGTTCTTTTCGGCTATCTCCTCAGTCAAGTCCGCTATTCTCTGTTGAAGCCTGTGCTGTTTCAGCTCATGACTTTTCACTGATTTTTGAAGCTGTGCAATCTGTTGCTGGTATGACTCCATCTTCATCGCCTGCAGATTTAGCCGTTGCACTAGAGACTCGTTCTCCTGGAGTAACTGGCCATTTTCTTTCCGGAGGAGGTCCCACTCCAAGTTTCCCGACGACTTCCCAAGCAAATTGAGCTGTGAAAACGCGTGGTAGAAAGGCGAGTCTTTTTGTTCAAGCTGATCTCGCTGTTCTAGCCGGAGCTCAACTTGTGCCCATGGATCCATGAAGTTAGTGTGTTAGTATTGGTTTGTGATGTTCTGTGATATCCTGTATATGACTATAGTCTATCAACGTGGGGGAGGCCAAGGCCATTAACTGTGCTTAATGCGAAAATGGTGGGGGGGTTGAATGTGCTAAAAACTGAGTAGCATTGGAGCTTCATAAGTAGGATGAGATTTGAATATTATCCAATCTCATATGTTCCACATTAATGTATTTAATGTCTTGTGCTCGCTTACTGATACTAAGTCGAGTACCTGGACTGGGCTCGTATTGAACTGTAGTGGACGTGGGTAGTGAATTTAATGCGAAGTTGATGCCGTAGAGGAATGTCTGTTAATAGAGACCACATCCTCTCAAATTCTATTTTTGTTCCCAATTTCTGACTTTGTTCCCTATTCGTCTCATTGCTCCGTCTCTCTCAAATTTGTGGTTCTCATATTTCATTTAGCATCATCGAAATGTCTCACTCAGTTGTTTCTACAGATCTCTCTTCACCTCACCTACAGTCCATTTCACCAATGATTATGCATACCAGGAATGTACCTGCATTGGTGGCACTATATAAATGTGTGTGTCGCCAGGATTCCGTGGCCATGGGTTTATTCAACAATATCAAAAAAAAGATCCAGGATGCGGAGGATAAGTTGGTGATGAAGATGACTGACGATTTCTACAAGGATGCGAAGCCAGAGACCGAGCGAGACAGGAAATTAAAAGAACACCATCTCCAGAAGGCTGCAGAACATGCCCACAAAACTGGACAGCCAGCTACCATCCTTGAGAATGGCCAGTGGTATATTTATCATCCTGATGGGAGAAAGGAGCCTTTGGGGCAGGCACCAGAGCCAGAGCATGTGGCTGCTAAATCTGAGTGAATACTAAGTACGAATCTGAGTCTTTTGTTAAATCAAATTATTGCGAGAATTGAAGATTTGTATCAATTTTTGAAATATATCTGTAATTTCATCCGTATAATGGCCCACAAATTGAGTGCTCGGGTCTGTCTTGAGCATAATCAAAACACTAAGCAGGTACAATGTACGCCACTTCAATGATAAATCCTATTACCATCCTTTTTTCGAATCGAATTTGAGAAGGTTATAAAATTCGAGTATGTTTTGAATTTTTCAAGAATGGAATCAATCGCTACCATCTAAATATCTGCGTACTTATCAGTGTGGATCAGCACAAAAATTGTTGTGACTCCAAATATACATACTTTACTATTTTTTTCAACATTCTGAAAATTTCATATTTCGACTCTAATCTACTCTGCTCAAAATCCGAACTTTACCAATTCCATTACCCCTTAGTCATTTGCCATTGCCATTTTTACCGGCCATATGTCAAACTCTTCACCTTTCTGCACCCAGTCACCTACTCGATAAGCTCACGTGCACTATCTTGCCCTCTACATCTTTCTTCAGTGTTGCCATGTCTACATCACAGTCCCGCTTCTGGTGGCTGCTGCTGCCGCCGCCAGCAGAGGACCCACTGCCTCCTGAGCTGGCAATTCCCGACCCAAAACCCCCGCCGTCGAGATTCTGGACTTGGTCTACTGACGTAACATCAGACAATGCCGATCTGGCCATGCCGCCTACAAAGGGCCCAGATGACACCGCTGTCAAGAATTCCACAGTAGAAACTTCGAGCTTTTGGGCGCTGATGTTTGGTCTGGGCGCCCAAGAAGATAAGCCTCCATCTGAAAATACTGAAGCAACCAACTTGCAAGATGGTGCCAGTTGGTGGTCTGGATGGCCATTCTTCCTGACGGTGGCCGATGATCCTGAAAGCGACGTTGGAGATAGTGCTACAGCAGAGCTTTTCAGATCAGCGAAATTTGCTGTCGAAACATCCAGAGATTCATGTCATTATGCCATCTATTGCAAGTATGGAACTCAAGATGTGGAATTGGCAGTGGCAGGAACCAAAACGGAGGCTCAGGCAGTCAAGTATAACCACAAAAAACGTCCACTTACCTCCAGTGAAGTGATGGAAAATGCTTTGGTGAAGCAGAAAAAGGCAGAACTGCCCCTGTGCAATGATACGAACGGTGAGAATACTACGAGCATTGTGAACAAGACTGGTGAGCTTAACAAGAAGTTAGATTCCCAGCTCAAGCTGCCTACAATCTCAGACCTGGGCTGCAATCCGACTCCACTCCCAGCTACCAAGCCAGACAATGCGTCCTCGAGTCTTCGACGAAAAGAACATCACGGAGCTAGTGTATTTCCCAAATTCGACTCCAACTTCCGTACAATCACTGTCACTACCAAAATGAGACTTGTGGGGGAGGCCTTCTTGCATGGTTCTAACACATCGGAAAAGCATTTGTATAAGTCCACTGACAGACAGGTCAGTGCCAAAAAACGCAAGAGGATTAAGAAGGTGGTGGTCATCAGTATCCACAGCTTTCTTCCTGCAAAGTTTGTTAAGTCTCTTATAGGTCAGAGTACTGGCAATGCTGTATCTTTCGCTAGTAAGGCTCTGGCAGCCATTGAGCGGTGGATTTCAAGTAATGAAGATGTCACCTGCGATATTGACACTATTGCATTGGAGGGACAGGGAACCATCAAGAATCGAGTGAACAAATCCTTGAAACTCCTACAGAATTGGAAACATGAAATCAACAGTGCGGATTTTGTATTTGTCGTTGCCAACTCTATCGCTAGTCCCGTGGCTATCAAGCTCGTTTCGCAGATGCTAGAGTCTCCACACTTTGATCAACTACGAGGAAAAAAGGTTGGGTTGCTCAGTATTGCCGGAACCATATTCGGGCCCTTTTACAATACAGATACCAAGATTGTCATTCGGGCTTACACTCAGGCAGAGAATGAGGTGATCAGCGAGATGTTAGAATTGCAACGACCCAAGTCTGCGCTAAGCAAGGATTTGGTGCAGTGTATCGGCCATTTATGCTCATGTAATGTTAAAGTGACTATGGTGGGAGCGGTCAACGACCAATTCGTTCCGCTTTACTCGGCAATTGGTAACCAAATCCGCCATCCCAACCTTTTCAAATGCATGTATGTCGAAGGAAGTAGCGATACTCCTCCGTTCATGGTACAACTCATGTCCATGGCGTTGACAATGATTAACGTTGGATATGGAGACCAGAATCTTGTGCGAGATTTGAGTGACCGACTTCAGGGTGGAGTTACTATGATGGGTTCACATGGAAGTGTCTTCTACGAAAACGAGGTTTACGACGTAGCGGTCCGGTTTGCGTTGGAGACAACTAGTCTTGTGTACCATTCTCCGGCCAGGTGTGAACGACTCGCTCCCATCACCGCCGAGGCTGACAAGAATCTATATAATTTGCCATGGAACGTAAGAGGACTTGTCAATGATCTCGTGAAGATTAAGCACATTCTGAATATGGAGTTGCTACGGAATATTGTTGAAGAGTACATTCGCTGGGAACCCACCACTCGGTCATGGAGAGAGGTTCGATACTGTTTTGCTGCTTTAGAGGATATTACAGTTGATGACCTACTCTTGTAACAAATGTTACCAGAGGCATAAATTATGGAAGTATTCAGATAATAGAATCTTACCGAAGTTATTCTCTGACAAAATTGGCCTAAAAAATGCTCTGAAACCAAATGGGGTTCCAAAAGTATAATTCTGAGAAGGTACCAAATGTGGAAATGCCACGGAATTGTACGACAAAATCTTAATAATAACATCCAAATTGATTAGCATCCAGACCAATTTTATGGACATTATATTCTACATCTCACTTTCGAATCTTATATCTATACATCTAACTTTCCAATCTCTGCTTAATTTTTACTTTACTGCCACGGCGTTGTTCTCTTGTGACTGAGTCACTTATTGCGAATTCTAGCCACGAGCCCATGTGTTTACGACACTGTCAGAAAATAAAGGTTATGAGGCCCCCTACAGGGTCGGTGGAACGAGACGGCGGACAGGCGGAAAAGTAAATGAAACCGTTTATTGTTTCCAAAGAAATGCTACTGGTGCCTTATTGTCTGTGAACCTTCACAATGAACTTTCTCGAAGGTAGAGACTTCTGGCAGTGCATATGTGGGAAAAAAAAAAACACTCAAACCATGCCGTACTTGAAGATCGCGCAGGTCGCACCTAATTGACCTATTGTGTCGAGTATAAATGCACAGGACACCACCAATCTGGCAGGTCGGTCGGCCTAGTGAGGCCTAGTGAGGCTAATTAAAGTAGTGAGGCTAATCCGAATGTACGCCACATCCATCCCAATCAGATGATCCAGTAGTACCAAAAGATCCAAATTATTGGCCGGTGCCATTCGTTTAGAGCCTCTAAACTTCTCTGAAATTGAAATGAAGAAATTCTTGCTTCCATTTGCTTTCTTTTTTTCGGTTCCATTATTCTCCTTCTCTCCATGGTTATACTCAACCATCAACCTACACAGTGAAATCCTCACTATTATTCTGGGCTTTGCACGCTCATTAACGATTGATATACTTTCTCTTCTTCACTGAGATCGTTTTCTGCTGTCTGGATCTCTATTTATCTCGGGACTTTCCAAAGACGTTTTCGGTCTAACCGTATTTCCAGCCTGCCGACTCTTTGATTGGCTCGCCTGACGTTTAGCATCCCCTGAAAACTGTGGTCGATTTCCCTTACAGTAAAAGTTCCTTCTTGTCTGTTGCGGATAATATCCCTGTGCCAACAACATTTCAAACAACTCCTGATCTGCTGCCGGTTTGACTGCCCACTCAACCTCAGTCCATTTAACTTTGGCCCACGACTGATCCAGTTGGCCTCCTGCTCACACATCCTAACCTACTACCATGGCTGAGGATACAACCGTCAAACGGACACGTGCTTCCGGAGAAGTGCTTGATTATCTTCTACGAGAGTTCGAGAACAATCACAACCCCAGCCCAGAGCTGCGGAAGGACATTAGTGACCGCACAGGCATGTCCGAAAAAGCGGTGAGAATATGGTTCCAGAATAGAAGGGCCAAGCTCAGAAAGTTTGAAAGAATGGGCAAGCCTGTTAATCTGCCTGCGTTAAGCAGTCCTGTCAATGGCATCCCTAGTGGCCAGCGTTCTTACGCCAATACCGCCAGTGGTCACTCGTCCAGATCCAATCTGCTCACGAATATTTCTGCCTCTGGTTTACGAATGCAGAGCAGCATCCCCATCGAGCTCAACGAAAAGTACTGTTTCATCGACTGTCTGTCTCTATCTGTTGGCTCATGGCAGCGGATAATCTCTGGCCATCACGAACCACAGGCTCTCCACCACCAATTAATTAACTTGTCTCCTTTCACGTTGAACACAGTGATGAACAATGTGGACTTGATGGTGATTTTATCTCGCAAGAACCTAGAGATCAACTATTTCTTTTCGGCAATCTCCAACAACTCCAAGATTCTATTTCGGATTTTCTATCCAATCTCCTCCGTGATCTCATGCCTGCTATTGGACAACAACATCAACAAGGAAAATAACGAGTTGCGTCTCAATCTTTCGCGCAAACCTAAGTTCTCTGTCTATTTCTTCAATGGTGTCAACGCTAACTTGAATCAGTGGTCAATCTGCGACGACTTTTCTGAAGGGCAACAAGTGAGTTCAGCCTACTATGCCCAAGGTGGAACATCTACACCCCACGTGTTGGTTGGTGTCAAAAATTCTCTACAGTTTTTGAACACCTTTATCACGGAAAATAACCAGCTTCAGCACCAGCATTACGTGCCAGCATCTTCCAACTTAACGTCAAATGACACCCCTCAGTCATCTTACTCAGTTGCTGGTGATCTTCCAGTCAACAACATGATGCCTGATTCCAAAGATTTCATTTTGGACGAGGAAACAGCAAACAACGCCAACTTTCAAATCAAGCATGAGCGCTGGGAGGACTCTCCTCGTAGTGAGTTGGAGTATCGCATGAAGGGCCTTTCACCCATACCAAACTTCAATGGAAACTCTCCAGGGTCTCTGGAAAGCCATCACTCTCATTCCAACAAAACTTATACTAATGGCAGAACCAAACTGTCTGCTACAGACATTAATAAGAAAGAACCTGGCCAATATGAAGAGATGTTTGGCTCGGCAACTTCAGATTTTTTCAGCACTGTGCAAACGCCAAACTCTAATTTATTGAACGCTGCCGTGGCCAACCGTGACAATGAAAACCTCATCAACAGCCCCTCTACGAATATGCAAGCTTATGGAAATAACGAGTTCGATAAGCACCACAGTCCACGATCAGATGCCAACAATCTGCTGGAATTGAGGTTCCGCAGAGGGGAGCAGGATTTGAATTTTGATGGCTTGAGTGATACACAAGGGATTTACAACGCTGGGAGTGGAGAACCAGCGTATGATTTTGACATTCAACAGGAGAATTCCGGCGATTTCCAGGCCAGTGATCTCATTGTCAACAGTCCAGCCGTTTCGAACTCTGCTGGTACACCAAATGCTAACGGCGCACTGGTGAACCACGTGGACAATTTCATCGACTACAATGCTCACTATTAGAATAAGCACGTCAAGAATTTTGGACTTGCCTCGGAAAGAGTAGTTTATTTGTTGGTCGTTTAAGTGTGTCGACCAATGTGTTCAGTTTCGAGATGACAATTGTATATTATTCAGCATGCCAGACATCACGTTATTTGTACTCTTACCAGAATATATAAAAACATCAACATATTGTGTGGTATTTATGGGGCAAGTAGTGAATGAGAGAATAGCAGAATCTAATTTTTATCGACTTAGCAAAATCGACTTTGCAATAGCAAATTCTAATGGTCCTTTCTCTAAATGTTGCCTCATCGTCAGTCACGTGAGTGATCCAAATGGAAATCTCTAAAATGGAGGTTCAGACATGCTCCAAATTTCACCAAACAAGAGCATTGGATCCACCCCATGTCGCTCCGGATTCCAATAAGGTGTATGTCTTCAAGTAGGCCGCCGTTGGCGTCTATCATCCCCAAGAAAAAAACGTTAAATCGTCTACTTTTTGACGCAGATAGCAGACTCGCATACAGAAAGATCATGCCAGTCTTGTCCAGTGTCTATTCCCACCTCGACGAGCCAAGCAAAATCCAGTTGCCGTCATATACTCAGCATGAAGACCTTATGGCGCTCCGGTCGATATTACAGAACTTGCGGTCAGTAACAAACTCCATCAATAAGAATTTGGTAGACTTGGAAAATGAGTTGGTTGAACAGGCTGCAGAACTTGGCAATTCAGACGCCATCGCAATGTTAGCATTCGAGGCTGTATCACTGAAAGATACTCTGAAAGATGATTATGAGTATGCGAACGAGTTGATCCGCCAGTTGACTGAGAGTAAGCACCCCTTGGTGTTCAAGTTGGCAGGAGACTTTGCTTTCTCCAAAAATTACCATGAGCAAGCTGCACAATATTGGTTCCAATTCTTGGAGCTCGAGGATAAAACTATCCTTGCCAGCCATGTGTATCTGAACTTGGGTGTTTACTTTTACCACTATTCCAAGCCTCGACCAGACTTGACTAAGGCCAAGTTGTGTCTTGAAAAGGCCATCAAGTATGGTGAACTCGACACTCACATTGTCAAGGCACATTACTATTTGGGCCAATTGTACTCCATAACAGATCCAGTGTTGTCACGGTACCATCTAGAAGTCAGTGCATCCCGTGGTTTACAGGAGAGTTTCCCTTCGTTGGGATTCTTGGAGCTCAATGTTTTTGATAACATTCCAAAGGCACTTGAATGGTTCAAGCTTGGTGTCGAGGCCAACTCCGATATTTCATGTTTAGTGGGTCAGTTTGATGCTCATTTCCGTGCTCGTAAGCATACTCTTGCAATGAACGTTCTTTCTAATTTGGAGAGTTTGAAAGTCAAATTGGATAAAGTTCTACGAAATGGCATGAATAACGTTCCTGATGCGTATAAGGAGATTGCAAAGTCTAATCATGTATTGTTGTCGACGTTCTTCGAGACACGCAAGGATCAAATCCGTCAGTTGTCTAACTAAACACTTTGACCACGCAGATGTTCTAAATGTCCTGATCAGCGTTGATTTCGGATGTGTGTTTCTCTCGGAGGGTTATTGGATGACTGTCGCAATGAACTGGTGCTCTCTGGGTAGATGGAGTTTTACTCTTATCTCCCGCCTTAATCAAAGTCAGGGATGGTAATGAGTCAACCTCGTTGAACCAATAATGGGCACAGGTTTCTTGGACATTGTAACGTTGAGAAGGGTCGATCAAAAGCAAGTTTGTGATCAAATCCAACGCACTGTCGCTAATATCATCCCAGAATGGTGAGTAGAATGCGTACTTGCCTTGGAGAATCTGGTCCCGCATCGATGGGGGACCTAACTCGTCGCTGAAAGGAGGAAATCCACATAAGCACACATACAACAAGACTCCGGCCAGCCAGATATCCACTTTCGTGGAGTAGTTGCGATTATTATTGAGCACTTCCGGAGCAACATATGCGGGTGTACCACAAAGGGTGTTGGTGAACTTGAGTTCGCCGATAAATTTTGCTAATCCGAAGTCTGCGATTTTGACTCGAACGTCAAATTCGTCATGATCCCAAGGTCCAGTCTGCTCCTGGTGTTCAGACGTCCTTGGAGTAATATCTAGCAAAATGTTCTCGGGCTTAATATCCCTGTGAATAATGTTTTTCTCATGTAAATAGCGCAATCCTGATAGAAGTTGCTTGAAAATAGCTCGTGTTTCACTCTGTCCGAGTTTCAGCTTATTGATAATCCTCTGGAATAACTCTCCACTGTTGACCTTTTCGAGTACAAGGTACGTGGTGGACGAGAACTCATTGATGGGTTCTACGTAGTGGGAGATGAACCTAACGATGTTAGGATGATTAATGGAGAGAAGTAACTCCATCTCCTGGCGAAGTTTGGCGTCATCTGTTGCTGATGCGGAACCTGTTTTGTTTGGATGAAAGATCTTCACGGCAACAATGTCTCCGTTTGTCCTATCCCTCGCTTCCTTCACCACAGCGTAATGTCCAGACCCGAGTTGGTTCAAAAGGATGTAGTCATCGAAAAACGACCGGTGGTGGGCGTTCTCTTGTCCATCGTTTAGATAACGAAAAATGTATGTTCCTGATTTAGCGAATGAGATCTTGTCACCGCTACGAAGAAGAATGGTGGATCCTCGGCCCAAAATTTCACTATTAACTCCAGTGCCGTTGGAGCTCAAGTCTGTGAGCATGAGAAATTCTTGTCTGCTATTGCTGGAAAGCGAGAATTGGCAATGACGAGAGGAGATATCCAGACCATTGATCTTGATATCACATGTGCTGCTTCTTCCAACCACTACTCCAGCCGGTTTTCGTGGAAGCAAAATGTGTGCTTGGTCTTCCTTGACACTGAAGAGTTTAGCTATGGCCGTGTACTTATGCACGGGCCGTTTGGACACAGTCGACGTGTCAAATTGCTAAAGATTAGTGATGGAGAATATGAAATGGCTTAAAAAGTTACAATACCTTTTTTCTGGTTAGTGACATTGTGTTGAAGACGTGATGATAACAGGTTTCGCGTGCAAGTATTGATGAAGGCATATAGTAGTGATCCGACTTGGAACCTCACTAAGAATAATAAGAGAAAAAAAATATAGAAAAGATAGTCGGAACATAACATAAATTGTACACTGGCAGCTTAGGTTACAGTCCTCATAGATGAGGAGTACTTTTAAACAGTTCTTGTGCAATTTAGATTATACGGAACAACAAGTCTCTTATATCATTCTCTTCAAGACAATCGAGACGATTCTCAAATTGGCTGCGAATGGTATCATTGCTCTCAACATCTCTCTTCATCAAACGTGCTGTTGCTCCATCAAAATGCTCCATCATCTCAATCGACTGAATCACTTTTTTGAACTTTCTATTGTCAGCATTTGAGTACTTGCATTGAGGATCCATCAACAATGGTCCAGAAAAGCTTTCAACTAAGTAGTCTAAGTCAAGTTGTAGCTGTACGAGCCCATTCTTGTTAAACTTATTGTTGGTAATGATGTACTCGAGAACCACAGTCGAGAAGGAGTCACAAACCTTGCTAGCAACTAGAAAATAGTCGATCTCAGGAAGTGTACGTTCCAAGTATGCCATATAGGTTGGAATGATGGAGGCAAGGGCGGCCAATTTTACCGAAGGCAGATTTCTTGCTTCGAAATCATCGATTGTCCATACACTAGAGTTAACATATTCTTTGAAGCCACCTCTAATTTCTCTCTTGAAGAAATCGGCGTACCTGGTAGCAACTTTGTCTAGAAGGTCGGTATATTGTGCAATTGCAGAGCCGAAAATGGAATCTTCTGCTTCTTTTTTGGTGGACACGCTTCTATACGAATTCCAAAGTTGAATGAATAGCAAATCTTCACTCCATTCTTGCATCTGTTCAATCACAAACTTGATCAGACAGTATAGACCAGTGAGAATCTCCAATCCTTTAAGCCCGTTGGAGATGACTGATTGAGATGTCGCCGAGGTATCTGCTTTCACGCTTCCTGGGAGAAAGTTCGATATCAACTTCAGACTAAGAGACTCGTTGAAATGGCCAAACTGCTTCTGAAGAGCTTGTAAGTACTCATCAAGAAACGTGAGCTGGATGTTAGACACATACATGAGTTGGTATTTCACAATGCTCAAAGTCTTGAAATGAGACGTTAAGTTGTCAAAAAGCTTCACAAGAGCATATGCTGAGTAACTTGGTTTAAGAATGTCAGGTTGTTTTGAAGACGCATTGTACTCGAAATCAATCTCGAAAGCATTCAGAGCATCCATTATTTCTTCATCAAAACGTTGTTTTGCTAGTCTCAACTCTAAGTTGAGCCAGTTAGTGACTGCGGTGTTTTCCTCGTCATTTTCCAATAGAATATCCCCAGTGAGTCCCATCCACTTTCTTTTTGGTGCCTTCTTTAGGTCTGTGATATATGGATTATACTTGTAAGCATTTCTGAGACGTTGATCAAATGAGGTGGTCTCAAAAATGAGATGAGACAAGAGTCTTCCGTTTCGTTCCAAGCCAGTAGCATCATCGCCGCTTCGTGCGATACTTTGATTGATAATTTGTGCCATTTTTAGTAGCTTGCTTCTGACAGGAATCAATGCGGCGGTCAACACCTCCATTACGCCGATTTTTCCGTGCTTTTGGAAGGTGTCTCCAATCACTAGTTCCAAAACTTGCATGTTGTCGTATAAAAATGTCTCCACAAACTGTAATGCCCACTCCGGTCTGGAAATCTTGTTCGTTTCATTGGATTGGTTGAAATGGTAGTTGAATCTCATCGCAAATGGCTGGAGCAATACTTCCAAGCCCCACCATGTTTCCGGGTACTCAGGTACTTGTTGGCCCACCTGGAGATTTACTAATTGGTCAAATATACTAGAGATCTCTTTGAGTGTACTTGAAGCAATCGATACATTTTCTTTCGGAGCGAGCCACTTGATCAGTTGGAGCGATGAGGTTAACTTCTGTATCAACTTTGCTTTTTTATCTTCGACCACCTTGGTCAATTCTTCTGCCAAGGTGAGCCCCACAGCAGTTCCGTCAAACTTACCAAGCTTCTTAGAAATCTCTAACAATTCAGAAATATCAGATGTCTCAGACAATGACAAAATGGCACTCTCCAACAGGGCAGCATCTCTCAAAAGTACATTCTGCGATTGCAATATATTCTTCTCTACCACAGCTTCCTTCAAATCAACAAGAACTTGCAAGTTTCCGTTCCTCTCGATAAGATTTTCTACTATGCTCTCAGTACCTGCTGTGGAGAGCTGTTGGATTGAAGTTAGCAATCCTTCAATATATAGATTCTCTTTATCGGTGACCTCTGCGGAGTCAGCACCGGTGGCCGAATCGATAGCTCTGGATATGCGGAGTTTTTGGTCACTCAAGGCATTGAGTTTATCGTCAATGGAGTCCAAGTCTCGCATTGAGACGAAGTTTGCGTTAAGAAAGTCCATGCTGGAGAAAGGTGTACTTGGAGTGGTTTATATTGGTGGACGGGTGTATTGAGGCAAGTGTAAGTTGACTGATGGTACTGGCCAGGTTTGAACGGTGATTAGGGAAATGTTCTAATAAAAATTCGAAAACTGTTCAATCTCAAATATCTGGAATTATTGTTTTTAGCATTTTCTTTCTGGTTTTGGTGGTGGCGATTTTGGTGAGTTGACACTATTTGATAACCTAGACACAAGTTGACATAATTTAATACATTACGCGAACAATGACTATACAATGAAACTCAAATCAAAAGTAAAAATTACAAAAAAGACCCATGTTTGAAAATTCGAAGACTTTACATTTACTGGCCCAACAAACTCGCCTTACACTATTTTAAACCTAAATATTTTGATCCCGACGCCATAGTTTCAAGTCGCCTTCGCATTTTGCTAGGATCACCTAAGCAAGAGTTCACCCACATTTTCCATTCAACAACGAAAAAAATGAAGGGCCGGTAAATCAAAATGCATAAAACAATACATCGAAAAGCTACCTACAATTTTTTCATTCATTATCAGGCCAGCCAGACTGATTTTCAGACTCTCCACTAAAAAAGTAGTGCATGCACCATCAAATTTACCAACATAGACATTTCCATCAGAGCCTTTTTGCCTACCTATACTCCACAATGCAAGCTCCAGTGGTATATCTCAACACCTCTACCGAGAGACAGACCGGAAGACAAGCACAGGTGTCCAACATCACCGCCGCTAAGGCCGTGGCAGACATCATCAGAACATGCTTGGGTCCAAAAGCCATGTTAAAGATGCTTTTGGACCCCATGGGAGGAATCGTGTTGACCAACGACGGACATGCCATTTTGCGTGAAATCGACGTGTCTCATCCCGCAGCCAAGTCCATGATTGAGCTAAGTAGAACACAGGATGAGGAGGTTGGTGATGGAACAACCACTGTGATCATTTTGGCTGGTGAGATTTTGGCCCAGGCATTCCCCTACATCGAGAAGAATTTGCACCCGGTGGTGATCATCCAGGCGTTGAAGCAGGCGCTTAGCGATGCGTTGGAGATCATCCATGAAGTGTCTGTTCCAGTGGACATCGAGAACGATGCAGCCATGATCAAATTGATTAAGGCATCTATTGGTACCAAGTATATCAACAAGTGGCTGCAGAAAATGTGCGAGTTGGCTCTCAAGGCAGTCAAGACCGTGACTGTGCAGCAGGGTGACCACAAGGAGATCGATATCAAGAGATATGCTCGTGTTGAAAAGATCCCGGGCGGAGAAGTCACTGACAGTGAGGTGTTAGACGGTATTTTATTGAACAAGGACGTGACACACCCTAAGATGAAGAGACACATTGAGAATCCACGTGTCATTTTGTTGGACTGTCCGTTGGAGTACAAGAAGGGAGAGTCTCAGACGAACATCGAGATCACCAAGGAAGAGGACTGGAACCGTATTTTACAGATTGAGGAGGAACAGGTGCGTCTCCTCTGTGAGCAGCTCTTGGAGTTTAAGCCGGATGTAGTTATCACCGAGAAGGGTGTTTCCGACTTGGCCCAGCACTACCTCTTGAAGGGTGGAGTTACTGCATTGAGAAGAGTCAAGAAGTCCGACAACAACCGTATAGCTCGTGCTACGGGTGCCACAATCGTCAACAGAGTCGAGGACTTGAAGGAGTCTGATGTGGGTACTAAGTGTGGCCTCTTCAAGGTTGAGCTCATTGGTGACGAGTACTTTACCTACTTGGTCGAATGTAAGAACCCTCGCGCTTGCACGGTGTTGTTGCGTGGTGCCTCTAAGGACATTTTGAACGAGATAGAGAGAAACTTGCAGGATGCTATGGCCGTGACCAGAAACGTCATGTTCGAGCCTTCATTGAGTCCAGGTGGAGGAGCCACCGAGATGGCAGTGAGTGTTAGACTTGCCGAGAAGGCTAAGACCATCGAAGGAGTCGCACAGTGGCCATACCAGGCGGTTGCCGATGCTTTCGAGGTGATTCCTAGAACCTTGGTGCAAAACTGCGGAGGAAAACCCATCAGAGTCTTGTCGCTGTTGAGAGCCAAGCACGCTGAGGGCCAGCACACGTTTGGTATTGATGGAGATTTGGGTAAGGTAGTGGACATGAATGACTACGGTATCTGGGAGCCAGAAGTGATCAAGCAACAGTCCATCAAGACTGCTATTGAGAGTGCCTGTCTCTTGTTGAGAGTAGACGACATCGTGAGCGGTGTTCGTCAACAGCAGTAGAAGAAGTTCCATTCATAATACCTCAGGCAAGAAAGCTTTTCTGGGCGACGTCGCCCAGAGTTCGATATGAGTTTATCACACAGTCTACAATAGAGAATGAAGTAGAATGTTGCGAAATTTTGCTACCATACCATGTCAGTTTCTCTCAGGACACAGAAGCACCAGCCACAATCATATTAATATATATAGCAACCATGTTGCGTGTCCGTATGGAAGAAATAGTTTTGGTTCAAAATCTAAGCGAAATCCGTATTGGGAGATTATGTCATAATTTGATGTAGGGGAGCAACACGTGACCTTTGCTCTAACCCGCTCTTTATTGACGTTCTGGCCAAATCAGGCAGTCACCTACAACCATTCCAAGTACCATGAAGTACAATAGCCGCACTTAGATGCTATCCAGCTGCTATTAAAATCTCATCCACCTACTGTTCTTCTTCATCCCTAATGTCACCTCAAGTTCCCTTTCTAGCCAAAACCATAGTGTCTTGGACAGGAGAACAGGATGGAGACTTGGGTTTTCTAGAAAATGAAATGGTCAAGGTCTTTCACATCGTGGACGAGCTGTGGTGGCAGGGTAGCTTGCTCAGAAATGGTGCCGAGGGTATGTTTCCTAAGGATTTTGCTACACCTGTCTCGAACCCGAACACTCCTACTGGACCTAATTCAAAGATATCGAAGACCATCAAGTCTGGCCCGTCAACCCCAAGCAAAGATCCCCGACAGAACAAGATCATGGCCAATGCCAATGGATCTTTTGTCAATATGGCTTCTACAAATATCTATGGTGCGAACTCAAGACACCTGCCTATGCTGAAGTCTGCGCCGGCATTGAATGAAATCTATGATTCCAGTTTCGACGATACAGAGACCTCGTTTCGGAACGACAATTCATTTTCTCGGAACGACACTTCGTTCAACCGTAACGACAGTCCAGGAAGAAACAGAGCACGCAAAGAAAAACGCCTGTCGCAGTTGTATTCTCAGTATGTTCTTAGTTCCGGACTCACCAAGGCACAGACTACAGACAATTTGCTAGAGACAGGCAGGATGCCAGCATTCTCCCCCGATGCAACGCCAGTGAAAATGAGACAAGATGCTATCCGTGGAATGGATAGAAATGACTACTCGAGAGACTACCGTGAACACAAAGGACATGATGTCAGAGGAAGCAGAGAGGATTTCATGCAATCAATATCGGCAAAGAAGCAACAACTTGAAATGGAATTGCATGCCTTGCGCCAATTAGAGCGTTCTCACAGACAAAATATGCCCAACCTGATTGACTCCAGCTACATGTCCGAAGATTTGTTGCTGTCACTGCGCAACTGTGTGAACCAGGATGATTTAGGCAACAAGCTAGAGTCGGACCCAGAAACTGAGGATCTGGTACCACCTCCACCTCCACCTAAGCACAAGGGAAGTGCACCCTTCGATTCAGACGATTTCCGTGCTTCTGGAGCGAGCTACAGCGGAGAGGCAAGCAACATGCCAGAAGATTTGAAGGCTTCGCTCAAGTCACTTCAAAGCGACGTCTTAAATCTCTCCGAGCTCAGTGCAACAAGTGCTGGATCTTTTATGCGTCATAAGTACGAGAGAGATGTCCAAGATTACCGAAGGGAAATTGCAGATAGCGAGATGAGAATGAGCAGAATATCGATTACTGAGAAGGACGATGTCATGGATGTTGTTTTCAAAGAGAAGAAGCCCAAGCAGAATATATTCAAGATGTTGAAGAAGAAGAAGCAGGAGCCAAACTTGATGGAACAACGTCTTCAACAAGAACACGACTCGTGGCAGAAAGTGAAAGTGGACTTGAACAGAATGAACTCACTTACTCTGCTGGACAAACAGGCAAGAACAAAGAGAGCAGTTAGGTACGAACCAAATTTTATTGTTAAGCCATTGGAGTATGTTACTGAAATCAACCTCAGTGAGACATTCGGCCCTGACGAAACTTCTCAAATGAATGACTTGAGAGTTAATGTTCGGAAGGTGAACGAGTTCCTGGAGAAATACAATGTCCAGAGTGACTTCAACGATCTAATTTCCGATATCAGTGTCAAGTTTGGCAGCTGGAGACCCAACGAGATTAGGGCTGCTCTCTTGCACTTGTGTAAGTTCCGCATAATTGAGGAGCCAGAAAAGATTTCACAAACCAAGCCAAGGCTCCACGAAATCATGGCTAAGGGTGAGGCAACAATCTTCCAGCTTAATTATTTACTCAAGAAGTTTCTTGCTGCTCTCGGAATCCCCTCTGAAGTTGTTCTTGGGTTTTGGAAGAAGCCTAACGAATTCTATCACTCAGACCAGTTTACAGTCAATCACTGCTGGCTTAGTGTAATGCTTGAAACAGATGAAAGAGGCAACGGATGTTTCCGTCTCATTGATCTCATGTGTTTTCAGAATGGATCGATCTGCAACAAGAGAGGTTTTAACGAACATTACTTCATGGCCCAGCCCATTGACCTCATTTCCACTCATCTTCCTTCGGTTATTGAATTACAGCACGTCACCCCTCCAGTTGACTTGAACATCACTTTCTATTTACCAAGATTTTATTCTGGATTTAAGAAGAATAACCTCGCTTTTAACAACTTCAATAACGCCTTGACAAGAATGCATGATCTCGAATTTTTCGAGGCAGACATTCTTGTGCCTACCGATGTTGAATTGTTCACATTAATCAAAACATCCAATAGCACCACGAACGACTACACACTCTGTCAGATATACTGGGTTGGCCAAAGGAGAATGGCCAAGGTCAAAGCCATTCTTCCAGATAACGAAGAAATCGGGGTTTTACAAATATTTGCTGGCTCAAAGGGAACTCAGACCCATTTTGATAACATTCATGAGCTAGCATGCGTGGTTCCATTGTACCACACTGGTAATGGGAAGCTGTGCAAATTTGTCCCTCGATTCCCCACCATCCAATCTCAGAAAAACGATCTCTACATCAAGCATCCACAATTGAGCACCATTAGTGCGAAAAACGCATATAATTTTGAGGTGGACGTTCACCCTTCGATGGGGATCAACTCCGGCTCTAGACTAATGAATCAGGACTTCAAGCTCGTCATCGAGTCTCCATCTGGCAAATACACCAAACTTACCAAACAGGAATCACAAGAACCATTTGGCACATATAGCTCAAGTCTAATCTGCCAGGAGCCGGGAACATACAGGGCATTAGTGATTGGTGACAGTGGAAACAGCTGGTACGTGTTTGCTCAATGGGAGTGTGCTTGAGGTCTGATTTGCATAAGACGACTTTTGTTTGATTTTCATACTTGCATAAACAACTACGACATAACCAAGCGTATTTTTGATTTTATAATTTTTTTTTCTCTTGAGGGACCTTTTTTTTTTCGTATCTATTTCCTTCCCATCAGCTGTTTCCGTACATCTAGGAGTGCACTATGGCCTCCATATTAGACTGACAAAGTAGTACTTGTGTCTGGAACCTACAAACTTCCTTCGCCATGCCAGTAAGCACGCCAGGTGTACAGAATTACTCAAAGGACAAAAAGGTCGGTGAGGGTACTTATGCTGTGGTTTATGTTGGAAAACAGATCCATTCAAATCGAAGAATCGCCATAAAAGAGATTAAAACCGGACTCTTCAAAGATGGACTTGATATGTCTGCTATTCGTGAAGTCAAGTACTTACAAGAGCTCCGACACATCAACGTCATTGAACTTATTGATGTTTTTATGTCCCAGGATAATAACCTCAACCTAGTATTGGAATTTCTTCCGTGTGACCTAGAGGTGCTCATCAAGGACCAATCAGTGGTGTTCAAATCTGCAGATATCAAGCTGTGGCTTCTCATGACACTCAGAGGTCTCCATCACTGTCATAGGAACTTCATTTTGCACCGAGATTTGAAGCCGAATAACTTGCTTTTAGCTCCTGATGGCCAGTTGAAAATCGCAGATTTTGGTTTAGCCAGAGCATTTGGAAATGCCAATGAAGATTTCACGCCAAAAGTGGTGACCAGATGGTACAGAGCTCCTGAATTGTTATTTGGTGCAAAACATTATACTGGTGCAGTCGATATGTGGGCAGTTGGAATCATCTTCGCTGAGTTGATGTTAAGAACTCCATACCTACCGGGAAAAGATGATCTCGACCAACTAGATGTGACCTTCAAGGCGTTAGGAACACCCACAGAGCAAATTTGGCCGAACGTATCCAGTTTGCCAATGTATAATGCATTAAGAGTTTATCCTCCTCCATCGAGACAAGAATTAAGAAACCGGTTCAGTGCAGCCACGGAAAAGGCATTGGACTTAATGATTTCTATGACACAACTTGATCCCGCCAGAAGATGTGATCTGAACTTAGCGTTGATGCATGAATACTTCACTGAGTCACCTTTGGCCACTGAGCCCGAGGACTTGCCCACAATTGGAAAGGACACAGGCGAGGACAAAAGAAGAAAGGTGGGATGATTTAAGCCATGCTGAGGCATAATTGTTTGGATGCCATGTAGCTATTCTATTATTCTAATATAAACCGGCAACGTATTCACCTATTGCCATGGATGATGTCAAGCCAGGACTCTCAATGCCAACCAAGTTGACGAATCCCTTGAAACCTTCTTCCTCTTTGATGTAAAAGTCGGCGAACTCTTTATAGTTTTGGTCGCGTGATACCAACTTAGGTCTGACTCCCAGATATGATGGCAGAAGATCTTCAGTTTTAATGCTAGGGAAGTAAGTCTTGATAGCAACTTCTGCGAGTTCCAAGTTCTTCGTGCTGACATCGTAGTTGAGTCCTGCAGCGTCTTGAACGGACTCATCTACCCACTCAAGATCTGGACCAAACCGAAGTTGGCCACCCAAGTCAAAGGTTAGGTGAGTACCCAAACTTGAAGAATTTGGATTGGGGCAAGGGTAGATCAACTTTGTAGTGATTTTACTGGTAGCAACAGGAACCAGTGGAGTATACGAGAAGTAACTGCCCTTAGCAAAGTAGCTCTTGAAGTGTCTCTCGAATGGAAGTACCATATTGGAAATCTGTTGGGCGAAAAGTCCTCCAGAATTTACTATATTGTCGGCCGTGATTTCGAACTTTTCCTTGGACCCTTGTTCAGTACAGAAGATTCTATATTGTGGAGTCAGCGACTCGTACTCGATATCATCCACCTTAGTATTTATGGCAATTGTGCCTCCATTGTTCTCCAAGTTCGCCTGGTGATTCACAGTCAAATCGTGTGCAGAAATGATACCCGTAGTAGGAGAGTCAAGTGCACCGTGCTCAGCCCGAATCAAAGGAAATGTATTTCTTGCCTCTTTGGCAGAAACAAGCGAGACTGGAACACCCATCGAGGAGGCGTTCTTGTGAAGCTTATCCAAGTACTCTTCCTCGCTCTCCGACTGGGCAACCACCCATTTTCCACATTTGGAGTATGGAACGATTTTTGGGTCCAATCTTTCGTAAATCAATTCTTTTCCTCTCAAACAGAGACGAGCTTTCAAAGTGTCCGATGGATAGTAGAGACCAGCATGGATAACCTCGGAGTTGCGGCTGGTAGTTTCCATTCCTAGCATTTCGTGTTGTTCAATCAATGCAACATTGTTGCCAGATTTGGCCAGAAGCTCTGCAGCAATGGCAGTTCCCACTACTCCTCCACCAATTACCACATGAGAGAAGTCTGCAAGTGTAGACTGTGTGGTGGAGAAGGTTCTCTTGGATAATAATCCCGCCAATCTTGAAGATAAAGGACTCATATGAGAAAAGAAGAAGAATAAGAATAAGAAGAATAGATCTGAGAAAAAAGCAATTAGACAGTATGAAAATAAATATGCAATCTGCTTAGAGAAGACTGTCAATTTTGACGTGTAGAATCGTACTGTGCAGTTATCTATTAGCTGATAGGATCCACAGTTGATTTGTTCATACACAGTCCGATGTTACCAGAGTAGTAAATAGAAATCTAGTATACTGATGATTCGAGAAAAGGAATCTCCACATTTTTTGATGCGTGAAGTATATTGTTCTTTTTTTTTGTTTCAAAGTTCATTAGTGTTTGCCTTCTTGAAGATTTGATGCTGTCGTCATGTTTCGCAATAATGAGATCATAGTGAGATCAAGGCGATGTAGGACTTTTGGCAAATCAAGGAATAAGATGCAGAGATAAAGACTAGAGTTGAGTGGAATACCGAGTCACCATCCAAAATGACAAGGCGAAGGAATTATGGAAGTTCCCTTGCAGTGGATTAATGTGAACGGACTACCTGGCTAGTGAAAACCACGAAAATGCCAATAAGTAGGATATTATACTCATGAATACCATTACGAAATTTCCAAAATAGAAGCTTAAAACCCTGAATCGCTTGGAATCGCTTAAAATTGGGAAACAATTATTTAATAAACTCAATGATATAAAAGTAAAACAATTTTTAAGCAACGTTTCGGTTGTATAGTGTAGTGGTTATCACTTTCGGTTTTGATCCGAACAACCCCGGTTCGAATCCGGGTACGACCTTCTTTTTTCCATTTCCAGATCTTTTTGTGCTCCTATTATACCTTCATCCTATGCACCAACCGACGGAAGACCCGGCCCATTCCAAGAGTGTTTGCGCTTCGAGAATACAGCCCACTCCCACAATTTCGGCCCAGTACATCAATCACCCATCCCCATTGCGTGCACACCCTTACCTCCCACATTCTAATTTCCATTTTCCTATCTTCGTTTTCAACCTTAACAAGCCGCATCGTGCACAATAATCTTACATACACTCCGCAATAATGCCCGTAACCATCACTCAACGATAGTAACGAGCAAAAGAAGCAATTCAAAAGTAATAAAACCAAGAGGATCGACAAATTTAGATATTCCGCATCCCATAGAAACCCAGTACAACTATAATGTCATACTTTTTCGAATCTTGCCAATTCAAGTCTCTCCCCAATTTCCTTCATGGCTGACTCTAATCTCGCACGTGGGAGACAGGAAGTTTGAGGCTATCTATAATCGACCAGGTGCCAATTTTTCACTTCTGCTGCTTTTTCTCAGCTCTCATTGACCATGAAGTTCGGAGAGCATTTAAGAAAGGCTCTCATCAAGAATTATAGTTTCTACTACATTGCATACGATGACTTGAAGCATCAATTGAAAAAACGCTTGAAAGACAACGACTATGAGTGGACCAACGAGTTCGAGGAAGAGTTCTTGGCCTCGTTGGAGACCGAGTTGGACAAGGTGTACTCGTTCACCAAGGTGAAGAATACAGAGGTCAACCGTCGTATCAAGGATGCCGAGAAGTACGTGTATGAGGTGGTGGATGCTTTACTGAACCCCAATGTCGCTAACAAGCCGCTGGAGCAGGATTTCGACGAGTTGGAGGAAGAGTTGTCTGATATCATTGCTGATGTCCATGACTTGGCCAAGTTTACCAGATTGAACTACACAGGTTTTCAAAAGATTTTGAAGAAGCACGACAAAACAACCAAGTTCTCCTTGAAGCCTATCTTCCAAGTCAGATTGAATGCTAAACCTTTCTACAAGGATAACTACGACAAGTTGATTGTCAAGTTGTCCAAATTGTACGATTTGGTCAGAACTAGAGGCAATCCAGTGAAAGGAGATTCATCTGCTGGAGGTTCTCAACAGAATTTCGTTAGACAGACCACTAAGTATTGGGTGCACCCTGACAACATCACCGAGTTGAAGTTGATCATCTTGAAGCACTTGCCAGTGTTGGTTTTCAATGCCGATAAGGAGTTCGAGGCCGAGGACTCGGCAATTACCTCCATTTACTTTGACAACAAGGAAATGGACTTATACTATGGAAGATTGAGAAAAGACGAAGGTGCTGAGGCCATCCGTTTGAGATGGTACGGTGGCATGAAATCAGACACTATTTTTGTGGAGAGAAAGACTCACAGAGAGGACTGGACAGGTGAAAAGTCCGTCAAGGCCAGATTCGCCTTGAAGGAGAAGAAGGTCAACAATTTCTTATCTGGTGAGTTCACTGCCACTCAAGCCTTTGAGAAGATGAGAAAGGATGGCAAGAAGCTGCCACAAGAAATTGATAATTTAGAGTCCTTGGCCAAGGAAGTCCAGTATGCTATTCTCAAACACAAGTACCGTCCTGTGATGAGATCGTTCTACAACAGAACTGCTTTCCAGTTGCCTGGTGATGCCAGAGTGCGTATTTCTTTGGACACTGAATTGTCTATGATCAGAGAAGACAACTTTGATGGCTACGATAGAACTAACGGTAATTGGAGAAGAATGGATATTGGTGTGGACTTCCCATTTTCCCAATTGCCAGAGAAGGATATTTGCAGATTTCCATACGCTGTTTTGGAAGTCAAGTTGCAGACTCAATTGGGCCAGGAGCCACCAGTGTGGGTTAGAGACTTGGTCACTAGTCACTTGGTTGAGGCTGTCCCTAAGTACTCCAAGTTTATCCACGGAGGTGCCACTCTTTTGACCGACAGAGTTAATTTGTTACCTTTCTGGTACCCCCAGATGGATGTGGATATCAGAAAACCAAAGGTGGAACAGGGTTATGGTATTTCCAGACAACAACACAAGGCGAAGTCTTCCTCATCTGGTGGAGAGTTGGATGAGGAGGAAATGTTACTGGAGGAATTCAGCAGATATTCCTCAGTTCATTTTTCCAATGACATCAACCCTTTGGAGGAAGATTTGGACGAAAGTTCACCATTGTTGTTGCCATCCAATTACGGATCCAGAACGGGCAACTCTCCAGTGTCCACTTATTTCTTGCATTTGTACGGGAAATTCTTGCACTTCTTCAACGATGACCGTACTTTTACCATTAAGCCGGGAACTAACTATGACTTGAACGCAACTTTTGCCTCAAAGCTTCCAAAGAACAAAACCATTTGCACACCAGTGAGAATTGAGCCCAAGGTTTACCTTGCTGCTGAGCGTACCTTCTTGAGTTGGTTGTCAATTGGAATGATTCTTGGTGCCACCGCTACTACCTTGCTTAACTATGGTAACAAATCTGCGTTGGTAGCTTCCATTGGTTTCTTTATTTCTGCATTGTTTACTATGGCTTACTCCGTGTACAAGTACATCAGAAGAACTCTCGCTATTAGAGAGAGAAAGACTACCGAATACGCGGACAAGTTTGGTCCAAACATGATTTGTGTTTTGATTGCTGCTTCGACGTTTGCAACATTTTTGTTCAAGTTCATTGAAAATTAAATCCCCTACCTTTGTCAAATAAATCATGATATTGAAATATTTGTTAGATGCAATATGTATATGTATGTTCATCACTTAGATGCCTTTTAGACGGTCGTCGATAATCTGGTCAACATCTTCATCTTTGTACATTACTTCCTTCTTCTTCTGGAGCCTTCTGCCTAGCATACCAATTACTCCGCTCTTCTTTACCTTAACCTTAGCACCACTGGGCAAGATTTCATACCCAGCAAGATCTGGATACTCAAAGTCGGAATCCTTGATCACAACACCATCACTACTGGGTGGTAATTCGGTCTCAAGGGGATTAGTTCCTGCGCGCTTTCTATAAATGGCCGACCCGAGGTTTTCATCTTCAACTGCCTCAGCAATATCTGATTCAGAAGTCATGCCAAATAATCGGTGGAACAAACCTAAAAGTCTGCTTCGGGTTGTTGAGGAGTCTCTAGTGAAGGTCCAGCCTTGTTGTAATTCAGTAAATGCGTTATGCTCAAACACTCTTCTCATTTGAGTGTCCGTTTCAAACATTTGGAACAACTCAACATCATTAGGCACAAACATAAACTTGAAAACCTTAACGAATAGGTCAAATAACAACAATAACGTGAACAATAATAGAACGTCCGCCCACCATGAGATATCCGCACCAAATTGGAGAAGACCATAAGCAGCATAATAGATAGCATGCTCTCCACTTCTGTATAACATCATGATGAGGACGTTCCACAATCCGTAACCAAGAACGGAAATGAGAAAGGATGCAAATGCCAACCACTGCTTGTTACGCATCTCAAGGAAAAGGATCTTGCCATTGATGACGATTACAAGCGCCCAAAATACAGCTGTCCCCAATGGTAGGAGACTGTTGTCCTTCAATGCAGAGAAGCCCCATGTGAAAAACGCAACAAATGAAATGGCCACACTTTGGAATGCAGCAAGAACCATCCAATAAAGGAAGATCCTTAAGTTGAAAGCCCTATACAAACGACCGGTGGAATACAATTCGGGTACAGCAATCAAAGTGGCCGGTCTTAGATCTTTGTCAAACATTCCAATACAAATCACCGCTAATGATGTGAAAAGAGTGTTAAACATCGACAAAGACCAGCTTTCGTACATAGAAGTACCTGTGAATAGAGTGTATCTTTGGTAAACACATTGGGTCAAGTAGAACAACAACTCCTTGTAAAACGTACACAAAACAAACTTTGAAGTTCTAACATAGTTGTAACGGCCATTTACCAACAATAGCTTGATCAAGAACCTGAACTGGGCAATCGCATAATCTGCAGATCTTGCAGCTTGTAATCCTTCCTTTCCCGTTATTCCTACTCCAATATCAGCACTTTGAATCATTGCGATATCATTGGCTCCATCACCGATAGCAAGAGTAACATCCTTCTTCTTAATTTTCCTGACCGCATTGATCATATTTGCCTTCTGCGAGGGAGAGGCTCTGCAGCAAATTGCAGAGTCTGCATCAATACAGAGGTCAATGAAGATGGAGAACATAGTCGGATCGCCCTCAATTTCAGTCAAGGTTCCACCATCAATAACTACAACACAATGAGCAATATGGCCAGCCTTGACTTCACGGCAAGTTTCCGAAATTCTCTGTGCGAGCTTCTCACTTCCTTCGTCGTAAGAAAGAATCACAACTGTAGAATAATCTTTGATAAGACGACAGGAGTATCCAATGTTGATCGCGGTTTCACGCTTATCTCCAGTAAGCATCCACATCTTGATGCCTGCTCTTCTCAACTTCTCGATGGCTTCACTGACACCTTCTTGCAACTTATCCTCAATTGCAGTTGCTCCCAAAAGTTGAAAATTGTGTTCAATTTTCTCTCCCACTTGTTCAAGCTTTTTGGAACGATCCACCAATGCAATTTTGGCTTCCTTATATTCTTCAGCCCAAGTTGCATATTCCGTCTTATCCAACCACCTGAAAGAGTACAACAAAGTACGAAGGCCCTCAGTGGAAAATTCCTCAATGTGTTCTAATGTCTTTTCAATCAAGAACTCATCATTAACCAAAAGCTTATCATTTGGGATAAAGCTTTCTGGAAGCTGTCCCTCCTGGGAACTTCCCCCTTCCAAACTGTATCGCATAGCTTGCTGGTTGTGCAAAGATTTTCTGACCTTATCTGCTATGTCATTTATATCTTGGTCTTCTTTGGCAACCATTCCGTCCAAAGAGCCAAGCCGTTGTGCAATGTCAATACTGTTTCTCAATGACCCTGTGGAATTTCTAGATTCAAGCTCAGAAGAAAGCCTAGCTTGAAGTATGACTTCTGCTTCCATCGTTTTTCGATCAGCAGAACTTAAGGATATTTCCTTCGCCTTTTGTTTGGCTATTTCAGAATCCTTGAGTTTCTCCAAGATAATATTGTCAGCACCTTTGCAAAAGATACCAATACGCGAGTCAGGGAATTTGACCACTATAGACATTCTCTTTCTAACGGAAGTGAACTCAATCACATCCAAAACTTCATAGTCCTCTATTTTAGCGGCTTCTCCAAATCCGTTGGGATAGGTTTTCACTTTCAATATGCCATGCTGCTTATCAAGCACGATAAACCCCAAATCTCGAGCGGCTTGCACAAGAGCAAGTTCATCAGGGGAAGCTGCCTGGTACACAATGCTGGAATCAATATCGATATCAGAAGGATCTTCCTCTTCGTAATCATTCAATGAATATGTAGAAGTGTTGGTGCTTGCACCTTTTGATTCACTTCTTGGTTGACATGTATGACACAATGCTATGCTCAATAGGAAGAAAGTTGCCTTTTTCGCGAATAAGGTCTGTGGGTGCAGTTGAATATATTTGAGCAAGTATAACGATGTTGGAGAACTCTGAGCCTTCAATGGATTTGCGGTAGATTTCCACGTGGTCTGGGAACGTACAGACCGCAATTCAAGACTTTCTCGCACAACTGAGGTAGTGCTATGAGTTGGAGACAAAGTATTGACAGCAGGGAAAGGTTCAGTGGAAGGTTCCAATAAATTGTCACCAAAATGAGGGTCTTGGCGGCCCTTGGCGATGAGGTCAATCTCATGAATCCAATTGGATCCGCAAACACTGAACTTACGGAAAACCATCTTGTTATCTGTCAAAGTTCCTGTCTTATCACTGAAAATGTAAGAAACCTGTCCAAGTTCCTCTAAGATCGTTGCTGTTTTAGCATCTGCTGGAGTGTTCGACTCGACATGGTACATATCGATGTCAAATTGTAAGAAAAGAAGCTGCATCACCTTGATGATTTCCATCGTCACATAAAGCGATAATGGAATCAATGTATTATACATGATAATAAAGCCCATAAATGTGGCAGCAGTGCCCGCATCCTGACCATACATATACCACATCTTGTCAACGTTTTTGTTATAAAATAAGCGTTGGGCCATCAAGGAAAATGCAGAAAGAGACAAAACGACGAACACCATGAAAATGACGATATAATTGATATTCTTTTGAAGCTTAGGAGCCTTTGTACGAGGATTCCGAAGATTATTCATGCGAATTTTCGTCTCTTCTCCCGTGAACACAACCAAACCCAAAATCGAACGGGTGTTTCGTAAGATGCTGCCTCTATAGATGATATTGTCCGAGCCCAATGCATAATCCTGACCGTTGATAGAAAAATGGCCCTCAAAGTTGTACAAATCAGGATTAGGGTCCTCTACCGTCACTAAAGAGTGGATGTTTTTTAAGGAAACAACTTTTGTTGCCTGCTTCGACAATTCTGGGTGGGCAAACTTCGATTTGAGGTTTGTTTCTCCGTCAAGTGCCATGGTTTCGACGTATGCCTCGGTGTCGGTGCTGTCGACTGCCAAAAGAACAATATCCGCTGGTACCCAGTCACCATCCGATAAATGAAGAATGTCACCTACCTTGACGTCCTTCCATTTGGTCTTGTACAGCTCCAAGTTGTATCTGCTCATAAGACTGGCATTCAGAAAGATATTCCTCACTCCATCTACCAATGATGCTGTAGAAGATGTAGGGGCGTCTTCTTCTTCTCCAACAGGTATTGTTTCTGTCATGATGGTGGTGATGGAGTGAGTATCGTAAACTGCCATCTCGGGATCCTCCCGAATAACTCGTGTTTGTTTGTTGTTCTCTTCCTTATCGTGGCCATGACGTTTCCAGTCATCGTACCCTTCACGTGCCATGGAAATGGAAATGAAAATCAAAAGTGGAACTATTGTGGTGTACTTACCCGTCGTAGACCACGAGGGGATCATCTGCATGATGGCAACCACCATAAAGTAGCAATTGGCAATCTTGGAGAATTGTGCCCGGAGCTGTTTAGGTAGAAATGTGTATAAGTTGTACTTTGAAGACGTGATGCTGTTAGAAATGTAGCCATCTCCCGTGCGTTCGTCAATATACTGGTGTGAACTGGAACTGTAAAACTCGTCATGAAAGAGCAGGTTAGCCAGTTCCTTGGCAACACAGAGTGGAATTACACGTCCGCATTCGGTCCTTCCAATATCGTCAGAGCCAAAGATCTTGTCTTTGATGCGGTTAAGGTTGGCCCTGAACGTACCTCTTGTGCGCCGGCGGGAGAAGAGTCGTCTCGATCGAGGAGTATCGAATGAACTTTCCCTACTGCTGTAGCTCGATCCTGCGGTAAGGTGAGTGGTGCTTCGAGAAACTCCCACAGAATTGTATGTGTAGACATCTCCTTTAGTTTCTGGATAGAATGCACCTGGTTGATCCAGGTCTTCCAAGTCATCGACGGTGATTTCTGGAGGAGGAGGCATCGATGGACTTCGATCGCGAACAGGAAGATTACCAAGTTCTATAGGGGTAGACAGTGACGGAGGAGGCGATGGAGACAGCAGGGCCATGAAAGCCTTGTTAAAAAGTTGAGATCTGAGCGAGAGACCTCTTTTCCGTCGAGTTTTCGGCGACGAGGTCTCTGGCGGAGCCAAATGATCTGGAGAAGCTTGAGACATGTTGGGTTGCCAAAATGAGAGTTAATGGGACAAACACAATGGGCACAACGCTGTGTAATGTCCAACTTTTTTGTTGTCAATGCACCAGGAAGTAGGGTTAGAATCGGCCAGCCAAATTGGTGATCACAAGGTCAAATTGGTACGTCTTATGGCTGAGTCTCGTAGGTGCAGGTGCTAGACTCAGATCAGGTTGATTAAGGGCACTGGAGAGAGAACACACAGGCTGGAGGACACAGGAAGAAAGACAGTTGAGTGGGGAAAAAAAAGCTTGAAGTAGTGTAGAAAGAGTTTCTAGAGTTTGCAATTTGAGGGATGGTTGAGTATGAGTTCTGGTTCACAAAGGTTGGATGGGCTGATTTGAAGGTACTGAGAATGGAAATACACAAATGGTGTATGACAACTAAGATTCCTTGGATTTTATGTGACTTGTTGGGCTGTGAATTGCTTTGAGACGACAGTAAGTTGGCTGAGAAATTCAACTGTGATTCCCCCATTTGGTCCAGTTTTATAATTGTTTTTTTTTTCTTTTGAGATTTGATCGTCAACGGGCCATCACGTTGTGCGTGCATACCTACTTTTGGCACTTTTGGCTGCGAATGGAAGTGGAACTATTAGTTAGTGTTTTTTTGACATAAATTATTTTTTCTAAGAACCCATTGGTAAACTTTGTACCATTAGAATTAAATGATCATACGAGTTGACAAATGTTTCTGGTAAGCTTTATAACGGTTTTCTTTTTTATTATTATGTGCGTTGTTACCAATCCCCTGCGTGTCACTTTCGTCCATAGACCACGATTATAAAACATTAGATATCGAGAAGGTGTCTCAGTCAACAGCCTCATTATTCTATGGTGATGTGTCTACGTTGTGTTTACTGGGATACCCGCTACATTCTCGTTTCTATGTGGTCTGAGATTCTACTGCATTTTAAATCTGCCAATGGCTTCACGACTTTTCCCTCACCTTGTCGTTACAACAAACTTCCCTATCAGCTCACTGAGTTTCCCGAGGGGGACCAATGTCTACGGTCCAAATATGTTAATGCCCAAAATTTCAACATACCACGACCAAGCGACCGTGAATTAACGTTCGAATCCAATAACGTAATCATGTCAACAGTCACATCGAGCATTGTCAACTTCGACCGTATGGCCACGCTTTTTTGACTATTTAATCTTATCGGAATGCTAAGGATCTGAACAGGGCCATTCTTTTGCACAGAGCAGACCCCGTTCAACTTCCACGCTTTCTCTGGAATAATTTTTTTCATTCTATTCTTTCGTTAGTAATGGTGGGGAAAGATGAAAACCCGAGATAACTCCACCTCTGCCAAACATACCCCTTAAACATTGATGCTTGCAACTTCTCACAGAGACATATAAGTCATCAACGGACGTTTTCAGTTAAAGATTTTCAAATTGCGAGATAATCATTGTCAACGTTGACCTCCCTAACGAATGCTAAAGTGGTATTGCAGAAATTCAGCAAAAAATCTTATGTTGCTAACATCGCAAAAATCCCTTACAAGGTTTACGAAAACGAACCAAATTCTATTACTCTCCTCTAGTGACCACCCCTCATCGCTTTCCCATCGTCTTATTTCCCCTGTGGCTAAAAAGGTCAATTGATTATCGTCTCCGACATCGGACTTCATTCCGCAAACCTCACTTTCTTCCCGCCATCAACAACTTCTTCTATGCTCCTAGCGTCGCCCTAATTTTTCCAATGCAATAATCCTTGTACTCCTCGACATATCCCTGGTGGTTGACCTCCACCTCTCCCGTTAACTCCGAGACAATTTCGCCATTTCCAGCAACAAGAACCATTCCCCTGGGCATTTGCGTGAGATCTGGAAATGCCTCAATGAGATGATCGTCGAAGATCAAGGAGGTTAAATTGTTAGCAACCTGTCGTCCCATATAAAGAGCCCAACCGGCGGACTTGATGATGGGAACTTCCACCAAGTCACCGATGCAAAAAACATTCTTCACAAGGTGATGATTCTCAGGATGGAAGAGCTGAAGGTACTCATTAACGTAGATATTGTTTTTGGGAGACACAAAACTCTCAAATGAATCGGCAAAGATATTGGTGTTGTTCTGGAATGACGTGCACCAATATGTGAAGTCAGTTTTAATGGACCCACCGGTGGTAAATTCGATACGTTTGAGGTCCCCAGTCTTCTTCACTCTCAACCCAGTCATAACATTCACCTTAGCTCTTTCGAGAGAGTCTCGAATTGCCTCTCTAAATTTTTCGGTTAACGGCTCCGGTGGAAAGGAGTCATGGGGATGGATTAGGTTGACCACTTTTTCAGGATATTTTGTTTTGACATCTCCGGCGATTTCGATTCCCACGGCACCTGCTCCAACAACTGTAACAATATTGCACTTTTCAACATTTTCGTTGAACTCTACCATTTCTTTCATGTAGCTCTCGTAGTTGTAGGCTACGGGTGACGTAGGCCAGCTTCTATTTCTTCCACAAGCGGCGACAACATAATCATAATCTATCTTGCAAATATTTCTGCTGTCTCCGTTTAAGTGATACTCAGCCCGGGATTCATTAAACCCCGTCACAACACCCTGGACAAATGTAATCTCAATGAAGTTGTTGTTGTTGGGCGAAATGTGTTGACCGAGATTTTCAAGAACATATTTGTCATTTGAAACCAAACAATCGAATCGAATATCATTTAGGTTCTGAAATTGAATATATTGGGTCTTTGCAAACTCTGTGTCAACAATGGAACGAGGAATGCCCAAAATGTTCAAAAGCCCGGCTCTCGGCTCAATCATGGTGACTTTGAGCTTTTGTGGACTGGCTCTTTCGATGAAATGGTTTTTTAATGCAACTAAAGCAGAAAGTCCCGCGTAAGAACCCCCAATAATGAGAATATCGGTTGAAAAGTCCAATGGACTTCTATTGATCGATTGGAGAGAATTCTTCAATGCTCGTACCAGCATTGCAAAAGGGTAACAGTAATATAAAGATATCGACTTTCACAGCCTAGCCACAGTCCAGTTTTTTATACTCGAGCACCTGTCAAACTATGCGAAAGGAAGTGTGATACATCCACAGAAGCAGTACGAAAAAATTTATCACCGATATCGCTGAATGCTAACTCCACGCGGCAATTTATCAAATCCATCTGCGTTTGGAATGGCTCGTAAAGTGCAGTGCCAGGCCGAGAATTTGTCGCAGTGGGTCAGGAATGGCAGCACTAGACAGCGGAAAACAAGCAAAATACACCAAAAACAGCCACTCCCTTCACCCGGTTGCCTCGGATCGAGTAGATCAGTTATTAAGTGACCCTATCACAAGATGACATTCTTCGGAGCTAAATGGAATACGACTCCGAACCGGATACTACCACTCCAAACTATATAAACGCATGCAGGATAATAAACACGACTATGGTTCAACCTTATACAAGTATAGTAGAAGGCAGTTTCTGTGTCAAAATACTCATTCAAAAGGGAGCCGCGACAAACTTTGTCATAGGGTCCCGAAAGTGTAGATCGAACCATCAATAGGTGCAGGTTAGAAGTTGGATCCATTGTACATGATGATGAGCATTGATTGTGAGTACAGAATTCGGAATTTGCCATCAGCTAACAGCCGAAGAGTGGTGACCGACAGACGATCGCCCAAAATCATACGCAGTGTATGATCGTTGAATGCATGATTATTGGCGGTGATTGGTGGGACAGTCCAAGAATGGCGAACTGGCAGCGTCGGAGTCATTATGATCGGTGGGTGGGGTGGCTGCGTGGGCCCCATCTTCTGGTTTACTTAGCTGAACAGTCTCGGTGACAAATCCATCATAATTAGTCGACTCTTCAAATCCTCTCGTAGACTCGTCGTCCAGCTGGAAGTTGTGTGCGGCCTCATTGAACATTCCGAGAACTTCCTTTGTAGTCATTCGAGAAAACATGGTCATGGTTGGCGAATTTGATTGTTGGGTCGTGTCTTCATCTCGAAGGGGAATCGTTAATGTCTGCGTGAATTCCTTTTCATCTCTAGATTGGACATTTCGTTCCGATTCCGCCATCTGTTCTCGATCCGGCTTTGTTTGGCCATCGAGCATGTTTTTGGAAGAAGAAAACTTTCTTCTTAGTGCAAGAATCTCAGAAAAACAATATTCTTCGCCTTTAGATGGATATACAAGGTCCAAATTAACCATCACCCTTTCTGTTGGCTTCCCTGGTTGGCGCACAATCGAACAATAGCCGTCCAGATCGTTAACTACTTCGAAATCAATCTTGGGCTCACGCTGCTCATCGTCGTCTCGGAAAACTTGAAACTTGGCGGGTTGCTTCTCCGTATCGATCTTCTGCTTGTAAATCTCTCCAGCCCAGGGTCGCGCGGCTATACTGTTTTCTTTCTTTCTGGATGCAATTGTTCCAAGCCGAGCTGCTGGGTCCGAGACAAATACCGTATCCTTGAGCGTAGGGCTTTTCTCGTCCTTAAATACCAGAATTTTCTGTTTTTTGGTTATGGGTTTATCTGTCACCGGAGAAGACGACATTCGTACCGCCGATAGTAGCGCTCTCATATTTGAGCGGCCATCCGCCTCAGGTGCGTTTGTCCGGGCCTTGAATTGGTCAAAGTTTCGTATGAGACGAGGCTGTGGACGAGCATTTCTCTCCAAACCTATCTCGTAAACCTCGCGAGCATCTGCAACCAGGCCCTTTGTCTCCAAGAAGCGAGCAAACTCCTCGTAGAAGAGAGCCAATTGCACGCCTATGTCCTTCTTCGCCAAGTATACGAATATGTCTCGGGGCAGATCTGAATACCCAGCATACTCTAGCCACACTTTCAAGTACCGGGGGTCATTCTTGTAGTAGACGGTATCTCTGAAATTGGAAGTGCATCTTTCAAGCAATTTGAGGAGGCCACTATCGATATTACTTCCCTGTGGATAGTGATTGTGCGTCCATTCGATGTAGTCGATGTAAACCTGAAGAGGGTCATCATGCTCATCAGAAACGAGGTTGTTCTCGAACTCCTCCCGCTGTTTGGCTATCGTGAGGCGTCCTTTCTTTTCTGAAAATGCTGCTCCGAGCTTCAGGGCTGGCCTTCCGCTGCAAAGCGGTTGAATGTTCTCTTTGTGATGATCCAAAACATGAGCATCCATGGTGTTTCCAAATCAGTGGACAACGTGAAGAAGTTGTGCTGTCGAAGGTTTCTGAGGCGGTACCAGGTGAGTGAACGTGAAGGAATCGGTACGTGGAGGACTGGTGTTGGTGGTGTTTAGCTAGTTTTTAGTGGTCCAGTCAGGGTGAAGTAGTATTGTAGTTTATGTAGGCGTTATTTTGGTGATCCTAAGTACGCGCACTGTGAGATGAATAAGAAAGAGCACTAAAGAGAATGAGAAAATTATTATTGCAAAAAACGCTTTTCAAGAGGTAATATCAAATTTAAATTTGAATAATCAACCTAAGTTCGAATTGAGAAATACCCGATAACCTAAAAACAAAGCTCCTATAGATTTCTTTCATACTCCCACCAGTCCCACCTTCTCCTGCACACCGCTCCAACCACCAGGTGTCTATTCATTTCTCATACTCGACTACTAACTCAACTAGGCAGTTACCATCACTCTATGCGGCTCTTTTCGCTTCTTGCAATTGCGTCGCTTGCTGCTGCCGGTTCCGACTACTCGGAATCGCTTGGGTTTCGCCCATTGGCCAGAAACAAACTATTGGCATCTTTCCAGTTTGAGGCTCTTCTGGTGCCATATCCGTTAGAATATGTCAATGCATCTCTACCAGTTGATCATGGGCCTCGCCACTATGGAAAATTTCCCAAGGCGCTAGAACCGGTTGTCCGTGCCACAAACACGAGAGACTTGCACTTGAGATTCACTCAAGGTTGGTGGGACGCCGAGAGCTGGGGTAAATTGCCTGCCAACGGCAGCGTGACCGGAGGAACCGGTGTGGAGTTGTGGGCGTCTATTGAAGCATCTAGTATTGACGAGGCCAGGGCAAATTGGCTCCGCTTAGCTGAGTCGCTTTCGGGTTTTTTCTGTGCGCTGTTAAACTTCGTCAACAGCGCTATCACCACATTCCCACGCCATGAATCTATGATTGAGAGCGGGTACGTGGCTTCAGCAAACAACAGCATATACTTGATGCGTGCTGCGCTCCCGGATGAACCCATTTGCACTGAAAACTTGACTCCGTTCTTGAAGATGCTTCCCACTAGAGGTAAGGCTGGAATTGCCTCGCTCTTGGATGGCCACAAGCTCTACGACTCGCTTTGGCACTCTATGAGCATTGATTTATCGACAGAGTGTGGTGACGATGGCTGTCACTTGCGTTTACACCAAAACATCCACCAAATCGTTGATGTTATGCGTCTGATCCGTCGTAAGACGGGCGGGGGTATCCCGAAACCTGTGCTGGGTGATGACCTCAGATGCGACGAGACAAAACAAAAGGATGCGTGGACCTGTTTCCCTTTGGGTGATGAGACCGAGATTGAGTGGGATATCGAAAGTATATTTGGCCGTCCAATCAAAGGGCCCGGCTTTGAGGACTCGCTGAGTTTAAGTGTGATTCAGTTCGATACAAACAGAGAGTTCTGGAAGGTCCAGGTCCACAAAATAAGACCCGACAATACCGTTATCATGCATGACGTCGATAATCAGTATGTGTTGGAGGAGCCTCTTATGTTCAACTTCAACTTCAAGTCCAGCGACTCCCGTCAGGTTCAGCAAGTCGAGCGCCCGCCTGTGGCAGTTTCCCGCTCATTGACTGGCTACTCGCAAGATAGAGGTGGAATTAGAGTTAAGTTTCAGAATCCTTCTGATTCCGAGTCTGTTTCTGTTCTTTACTCGGAAACCTTACCTTGGTTTATGAGAGTATACTTGCACACACTAGAGGTATCTGGATCCGGCCTTATTGAATCGCAATTCTACATTCCTGCCATCGACCGTGTGAGACCGGGCTACCTAGAGCTAGAGGTGACATTGCCACCTGGAGGGGCTCTCACGTTTACATACCAGTTCGACAAGTCTCTCTTGTTGTATGCTGAGTATCCTCCCGATGCCAACCATGGGTTCTCCATTGATCCTGCGGTTGTGAAGGTAGTCGATGCAGATAATGAGGTTGTGTACCAGTTGCGCACGGCCAGTTTGCTTCTCACACTTCCTACTCCGGATTTCTCCATGCCATATAATGTGATTATTTTAACATGTACGGTCATGTCGCTTGCATTTGGAACGGTTTTCAATTTGTTGACGAAGAAAGTCATTACTGAGGAAGAATTTGAGGAGATTTCCAAGAATCTGAAGCTTTCTAAATTCAAGGCGAAGATCCAGAGTATCAAGGCCAAAATCAAGGGTACATAGGAAAGTCGAGGACAAAATAAAAGAAATGAATACTATGAAGCCTCTCTAAAACATGAATCCGAATATTGGCTCTTGCAGAAAAAAAAAAATAACAAGCACAACGTCATAGAAGGTTTGATTTAATATTGCAATTCAAGCCATTTCGCAGCCAACTCTCTAAAGTCATGCAGTCACGCGCCGGTTGTCGCCTGTTCCTTCCGTTCTCGGGGCCCGACCCGGAATTCGATCAGCATAAAAACCAACCCACCCCCACAAATCAAAAAACAAAAAAAATTCTTCGTCTGTTCTAGGTACCGTTTACCTTATCAGATTATCTTTCCATCCTGGCAGCATGTTCGAAGACACTATTCCTCATGACGAGAACGTCATGACCACTGCTCTTGGAAACTCTGAAGATATTTTCAACCTACGGCCTGTGGTCGCTTCTACATTAGAACAAACGCTTTCAAAAGACTCGGATGTCTTCCGCTATAATTATGGACGACTTAACGGTATGGTCCCTGAGCGTTCTGCCTATTTCTCGCTGGTATACCCCAAAAAGGCTACAAATCTAGATACTGACTTCCACCATCTAAGTTTCGATGTGGATATCTTGACGAGGTGGATCTCGCGTGATGTGTTGAAGTTTTTGGTTCCCATCTTGCATTTTCAGGACATGCAGTTGGAAAGAATGGAGAAGCGAGCTGCCGCATTAACGGCCAAGCCCGTCCCAACCACCCAGGAACTACAACTTTGTAGTAAATTGAAGGGAGCAGGATATTGGAGCAGGAAGGGCAATTGGTTCTGTACGACGAAAAATGTGTCGAAGTTACATGACGAGTTCGGTCCAAAATGTTTCAATTCTTACAGTGAGTGGGCTGCCTGGGAGCAGAAGATAACTTCTGGTATTAATGATGCTAGAAATGCTGACGATCGTGACATGTTGCAAAAGTTGAGGCAAGCTCGGTATGTGCGGTGGAACGAGTAATATTTATTGGGAAGGACTCTGGGAATAGCTACTGTAGATAGGCATGTGTTGTTGTGATTACTTGTTAATATTGAGAGGACAATATTGTATAGTTGTGGTTTCGAGCATTGTAGTAAAGTGAAGGAGGTTTGTAAGATATCGAATATAACGTCGACGAGGTGAAATTACTCAATTTGGAAAGTTGACTCTTTAAAATGAATTGAACTATAAATTAAAAGAGTGAAAATCCGGCATTGCATGTCTGTCTCAAACGTCTTTTATCACTGTGGCTCTCAATGTTATCAGGTAAACATTTAAATTTGGCAATGACTGTGTACTGTTGACAGTTACTACCTAATAAACTCTGGTGACATTTACTGACAGCAAACTCAAATCGATTCGAAAGTTACGGAAAGGATGGCAAGGCTGAAATATTAGAAAATGAATAACATCAAAGATAGTGCTGGAAGGACTTGAAAAATGACCTCAAAAAGCATACATGCTCTGATTGGTTCACAAGCCATTTGAATCAGCTGGTAAGCAACAATGATGATTCTTAATTTATAAGGAGTGGATTAAAAGAAAAAAGATGTCTAATTAACCGAAATTTTGGCAGATCATGTTCAGAAAACATTGAACTGAACAAACCGCACTAAGTTAAGATTTCAACAGTTGCCTGGTTAGCTCAATCGGTAGAGCATTTGACTCTTAATCTTTATAAGGTCAATCAAAAGGTTGCGGGTTCGAGCCCCGCATCGGGCTTTCTGTTCGCCTGGTTAGCTCAATCGGTAGAGCATTTGACTCTTAATCTTCATAAGGTCAATCAAAAGGTTGCGGGTT
>Ga0160505_100173_pt1 | contig 47677 bp, 25 predicted proteins | sample DIDeMG_FD_108225 | JGI IMG/M metagenome (GOLD analysis project Ga0160505, IMG submission 108225) | Enriched chicken feces microbial communities from UW Madison campus, WI, USA - DID2874_E49_Stillage MG | ecosystem: Host-associated > Birds > Digestive system > Large intestine > Fecal ... | reverse complement strand
GTACCGGATACTCGGTTGAAGGATTTTGTGGGGTCGAGATAAGGTGTCGGACACCGGAGATGTAGGAAACGGGTGGAAGGAAGTTATGACGGAGTCAGGAGATTTAGGACTTCGTTATTGTGCTTTGAATTTTAAATTTTTTTCGATTTGACTGACGTATCGAAGTTTCGGTGGCTAGAGGTTGACTTTGATTGTGGTGAGGGCATATATGGTGGAGATGTGATTGGGTCACAGATGGTACAGGTCTGAATGACTTGGAAGGTATGACTGAGATTTCGAAAAGGGTATAGATAGAGGTATTGACAGTGGTGTTAATTAGTGTAGAAGAAGGATTGCATTCGTTTGTCGAAGACATGGATTAGTAGATATATATACTGAAGAACAGAAAGTCGACTGGTTTAAGTATAATTCTAAGCAGAACTTGATTACCAACCTTAGTTGCCAACGGAGAATTGACATAAAGCCTATGGTTAGGCGCTATGTCAAGTTAAATTAAGAGATCGCTGTTATGCGCTTAAAGTGACTATCACAAGTGTAGTAGACTAGCTTGCTCTCCAATTTAATGTCTATCAAAGGTTCATGCATTTATAAATGTTGGCCTTTGAAGGATTCATGTACTGTGCGCAAAATGATGTTGGATAAATAGATAGTGGAGATATCATCGTTGGTTTTGTGAGGTTGCAGGAATATATTATCCTTGTTACCTTATTCTTTTAAGTTACTATCGGTATTATCAAGTTTTGTGAAGGTCCTCACTTCTATTAATCCATTCTATTCTTTGCTAACCTTGGTTCATCCCAATTTGAACGTTCTCCATCTGGTACCTCTAGTCTACCTGCTTCACTTCTTTCTTCTCGTCTTTCTTCTCGTCTTTCTTCTCGTCTTTCTTCTCGTCTTTCTTCTCGTCTTTCTTCTCGTCTTTCTTCTCGTCTTTCTTCACAGTCCCTCCCTTCTGTACATTCGTCTTCTTCCTCGGCTTCTTCCTCCTTTGAGCTTCATTATCACTCCTATCTTTTTCTCCTGCTTTCTTGTTATCTCTTCCCTGCCTGTCTCTCTTGCTGTCACTCTTCTCACTCTCGGGAACCTGGAATGCTAGTGCTTGTCTATATGCGCTCCAGAGAGCCTCCTCGCTGGGCATTCCCCTAAAGATTCCTGGGTCTATACTATGCAAAAACTGGAGAATCCGCCTGGCATTCTCCAACGACAGCTGTCCACCTAATGTCATTTGAAGATGTAAATACTGCAGATCTTCTTCATTCTCTGGATTAAACGGTTGATATTCCTTAACAAATCGACTCACAATCATCTTTGTCATCCCCACATTACTTTTTGACTTGATCTGCTGGTGGTTGTCGCCTCGCCTTCTCATTCGATCATAAGTCAAATCCCAGAGCTCTTTCTTGGGCATTTGCGACTCTACAAACTCTAGCGCAATTAGACACACATTTGGAGCAGCAAATTTGCTGGTGATCTCCGCTCGTTGTTTCCTCAATTGGTTGTTTCGGTCTAAAAGAACAACATTTGTCTTCTTTATAGCGTCGCTCAATTTGTGGTAGAAATTTTTCTTCGATGAGCAGCTGTCGTTTTCCACATGGGCCCAATCGGGATGTAGTGAAGTCAAAATACGGAAAGTGGTGGATTTCCCACATCCCACCGTCGATATGGGAACTAGGATGTATTTCATGTGGATAGTACCTATAGTAAGTTGGTGATAGTGTCTTCTAGTGTGCACACACTATATTAGAAGGTAGCAGAATTCTACTTAATAGTAAGATACCAATTAGAATTCAAAAAAAGGCTAAAATTTTGCGTTGTCTCGTACACTGTTCGAAATGAAGCGTAACTATTTTCAAATCGGCAATATGAAACTAAGCTAAATTACAACATTTCGCAACCTTGACATTTTGAAGACATTCTTTTCCAATTCAGACCATGAAAGTACTCAAAACTTTCGATTTACAAAGCAAAATAATGGTTCTGCCAAAATTATTTAATCTAATTCAATTTGAACCCCACTACTTGGAACATCTCTTTATCAAGCGACGGAACCTTTGAATCTCCTGAACTGAACAAACACTGGTTGCTTCTCCAAAACAAGATCAACATCATACACTTTCACATCATTTCCCTTCCATTCGTACTCTCCCTCAGGCAAACCTTCGAATTTCTCATACAAAGCAGTCAAGTAGATATTCGACTGCATGGGTGGAATGTCTTTACTATAGGTTCCCATAGTAATGTGCAAGTACTTATTCAAAGGCTCCAAGGCAGGGTTCTGTTTTGTCCAAACTCCGTTGACCTGTTTATATGGATCAGAAAGCTCAACCTTCAAAACAACCAACTTCTTTTCCACCACCACGACTTTCTGTAACTGAATATCACAGGTTTGGTCACCTCGAATTCTTTCACCGGACTTGGCACTCTCTCGCAATTTCAACACCTCAAATCTTCTTCCGAGCTGCTGCCACCGCTCCTGGTTGGTCTTTGCAGATTTTACTTTTTTGGTCTTCTTGGTTTTTTTGGGCTCGCTTTCACCGTTCTTGGTATCCTTGACTGCGGGCTCTGAAATCGTATCATCCTCTTTAAGTCCACTAATATGGGCCAATGTGACGTGAAATTCCTTTTGCACTCTATTACTCAGTATCAAGTGCTTCCAAGTTGCGTTGTCATTCAAAAGCTCATTAATCTGGTTGCGAAGCTGCTCTGGGTTATTAATACCAACTCCGTAATACTCCGCTCTTCTATTATCTCCGTTTCCTTGAGCAATATTCTTGGTAAAAGTTGGTTTATAACTCTTAGCAGCTTCGTATGCCTGCATCCATTCAAGCTCCGAAATGTCCCTAGTGGCGATGTCTGGGAAGCGCAGTTGGAGGGTAGACAAGATCTTCTTAGCGATATCAAGTGACGAGTGTTCACCATTGATATTCACATTAATGATAATATCACAGTTGTTATCTGGATACTGGTAATACTTTCCTTCAATAACCAGAGGAGCATGCTCAGAGTCGAAGTCATCAGTTTTCTTGAATTTCGGAGGAATTGCACTCCGATGGAATCCACTCAAAACGTTACGAGCATTAATAATATCTGCTCCGGCTTTGATGGACTGGTGGTTGTCTCCACGATCAAGAAGTCTCTTCTCGGATATTTCAAGGAAATTCTTGGAGTTAATGTCACTAAGGAAATTGACTCCGATGTAAGCAATGGCGATGTCAGGAGGAACAACGTGCTTTCTGGCTGACTCAATACCTTCAAAGAATTCTTTCCTGATGCGTGTCATGTGGAAGTTTTTATCAGCAAAACAGATTTGTGAATCATTGACGCCTTGTGCTACTTGCTGGTGGAACTCGTCAAGGCTAATAACATTATCGTTTTGGATATGTTTCCACTCTGGGAATAGATTGTTCAAAGTCATGAAAACAGTAGTTTTTCCTGATGCTGGCACGGCCATGGGCATGATCACATAGTGGACTTTAGTGGCATCCATTAAGGCCATCAATTTCTCCGAGAGGATTTCGTCATTTTCATAACCTAATAGGTCCATGCCTGAGGTCGCCGAAAGGCCCTTGTATGCTAGATACTGTTCTCTTAACTTGATAATACCGATCGACTCTCTGTAATCATTAACCAACTGCTCATCTTGGTCAAATAGCTTCTTCACAAATTGGAGGTAATCGAGGGTGATTGCCTTGTGCTTTTTGATGGACCGCATTATTTGAGCTATAGGCTGGCCGGTGATTTTCTCATCCTTTTTCAGTTGTCTCTTATCGCCTATCAACTTGAGCGAGACTGAACGAAATTGACGGAAGAGGAAGTACGGCTCATCGAACTTGTACTTAAAAAAGTGAACCAAATCGTTGTTCTGACTCCGAACCACAAATCCCTCCAACTCTCGGCCATGGTATACACCTTTGACCTTCAACTTCTCGAGAAACTGCCATAATTCGTCAAACTTGTCAAACACAGTATACTCTACTTTTCGGAAGCCCCAAACGTCTGCAAACTGCTCCACCTTGTCCAATGGGTATGTCTTAAATTCTCTGACATTGAAATTAAGTCCATGCAAGTAGAGTCCCGACAATTCTGGTGGATACTTGACAATATGTTCCTCGAATGAATCATCGCAGAGTTCTAGAACAGCAGTCACATTCATTTTGTACAACGTCTCTGCGAGTTGCTTAGAAGTTTTTCCCACACGCTTCAATTGGTCGTGAACCGCTTTGTTTCCGTGTTCTACGTGCTTGAATGCAAAATCACGACCAACGGGTTTCCCTGTAGAGTGCTTGGAACATACCAATAGCGTACCGTCTGCGAGGCCAGAGATTAAAATGATACAGCCATTCTCCTTAGTAGCAGCACTAAAGGGGCCAGGCAACTTTTGGAGTACCTCAAGCTTGGTAGCAGCCACTTCATCCACATTGAAGAACTTATCATAACCACGGGCCACAATCTTTCCATCGTGAGTAAAAAGTCCCCTAGCTCTGATGGGGAAAACCACATCTGGTTTACTGTAGAAGAATTCTTGGAACTTCCAACTAGCCACTTGTGTTGGTCCTGTAGCTCCATCTACCATGTATAAAGATCTAGTTGCCAAACCTCCATCTGAAGGCTTGAAGTACGTGGATACGGAGCTGGCGGGGCCGTAGATGAGATTGTATATGTACATGAAAAAATTGTAAAGCCAGTTTAATATGAAGGTCGGCAAAGACGACTTTGCATTCTTGCTCGACGACTCTGAAGATTTATTTGATTCAGAGGTAGTTGAACCCTCAGCAACTTGCCATTTAGGCGCAAGCCGGGGAGCAATTTTGAGACACTCGTCAAGATGCAAGAAGAGGTCGTCTAGTTCTTCCTGTGAGTCGTATATGGGTGGCAATGGCTCGAACATGGGAGAATAAAACGGCTTTGAAATTTGGAAGTGAGGTGATGAGTATGTTTAATCATGCAGAACCAATTGAATATAAGCAGGAGAAGGCGAAAATGAGTCAAAGTGGAGAGCTCATACGGGGAGAAAATGGGTAGATATGGAGTGGTAAAGAGTCATTAATGGAGACGGATAACACTGAATTTGGATTTATGGGAAAGTTTTGAAGTTATCATAATATTTTTTGTATTTTTTCTAATTACTCAATGGGACTTGGAGTCAGTACTTAAGTATCGATAATTAGAAAAAGGGTTTTTAAAAAAAACCAAAAAAGAAGAGAACCGGGAAATGATGAAGTCAACATCGATCCCCTTCAAAAATTACACCGAATACTGACCATAATCCATTAATATGTACCAATTCTCTGACTTCATATGGTTGTTCCTATACACAAGCCATTATCAACAAACTAACCTCCACCAACAGTGAACCACCTTCAAATTCATCATCAATAGCCAGACTTTGGCCCCAATTGCGCTGCACTTTTAATTCCAGATATCCAAATCCCACGTGAATGTTTAGTGTGGATGTTGATGAGGCCGATGTGGCCGTTCTCTCGCAGAATCTCGCCAAGTCAAAAGATCTCTTTCGGAATATTGCCAGTTCGCTCCAGAACATCTCATCCAAGACGCTGACGGCGTCCCGAAACATCCGCCCGGTATTGTCCGAATTCAATACTCTTACCTCCAAGAAAACTAGGGTCGAGGAAGGCCTCCAGCTTTTACAGGACGTATCGGAGTACTCGTCTCGAGCTGCTGACGCCCAAAGAATTCTCAATGGACCCATCGAGAATGCTGGAACTCAAAAATACTTAAACACTCTTGAAGAGTCCAAACAGTTGTTGCGGAAAATGAAGACGGATATCCGGGAATTCGATGGAGTGGTGGTTAGCTTTGGAAATGCCGTCGATTTGGCTGAAATGGCGGTGGTGACGCATTTCTCGAAGATGGTATCCAATGTGGATATTCAAAATGGCACCTTGCCGCGGTTTTCTGATGCTTTGGCAGCTTTGAGCTACTTTGCTAATCAGGGAAATCTCAGAGCAGGTCATGAGGCTATGGAAAAGGCGTTTTCCCGTCAGTTGACTAAACAGTTAGCACCTTTGGAGGCCGCGTGCACATTGAAGAAAAGACAGAGTAATATTCCTTACGAGAAGGGCTCGCTGGGGCTTTTAGTGTACACGGAGGAGTTTTTACGTTGCGTGGACTCGTTCAGCAAGGTATGCGATCAATTACAAATACTGGGGTCGCCTGTGTTCAGAAACAGCATTGCGAGCTACTTGGACACTCGTTTAACACCCATTCTAGCCGGCTACAATACTTCCATCGACCTGACCGGGCTCGCCAACCAGGATATTGCCGTGTTGGACATATTGGATAGTTTGACTGTATTGGATGCCAGGTTGAAGCCATACAAATGTGGATTTGAGTCGACTCGAAATGTGCAGCGTGAGTACATGAAGCTAGTCGAGAAGGCGCAGGGCTTGCTAACAGTCTGGGTCAAATATATCGATCAGAGAGTCTCACTGTTGGAGAGATATAACGAACACAGTATTCCCGAAGTGGTAGTAGAGGTTATTTCGAAAGTACGAAAAGTGGCCGAGTTTCAGTCACTTCCGACACTTTTCGAGGATCAGAAATTGGGCTCGTGGCTTTCTGTCAAGCCTCCGTTGCGTTTTGTTACCGTGTACACTTCAGTGGTGCCAGGTGCTGAGTCCACAGCCCAGGATCCTCAAGCATTTTTGGTATCTTCATATTTCCTGGATTTGATTGACGAGCTTATGGTCAATGTGGAGATCAATTTGAAAGAACAATCGGGCGACAACATAAGGAAGCTGACGCAAGGGTTCATGTTGGTCAAGAATGTGGTGATGATCGAGACCATCATCAACCGACTGGAAAAGCTCTATCAGAAATTAGGACTGATTGGAATGGAACGACTCCAACGATTGAAGAATAGGTTTCTCAAATTGTTTCTTGACGACTGGAATTATGCTTCGTACATCATTATTAGAGACATGACCCAAATCACGACCACCAACGCTATGCATGGGGGACAAAACAGCGCCAAAGAGAAGGAGCAGATCAAAGAGCTTTTCAAGAACTTCAACGAATCCTTTGAAGAGGCGCTCCGTCACTACGAAAAGTTCAACATTCAAGAAAAGGACTTGCGGGTTTACTTGTCCAGTGAAATCAAGAAGCTCATCATCAATGCTTACAATAAGCTTTACGACAAGTACGGAAGTGGCGAATTTACAAAGAACCGCTCCAAATACATCCGGTATGATAAACTGCAGTTCGAGCGTCTACTCAATGAGAAGCTTTGAGCAATTCTATTCTGTGGAATGAAACCATCCTCGGAGCTATCGCCATGACCAGTCCGACGCGGAACTTGAACTCCATTGTGCACTTACGATCGTCCTGCACATCACCTGCCGAGTGCGATATGTCCCAGGAAATTATCTGGGCGATTTTCCATGTCACTAATTTCCGCACCCTCCACTTGGCAATCAATAGCGGCTTGGCCGCGGAAGTGTCCACCGTAAATGATCAACTGCAACGATCTCATTCGAGAAATTCAATTAATCATGACTAGCATTCACAACCTCATAAAAGACTGCTAACGGTCACCCCACAATTCGTGGGGGGTCACGTCGAGTACTACAGGGCCTGACGCAGAAAAACTTCGGCCGCATGCTTATGTTGTCAAATGACTTGACGTTGCACCATGCCAGTGCCAAGGTCAACTGCCCTTTCTACAGGATGCGTCCCGGAAAACAAATTCCCTATCACATACCCACATTCGCACCCCCTGCATAGAAAAGAGCCAAAAATTGACACATTTCGATTACGACCTACCTCACCTCTATCAAGCGAAGCAACCCTCTGGGAACTCGTGTGGTAGGAAAGCTTCCTAAGTGTGAATTACCGATTCCCCACAAACCAAAACGCGGTTTCTTCTACACAGTTTAATCTCACTTTGCCCCAGCGGCAAAGAAGTTAATTCTTGTAGAGAGGACAGGTTCTTGGCTCCAGCGGATGCTAAACATTCAATTGCACCTGCACAAAATAACTTCAGTGTTTAGACAGCCTGTCAAGTTTCATGTTGTACTGTGCCTTTCTATATACTAAAAAGTTAGATACTTCATGTGTTAGTTAGATGACTCAAGAATGAATCGTATTGAGGCCCCCGGTAACAACATAACTTCAAGCTACTAAGGAACAAATCCCCCAGTCACTCTGATTTGCCACTTAGTGTCAGGTGAACATGGGTTGACAAGCCGTCAAGAGAAAAGGGGAAGGCTGTGGATGACTATGAACCTTGGCAATATGAGCAAGATGACAGAAGCTACTGCATATACATGTGAGTTCCGAGGGTCCAAGAAATTTTCGCTGCATACACTGCCTTGAAAAAGCTTGGCATGCTGAGTTTGGCATCTTTGACATCTTGACATTTGCTTGGCATTACTTTACGAATTGCTTCGTCAGCAAACCCCATAAACTCAGTGTTTAGCCCTTTTTCATTTTTTTAAGACTCATCTTGCCACTGCCTACTAGGAGATGGTGCGAACATTTGGAGATACGTAAAAGCATCTCAATTTAATAGTAGGTTGCATCAAATACGAAGATCACAAAAGCCGGAAGCGGGAGAAGCCTGTCGGCAAATGTGGGTAGCCTGTCAAACTCCAGAACACAAACGCCCGCAATCTGCACGCTTACATAAGCGTGCGACTTCCAGGTTCGTCTATAACAGAAATCGCGAAACGCTACCTCATAAAGCGAACTTGACACATTGCGGAATGTCAGTGGCCACTAGACCCATTACACTGCTTGTTTTATCCCCTTCCCGCTGGGCACATCAGTAGCGATGCAATGCGAGCTGATGTACCCCGGACATCCTGGTGGGCCGAAAAGGCTAATATGCGAATCATTGCCCACTTCCAAGACTTTTTTCCGCACATCGATTCCGTTGGCCTTTTATGCACCCGGAATCTGACATCCTTGGCTTAGTGACCGGATCTCACAACCGGCTTTCTATAAGACCCTTCGAGTTCCCGTTTTTTTTTCTTTCTTCCCTTTTAAAACATCTCCATACTTCTTTTATAATGAACAACAAGGTCACTTTGCCACCCATCTCGGATATCTTTGCCAACAAGGAGCCTCAGCACTTGGGAGCTATGGGTCCACATCAACTTCCATACTCCAGCGCTGGCGGGTACCCTGTCATGCCAATGTACTCATACAATTATATGAATACTGCTGCCGCAGCCGCTGCCAAATCCAGTTTACCACCCTTGTATCCTGGTACCGGTTCTTCTTACATGTACGGATCAAACTTCTCTGGCTACTCTGGACTGGCTCCAGCAGGCGCCAGATACCCAGTCGGACTTCCAGTGCCAGCCACTACTCTGGGGTTGACCAGCGGAAGACTGCTGGTGGGATCAGTTTCACGCAGACCATCGATGCAAGCACCATCTTCGCCACCAATGCGTTCGCCAGAACTGGAGCTGTCGTCTCCCGAGGCAGGAAAAAGCAGCATGCTGCAAACTCGGTCGAGAACAAGAAATAATTTGCCTAAGGAGACAACATATATTTTATTGAAGTGGTTGAATGATCACTTGAACCACCCATACCCAAACTCTTTTGAGAAGACACAATTAATGATGACGACGGGTTTAAATCAGCAACAATTAAGTAACTGGTTCATCAACGCTCGCAGAAGAAAGATTAAGGCGTTGCGCCAAAGACAAAAGCTGACGTCCAACTGAGGAGACTGCACCACCACTAGGAAAATTTATTAACTAAGAGATATGATCGCGGCTAGACCGCATGGGTTTAATTCAAGTATATAGGATCAGGTCAATAATATTAAGGATATCAGGGATATTTTGATGATGTAGATGAATTTGGGTGGGTGCATACTCTTTCGAGCTATGTACAGGATGGCTGTCATGAGGCAAAGTGAAGTTCGTAATTGAATTTAAATAGTGATGGTCATGCCGGAATTTCGAAATGGGCAATTTCCGCCCATAAAGACCTCGTTTCTCAAAATTATTACCTCTGGTCACGTGTATTCAGTAATAAATTAACCCCCGTATATCCCCGGATTACCCCGGAACTGTTTAAGCAATGCATGGACACTTATAAAATTATTATTTTGAGTGCTGCACTCAACCTTGTTCTGGCCAAGTCTTGGCCCACGACTTTGTGGCCCAAGATTCTCATTTTCTTGGCATGTGCGTCTGTCAATCCTGCCAAGTCGATTCACCCCCGGATTCTACCAACCCTGCTGACACTTTCTATTTCAGGATATAGTCACTCCGCTTTCTTAAAGTGGAAGTCAGTCCTAGACCCTGTGACAACCACCACCTGTGACAATATGAAACATGATCCGAGAGTTGTGGAACCTAAATTTGTGTGATGCCCTGGGTTTTATTGAATAAACGGTCAATATGCCAAACGAGCAGAAAAAAAAACCCCCAGAGTCAAGAAATTTAAATGGTAATTCCAAACATCCGGCCACATTTCTTACCCGCAATCATACCTGACAATAGGAATAAGCGTGCAACGGCCAATTGTCATAAAGTCCACATAAAAGTTTCGTTGTGTTTTTCGAGTCCACGAAGGTGACACCTTAATCTGCAGGATAGAAACAAACAAGTACTTACCACGAAAACAAATGAGAAGTACAATTTCAATTGGTGTACGGATGTCTTTAACCGGCTATGTAGTAAAGTATAGAATCCACAATTTCTTCTACAAGCCATGGCTACTACTTCTGATGCGTTGATAGCGGTAGCTGATGAGATTTTGGCACGTGTAGATCACCTTTCTGCTGTTCAAATCTCCAAAAAGGGTCGCAAATACAAGTTTGTTAACAATAACTTCCAGAGAGTCAGAGAGGAAGATAAGCACTTGATTGTTTATCCTGAAGACTTGGATAAAAATCTTTCCACGGTTCTGGCTTATGAAATTCTTCGAAATATCAGCGAGGACATTTTCGAAACCCATACCGACCTCTGTCTTTCAATTGTCGGAGCAGCACGGGAGTTGGAGGTTAATGGCTGGTACGAGGAAGAAAACTCACTGGTGATCAACTATAGGGTGCTGAAGGCTAACTTTAACGATGCTAATCGTGAAAGGGCGCTTCTGTTTGCGCAAAAAGTCACTCCTGAGCATCTCCATAGAGCTTACATTCTACTCTACTGTGCTAAATTAAACTTCTTCCATACTGATCATCACATTGGTACCAAACTTGAAGGAGCCCATGTTCGCCAGTATGTTGAAGAATTCTATGGAGAAGAGGCATTGGAGCTGCACATGGTGCTTGTAGCTCTTAAAAGCTTTGTCCACTGGGCCAACATCAAAGGTCTTTTATATAAATTGGAGGTTCCCAACATTGACTTGGATAACGATGCAATTCAAAAATTCTCAACGTTTCCAGACCCTCCAGAGGAGCTTCTCTCTCATGTTTATGACAGATACCCTAGTGGAACTTCGAAGTATTCACTCATGAGAAAAGCAATGGATATACTTGCAGATTTCGATTACTCTAAGTTGGTTCCATACCCACAAGGTGAGGAGTTCGACATGAAATGGCTCTTTGATTTGTGCCACAACATAGAGTCTGACCCTGTTCGCTACCATTTGCGGTCAGTTGCCAAGAGACTCTCCAAGGACCCGGTGAACTTGCAAGATCTCGCCAATCAACATGCAAAGAGTGCCAAGTGCTTGCTTTCATACATCAGCTTGGTGTTGAATGTATTTCACGATAGTGGAGGAGAGTTCTTGCTCCAGAACTCCAAGATTCCCAACTTTTCTGACGACCTCATTGGCCAGTGGCCCGACTTGTATGAGAACTTGGTGAAAATCAGCAACAAGATCGATGAATACGAGGAAAAGTCGTGGGACTCTGACGATATAGTGAGTCGACTTTTTGACGGAAGCAGAAACGTTTACGACGAGGTTTCAAAGATGAGGGACTTGTATGCTGAAGATTACGAGTGAGTCCCCTAATATTGGTGTTGTGAATGGTGGGTTTGTATCAGGGGAACTTGTCAAGTGGTTACAAAGATGCCTATCATTGTCATTGCAAGCCTGTTTTGAGGTTAAATCAGTCGAATGTTCCCTTGAATGGGATCGAATAGTCTGGGTCTTTCACTTTCTTCGATATTTCGATGTGGCTCTGAATATTCTGACATCCATGGTAAGTACTAGACACTTGGTATGAAATTCTTTGGATTACCTGATGCTTCTATGGTGTGGTTACCTCAACTGACTTCAATTCTCGGATCTCCGGGTATCTCTTAGATCGGCAACCGGGAACTCCTCGAAGAGGAATTTCCCCATTCCTATCGAAGCCCTGGGACCTCCCTTTACTCGCGTCCGTTAGTTCTCCTTCCGTGTCCTTTGTTGGTCGGGCTGACTTACGAAGTCACTATCCACTCAGTTACGTTTCCGTCATAACGACATCCACCGTCAACCAAGTCTTCGAAAACGACTTCCGGTCATTCTTTGTCAACTTTCACAACCCTGCGTCATGCTGCCCATATTAAGTACATGTCCCTAAGCAATTGGCGTTATTTTGTCTCAACGTTCATAACTACCATAGTACGTAGTTCACCTGTCTGTATCTTTAATACTCCACCTTCTATCTAAGAATGGCTTATGTCTTGGAAGAATTGACCGGCCGCCTGTTGATCGACTACACCCGAGAACGCAATTCTGAGGTGTGGCGAGGTGATCTTGACAAATATCAATATGTCACAGCTAAGTATGCCTTGCTTCAGACAGACATAACCTCCTCTTACCCAAACCGTATGGTCGTATTTGCCATGATAGACAAGAACACAGGTAGTATTGTCAGCTCAATAGAATTATTAATAAGGAAATCCTGGAGATTCTCCAGAAACAGCAATGGGTCTGTTTGGAAAGAAGCCATTCTCAGTGGTTGCGTTGCTGGAGTGTTCACATTTCCTGAGAATAGAAGACAAGGATTGGCCACATTGATGGTGGGGAAATTGGTGAACAAGGCCAAGGAATATATAGGTGATGGGTTTATGACCTTGTATTCGGAAGTTGGGGAATTTTATGCTCGAAATGGTTTCAAATCGTACCATGTACCGTTGGTTCGTGTTGAAATCAACAAGCAGTCACCAAACGCTTTGAAGGTTGAGTTGATCAAGTACCATCAATTTGAAGGCTTGATGGGGCAATACAGAAAAGCATTTTTGCTTGAAATGGAGCAAAACGTTCTCAATGATGGAATTCAACGGGTGTTTGTTGATCCAACTTCTTCTATTCTCGACTGGTTCCATCTTCGATCGAAATACTGGCACATGTACTTGTTTGGAACAGCGAATGTTGATCCATACAGTCAAAATTATGAAGAACAAGTGAGGGAGTTTTCAAGGCATGAGCCTGGTTATTTTGGCCTAAAAGTTATGGACTCTACCAATATCAAGGGCTTCATTGTATGGTATAACGAGTATGGAAAGACTGAGCATAAGTCAATTGTGCTAAAGTTACATGTTTTTGCGGGCTACGACAAGGATGAGACGGCAAAAGAACTTCTTGATGCCATGAAGGGTTATTATTCGGAGAATAGACCTCAACATAGGCAATTCAACACTATCGAGTTGTGGGTTTCGGAGTTGAGTGAGCGATTGTTGGGAATCTTGAAGGATGAAGGAGCCAAGGTGGTGGAGAATCCTGATTTGAGTGCCATTTTGATAATGGAAGATCACACCAAGTTGGATAATGGAGAGATTATCTGGGCAGACAACACGAAGTTGCCATGGGTATGACTATGAGAGATTCTCAGAGGTAGGTGATATGAAAGACCAGTTCAAAAGAAAAGTTGAAGTGAATCGGTTGAATCTAAATGTTTGGCATAATGATGCGATAATTCAGGTTTTATTCACTTGTTTCGGGTGACTATTGAACTATCCAATTTCTGAGAATTTTGAAGTTGGTTGTGTTTGAAAATGTTAAGTTGCAGAAAATCAACAATGCTACATATTAAATAGCCAGTTGTGAATGATGAAAAGGATTCATTACAGCATGACCTAAATATCGGCATGGCAAACATGATGCTGACCATTGCTACTGATATTGTGGAGAACTCTACCATTATGCCCCGCTCATTCACTTCCAGGTGGTGTTGGCCGCCATTAACCGCTGGTAGCCGACTAGTATACTTGCGGGAAAGTGACCAAGATTTGAATTAGCTTCTATTAATTTTTCTTTGAATTATGTTTAATTGACATAGATCATCACTGATCATTATTCGTTTGACATGTATCGAAGGCACTTGAAAGATTGAAAATTAAACCCTCATAACATTTTATCACATTTCATTTTTTGATTTGTGTTTTGTTCTTTTGTTTTTATGCGTTCGGCTTACTTATGTATCCGTTGTCTCTCCCACCTTCATCCATCCTCTCAATTTCCTTCTATTCTTTCACATAATCTAAACGGAAATCTTCCTCCGCATCAAAAACTTGGAATACCAGTATCCACGCCTGCATGGCGCTTGCTTCCTCTTTCGACCAGGAGTCTTTGGCTCCAATATTCTCTTACCTTCCGTTAGAGATAATGCCTTCCGTTAGAGGCTACAATTCTTGCCGTGTGTAATGCGGTCCTTAATGTTATCTACTAGTGCAATGGCATTCTTTCATACTGTATATCAGCCATTGTTATCAATTGTATTTATAATGAGTCATTTGCGACATCGTTAGTTGTTAGATTCACCTAAATCATTCAGTGATTGTCCATTTAATCACTGCTGACGACAACTGGAACTAGTTATCTCTCCACTAATCAATTTCTTTATAGAATTTGATATATTACCTCTTCCAATCAATCTATCATGACCAAATCAAAAGAAGATCCTAACGATTACATCTTGCAAAGATTATCTGATGTTCCCACCGTCGATTACACTCGTGAGCAAAATTCTGCTGCGTGGAAAAATCTTCTTAGTGCTCAAGAGTATATTGAAAGAGAGCGCTGTTTGGGATTGTCCAAGATTGCGTCTTCGGATGTCAACAGATTAGCTGTCTTCGGGTTGAAATCCAAAGATAAGCCAGACACGATTGTGGGATCATTAGAATTGCTCATCAGAGAGGCGTGGTACTTCCACAAGAAATCCGATGGCTCCGTCACCAAGAAGAACGTGCTCAGCGGCTGTGTGGGTGGTGTCTATACCTATCCGGAGTATCGAGGCAAAGGTTTGGCCACTATCATGGTGGATAAGTTGTTTGAGTTGGCTAAGGGGTCTGAGTACCTTGGGCCCGATGGTTTCATGTTCCTCTACTCAGAGGTAGGCGAGTTTTACACTCGGAATGGCTTCAAGTCGTTTGCTGTACCGTTATTGAACTTTCCTCTCAAACCTTCCAACACTGCGTATGAAAACAGCGCCAATGTCTCTTTGATCAAGTACCATGAGTTTGATTCATTGTTCGAGCAGTACAACCGCCACTTCGAGAAGGAAATGATTGCCAAGGTCGAGGCTGATGGCGTGGACCGAATCTCAGTAGATCCAACCTCACAGTACATCGATTGGTTTCATTTGCGAGTGAAATTTTTCAGCACGAAATTGTTTGGCCACTCGGATGTTCATATTGACCCTAGAACCGACACCTACGAGGAAATTGTTGACAAGGTTTCAACCATTGAGCCCATCTACTTTGGTATCCAGATCACCTGCCCTACGACAAACGCGTTGAAGGGTTTCATCGTATGGCAATATGAGTACGGATATGACCACGAAAATAATGTGTTCCAGAATTACGCGACCGTGATCAAGATCTTTGTCAATACACCCCATTTTAACCAGGAGGAGACTCAATTAGCACTCATCGCCGCCATGAAGAAGTACCTTGAGGCCAAACATGAGCTGCCGCAGATGTCGAACTTCCACAAGATAGTCATTTGGGAAACAGAGATCACGGAGGGTGTAATTGCATCGTTAAAGACTAAGTACGGAGGAGTTGATGGTTTAGAGAATGGATCCAGAAGTGCCATTCAATGCATTGATGAAGATCAGGATCAGAGGTTGAAGGACGGACGTATATTGTGGGAGAACAACAATAAGTTGCCGTGGTTTTAGAATGCCATTGATACGAGTACTTTGAATTTATCACTTGTAGTCGTTAATGTCTGGTCCATCAACGATTCTAGTGTGTGATCATCTATCATTTATATCAGTAGTTCCCAATTAAAAGTTTTCGTATCCAAATTTTCTGTATTAAGATTTCTTTAATGATCTTTTCCGTCACTTTCTGTAGTGTATTCTATTTTACTTTATTTCCAACTCGGTATCCCTGTATCTACCAAAAACCATTTTCTTCACCACCATGGAACTCCTACCAGAAGGCCAACAAAACACCACCGAGGTGTTGTGGGAAGATCAGCAAAAGATTAATAAGTTCTCTTCTCTCATCAACAAAAAGGATGAGTTGACTGCCAGCCTCGAAAAGTACAAGTCCGAGAAGGAATATATGGACGATTTAGCTCAAGAAGTTGAGATGTTAGGTCTTGAATCTGAAGACAGTGATGAACCTATCCAGTTCAAGATAGGCGATTCTTTTGTGTTTTTGCCTATGGATGTTGCTGTTGAAAAGATCGAAAAGGAAGATGGCATTTTGACTGAAAAGATCTCAACAGTTTCCGATGAAATCGACGAAATCGACCAGCAACTAGCGCAATTGAAGGCTCACTTATATGGCAAGTTTGGCCAGAGCATTAACTTGGAACGTTGATCTAATGTACATTATTGTTACTTATACTCGTCTAATGAACGACTCCTGGCCCCGTTTTTCGGTGGGTCCTGTTACTCCAGATCACTATCATCTTCGTAGTCTGGCATCATGTCCTGCAACATTTGCTCTTCTTGTGCCCGCGGCTTCTTGGAAGAAGGTGCTGTTGGTGCTTCTTGTTCAGGTCGACGCTCTTTCTGACTATCCTTGCCATGTGACACCGGTGGAGCTGTATGGTTTGAATTGGCATGTGCATGTTTCGCTCTTTGATGTCTCTCTGCCTCTCTCTGCTTCCATGCCTTTTCAATAGCTGGGCACGCATCAATGAGCTCTTTCTCTCCAACTCCATCCTCTATACTGTGAAGAATTTTCTCTACTACCGTGTAGTGGTTACCATTACTCTTGTCGTTCCTGAACCGGAGCATCTCCCAAAATGGTGGCTTACTGAGTTTCTTTCGGCATTCCACAATTCTACCTTGCAAAGGCTCGTTTAGCTCCTTAAGTTGTTTCCAGTCTTCCTCTTCAAGATCCATTCTGGCAAAAGGTTCGTATTCTTTTCCTCCTTTCCAAACTCTCAAGTCAATGCTCTCAGGTACACTGTCGTAATCGAAGTATGTAGAGTCAGGATCGTGGGGATCCATATCGGGATCCTGATATTGCTTGAACGACATCTCCATCTTGAAGTCGATGGTGTTTTCATGCGCTGGTTTCCACTTGAGCAAAGTAGCATCAGTACCAAACACGTATGGCGTCTCAGCGCAGGTAAAAATCAATCCATCTGACTCATGGAATAACTGGTCTTGCATCGCCAAAACCACGTTCGCTCTATACGACAGTTTCATCATCTTGAAACTTACCTTGAACGGGAAATCGGGGGAATTGACTATTTCCGGGTGACGTGCCTTGAAAGCATCAAATGGTTTCATGACGTGCTCTGTTATATATCCGAGTCTCTTAGGTAGTGGTCTGTTTGTGATGTCTTTTTCATTGACAACTAAAGCATCAAAAATACAGTATCGAAGAAACGCCTCCAGAACGTTCTTCGTCTCCAAGACCAACTCACCATCTAATAACGTTCCATGGTGGAAAGTCCGGCCCTGATCTTCGCTGGTAGTGAGAGGAAAGTGTATATTCGGGATGAAGTAGTATTCGTTTTCTCTGGTTATTAGAAAAACACCTTCTCCCTTCACAGGATCATTAATCAAGAATAAGAGACAACGCAAACCATCAGACTTTTCGCATACAAAATACTCCCTTCGCTTGAGTACGTCTATGTGGTTCCGTTCAAAAGATACTGGTTGAGAACCTGGAAACTGGGTGTTTTTTCTTCTAAGTAAGTCTGCGAGCATGAGACGCAATTCTTGTAACTCCTCATTCTCGATTTTGGTACCCGGAATAACCGGCATATCTCTGTCTGAGAGTTTCAACATTGCATGCCGTTGTACACTAGTTTGAGTTTGTTGACAAGGTAGTTATAGTGACTTTTGTTTGGACATTCACTAAATTTAGTCACGTGATTAAGCTGCGCGTGATTTTTTAAGCATTTCCGCAAGTCCTTCATAAGCATGTATCTCTCACAATATTCACCTTTTTTATGACTCTGTAGGCTGGTATACGTGACGAATGTGATCTGAAGGGCCGCTGATTCCAAAATTAGTCCCACTAAGCGGCTCATTGAGTTCACGTGCAAGAACATCACCCTCACCCTCAGTGATTTCGTGGTTTTCATCTTCTCCCAGTTTAAAGCAGTTTTGGCATTGCACTCCTTTCGAGCCTTCAATGGGCCACCATTTTGGTGAGGATTTGATGGAGCAAACCTCACAATATTTCTTTGGTTTGGAATCTTCTATCTGTTCAGTAGCCTCCAGAACCGGATTCTGTTGCAACATATACTTGTCAACCATAGTGACGTAATTGTAAGCCCTCAATTGAGGGCCACTCAATTTCGACATGCTTGCCTTCACCAAATCCTCAATAAATAAGCTAATGAGAGGCTTTTGTTCGCTGCTTTGTGTGCGGCTGCCCATTGAACGCAACTCGTAAACTGTATTTTTCAGCTCGTGCTTCGGACAGACCAAGATTGGCTCCAACCTACCCAGTTGATCTCCAATATAAGCAATTCCTGCTGCTCTAGATGCCTTTTGCGGTACCAACTTGAAACCTAATTTGTATTTTGCAGTGTCTTGAGCACAAGTCAAATGATACTTCGTTTCTGATTCATCACACATATCACATTTGATCATGGCTCCGTTGGCTATGTTGCAAATTCCACAATGGGACTCACGATTGTCAATGAAAAGTTTTGAAACACTCTCAATAACAGCGGTCATGGGTCTCCAATAGAAGGCATGAGTGGTGTCTTTCGCAAAAAACGGTGGAGAGTTCACGTTTCTGAACGAAGTTTCGTTGTAGGTGAAGAGGGCACAAAGTAAATGGCACCATTTCATATTCTCCATAACAGGCATCAAGTAATCTGGTCTGGCCTTTGGTGATCCTAGAATTGACATCTCCGTATGTTGCTCATTGGCAAGACAAACACAACACAGGTAAGTGGTAGAATATTGAGGACTTAAGTCATTCACACAAGGTTCACACATCCATTGCATGATGGGTCTCAGCTTACCGAGTAAAGCGATTCCAGCACAAGAGGCATGGACATTAACTCCACAATTCGAACAGATTAGCATCTCCTGGATCGACTCGGCTCTGTCATCATGCTCAAGACAAATACAGCAATCTCTTTCAAAGGTGTAGAATGGTAGATCCATCTTGAGAGGATTCGAAACAGAATACGCTATCTGTCTTAAGTCGGAGAGTTGTCGAAGTTTGAAGTTGCAAACTATGTGCTCAAGAACGTTGTGGTTCAATTTAGCAAATTGTGGGGCATCTTTTCCACCAGGAGACTTCGGAACCGAACTTCGATAGTTTGGATTCAAAATGGGATTTAGAAAGAAAAACTCCTGGCTATTCTTCTTTTGCCGCTTTGGAGCAGTTGATTTAGTAGCGGTGTGTTCAAGTGCGGCGGGTTTTTCTGTGTGGTCCGGAGTCTTCCTCTTTCTCTTCGTCGTTGTCGTAGACTCTGTGTTTGAAGTATTCTTTGTGGATTTCGTAGTTTTTTTAGCTGCCAGTCTTGGCTTCTTAGCAGGCGGAGGTACCTTCTCTACCTTTTCTGTTTTCACTATGGTGGTTCCATTCTCAGCAATCTTTCTCTTTCTCGAAGTACCATTGACAGAGACCTCCCTGGGATCCTCCTTCTTTTCTTCCTCCTGCTTCGATGAAATTGAGAGTTGCCTGGATGTTAATCTTGCCGTGGTAGGCGATTCCTTGCTTGCTGATTTCGGTGTTGCCTTGGCAGTGGACTTTGGAGTCTTTGCAGGAGTTTTTGGTGCCCTCTTCTTTTGAGGTGGAGGAGGAGCAACAAATTCTGTTCTGGTGAAAAAATCAGTGGTTCCGGGACCCAGTTTCGTATTAGATGGAAGAATCACACTAGATGAACAATTTTGCTTGTTGGAATCGTAACTCAAATTCCCACCATCGGCCTCAGCTAACTTCAAAATACGTTCGGCGTCTGCCACTAACTCAGATTCAACTTTCTTCTTGTATCCTCCAATACCTCTGGCATTCTTTCTCTCCACCTCAAATGGATCTTCCCAGTAAACAGCGTAACGTCTCCAAAGTTTAGCACATCTGCAACATAATGCAGTGACTGTTTCTGGGTCAATGTCATCAGCTTGAGCAGACTCTTCATATTTCGTGGTGCCATCAAATCCAGTAATTTTGAACCAGTACTGCGACTGGTAAGACTTGCAATGTTTACAGCGGAACAACTTCTGGTGCTTGATGATTTTTTCGTTCTCGTATGCGGAATCATCGTCGCTATCAGCAAATTCGTCCACAGCCGGCAAGACTTTCATTTCGGACTTGCCATCTTTCTGAGACTTCCGCTTTCTTCCTGGAAAACTTCCCCAAATTTGACGGCCCTTTTTGGTCTTCTTCCAAAGGTAGTAATAACGCACCACCATGGAACAGGGCTGAGTCTTCACTTCTTTGAATGTCGGATATAACTCACTTCCGTACTTCTTGATACCAGCCTCAAATCTCTTTATCTCCTCCTTACTAAGCGTGGGCTCTCTCAATGAACTTCTTGTGAGTTTATCAGCCAAGGCAAATGCTATATCCACATTCCCACCATTGTCATTGTAATACTTGACGATGGCATCCATAAAGTTTGGAGAATTCGGAGACATCTCGAGTCGCTCTGCAATAGGCTTGCACTTTTCAATGTAAGAGTCTAACGTCTTGAAATCCTCAGCTTTGTCCTCTTCTCGGGGTTTCCACATTAATGTACAAGTTTGACCATCACCATCGTCCACTCCTCTCTCCATGTAACCTTTTGGACGTGGCTGAAGCCATTGTGGGAACTCTTTCGGTGAGACACCCTCATATTCTTGGGGAACCGGAAGCTTTTTTGTGTCTTCTTCGACAGTAGCTCTTTTTGTGATTTTGCGACCACCAGGTCCCTTTTTCGCTTTGCTCGAACTGACAGTGTTCGACTGAAGATCGTAATATACAATCGGATGATCTTCAAATTCCGGGATGTTCAGTGCCTGATACTTGGCTCCTAAATTAGTGCAAGCTCGAGGGTATGGAGATCTATCGTCTAGATCTACGGCATCTTCGAGTCGAGTGTGGATACCAAGGTAGCGGAGACTCCACTCCTCTTGAAGACGGCGGTCCTCAACCGACAAATCTGCATCGTTCTGCAAAAATTCAGTAGCTGCACACTCAAACTTGGGGAGAATGGCTTCGGGGGATTTCCGTTCAGGGAGATCATCTTTTGGAGACAACGACTCGCTGATTTCCAGAATCTCCAGAATCTCTTGCTCATTGGTAGTTCTATTATCGTGAGCCAACATGAGGATTTTCTTGCTCTGATGTTCGATCTCGTGTTTCTTGGTACAAGCGGCACAAGACCAACTGAAGCCTCGACTAGGTTTTTTTAGAAGCGGCGGATCTAGACAGAGCATGTGGAAGTGCTTGGCACATCCACCACAAGCCACGGAATCACTGGATGAGCACCATTCAGCACAGATATCACAGTGCGAGCTGGATGTGGAATGAAAATTATTAATGAACTGCTTTGTTCTGGAGGCTTCCATGAAGACAAACTCAAATCTCTTGTTCAATGCTAAAAGGTAATGCTTGGAGTTGTTGGCAGCGTTGTCCACGTAACAGAGTAGCGTGGACGTCTTGATGATGTCGTAGAATTTTATCATATAGCGGTCGAAAAGCTTGTCAAAGTAGAAACAGTTGGGAAATGAGCTGTAGTACTCAACAGCCGTGGTATATTTTGTCTGGTCAGTAGGTGGCGTATAGAACGCTTCTACATCCAGACGATGCTTCACCATCACTCTACCACGGAAACTTGAAAGTGGGCATGTATCGCTGTGCATGGAAGCAAAAAGCAACCGAGAATCACTGGTGTTCTTGGAGATGTCTCGAGGTCTGTAAAACCACTGGATCTCGAATACATAGTTTTTGGCATCCTCAATTTCAGACTTTCTGTCGGATTCTCCCTTCACTTTACGCTTGAACCCCATGATGCGACCCACATAATAGGGTTCCCCCGGGGGCTCGCTGACCATGTAAATATAGTCACCTTTTTTCAACTGGAAAGAAGTCACACGCAGCTTTTTTCTGGTCTTGGGAATGTGGCCCGTAACTTGATTAATCAAAGTGCCAAGATGCTTGAGTTCGTCCTCTTCTGTCAGGTAAAAGGGTTCAAGAAGCTGCTCAGGGCATGTAAGCAGTTGAGTCCTCATATCCACGAATGCTCCAGCCAAATTGAGCTTGTTGGAGAAGATATCGGAATTGGAGATCGGTGGCTGCCAATTGTAAGGAACCTTCCCTCCAGATTGTGGTTTCGGGGTCACGGAGCCTGGAGACGTCGACTTAGACGATGCTGCTGTCGAGTTGCGCTTTTTAGAGGAATTTCGGGGCGACAGCGGCGGCTTTTCCACAATCTCTTCAATCATGGCTTCTGGAATGGCATCCAGGTAATTCTTGTTGCCGGCAGCTTTTCTCTTGGGACGAGCCAGAGTCATGTTGTAGTGCCGATATTACTTCGAGAGTGAATGGCCAAGTGGCGAAATACAGTGTTTTCCTGGCAGAATCGTTGGACAACTAGGAGGTGGTGAACGTTGCCAAATGGGAAATTTCGATATGATCGGACAGACGGCCGAGAATACACACAAAACAGGAGCTGAAGAAGAAACCGTCTTGTCAAGTAGAAACTCTAGCCAGTAAGCACTTGTGTTCGGGATTCAAACCTGGTGTCCGAAGATGTCCAGAAAGAAAAATGTTGCACAAGTTCTGGTGCGGTATGGCTGATAATTGGGCACAATAGGAGGAGACACCAGCCACATGTTCAGAAGAGACGGTCAGGGTTGAAGCGAGAAATTTGTAGTTTTTTTAAAACCAGACGAAGCTGGTGGAATTGCTGGTTTTGGTATTTGGGTGGTTTTGGGGACATTTGGGGATGATGAAATTCGCCCACTTGAATGTGAGCATGAGGGTGGAGTTTCACTGTTCTTGTCGAAAGAACATGAAAACAAACAAGAAAATCAAGGTAAAAGATATTTGATGGGCCTTAGGTTCCATCTCTTATTTCGGTCGTTTTGAATATTTCAGACCATTTGTAGTGTTTTTTCTTCTCTCAAATTATACATATACCTAAGTGGGTTGGAGTTCTGTTCTGACTATAATTTCCATCACTGAAAGGGGTCACTTTCTCACTTCGTCACATCTTTTCTTAAATTAATCTATTCTTCATTTCTATTACTAAACTGTCCCATCCCGTAACTTGGCTTGGATGAGCTCCATCTCCTCCATGGTCTGTGCACTGGCTAACTGAGCAACCAATTTCTCCTTCTCTTCCTTGCTGAGTCGACTAACGGTAGTGTTCATCATTCTAGTCTCTTTTGCTACAGGCTTGGCCTCTTCACCTCCGTGCAAGAGTGCCACAGCAGCAGCAGTAGCTGTGTCGAAGGACTCTCCAAAAAGTTCAATTGCACTTCTTCGTTCGCTTTGCTTGACCTTCTCACAATCAAGTACCAGAAGTGTCGGGAGTAGCCAGATAACAAATTGCCGGTAGTGGTGCTCCTTGCAGACGGGGTTGCCTAGTAGTAGGAGTGTGTGAATCTTGTCAAGTGTTCTCAAGTTTACCAACAGCTTAAGAGAAATCAAATTATTCAGAGCGAGCAGAAGCGAATTCAAGGCCACGTCTTTCATATCTCCAATGGCAGAAATATTATTATTGGCAAGTAAAACCGTTTCCAATGCTTCCCAAGTGGGGAGCAGTCCAGCCTCGTCAAGCATGTTGTTGGTCAAATCCACTACAGCAAAGGCTCCATTGGCCAAATGTAGACTGTCGATATCTGAAACTCCCAAATCGCGAAGGGAAAGGGTGAGTTTCCCTTCAGGGTTGATGACGTTGGGAGCGTCCTGGATCACCAGGGGCGTTAGCTTCATGTTGATGGTGAAGAAGACAAAGATTGATCTTGAGTCTGGGATGAGTGCAGGATGTGGAGATGGAGTAGGTGAGGTTGACATGGGAAGACGTATTAGTGAGATTAGCCTAAAAAGTTAAATGGATAAGAACTAATTCGAGGTTGCGAGAATCTTCATAGAAGGTTGATAGCATGTTGACAGAAAGTTGAAAATTTCCATAATCTGTAGCACTTGTAGTCGTTTCATCACTGTGGTGGCCTCAGTTCATGACCTTGGCATTGAAGGTATTCGTTGCTATTACTTGTACACAGTTACTGTAGACACGCAATTATTGGTTTCAAGAACCTCCCAGATACACCGGTTGTATCCGTATAGTTTCAGCTGGCCCCACGTCTTAAATTCATTAGACGGCTTTGAATCAAGCAGCTCCGACGACTGCGTAAAAAGTACTTGCTTGTCTAGCTCACCTACTTGGATGATCTCCAAGTCTTCGTCGTTGGTGATCTCTGATTCGTTCCTGTTCAAGAGAACTGGTCCAGCCTTGTCGTTCTTAATAGCATCCAAAAAATCCGAACTGAACTCATCAAAATACATCAGCGAATCAACGGTCATAACTTCATTGTGCCGGTGAGCTGAGATCTCCCAATTGCACTTGTTCCATTGCATAAAGTCGAGCGACTCGGCAATGCCTCCGTTATGGAAGATAATCTTCTCGAGAATGCCTCCACCTTGCAGCGGAGGGTTCAAGTTATAAAGAAAATCTATGCCATGGCGAAAGTAGTTATGAAACTTCTGCACAGAACCTGAGTTTTCTGTTTCATTGCTCACTGTTTTGAGGTGTTTATGAATAAGCAACCTAGAGTCAAATTTGTTGAAGTATGCATCCGGGGGACCCAAAAGCCGCAATATATCTTGCTGAGTTGTCTCACCAATGGTGATTTTTGCCTGAGGTGTCTCATTCTCGGCTAAAAATTTGAATTCAGCTGTACCCTCCTCTAGATTCACTGAGACTTTCTCGATAGACAATTGCGTGGCCTTCTTGGCCGGAGGCGCCACATACTTTCTTGAAATGGCACGCAACTTCCGATGAAAATCGTAGTAGTCTTCGCCTTTGAAAATGGCCACGGACTCACATGGTATATCATGGGCACGGTCCCAATTGGTGAGTTTGGACAAGATGTCGTTCTTGTCGGACAAATGGGCTACTTTGGCCAATAATTCGCGCAGCTCAAGTCGAAACTTGAATGACACTCCCGGATAGCTAAGTACATACGTTTTCTTTTCCAAGTTGAGAACACCCGGATATGTGGGACCAAATATCTTATTGTAGATCTCCTTGAGTTTTGGCGGCAGCACTTGCTTACGATCAGTGAGACCGAGGATATCGGAGCTTCCCACGAGCTCCTCATTGCTGGGAGTAGTGTAAACGATGTCATTAAGCAAGTCGCCGTTGTAGGTCAACTTCATATGGTCAAAATTTAGAACCTCGATAAGCACCAATTCTTGGTTGCGGGAGCTCTCAAACATGAGCCGGACACCCAACTTGGGAAGTGTAACCAATATGGGTGTGTCTAGAAAGCTCTGGGAGGCGTATGCGATCTTGAGCGGCTGGTTCAGCTCCTTGAGTCTATTGACGGTGACATAGAGAGAGTTACCCAACATTAAGGTATGGTTGAGGCCCTCACCAGGGATAATAGCTGCAGACATAGGTAATCGACTATAAATTGCTTGAATTTAAGGGATTTTCGAGAGTTTTGTGCGTGTTTTGGTGTGTTTTTGATGTACTTTAGAAGGAAGGTCTGATAAAGATAGAGGGAGTGACCTGTACAGGCTTATCGCCCACGGTGTGATAACAGGAGGGGCGGATCTACAGGTATGTTTTCATGAGTGAAAGGGTGTTCGATTTATTTTATGTTTCCGATTTATATTTGAATTGGTATTTTTGTAGATAATTGTATATATTTATATTTTCATGTTACTTGGTGCATTTTGAAATTTTGAAATGATTGTTATAATTCTGAGGTTGATCAACGCACCAAATAAAGTGGAAGTAGAATACACAAAGAAAGCACTAGACTCAAATGTTCGGTATTATAGTCTGAGGACAGACCCAAAGTTGTGAAATGAAAACAACAAAAAGAACAGAATGCGGCCATTCATTGAATGATCTGATGTACACTCATGTCCATGAACATTGCATTACTTCTTCTTAATAAATATTGTCAATTAAATCCATTACTATTACATATCCACACATACATTACTTAGCCCCGCTGTTGTCACTCAGATCGACAGGAGAAAACGTCTCGCCGTTAGGTGCTGTACCTTCTACACCCTCCACATGCTTCTCCTTCTTAGCTGCCTCTCTCAACTTAGCAACTTTAGGGTCGTTGGATCTGATTGGCTCCAACACATAAGGCGAAGACTTAGGACCCAAGCCAGTCGAGTCCTCATCCTCTTGGTAGTAGGCGTACTCACCAATCTCGGCCAAGTCTACACCCATCAACTCCTCATCCTCGTGCAATCTCAATCTCAAGAATGGAATCTTGTCCAAGATGTACAAGATGATAGCAGTAACGGTGAACGAGTAGGCACCAATGGACACTGAACCGGCCAATTGGTAACCCAACTGAATATAATGGTGGTTCATCCAACCTCCGTCAATAACAGTGGAACCGTCGGTAGCAGCAACGTAGTCAGCAGCAAACAATCCGGTCATTAAGGAACCCATGAAACCTCCGACTCCGTGCAAAGCAAACACATCCATACCATCGTCAATCTGCAAGATAGACTTCAAGTCCACGGCAAAGTTACAAACAATGGCTGGAACCACTCCGAAAGCAACAGCAGTGTACACTGGAACGAAACCAGCAGCAGGAGTGATACCAACGAGACCAGCAATGGCTCCCATACACAAGCCAACGGTGGACCACTTACCTCCAGTTCTAAACCAGTCCACAATCATCCAGGTCAAACCACCGCAAGCAGCAGCCAAGTTGGTGTTAACACAGGCATACCAGGATCTGATGGTAGCGTTACCAGTGGAACCACCGTTGAAACCGAACCAGCCGAACCACAAAAAGATGGTTCCAAAGACAATGGAAGTGACTGAGTGGGGCTTGTACTTTGGCACCTTACCAACAGTCAAAGGATCGTGTCTCTTACCCAATACAAGCGAGTAAGCCAAAGCAGCGAAACCCGAGTTCTCGTGGACTGGTCCTCCACCAGCGAAATCCAATCCTCCCAAGTTGAACAACCATCCGTCACCTCCCCACGTCCAGTAGGCGATAGGACAGTAAACGACAGTCAACCAGATAAAGAGGAAAACCATCATAGGACCCAACCTAGCTCTTTCACAACCAGCACCAACCATCAAAATGGCCGTCACGGCTGCGAACATACCCTGGAACAAGCAGAACAAAATATCAGGCAAGGTGGTAACAACAGATGGTGCACCAAGCACTTGCTTCAAGCAGAAGTTATCCAAAGTACCCAAGAAGTGAGAAGAGGTGCTGTGGGAGAACACAAGCGAGTAGCCCCAGAAGAACCACTGGAAGCCAGTAAGACAGGCAGCCATAAGTGAGGCCCATAAAAGTGAAAGAGCATGTCTTTTTCTAGAAACTCCTGAGTACAACAATCCAACTCCAGGAATCATAATCCACACCAATACAGCAGAAGTGCCAACCCAAACCATGTCAGCAGCAACAAACTGTTCGTTCAAGTTGACCGTGAGAGAGTCACCTCCGGTTCCGGTTCCTGTGAACCCTGAGTCTGAGTCTGACATTTTATTTTTTTTTTAATTTGCAACAAAGTACGTGGAAAGGGCAACAATCCGTCAGGTATTTATATCACCAATTCGTTTATGGTGGATAAGCACGGGCCAATCAGAAAACAAGTGCCCTTAGCGATAAGTGATTTTTTTTTCTGGTTCGCAGCCCGTGGCATGTGATTACTTGATATATTTATGTGGTTCGACACATGAATTTGTCGAAACCAAGTGGGTTGGAGTGTATTCAGCCTCTGATTGGTGTCCCTGCAACTAGTTGCTTTTATGTTTTCGTTTTTGTCTCACTCAATTCCACTAGGACTAAATTGTGCAATTGTCCCTCAAGATCTCAACTTGAGTAATTCCTGTACACAAGATACCCTTATCTTCAACACTCCATACTACTCCACCAATCCCGCCGGTACCGGTGGAGAAGACAACTCGTGCTTTTATGCTAACCTCTTAATGCCATGCGTTTACTGCAACTCACCTGCCCCATGACTGCATCTTATGAACGATCCAACACAAGATCATCGGTATCGGGGGTTATGTACAGGCTGGTCGCAACTGATAACGAATCTACTGATAAACAAACGCCGCTCCAGTAAACTACTAGATCTGGTTTCGAGCTCTCGAAATTCAAACTCGACAGTTTAATTGGTTGGATATCCATGGCCGGAGGGCCAAGAGTCTTCATTGAGGTTCATTTCTACTTTTTGCAAGAGTCAACCACAGGGAATTTCTTAAGTAGTATAATAGTTTGAGTTGACCAATCGGCGGCGCGCATCGTCACTACCTGCAGGCATATCTAAAGATGACAGCAATGAGCCCCGACGATTTCACCGGTGAAAGTATTTTTTGGTTTGAGTACATAGCCGAGGATTCATGGCCAATAAGGAGTGGACGTTGGCGATAAAGGTGAAGATGCTTTTAAAAAACCAATAAAAAAATTGCTTGAGGCAGAACGGAAACTTCAATGAGATTTGGTGTAATCTCACCACTGTGTTCTCATGGCATAATCGAACTTCTCCACTCATTGGCTCACGATAAAGGCTTTTTGGCTTGGCCCTCAGGGCCCCCAACAATGAGTCATGGAGTCCGACTCGTGCTTCTCCGCATTAGATACAATAGGAAACATAATTGAACAATACGGCGGTGTTTAATTAGTTGTAGAGTAAAGATAGAGTGGAATTAACCAAATGATTGAACACTAAATTTATTGAAATGATCAGTCATACAGTGGTCAGTTTTGAATATTGATTTAATGAGATGCTTTCAATTGTCGTGAATCGTCGTTGTTGGTTGTTACCTAGCCAGTGGTGTGACGTCTAGGTTCCGAAACCGGTTATTTAGGCAATGCGAGTAGATCTGCCCGAGATGACGTTTGATGGCTTTGTTTTGATGTTCCATATGCGGTAAGTACGGCAAGCTCCGGCTAGATGATTACGAGAACTTAGCGAAGGTGAGGAATAGACTGGAAAGTACATTGGTGTGGTCCGATATGGGGGGGCTTATGCACAATTCTTGACAATCAAGCAACTGGCACATGGTTATGGTTGTGGTAATGGTTTGCATCGACATTAAGTAATTTTCAGTCTGAGATTTTGATATCATATAGAATTCATTTTATGTAAGATAAGAGACCAATTAGCAGGATGCAGAGAGCAGGAACGCACTGACATGAAAGTTTAGATTAGAAAGTCGAGAATAATAAAGGACAAAGCCATATGATGACTAGAGTTTCTTAAAGAACATGAACCTTCAGATACATCAGCAGATTTATTCCTAATTGTTCGACATCATGCAGCCCAAAAGAATCAATTGACTAAGTCAAGAAGGGAGGGTCTGCAAGTACTGTAACGGGAGCAAGTGGCTCCAAGAACTTGAAGTGATAATTTGGAACCGAGTTGTGGACAGTACAATGAACGGAGTGGCAGAATGAGTATATGAGTTGAGGAAACATTGTGGTCAATGAGCATGGACTGGTCAGAACCATTAGAATCGAGGTAAGCTTGGGGTCACTTGACAATGAAGACATTGTTAATGGTAAACATTAACCAGCATCATGAACAAATGGGCGTTATCTTCTGTCAATGGTAATCTAATAAGGAGACTTGCCCAATCACCCATTAGAAGACACCATAATTGTCTCTATGACTAGTTCCTTGTGTTTTGCATCTTCAATTTTTCCATCTTTCATCTTAGAGATATTTCATTCAACTCTTCGAATCCAGGACGTTTTTGCTGTTCAACAATCTTTAAAGTCTCAATCGCAGCATCCAGCAAGAAGTCTACCAATCGTCTCCCAAATACAAAAGGGCAAACCCTACGAATAGCGATGACTTTCAATATCCAAAATTATCAGTCACCGAGTACACTTCAATTTTTCGAATTATTAAAATTATATAGTTACCAGGTTTTGGCATCATCAAAATTCACTTAGTCATCAAAAAAGTTACAGTTTCCATAATTTTCCCAAATTCTCACCGTTTCTCCTATTCTTTAGATTTCGCTCGATCTCCACTTCAATTGCGATCTTCAAATTCCCTCCATTTAAAGATCAAAGCTTTCCGGATCAATTCTTCTACCGCCAATCCGTCAAAAATTCCAACATTTTCTATTTCTTGTACAATTCTTATCGACCACTCTATCAATGCTTTGAACCATCTCTTACTACCCCAACCCCAACTCCGTCTCCTGCATACCGGTCCGCTCGGTTTTATTAGCTTTCCAGCCTCAAAACTAATCTCCATCACAATATGGCAGAGTCGGACTTCCCTACGACCATCTTGACGTCTAAAGAGCCCGAGGATGTGGCCAATTTTCTCCCCCATTCATTGCACCTCAGCTCCGCTTTGATTGAGAAGAATTTGGTTGCCTGGTTCTCCAACTATTCCAACATGCTCATAAGATACAACCAAGACTTGAATCTGTTGGTTTCAAAGGGTAGAGACTTTTTTGAAGGAACTGGCGGCGAATTTGGTTCCGTGGATAAGATCTGGAACTGCGTGGCCTCTAATGTCATGTCGCAAATGGCTGTCAACGACCTGTTGATCAAAGCAATCAGAAACGACATCTTGACTCCGTTCAATGCGGCGTTCAAGACGGACTTCAAGTACCCGGAGTTAATTGTAAACTCTAATGAGTTGTTAGAGATGCAGCATCATTTGGGAGACTCCAATGGCGCCTACAATTGGAACGTCAAGGCGCCAGCAATCTTGTCTAACTTTGAAAACTATAAGCGTTACGAGAAGGACATGTTGTTCGCAGGATTCCTTAGCTACTTAAACACCTACAACTCCAAGACGTCCAATGTGTTGTCTAAGAACGAAAACGCCGTCAATTACATCTTGAGGGAGTTCAGCGTGGACTCGGAAATGGAAAAGTACACTAACTACATGATTCTGGCTAAGCCACCTGCTGCTACTCTTCCTCCACCACCACCTCCTCCACCTGCTGCTGATAAGCATAGCAGACATGCCTCGTCTCGTGCATCGGTGGTGTCTACACCTTCCGTTCTGAGCGGCGAGAAGAAGAAGTCGAAGTTGCGTTCGAAAATGGGCTCCATTCTTGGCCGCAAAAAGAAGAATTCGCCCTTAAAGCACTCAGACACCATCCCTGAGAACCATTCGTTGGCCTCTGCACCTTCTAGACAACCCTCTAGGCAGGCAACTAGCGTATCCACCAGTGAACCAGTCACTTCTGGCCCCGGTGCTTCTGCTTCTCAGAATGCTTACGAACCCTCCCGAGGACTGGGTATTGTAAACACCACTGGTGTGGCTGCTGGTGTTGGTGCTGCTGTCGGTGCTGGTGCTGCTTTAGCTGCTGGTCTGGCCACCAACTCTGACCAAAAATCTCACGACCGGAGATTCTCGGGATTCCAGGGCTTGGACACTAAACCACTTCAGCCTTCGCAACCTGATATTTCATCTTCATCGAATGGAGCAGGAAAGGAGAAGGACCTCCCTAATCCTCTTGTTGCACAGCCAGACACCAAAGAGTCCCCGGAGATTGTTCAATCCAATATTGGTAGATCTGCCGAAGAAGATGCAAACCTTGTTAAATACACCTCCTCGGACGAGGACAGCGATGTCCCTACTGATAGAGACGGCAACGCCATCACTTTGCTTCAGGCCCATAATTTGGATCATCCACCTAAATTAGACAAGTTGGATACCGATTCTGATTTCCGCTCCAGAAACACGTCTTCTGGTAAATATAGTTTTGAGTATGGCGATGAGGAGAACTCTATGTCTGCCATGACACCAAAATCGACTGCAGTTCCACAATTTGGTCTTTCAGCTCCGTCGGCTACTCAGCCTGAGGTTTCTCTGCCTATTTCAAATGAAATCGCAAACGCCCAAGCTACAAGCCCTGAGCCTATTGTTACTCCATCTGCCAATTCTTCTCGTCCAGCACCACCTCCTCCACCGTCCAGAAAAGTACACAACATTGTTTCCGACAGCCACGCTACCACCAGTCAAAGAGATGTGAGCTCTCACACTCAACCTAACCTTAGCAGTGCTCGTGAACTGTTTGTCCAGCCTCATTACACTGGTGGAAGAGCTTCATTGATAAGTCAAACCACAGGAAACTCTCTTTTCAAGCAAAATGACTATTTCAAGCACTTTGGATCAACTGACGGTTTCGTCGCCGATGGGTTGAACACGTCCGTGGCTGAAATAGTCAATGCCAACTTTCAAAGTGGGAAGCTTACGAAGGCTGTTGTCCTTGGAGAAATTGCTTTTAACTATAACTCTTCCGAGCCACTTGATTCTTACGATGTTTTTATTCCTACCAAGTTTACTAAATTTTTGTTGAACGATAAGCTCTTGCAACAAACCGGTGAAGGTCTGTACAAGTTGGATATTCCACAAATACAATCTAAGACCTTAGGTGGTGTGAAATATATGAAGGACTTGAACCAGCAGGACCTTCCACTTCTTATTAAGCAAGTATGGAGGTTTGAGCCTCACCAGGCCAGTCTCATCATCAAATTGAGTTTAAATCCCTCTTACAACAAATCGGTGGAATTTGAGAATGTGGCTATTTCAGCTACCCTAGATAGCTCTGTGACTTCCACAAGCGCATCTTCGAAACCGGAAGGAACTTTCAACAAAGATTCAAACCGAATCTCATGGAAATACACTAAGCCGTTAGTGCTTAGCCCACAAGCTCCAGAATTAAAATTAATTGCAAGAATTTTGACCGATGGCGAGGCTAAAGAGGCTGCTTCTGGAGTGCAAGTGAAGTTCTCCATCAGCAGTCCGCCAGTTCCATTCACTGAAATCTTGGACTCCCAAGGAGCTGCTGTGCCTAGCGTAAGAAGCTTGAGTACTGGTAATTACAGCTCGCACATGTGATCTTTACAAAAACTATTTGAATAAACTGTAGTTCGTTATCATGCAAGGATCTAGAGAAGCTTCAGGTGCTTGATGTCCTTTCTCAATCTGTAGACAAAAGTTGCCAAAACGGCGATTCCGACAACAAGAGGGAGCAAAACCCACTTAAGTACCACGTTAAAGAACTCAGAAGAATCATTTGGAGTAAGCGATTCTGTCACAGACTTATACTGATCATGGAAACTCTTGTGATTGGTAGAGATCAGCTCCACCTTTGTGTTGAGAATACTCAACTCTTTCAGGTGATCTCTGATTTCGTTGACGACTCTCTCATGCAAAAGAGACATGGTGTTACTAACCTCCTTGAACAGAGTAGCAAGCAATGACTCGAATTTGTTGTATCTATTCTTCATTTCATCAAGAACTTCCACCTGCTGCATTTGAATCTTCTTCACATCATCCAACACCGATTCCAAGTTCTCGAGCTTGCTCATGTCAACCTTGTTGAGCATTTCTTCCAAAATAGCCAATTTGGTGGAGATGTCAGTCAAAGACGAGTCAAAATTGGCCGTGCCTTCTTGTGTATTTCCTCCATTTTTCTCTGCACTCTCTCTCTGAAGGCTTTCCTGGAATTGCCTAGTTTTCTCCATGAGTGATTGTCTAGTAATCTGTGGCGTATGCGTAGGAGCCTGCTTGTCGGTGACAGTAATATGTTTGATGGAGCCACCAGTGATGATACCGTGGTCATCTATAGCATTCTCGGTCAAAAATGGGTACACATTCAACTTCAACACCTCCCAGTACTCCTTAGAGACTTCATTGGTGGAAGCTGAAACACCGAATCGCAATTCCTTGGGGATATTGCCAAAAGTCAATTTGTCGGTCTTGAAACACAAGTTATTGTCGATCTGCACCTTGAACCAATTCGTCTTTGCGGAGTAAGAGACACGAAGGGTGAAAGGGATCATGGAATCTAAGTAGTTGATATCACAGCCTCCTAATGCAGCGTCCTTGACATTGACGGCTTCGTGTTCTCCATCATTAGCAAAGATCTTGAGACCTCTCCGGTCCTTATTGTTGATCAAGAATTGAAATCCATCGTATTTCTTTGGACCACCAAAATTCAGGAAGTCGTCCAGCATCAGCCCGTAGGCATCCAAGAGCCAGAATGCAAAACCATTGGTATCATAGAACAGATGATCGTCAACTTCCACTTGCTCGGAATTTCTGAAAACAACCTCAATTGTCCACTCATCCTTAGAGTTTTCTAACGTATCATGTGCCCAAATAGATCCCAGATTCTTCTTAACTACCAACCTACCTGCCTCGAGCTCCATATCACCCTGAAGAGACCAGGCATTCTCCAAATCACCAACAGATTGCACTTCTAACAAGTTGGGGAGCGATAAGGGTCCTGGGGCTTGATTGTACTCGTCCAGACGAGCAATTCGTGCTTCAGGCAAGAGAGCCAATACGTTTGTGGCTAGATACAATGGTAAGAATTTGGAGAAATGCAACATTGACTATACAATCTGAAATGAAATTGTCCAAAGGTGTTTGTCGCAGGAATGTACTATGCAAGACTTGACTACTTGAAGATTTGCCCTGTCTCCTGTCAGGTATGAACATCCATACCGCCTAAATCTGGGCAAATTGTACCTGCATGGTTGCCCATCCTGCACTATGTTATCATAGCGCTTTTGTATGCCGCCTTGCAGATATCAGAATCAAGCAGCCTCTATCGAATCCTCATCCTTAGGAAGTATCCTAAATGAATTCCATTGTGGATATCCTCAACAAATACTTTATTATTGAGCCAGCAATATGCACTGATCTTTCCGATGTGCAGCTCCAAAACTCACTCAAAGGCATGAAGGGCCGGTCCGCACAATGTATGATCCGAGTGTCCAGACTATCTCGTGAAGAAAAACTCCGAATGGTTGAAAATGTGGACATCTCCATTTTCAAGCGCTATACTTGCCTGGTATGTCTGAAATCTTTTGTGCAAAAAAAGCGAGATGGAAGATTAAGGTTAGTTCGTCACCTACGAGATGCTCATGAAGTATCGAGCGACGCTTGCCAATCAACATCATCTGCTTTGCCAGCTTCAAGCTTCACAGACAAAGAACCCACGAAAGACCTCTACAGCATATCTCCAAATTCCAAAAGTGATTCGGACCTGCCTTTGTCCCGTACTTTTGATGATATCTTTCGTGATGATACTATAAATCCTCCGATACTGCTGAAATTTGTCGAGCAGGACGAGACCCACAAGTTTACGGAACATATCTGCAAGCTCATATGGCGATTTAATGTCCCCGCTCTGTTTTTCGGAAATGAGCTCTTTAAAGAGGGTTTGGGCGAGCTGTTGGTCACAGGACTTCCTCATTTACCCAATCTCATATTAGAAAGAATGGTGGAGTCCACTAATCGAATCGAAGCACTCATTGCAAGCCAAAAATACGTTGCTTTATCCTTGGATTACTTCGATTATGGTCAAGTGCCTGTCCAATTAATTATGGTACACTTTCTTGACTCGAACCTAGCAGTAACCAAAAGACTTATCTCGTTCAAGGCAGTGAGTGACGATCAGAGCAAAGTTGAAGTGTTCAAGAATGCGATAACGCATTGGAAGTTGGAACTGAAAATTTTGAGCGTGACTTCAACAAACTTAGGACAGTCTGAGCTTCCAAGAATGCTTCCAAAAAGAACTGTGTTGGAGAGATTATTCTCACTGGAGATCCCCTCGTTCAATGAACTTGCGAGATCATTGGTAGAAGTCCTCTTTCAGGAAGATTTGAGCAGTTGTGAGATCCGGAAAGGAGAAATTGTCCATCAGGAAGACACCAACAGTCTTCGAGCTCTTGTCTCGAGATTAAAATTAGCTGTGAATTATGTGAAAGAAAATGCTACAAGGGAATCGTATTGGAGAAATTCTTTGGAACTTGAATGTGGTTGGTCTGCAAAGGATACTGATATTTTGCTTTGGAATGGGGCTCAATGGACGGAATTCTGCGAGATCCTCGCACGAGTCCCCCAATTTATCAACCCATTGAACGATTTTCTACTCTCTCAACATCGGAAGGATCTAGCTTTGAAAGATTCAGAAATTGAAGCGTTGGCTCTATTATTAAATCTCACGCGACCGTTGTGCTCATGGTGCCATGACTTTGCTAGTGACACCGTTCAGATCCATAACTACTTTATTCATATAAAGAAGGTTCGCTTGTTGTTGGCATACATGAGTATGTGTGAATTATTTGACAGTCGAGTCCCAGAGGCTTCACGAACTTTTGAGGATTTTGTTGAACGCTTGGAATCCGACAAGCCACTATATAAGTTTCTACAGGCAGCATACCTATTAGGTGGATGTTTTTCTCCATATGATGATGAGGCCTTCACTGAGTTGAAAAGAGACTTTGTGGATATTCTATCTGAAGATGTACAATACCTCTCAGCAAATCCTCAAGCAGAAGTGGATTCCTTTTTCGCCCATATTTCATCTTCTCGAAAACCGGCAACTCTGCCTGAAGAGTTTTGGAAGGCAGAAAAAGAAAACTTCCCATCTTTGTTCAAGGTAGCTAGAGTTGTGTTGACTGTTCGTCCAGTAACATTAAGCCTAACTGCCAATACCGGAAAATATGTTCTTAATCACTTGAGGTCGCCTAGACATTTGAGCCGCTCAGAGGGACTTCTCATCACCGCCATGGAAGATGACAACTGAATGATTATTTTTGATTTTTACGACCAAGATTCTTGCGAGCCTTCCAAATACCTCCGATTCTCATTTTGGGCTCTTGAGTAGCGTATGGAATGGCAGTATCGTCGCTTATCAATTGAGGCATGAGGATCTCCACCGGTGGAATCTCTCCCTCTCCCCGAATTAATATGAATCTGTGTCCATTTTCCAAGTATGGTGATGTGGACTCGGAAATTTGTTGTGGAAAACACGGTAAGTAGACATTAATATATCCGTCTTTGGTATTGACAGAGTGAACCATGCAAAGGCACACAAAAACGACTTTTTCGGGATGAACACACTCGATTACCTGCGGTCCCAGAGTATTGTTAGATCTCATTTTGGTATTGGCAGTAGGAACTAAACATAAGCCCATAAGGCTAGTCTCTGTAAATTGTAAGATATGCTCCGGTGAATTGGCGACATCCAAGTCGAATCCCAAGTCGCAGATACCAGCCAAAGACTCTGGTGAGTTCCTATTGAAATATAGTTTCGTTGGAGGTGTGAAGAGAATGTGTCTGACGAAATCAAATTTGAAAGCACTCTTCATATGGTGAAAGTATGTCAAGCGATTGTGCAACTTTATCAGTGAGGGAGTCACCTTGGGGGCAATTCTAGTTGCTTTCAAGGTGATGAGATTCTTACAAGTTAACCCTGAAATCACTTCATCGTCTGGGTTATCTTGAGACTCGAACTCCTCTGCTTCGAAATCTCCCACGCTGATAGTATCGTTATGAGTTAAATATACCACCAGGCTGGGATTGATTAGGCTAGTGATCTCTAAGAGGAAATCTTTCCCCAACCCTCGTACCCATCCAGGCGTATTAACAATAAGTGGAACTCCGTGAGGGTATAAATACAGAGTGTAAAACTCCACGAGAATTCTACAGCACTTCATGTAGTGTTCCGGAAGGTCGCCCGCTGAATTGAATCCGTAATAGCAGAATTTGTTCCTGCGCTCTTTTAAAGCATTTGTTTGACAGAAATGTAGTCCAAACGTCGGTTCAGAATGTACAGTAACCGATATTGTGCCAGGAATGGAAAACTCGGAATTGGATGGATCTAGATCCATATATGCGACCGGATTGTTGATCGTGTTGGTCATATTGTTCAAGAGAGACTTCCCAAGAGTCGACTTACCACAATTTTTCGATCCAATCACAACAACAGATTCCGGAGTTGATGTTGGAGTTGTTGATAGCTTAGTCAATGCATTGATGCTCTTTATGGTTTGCGCAGTATAAAATACCGCAAAAAGATTGTCCTCAGGCTCCATTACCAACTTGAAAGTGTAAGTCGAGGTTGGTCGGTAGTACATTGTCTTCAACGGTGGACAATATTGAGCCAAGGCCGGTAAACCAGTACTTAAGTTACGGAGTTCGATCACAGTAGTGAATTTCGGCATCAAACCATTCACTTTAGGTTCCAGGTTGCCATTTTTTCCCGGTTTGGACCTCTCTGTCCGACTGGTATATTCTTGCGTAGCGCATATCACCAAAGGAGATTGGCTGTAACACAGCACAATGGGGTGTACAGCACCTTCCTTGATTTCATGGAGATTGTTAACTAGAATACGTCCTCTATGTACCAACAACTCGTATGCTCCCACTGCAACGATGTGGTTTGTGGTGTCTAGACCTAGGAAGATCGACGTGGATGTATAGATGGTGTTCTCCAATGTCGGAGTGAAGTTGCTATGGGAAGAAAAGCCCTCTAATAGGGAACTCTGAGGGCTTGGAGGCTCAAACGGCGACTTTGGGCGCACATCCTGGGCCCTGAGAGCTGCATAAGCACTCATTCCATGAATAGATGATTTGACGGTGGTGTGTATAAAAGACGATAGTAGATGGAGATGATGGAGGTGGGAATACTCGAGAAATTTTGAAGAACGATGAGATTCAATTCTCTTTAATAAGTATATTTTGAAGTGATTTTCAATTTCTTTTCCTTTTTTCTCTTCTTTTCTATTCAACATGAACTTGAGAATGGGTAGGATTTGACTACTAGACGGGAAGGCGGATGCAATATATAGCTCCAGAATAAATTGCACTATAGCAACCTAAAGTTATAAAGTGATTCAGAATCCAAGAAATTGATATGGAAAATTTGTGTTCTCCAAGCTCATGAATACAAATCTCGAGTAGTTTCGTTTGGATTGTGTGTGCATGTTAACGGTGTTCTGTTAAAAAGCAGAACTCTCCGATCTAGCTTCGAACATGACAAGCCGGATTGGAATTCTTTCAGTTTGTATAAAAAAAAAAAAAAATGGCTTGGCTATCTTCGAACCTTAAGAATTTTAGGGTTATCTCAGGAAAAAACTTGCTGAGACGTAAGTGAAGTTCAACAGGAGGAAACTTGACTAGTTGGCCATGTCGAAAAGGTAACCGACGAAATGGATGCCACTGACGAAATGGATGCTGTGTTCGTCGTCAGGTCTTCTTCTTTTCCCGTTTCTAGAACATTTCTTGTGGTGTGCATCACTACCAACTATTTCCCTAGTGGAATAATTTAATGTTTGTGCAACCACAGCAAACTAAAATTGACATTGTAACACTCTTCTTCACGTGTTCCTATTGTCATGATAAAATTATTAAAGAGTACAACTCGCTTACTGGCCGAAGTTCATCACATTGTTTCATTGCTTTCCGTATTATGTACTTGAGTTGGATTAGTCGAACGAACTTATTGTGGCCTGTTCTGGTGTCGTATCCAAATTCTTTCTAAGTAAAGTGCTCATAGTGTATAGCTTTCCAACTCTCTCTCTTCGCCATGTATGCTCGACGTGCAACATTATGCTGTTCTTTCAAATCTCAATCAAAGCATTCACTCTGAATTATTTCAAATCTTGCATGTATTATCTTCCTTCTAATAATAGCTAGATCCCTTTTGTAGGTTTCTTTTATAATTAATCGCTTTAGTACCAAAGTACTTGCGCTTAGTTTGCGCTCATTCATATGAGCGTGGTTCAAATGCAAAGTGAGCAATCTGTAGAAAATGTTAAAACATGATGACAAGTAAAGGTTCCATACATATATCTATTGACGCGCTTAGCTTTTTAACAATAGTACCTTTAGTAGTTGCATGGTGTTGGAAAGAAACGTTGCAAAGTGCAGAAGTGTCACTGGACAGAAACTCCTTTGACAAGTGCCTCCAGCCAACCATTAATGGAAAGTAAGGATTATTGATCGCAAATATGGTCGTTAAGTGATCCTATAGTTTGCCGGCAATAACATGCAAAAGAAATTCACCACTTATCCCGTTGAATCTTCCTAATTCTTGCCTTAATCTCATTTTCAATACTTCGATCACAACTCAAATAAAGTCCTCGTCTGCTACTCCATCACTTACTTTCTATAATATCGCTGTATTTGAAATATCTAAGTCTCTGCACTTATAAACTTCACCTATGTTCTGAACCATTTAAGCAACAATAATGCTCTCAAGAACCTTGGCTGCCTTAACAACATTCTCGTCACAGTATCTTCTTCCTGTCAACTGTAAAGCAATAGGGGCACCAGCAAAGTCCTCAGGACTGGTGTAAAGTGAATATTCATACTCCTCGACTTCATTCCTAGGAATGAAACTCTCGTCCACCTTGTCGAGCTCATTGTCGACCTTTAATCCACTTGGGAATACCACGTTGGGGAAGTCAAGAATATTCCAAAGGTTGGAGTATCCCCAGTATTTGATGACTTCGGGCTTGGAAGCGACAGATGCGTATGTTGGTGAAAGGATGAAACTGATACCCTCATCATTCATGATCTGTGTGTACTTGACTCTGTTCAGATCTCTGGTGTAGCAGATATCTTGTACACCTTTTCCTGTAAGTCCAGCGTCTCCGCATCCAAAAGCAAGGTAGATATCACTCAATTTGGTCAATGGCTCACCAGACGCAGCAAGTGCCTTTTTCTGTGCAACATTACCGTCGTAGTTGTATCCAGAATTGCATGCCTTCACAATCTTCTCCACGTCGGTGTTCTTCCACTCAACGACTTCAACACCAGCTTCCTTAAGCTTCTCCTCGGCAATCTTAAGGGCCCTAAGAATTGGTGGGGTGGGCTTTACAATGCCGTCATCGTAGCAAATGGCAATCTTAAGAGACTTGGCTTCAGGCTCTGGCACATCCCTCCAGGGGATTGGAAGAACCAAAGGATCTACGGTCCATGGTTCTCTATCAAGCAAAGACTTCATGAAGAGATCAATGTCATCTGCATTACGTGCCAAAGGTCCGAGAACAGGATACACCACTTCCTGGCCCTGGTCAACGTAGGCACTCACGGAATTCATGAGCGAAATTCTCTTCTGAGTAGGACGCAAGCCCCAAACTCCACAGAAAGCAGCAGGGACACGGATTGAACCTCCAATATCACTTCCTAAACCAAAGACACTACCTTTCATAGCTGCGATTGCACCCTCTCCACTCGATGAGCCTCCCGGAGTCAAAGAGGTGTTGTGAGGGTTTCTACACTTACCAGTAATGTTGTTGTTAGTACACAAGTGCATCAACAACTGTGGCTCGGTGGTTCTGATGTAAAAAATGGCTCCTTGCGCCAACATATCTTTCAAAGTCAATGCAAACTCGGGGGAGACATTATCCAACCAGCCAACGTAACTCAGGTGGGTCACCTTGCCTTTATAGCTGTAATGCTCTTTCAACGATAATGGCAAACCGTGCAAGGGACCCATGGTCTTGCCATGGGTCTTGTAGTACTCATCTAGCTCTTTGGCCCTCTCGAGACCTTCGTCAACGAAAAGTTGCATGGCACAGTTGGTCAATTGGTGGGCAATGGTTGCCCTCTTTGCAAAGGCAGTAAAAACTTCAACAGCTGTCAATTTTCCAGCGGCCAACTGAGCAGCCAACTCGGTTCCAGGTGTTTCAGTTATAGCCAACTCCTCTGGAGTTAAGAACTTGACTGCGAACTCAGTAACATCCAATCCTTTGTCCAACTCCTCCTCGGAAGGAAGTAAGTGGTCGGGGGCCTTGAAGTCGTCAAGGATACCAGCTTTCAACTGATCTCTGTACTCTTGAATTTTTGGTTCCCACTCAGCGAATTTCACTGGATCTGAGGTGGTGTTGGTGGTTTCTGAGAACATGATGGAATAAGTATATGAACACTAGAAGGAGGATTCAAGAGAAAAGAAATGACAGTCGTCAAGTAATATAGGCAAGTGTAGAAGTGATGATCATAAAAGTGGTGATTATGGAACATAAGTACTTGAAAGTGCCGAAGTGACTTACCAAATTGGGCGAGGAATTTGTGATAAGAGGCGTTATCGCGACTTTGCATCCAAGTGGAAACTTGCATGGAGGCAGCTGTGCATTATGCAGCCCACGACAACGCATGTACAACAAAAAAAAAAGATCAGGTGCATTACTGAAGATTATCCGATTCCAATCAATCATACAGATCACGAATGCCTCCAGCAGTCGACAAGTCGCTGGTACCCAAGAAACGGCGCAGCCGTGCAGGGTGTCTAACATGTACGTTGGATAGTTTATTTTTGCTTATAACGTTTCCATTGGGCTCAGGGGTACTAACATGATTAGGTCGACACCGCAAAATGAAATGCAATGAAGGAAAGCCTCAGTGTCACAACTGCCATAAGTCGGGTTTGGAATGTGTTTGGCCCAATCTGAATTTTGCTTCGCTACCGCATGGCGCAAACTTTAAAGTCCAGAAGACTCAGAAGAAAATAGGAACTGACTTCATCTTCTATGAGAAACCAGCCATAGAATCAAAGAATGGGAATGATACAGACAATGTCACTGAAGGATATTTAATTGACGAGAAAGTTGAAACCATTCTAAAGGATCCATCATCTCAACCTTCGCCATTCTCCCCTTGCCCGACGTTCTTTTCAAGAGCAGCAAATAATTCAACAAATACCATATCATCTGCAAGTTCAATGAATTTCCAATTAGCAGGAGATTATTCATTCGACAAGGACATAGGGACGTTATTGAATAGTCCCCGGTTTCAGGATCTTGTGGTCAGCACAGTTGACCATTGTCCACCACCCTCCACCATGTTTCTTCTTTCTGATTCAAGTGTCTCTGACCAGGAAGACGAAGACCGCATCATCCAGGAATATTCCTCTCCAGTCACCTATGAATCAAGGCTAGGGTACTCGCCTCTCACGGGAGCTGCTTCGTGGAATCCTGGAGACTACACGGTGGTAGATTCCCAATTTCTCCATGCTTTCATAAATGGGTTCATGCCCGCTGTATCTCCACAATTTTGTCATCCTAGACTTCAACCTAGAGCTGTTTTCTTGCCGCACGGACAATCCGAGCCTTTAATGCAAGAACTTTTCTTTGCTTGTGGTGCTGCGTTCATGGGTGGAAACAACCCCGATCTAAAAGCAGTGGCAGAAAGGAAATATCACACTGTGTTCAACAAATTCACTCGACGGTTGTCCCAATCGAATGGTGTCATCGAGGAGTGGATGGTTGTAGCCACATTGCTTTTCACCCTTCGGGACAAATTCACAGGCACAACGCCTGAGCTGCCAGTGGCACACTTAACCCAGACAATCAACTTGATCCGTACCCTTCGTGCGCAGTTGGGAGACTACTCAATAACCATGAAGTTTTTTGTTGAAAGCTTCTTGTTCAACTACAGCGTGATGCTCATATCTGGAGGAAAGATGATTAGAGAAATGCAGCTCCCTTCGCCATTTGAGATCTTCGATGAATGTAGAAGGGCTTTCAACTACCGACCCTTTAGGTGTGCGGTCCCTTTCATGAATAACCCAGTATTTGGGGCAGCAAGTCTGGCATTTGAATTGGCAGCAAAAGCTTCGTGGCTTGTATCCAAATGTCCTCTTGACAAGCACGATATGGTGATAGTATGCGATCTCCTAGGCGAGACATACCGAATGGAAAGACCAGAAATACGACTAGGGCCCGGAGACAAAATTTCGGCCCAAGAATTCGTTCAACTTCAAGAAAGTGTTGCTGTGAGTGATGTGACCATACTAGCGTGCCAGCTACTTCTCTTGAGGATGTTGAATCCCGGACTTCTTCTGCTGCACGATATCGTCAAAGAGCGTGTCAAGCAGATAATTACACTCTTCAGGCTATTTTCCATCGATACACAGCTCTGGGTTGTATGTAGCTGGCTGCTCTTGGTTACTGGCCTAAGTCTGGAGGATTTTATTGACCGCCAATTTATCCAAGAAGTGTGTTATAGAAGTGCCAGGACATGTCGAGCCGCCTTTCTAATTCAAGTTGCCCAATTTTTGGAAAGGGCCTGGGGAACAAACGAAGATCCGGGGCCAGGATGGAGTCTTCTTTACAGTAGCGCATTGTCGAAATCAATTTGCCTCTGAGGTCATGTCAATTTGGGATACAAAGATGTATGGAGTAAGGTACTTAAAAATTTTTGTATATTACTACAAGGTTCTGGGCAATGGTATGTACGCATATAGGCGCCATGCGTTGACGATAATTTCTTTCTGTCATTCGTCAAATGGGACCCAAGAGGATCGGTGTCAGAAAAAAACTGTTCATCGTAGATAATGGTAAAGAAATAAAATAAATGCAAGATACGGTTGTGGCTAGGTCCGACGTCTAGGATCGGAGCCAGAAGGAAGATAATCCATTGAAAATAATCCCAGAATATAATGCTCTAATTGGGGTTAATGATTACATTCGCAACCTCTAGATTGGCAAAGCTAAGGTGCTATCTTAGATGATATGGTGATCGTATCAAATTAAAATGGACGATCGCTTTTGCTTATCTACTTCAAGGAAAGCTGGAATAGGTTGAAGTCCCGGCCAGAGACATTTAACCCTTATCGCCTTTTTTATTCCATCCTTATCAGTGGAAGGCCCTATGCGGTAAGCAACGATGATTCTCCGAAACTGTCAAACTGACATCTGTGGGATCGGTTTGTGGTTCTGTGCTCTCTAATGTGAATTTGAAACAATGTTGTCATATCTCTTTGAATTTTTCATCAGCATTTGATGTTGCTGAATTACACTTCCATACGTTCATTTACCAAAATCTTATCATGGTCATAATCAACGCATTCAATGCCCTGAATTCTAGCAACAATAAAACTACCACATCCTACTTTTTACGGGCTGCCATTCTTACACCACTTGTGATCGAAGTCATTCCCATAAGAAAATCTTAATAATTTATCTCGGCAGTGAAATTGTTTGGCAAGTGTACTTGGTCATGGGGCGGAGATGTTCATGCCGAAGTGCACTTCCCTTTTGGGAACTCTTATCGGACTGGCCAAATTTCGCTGTTCCAACCACTTTCTTTTCTGAAATCCGAGATTGATGAGTGGCAGACGGCCCCGCAGTAGGAACGGTTGCCTCACATGTATGTGTTTGCGATTGAGTTTTGGAAATTTATGGTCAAGCGCTCTGGGGTTAGAAACATCCAACGGATAGTGAAGATCTGGGGTTGGTGAACAACAACCATCGTAAGCACCAAGGAGAGAAAAATTTCGCTTATTCAATTAAATAAGTGATGATTGTATTCTGTTATCTTACTAACTTCAGGCCGACATCGCAAGACAAAGTGTAATGAGGGCCGACCTCAGTGTGCCAACTGTGTGAAGATGAACATTGAATGTGTGTGGCCAGCATCACTGCTCGCTAGTCTACCTCATGGAAGCAGCTTCAAGATTAAGAAACTTCCTAAGAAGATAGGGGTTGATTTCATTTTTTATGGAGATCAGAAATGCGGAGAAACCAATTCTCGGGTTAGCCAAGTGACTTCCAAACACAAAGGCACGAAGTTCAAAGTCCATGAAATGAAGTTCAAGGTCCATGAAATGAAGAAGGAAGAGAATAATGATCTTGTGGAGAAAATTTCAACTTTCCAGGAACCTTTGAACCTGGAAAGTTTAAGTCTCGACGATTTGATTCAGAACTCCCCGGACCAGGAAAATTCAGACCTGGATCCATTGGGCCTGGAAGCTTTGGACCTGGACGCTTTGAACCTGGACGCTTTGAACCTGGATACTTCAAATCAGGAAGTTTCTGAGAAGCTTTCTCTGTATGAGAAACTTTGCTACAGTCAGTCCGAAGACAACCAAGATGAAGAAGATCATGAATTCATAGAGTCTTCACCTCAAGACTTTGCCAACTCTCTCCAAGTTAGTTTCCCAAGGGAGAATGACAACGATGATCTAATAAATTCAGTCTTTCCTCTGTTTTTCAACTCACCTCAAGCGCTTGATGACGAACAGAATCTGGTTCCATACCTTGGCCTTACGCCGCTCTCAGGAAATAAAACCTGGTTAAGTGGAGTGGAATTCTCCAACAATGAACCACTCTTTCTTCATGCGTTTATCCACGGATTTATCCCGTCTATCTCGCCTCAGCATTGTCATCCACAGCTTACTCCCTTGGCTGTTTTTGTTCCGCAAGGAATCCTTGAACCTATAGTGAGAGACGTTTTCTACGCCTGTGGTGCAGCATTCATAGCTCATGGGAATCCACAGATACTTCCGATCGCCCGTCGTCGTTATGCCAACTGCTTAGCCTCGTTTGCCAATCGTTTGTCGGCTACAAAAGGCAAAATTGAGGAGTGGATGGTGGCTGCTGCTCTACTCTTCACTCTCAGAGACAAGTTCTCAGGGACAACGCCAGAACTTCCCACTACACACTTGTCAAAAGCAGTGGAATTAATCCGTATCCTACGAAAGACAGCCGGTGACAAATCTGTTACCCTCAAGTTTTTTGTTGACAGTTTCCTCTTCAACTATTCTGTTGTACTCATTACAAGCGGACCACTTGCCAAAAAACTTTTACCTTCGCCATTTAAAATTTTTGATGAGTGGCGTTCGGTCTACGAATACCAGCCTTTCCAATGTTTTGCTCCATGGATGAATAACCCTGTTTTTGGAGCAGCAACAAAATCATTTGAGCTTGCTGCCAAAGCATCATGGCTAGTGCACCTGTTCCCACTCAACGACAACGATATGGTCACGGCATGTGCCCTTTTGGCAGAATCATATCAATTGGAGCTGCCCAAACTTTCCAAACCTACGAAAGAATTGTCATCCCGAGACTTTCTACATGTGCAACAGAGCGTCGCCGTCAATGACATCTGTAAATTGGCTACTCAACTTCTCCTCATACGACTCATGCATCCCACTTTGGAACTGGGCCACGAGATTGTCAGCTGCAGGGTCAGGCAAATTTTAGACATTGCAAAGACAATTTGTAAGGACTCCACTCTCTGGGTCATCTGCAGCTGGCTGCTCATGATAACTGGCCTATGTGTAGAGAACGATGAGGATCGAGAATTTGTTCTGGATAACTGCCGTCGAGCAGCAGAACTTTTCCGTGCTGCCTTATGGGCGAAGATATGTGACTTTTTGGAGGAGGCATGGGGTTGTGCCGATCATCCTGGCCCTGGATGGAATCATATTTTTGATGTGAAGGCATTACTGACTCTCTGTCTCTGATAGCCCAAGAACAAAAATACGTTGCTATTCGTTGCGGAAGTGATATTAACAATAAGAACTAATTTATTTTGAAAAAAGCGTTATACGATAAGATTGACAATATATAATAATGTGAATGACAAGTTGTAGAATGTGAATGTAATTCTCACTAGGTACATCGGGGAATTCTCAGCCGCCATGCATGCCAATACACGTTAGTATC
>Ga0160505_100172_pt1 | contig 47819 bp, 31 predicted proteins | sample DIDeMG_FD_108225 | JGI IMG/M metagenome (GOLD analysis project Ga0160505, IMG submission 108225) | Enriched chicken feces microbial communities from UW Madison campus, WI, USA - DID2874_E49_Stillage MG | ecosystem: Host-associated > Birds > Digestive system > Large intestine > Fecal ... | reverse complement strand
GTAAATTGCTTGATGGCAAATGCCATGAACCCAGACCTAAATGCTAGGAAATGGGAGATCTCTGCAGCAATCGCCTCATGCTCCATTTTAATCTCCACATTGAGGTCCATCACCTTCTTCACTTCTTCAGCCTTAGAGAAAAGTAACTTGCGGTAACGACTTTTTTTGTTGTCGATCAATCCAAAAAATGTGGACTTGCTCTCTTCATCTTCAATCGGAATTGCATCGAGAGACATGGTGCTTCGTCTTGAAATCGTGCCGGGTCTCTCCTCCCCATCTTCAGTGCGGTGAACGACGATTTGCTCTTCGAACCGGTGGAGCTCGGCATTGATCTCCTTGATTTTTGTATACTTTTGCCTCCATCGATTGAGTTTGTCAACTACAATCCCGCAGTTCTTAAGAAGTTCGGCAACACAAATCTCAATCCATAGCACAAACGACTGAAAAGTATGATACAGTGCATCAATGGTTCTGGCCTCTTTCTTTGGTTCCAACTCGTCCCACTTCACTCCAGGTAAGGTCGTCAACAATTGGTCAAACACAGCCCGATAATCGCATTGCTTTATACCTCCTACAGCAGAGAGTTTGTTGAGCTTGGAGATCTGACGCATGTACTTCAAAAGATCGTCTTTGCTGTATCCTAAAAAATAATCGATCTCATCGATTTTCTGCGGAGACAACTTAACTTCACCTATGTCGGTCTTCTCGATCTCTTGCTTATGAGCATAGTCATTCATGAAATCCAAAACCAGAATGGGTTCATTTCGGCAGCACATAGTCAAGCTTCGGAGAAACAAAGTCTGGGACGTTTTAGATTGGAAGTTCATTGACTGAAACAACATGTTCAAATGCTCCAATGCTCTGTTTGTTCTGAACTTCGAACAAAACGGGATGGTAGAGCCTCCACTGGGAAAATTGACCCAAAACGCTTCTGGAGTCATGGTGAAACTCAATGGTGATGCAATTTTAATAATCTTGGTAAACTGCCGGAGCTGATTTAATGGAACATACCTTGTAGCCACAGCATCTTTCTCTACTGATTTGTTGGCGATTTTGACCATGGACGAGAAACCGGAATCTCCAGAATCTTTGTAGGCTAGATTGACAATCCAGTCTTTCATGTTTCCATCATAGCGTGCGTTCATGGCACCAAACTCTATGGAAAGCTTATTTGGAAAATAATGGCGGAAAAACTTCGACACCACAGCCTGGCGAATCTCCCCTATGGCTCCCGGATTGCCATTCTGTGCTCTGCTCGCAGAGAAGCTGTAGTAGTCTAGGACATTATAGAAGTTCTGAGGATCCTCCAAATCAAAAATAAGCCGTTTGTCCTCGAATAGACACCGTAAGTTCTCCAACCGACTATAGCGAATAAAAACCCCAATAGGCAGAAGGTATTTATTGTTGAACTTGTTGACATTGATCAATGACTTAGACTCGTTGAGTAACCCAGAGGCTTTGATGTCTTTGGCTATGACATGAAGCAACGTATTGCCAGATTTGTCGATGTGGTCATCATAAGTAATATAGCCATCCTGAGTATTCGCCACACACTCAAAAGCCTTCCGTATCAACGTATAGTAATCAGGATGATCGTAGCATCGGCACAAGCTTAGCAATGGTGTATATGAGTTACTATCTTTTGCTTTCCAGTCAATCGAATTGCCAATCGCATCTAAGACGGCCGTATCGTGTGACAAGTAGTGGCCAACGGTCCTGCCATTGATATCCTTGGAGTTGTAATAGAGATATTGTTCCTCTACTGTGGCTGTTTCGCCTATTGTGTCAATGATACACATGCACATGTCGTGGGCTTCCTCCTGAAGAGCCAACATTAGCAAGTTCTGGTCAGTGGAAGTATTCATATCGAAGATCAAATCTTCAAACAGAATCCAATCCACGGTTCTGGTAATGAGCATTCTGAATATCTTGCTATTTTTAGAACGAATAGCAAATGTAAAGCAGCTTTCTCCGTGGATGTTTCTGCTTCTCAAGTAGTGGTTCTTGGGCAATGGTTGATGCCCGTACTCCTCAGCAACCTGGTCTAATAACTGACTTACCTGAGAAATGTTTTTCTTCTGTATGGCCGACCAAAACTGATAGTTGAGAGTGGAAAGCTGAGACATCTCCTCTAGATGCAAGTTCAGCTCTCCATTGGAAAGATGATAGATCACTGCCTCAAAGTTGCTGAGAATATAATTGAGAAGTCCACTGTCAGCAACATCATCAGCCTCGGAACTATTCAGAAAATGCTTTTTCACTTCAAAATGGCGAATATAATGAAGATGTGCTTCCAAATATGGTACTTTTGAGTGCACGACCACCATGATTGAGAGCCCTATAAGCGTATCTGCGTCTATAACAATATTTCTAGCTTTTGTCCCTTCAGCTTTTGCCCCTTCGGTGAGAATCTTCATGGTGTCGGTGATGATCTTGACCTTCAGGCTCCAGTTGGACGTGCTGGGATCTCCCAACTTCGAGAAAGTCTCTATAGCCTCTGAAACTCGTTTGTACAAGGTATTCATAATCCACGGCTCTTCTGTAGGTATGTCGAGCTGGTTCAAAGACAAGCATGAAAGGTCTTTGTACAAACTTTGCGTCAAGAGTAAGACTGGTAGATCCTCTCCGCCAATGCCATCATCGGGTCTATAATTTTGATATTGGAAAACAAGCTGCAGCCACACAGTATCGTAGATGTTAAGTTCCACATACTCGTGAATCAATTTATCCATATCTAGTCGTGGATACTCCTTGAGAATGGCATTGATGATGTTATAAGCTTTGTCACCTTCAGTAGTATTGGCAAACACGCATTTGGTGATAATGCCATTTGTCTCGCTGATGACAGTCTGGAAGTCACCCGAAATAGTTTCTAGTGGCATTCTGCTTCGTGTTCGAAGACGCTGGAACTGCCGATTGTTATGGTGGAAGAGAACGTAGAAATGCTCGGACATCGCCTGTGAGAGCACAGGAAAAGTTCGTAGAATCCGCTCAAAAGTGACATCTTGTCCAATGATGGGCTGTGTTCTCGGTTTGGGCAGCTCCTTCACCATTGGCGGATTTGGTCCCGTCATCTTGTGTCCATATAAAGTATCTTGAATGTAAAGTACTAGAAAGCGACTTCCCTTTGGGAAATAGTCACAGAACGAGACAAAATGGCCCACATCTACGATTGAAAGCTTCATGCTCTTCTTGAAGCCTTTTCCCGTGTAAACTATCCGGTTTTTGATGAGTACCTGCTTGCCATTCATGGTGTTGTAGATGATCAGCTGCACCTTGGACCCTGGCGCAGAAGTGGCGGAAAATGCCACCTTAATCTTAATAATATGTGATCTCACAAAATCATCATTGGAATAGCAAACATCCACGAGCTTCTGAGAGGAATCATCCTGAAATTCATGGAGGATCTGGGCTGGAGGAACCAAAATTGCAAAGTCATTGTGTGCTTGACCGATCTCCTGGATGGTGAACCGAAGAGCAGATTTTTCATGGATTGGGTTGTTAAAAATACTGTTGAGAAGCGGATTGTAGAGCAACGGTAGATGCTTCTGTTTGGTGCTAGCCATAGTTTTGCTGACTAGACACTGGTAGTAGCTAAGTCTTGGTCCTGCACCAAACGATAGGTGATAAGTGAGGTAGTGACATGATGATGAGGTTAAATTCATGAAACTCGAGAAAATATTAGAGACACGGGGTCAATTGTAATCGAAGAGATGACTCAATGTTGTTGATTTCAAATGTATATTTAAGACTTTCTAGTTGGTTTCCTGGACAAAACTCCTCATACCCACCGATCCAGTCACCCGACTAGGTAATGTGCTCTTCACTCCATAGTCCACAGTACGTTGATCAGTAGCAGTAGCCTTGGATTTTCCTCCGTATCCTCCTCCGCCAGGAGTCATTATAATCACTCGGTCTCCTTTCTTGACCTTGACAGTAGTCTTTCCTCCAAGATATGTAGATCGAGCTTCTTCGCCCTTCTTGGGTTTCTTGATCCACACATTACGACCCCTAGCTCCACTAGATCCCCCTGCCAATCCAAAAGGAGCCAAGGAACGACGCTCCATGAGGCACGATACTTCAAGTCCATCGTAGGAGAATTCGATGTCTCGAATCACTCCGTCTCCTCCACGGTGGTCGCCTTCTCCTCCAGAACCGGCTCTAATAGAATACTCGCGAACTATCACTGGATATCTCTTTTCAAATAGCTCGGTATCGGTGATTCTGGTATTTGTGGTGTGGCACTGAACGGCACTCTGTCCGTCCCAAGTTGGTCCAGCACCAGATCCTCCGCAGATGGTTTCATAATATCCAAAGGAGACAGCATTTTCCTTGTCATTGATACCAAAAGTGAAGTTGTTACAAGTGCCCTGAGATGCTGCTGCCGCCTCAAACGCCTTCAACATTACATCCACAATTCTCTGGGTGGTCTCCACATTTCCTCCAACGACAGCTGCTTCATACGACGGATCCACAACGGAATTTGGCCTGGTGATGAACTTGATTGGTTTGAGACATCCATTATTCAATGGGATTTCTTCACTGATCAATGACCTCAACACATAGAGGACTGCCGAGTACAAAATAGCCTTTGGAGCATTTAGATTGCCGTACATCTCGTCTCCAGACTTTGTGAAATCGAAAACCGAATCTCCAGTTTCTGGATCAATTGCGATTTGAACAGCAATTTCGGTTCCGTCATCCAAGTAGTCGATAGCCTGCAAATTGTGGCCATTGAACCTTTCGTAAGCTGTTTTCAACAAATTTCTCACCGCCAACTCAGCAGTATCTTGGATTCCAGTCATGTACAAGTCAATCACGGGATACGTGTACTCTTGCACCAATCCTTTCAACAAAGTTATACCCTTGAAGTTGGCGGAGACTTGCGCTTTCAAGTCTGAGATATTGTCGCTCAATGCTCTGGTTCCAGAACCTCCAGGGTGTTTGGCAGGCTCGTCCAACAAAAGTCGAGTAATTCCTTCTTCATCAAACTTACCCTTGGAACACAACTTGTGAGTAATGATGGCTGCACCTTCATCGTAAATAGTCTTCGAATTTGGAGGCATGGAGCCAGCAGAGATAGAGCCAATATCCGCATGGTGGCCTCTCGAAGCTGTCCAGAAAAGCACCTTTCCATCATCATCGATGACTGGCGTAATGACGGTAATGTCTGGAAGATGGGAACCTCCCGCACATGGGTGGTTAGTTACAAGGACGTCACCTTGCTCAAGCTTTCCATCCCACAATTCTTTCTGTGCTTTCACGGCAAAGGACATTGCGCCCAAGTGAATGGGAACATGAGGTGCATTGGCTACTAAGTCTCCATTGCTGTCAAAAAGCGCACACGAAAAGTCCAACCTCTCTTTGATATTAGTAGAAATAGCTGTCTGTTGTAAAGTGCGGCCCATCTGCTCCGCAATAGACATGAATCTATGGCCAAAAACTGAGAGCTGTATGGGATCCACTGTCTTCTCGGACAATTTGGCCCTTTCCTCCTGTTGAATTACAATAAGAATATGTTCAGAGAGGATAGCAGCCTTCGATCCAGGATCAACAAGAATTGTTTGCGTGCTATCGAGAATCACAGCTGGAGCCTCGACGATGGTACCTTTAGGGAGGTTTTCTAACTCATATACATTGGTCGTCTGCCATCCAATTTCATCGAAGTAAACTCTCTCGGATGACTGGGGTTTTGATGCAGCTGTTGGATTGGTGAGCTTTCTGAACTCCTCATATGGGTTGTTCTTATGCTTATCCTTCGATTGCACTATCAACAACACTTCAATGTCATCCAAGAGGACTTTCCTATCCAAAGTGAAACCAAACTCGTTTCTGTGTCTCTCGATGAATTTCTTGTCTGCATCATTCTTGCCGCCCTTGGCAATGAGAAGGTGAGTGTCAGATCCAACGTAACGCATGTTTAAGAAGACTTCAATCTTCGTATCAAAGCCCTGATGCCCCTGATCCTCGTAATCCTTGTAAGCTGCAGCAACAAGTTCTTCCACTTTCTTGTCGATAGCTGCCACGCTTTCACTATTGTAAGCCAACGATATCGGAGCCTGCTTCTCGATGACAATATCAGCTAAATAGATTCCGTATGCTGAAAGCAATGACGAATACTTGTGGATTGCAACTTGGTTAATGCCCAAATTCTTAGCAAGTGCGACCGAGAACTGGCCACCGGAACCTCCGAAACATGCCAAGTTGTGCTCAGAAACATTGTAACCTTTGGCCTCTGTTAAGTTACGAATAGGACGAGCCATGGCCTCCACGGCAACCTTTAAGAATCCGGACGCAACCTCTTCAGGAGAGTAACTAGCACCCTCAGCATTGATCTGCTCTGTGAGCTCCAAAAATTTAGTCCTCGTAACCTCGTAATCGAGCGGCTCGTCCTGGTTGGGTCCAAAGATCTTAGGAAAGTAACCTGGAATCAACTTCCCCAAAAATAAGTTGGCATCAGTCACTGTTAATGGCCCTCCCTTTCTGTAGCACGCAGGGCCAGGATCTGAACCAGCGGACTCGGGACCCACCATGAACATTCCATTCTTCCAAAAAAGCATCGAGCCACCTCCAGCAGCCACGGTGGAAATATCCAACTGTGGGGTCTGTAAACTTACCTGGCTGACCACGGTCTCGTAGATGTGCTCCAAAGTTCCGGCATATCTGGAAACATCGGTGGATGTTCCTCCAGCGTCAAAACCAATTGCAGAGGTTTTGGTGGTCTCATCATAGCATGTTTCACCGTATCCAACCATTCCTCCAGCTGGACCAGATAAAATGGCCCGAAGTCCCGTGAATTTGTACCACGGACACAAACCTCCGTTACTTTGCATGAACAAGAGCTTGTTTCCAAAGGACTCGAGGCCACCTTCAAAGCCCTCTCCAAAACCCTGGATGTAGTTATTGATCACGGGGGATAAGTATGCATCAGCTACGGTGGAAGAACAGCGGTTAACCATACCGATCATTGGTTGTAACTCGTGAGAAACAGATACAGCAAAGCCGATTTTCTTTGCAATTTCTGCGATCTTCTGCTCGTGGCTAGGATAGGCATAAGAATGGAGTAAGCATAATGCCAACGTCTTGATTGATCCTGCGTTGTACAACTCTGTGAGCTGTTTCTCCACTTCCTCATAGTTTGGCTTCTTCAAAACACGCACAATATCCCCAGTGACTCCAACATCCAACTCGGGGTCATCGATTTCTCCCACGTCAAGTCTCTTCTTCAACTTCTCTTTCAACTTATCACCTCCGCCTTCCGTAAACAGCTCCATGGTCACTCTCTCGTCAATTTCCAACACTTCCAGGTACAAATGGCCCAACTTGTGAGCTGTGAGGTCGAAAATGGCCGGTCTGGTCTGGTTTCCAATGCGGAGCACATCTTTGAAACCTTTGGTGGTGACCAAAGCCACAGCAGCGCCCTTTCTCTCTAGCAACGCATTGGTGGCTACTGTAGTGCCCATACGGATCAGGTCAATTGAATCGATTTTCAATTTTTCACCTTTGGCAATTTCCACACCATGGGCATGTTCCAATACTCTTCTGATACCTTCAGTAGGAGCATCTGGATAGTTGAGAGGATCCACGGATAGTAACTTAAACACAAAATCCGGCTGGCCGGGGATTTTGGCAATAATGTCACAGAACGTACCTCCTCGATCAATGGCGATTTTTATGCCTTTAATGTCCGAGTAGCTCATGATTAGTAAAGAGTGTCGAAGTTATGTGTGCACACTGATAAGGTGGGATTGCGAGCTCAATAGACTGGAGGTACTGGATTGGATAGGACGAAATGAAATGTAGAAAGGGGGAAATTTTATTCATTTAGCGGACAGCTTCGGATAATGTAGGAAACCCGAACTATTGACAAATGGGGATATATTTTAAATTTTATGAATGTTCAGAAATTTTGATATTGGTTCTTGTTCGAGATTCTCATAGTATGAGCCACATGTCTATGGTGCACTACAAATTGAATTTTTTTTATAGTTCTGTAACATGTTCATTATCATGACTACATATCGTAGCTCTCAAAACTATATGCTGATTCCTGCCACCTTATTGGTGACCTCTATGATGTTTCCCAACTTGTCGTACTTGACCTCTTCCTCTTCCTCATACTCTTCTTCATACTCTCCATTATCATTTTCTTGATCTTCTTTATTCTCATCACCTTCTTCCCCTTCACTATCGGCTTCCTCTTCTTCATCTTGCTCCTTTTTCGTCACTTTCTTCAGTATTATGTTTCCTAAATTGTCCATTTCCACTTCCTCATCTTCTTCTTCCTCTTGCTCCTCTTCCTCATGGTCCAGATCAGCAGCTCCTCCCCTGTTCACATTTCCCATCATCCACATATCCCCACTGGCACTCTGTTGTTTTCTTTGTCTCACCTCTTCCTCGAGTTTGGCCATCCACTCATTTTGAGCCTTTTCAACAGATTCCGAGTCTGTGCACTGCCTGTACACCTCCAACAACTCCTTGTTGATTTCTAAAAACGTTAGACCCCATGAGAAGTTTTCTAGAAGCGCCGCGGCCCAATCTTCATGGCCCACAATGGCAAAACATGCCGCTAATGCCTCAACACAATTGAGTTTCCATGGCCGGCCATAATTCACAGTGTTAGCGGCCACCAAGTAAGGCAAAAGACGCTCATTTCTGCCTCCGATCTTGTTGAACGGAACCTCGTCCAAACGAGCCCATGAACACTCCACAACGGCTGCTCCAGCACTTTCTACGATTTCTCGATCGTTTGGACAAACTACACCCTTTCCGTTAGGGGAAACGACCACACCTTGAAATTTTTGGCCCACACGTAGATTTTTGATGTAGCCAAGACGCTCAAGTTTTTTACCTGAACATCTTTTGGGGTCACAGTGGTCAAAATCCCACATGGCTAATTTGACTGGAAAAATTGCTTCAGAATTCTGAGCTTGAGCTCCCGTCTCCTGTCTTCCTTTTCTAGCATGATGCTGTTTGGATTTGTGTCCGTTAGAGGTTCTAGACTTTGAAGTCCTCTCTTCGGACGTTTTATTTTTTCCTTTAGCCATTAATGATAAAGATAGTGAAGATGATGGTGATGAGAATATTGTCTGGTGCACGGGTTTCGGATAACATCACCAGTACTTTTCCTACTCCCTGCAACCTTGATGAGGATTCATTCGATGCTTCGATTTTTGCTTACTTTAATCCCTTCTCTTCTTCATATAAACGTAAATTTCTATACAACATTAAGGAAATGAAAGGCCAGAGCCCATACCAGATGGCCAGGGGACCCAGCAAGATACCAAAAACATGACTAAACAAACCAAAAACAAGCAGTGATGCATCTAAAAAAAACTTTTGTGCCTAAAAGTCCTCGTCGAACGAGAAGGTGTTGCTGCTCTTAGCGTCGCCGGACTTGGCCATCACTCCAGCCTTCTGGTAGTCCGACACTCTCTTCTCGAAGAAGTTGGTCTTACCAGCCAACGAGATGTTCTCCATGAAGTCGAATGGGTTCGTCACATTGTACACCTTCTTGTTGCCCAAGGCCACAAGCAATCTGTCGGCGACAAACTCGACGTATTGGCACATCAACTTGGAGTTCATACCCAACAAAGATGCTGGCAAAGCGTCGGTGAAGTATTCCTTCTCGATGATAACAGCCTCGGTAATGATTCTTTCCACAATGGCTTGCGAAGGTCTGTTCTTCAAGTGCGAGAACAACAAGCATGCAAAGTCGGTGTGCAAGCCCTCGTCACGGCAAATCAACTCATTGGAGAAGGTAAGACCAGGCATCAAGCCTCTCTTCTTCAACCAGAAGATAGATGCGAACGAACCGGAGAAGAAAATACCCTCCACGGCAGCAAAGGCCACCAATCTCTCACCGAACAAAGCCTCGTCGTCAGAGATCCATCTCAAAGCCCAGTCGGCCTTCTTCTTGATGCATGGGATGTTGTCGATGGCATTGAACAAAAAGTCGGCCTCCTGAGGGTCCTTGATGTAGGTGTCGATCAACAACGAGTAGGTCTCGGAGTGAATGTTCTCCATCATGATCTGGAAACCGTAGAAACACTTAGCTTCAGGGATCTGGACCTCAGCAGAGAAGTTCTCCACCAAGTTTTCGTTGACAATACCGTCAGAGGCAGCGAAGAAAGCCAAAACACGCGACAAGAAGAACCTCTCATTCTCGTTCATACGGTGGTTCCAGTCGTGCAAGTCCTTGGACAAGTCAATCTCCTCGGCGGTCCAGAAAGAAGCCTCAGCCTTCTTGTACATCTGCCAAATCTCGTTGTACTTAATAGGGAACAAGACAAATCTTCTCTTGTTCTCCACCAAGAGTGGTTCGTCCTTCTCTTGAGCCTTCAACTGATGACGGTGAACCTTGTGGCTGGCCAAGAACTCAGCATGCTCAATGGTAGCAGCCTGAATCTCCTTCTCAACCTTAGCAGCTTCCTCTGCTCCACCTTCCTTAATGTGGGCAGGACGAACGATACCAACAGGCTTTCCAGCAAGCGAATCGACAGAAGTACCGGCATCCTTAATGGCGGCTTCAGCAGCCAATTTGTCAGTCAATGAAGAGCCTTTTACGTTGGACATATCAAGCGAAGAGATTTTTCCGGTTAAGCCGTTGGTTGGGGTTTGTTGCACAGACATAATGTTGTAAAGAATGAAGTAAAATGCGAGAGGGGGAACGCGGGTCTTTATATATCGCGTAAGACCGAAGTCGGAAGGATCTTTTGTTTTGATTTCGAAGGAGGTTACGTGTTGCTGGAGTAGCGACGGGTATGATGGAGGATGGATCACGTGTGTGGCGACGCTTTTATGCCGGATGAGATGGGTGCTGAGCACTTTCAATAAGCAAGGGAAAATCGATAAAGAAGGGCCTTAAATGGGGAAAAAATTAGATTATTAGATTTGAATAGCTGAATTACATGACTTTGGGTTTTTTCCTGAGGAAATTTGGCCGGTTGGTTCCCATTTTACTCAAAGTTTTGTATTTTTCATGGTGGAATTGCTCTGGGTGGCTGGTCGTTATATGCCGGATGAATGTTTACCACGCGCCCAAGAAAAGGTATGCACAAAACCACGCGCATCGCGTGCTCACACGCCTTCCTCCAGACGTGGCTATTCCATCTCCAGACGTGGACGTGACTGTATTAGAATATATCGGATCGTAATGTCGGCCACAGATCGGGCAATTGGGTAACCTTCCATATGCAGAGGTGTGTAGAAGGTTTAGTCATGTCGGCCATGATCGGAGATGGGATGTGAATGGATGAATGATGTAGGAGTTAACTTCTGTGAAGGAGTGTAGTGAATATAGTTGGAGGGAATTTAGATTTGAGGCTCATGGTTTTTTAGAATTGTATGGAAGTGAATTGTATTATGGAATTAAGGGAATTGTAACAGTTTTAGAGTTTCTAAAGGTTATAAAGATTATAGAAATAATGTTTATGTATGGAGTTTATGAAGCTCATGAGTTTATGAGCTGTTTGATGGATGGATGGAATTATTAGAGAATATCCAGGTTCATTTCATGTCTGATGACATATGAATATTTTTTCGTAAATTGAATTGGCCCACCATAGTGGGGTTTTGCACTCGCATATGGACTGATTGAATAACTAGTACCATGATACTACGAGAATATTGTCCGGAATGCGTCAGAATGTTGTTGGTGTGACTCGATTGCTATGCTTTAGTGATACCATTGCTTGTATAAGAGTTTATTGTCAGCGTGGTATTGAATTGAAGTTTCTGATGTGAGATTTGAACTTGTCTGTTCATTTAGTATTTATTTAAAGTTCATTATAGTGTTCATTTAGCATTCGTTATCAAATTCATTTAAGTTCATTCAATGCTCATAAATATTCTTATCAATCTCCAAGATACTAATCATACTATTGTCCATGGTACTCTTCACTGTCCACACTACTGTTTTTTATCCAACAAAACCTCAAGCTCTCCCATACTTAATTCTACAATCTTCTCTATCACTTTTTTAATTAATTCTTTTCCTTATGGACCAACACGAACTGCCTTATCATCATTAATGGCGAAGTAATGCTTGGCCACATTATCATCCAAAGGCGTAGGCAAATCAACAATTGGCTCCAACGACCGGATCACCTCGTCGTTTGTCAACTCATGGTTGGGTATGTTCCCACGGCTCGGCCGTGGCGAGTACGAACTACTCTCAAACTCAATGGGCCGTCCCAAATACACCTGGTCTCGAAGGGCAATATTGGTGTCGCTGTCAGAAAAAGGGTCAAAACCATTCTGTTCACTGGCGGACTGTCGAAGCTTGGAAGGTACTGCTGGCGGCATAGGCGACGTTACCCGAGATCCATACTGAGGAAGTGTGATCTTGGGCGAGCCCATGCCATCCAAGGAATCCGCACCCTCTGCCTCCACTGAATCGAAGAGCTCCACGATGTTGCCCTCTCCTTTGTAATCGCCGTCTCTCTGTTTGCACAGCAAATACTCCTTCAAGCAGTTTCTCCACTGAAGTTCGGTCCAGTTTTGAAGACGAGCGGTGTCGAAATTGGCAGCCACGACTTCGTATGCATCCTCGTCTGATAAGTAGAAGCAGTGAGGTAAAGATGGCAACCCAAAGAGCATTGACACAGGCAGAAGCTTGTCGCTGTTGAGGTGCTCGGGCCGGCCGTATAGCTTGAATGCGTCTATAATGTGCACAAAGTTTCTGATCATAATCTCAAGGGCTGAGACTCCAGGATGGGTCAAAGGCATCACATACAAGTAATTGGTGGAAACAAAATTGTTGGCAGTCTGCTTCTTGAAGAAGTGAGTTCCTGATCTTGTAGGAGAGCCTGGCATCGACTGGACATTTCCTTCTGGATCTGGCAGAGGAGCATTGACAAAAAATGACGATGTTGAGTTGACAGACGTACTTCTGGATCTGGCACCAGAGCCGTTGGCTGGTGAACTGCCTAAACCAATGGCTGGAGGAGGATTGAGCGAACTCATCGACGTCTGACTGGTGGAACGAGAAAACATCTTCAGGGCCATAGTAGGTGTTCCTGGAGGTTGGAATGACTCGTAAGAGAAGAGATGCTGGAACAGCTTAGAAACAAACACCTCACCTTCCAACTTCATGATCAGGTTAAAGTTAATCATGTTGTAATCTTCCGGATACACGTTGTAGACAGCGTCAGCGTCGTTCACATACAACACTAAAGATTTCTTGTTGATCTTGTCCAGGGTGTACACCTCAACACGGCCCTTCTTCTTGCCATCGCCAGGGATGATGGCCATGTACACACGGACCCACTTGTTCAGCACCTGTGGCAAGCGCAAGTTGCACCATTCAAAACGAGGGAAACGCTTCTTGTGGGCTAACAACGTGTAGATATCCAGCAACTCTGGGCCCTTGAGCGAGAGCATAACAGCAGTGAAGGCCTCGTTGAGCGAGGTGTTCTCAAACTTGGCCAACTGCAAGCCACTGAGCCATGAGGTCATGGCGGTCGAGTTTGGGAACCGGAAAGTGGTGATCTTTGTGTCGAAGTCCTGGAGTACCACCAAATCGTAGAGCATGTCGTCGCCAGGTACAGAAGCCCTCAGAGGCACGATGGAGCAGTCTTGTACGTTTAAGTAGCGGGCATTGGAGCTTCCCTCGAGCCAGATACACAATTCTGTACCCGTGAGCACAGCATCGCATGGGATCCAGTCGAAGTTGTTGGGAGCCAACACTAAAAGTGGCCCTTCCGCATACTGACGAACACGTTGTGCATTTAGCAAGTTGATGACCGGCAGCAACTCAGGAGGCAAATCGGTCTGGATGGTTTTCAGCCGCTGGCGCAAAGTGCCTGCCCTCAGAAACATCGAGTCCAAGGCTCCCAAGTTAGCACTGGCGCCTGAGAGCACTCGAGAATGACGAACATAAGATGGTACATGACGATCTGTGGACCGTCTGCTCACCGGCGACGATGGAGCGGAGATAACAGGTTGGTTGGTGTTGAGACGTGGCGGTCTGGGGCCCAGTACGACGAGGTTGGAGCCCAGATTAGACCGCAGGTTGGCTTCGGAGCTCGTTTGTAAGGATCCAGAGTCCAAAGCGCTAGCCATGGGCCCCGATAAGCTAACAGACAGCGATAAAGAGGTCAGGTCCTCAAACTGGTTGATGAAGTTTGCGTAGTTGGGCTTTGGAGCTGTGGAAACAGGCACCGGAGCCGAAGCGGTATTCCCGGAAGATTTGGTAGCGGGAGCCAATTGTCTGGAGGGTCTTTTGCGGGTAGCAACGTCCTTATTCTTGAGGGATGATGATTTGGAAGCATTCAGGGGCCTTTCAGGCTTCTTCTTGCGGGAGAAGAGCGAGAACATGATGAGATGAGGTTGAAAGTGAAAAGCGTTGAGGAAATTCAGGAACCTGGGAAAATATGGCAGATCAGGGAAATTCGGGAAGTGTTTTGAAAATTCAGGAAGGTGTGGAAATTCAAAGAGATGTGGAAATTTGGAATAATAATCAAATCAGGAAGATGAGTCTCCGGTGATATCAAGGCAAAAATTCGCTAATCTATACGATTTGATTAAGAAGCAACCAGATCTGATGCACAGCCACAGATTGCGAGCAAGGATCTGGAACGATGTCAACACAGGCCCACAGCAACTAATGCGGAGGCAATGACCAGAGGTTTGGGAGCGGTATGGGGACGGCAAACACCAAAAAAAGCAAAATATATTAAAAAATCGACACCCACGAAGCAATTCTCAGCAACAAATAAAGCAAACCAAAAAGTCGCAACCGCAGGTGTCTGCGGCACCACCCGGTTATTTAGCCTCACCACCTATTTGGGGCCTGCGGTGTGGCCAAGGCCTGCGGGTCTTACTGCCGGACTCCTGGACACAGCTCCATACGACCCAGGAACGAGACATTGGGGTTAGCTACAGACGACAAGGCTGGGGTGGGTAGTTGGTGATCGGTGAATTGAAGGATGGGGCAATTAAAGGGGGGCACTTAACCTGGGGAGTAGTACGATGTGATTTTATGATTTAATTGGTGGAGAACACTGAGAGAAATGCGATGGTTGGTGAATGGACAAGGTGGATAGCGCCTTCAAGAAATTGTTCCACACACGGCTGGCCTGCACTGGTGGCATTGGCGGCCCGTTAGGGCCTAATGGCCCGCGCCAATGATGTAATTCGGAGCGGAAGCTTATGCGGATGAGCCGGAGGATCCAGGACAAATGCGAAAAAAATGCTAAGAAATGCCTGGGAATGGAGCCTAAAAGTAAAAGAATGCGAAGAAAATGGGGAATGTCGAGAAAATTGGAATAAGCAAAGAAAAAAGGGTAATGTTGAAAGTTTGCAAACTTAAACATGAAGAAATGTGAAGAAAAGTAAACTGTGAAATTCGAAATAGGGGCTCCACGATAGGATTGTATTGACACAGAGCGATCCTTAATCGATGCTGTGAACGGCCGAATTCGGCAATGGATTAATAATAGATAAGGAGAAAGAAAGTGGCAGAAGATGTCTTCTACCAAGATTGGAGCTATCTCGGCCGGATGTGGTGCGGACCTGCAAGACTCAACGACAATCATTAAGGGTATTTTCGTTTACTTGGTTTGATGTTTGTTTTTTGGTTTGATTTTTTTTTTTTAGTTTGAGTCTTATTTGCGGTTCTTTTTCTTTTTTTTTTGGCTGATTTTTGTGTGGTCTTATGTGTTGTTTATGTTTTGGTTTTAGTTTTATTTTTGGCTTTTATTTGTTAGTCTTGGTATTTGGAAGATTCAAGTCTCGAAATCTTGAGCAATAACTTCTTGGGGTTTGAAGAATTGGGGGATAAAAGTCTTGGGGATTAAAGTCTTGGGGATGATTAAGTCTTGGGGATGATTAAGTCTTGGGGATGATTAAGTCTTGGAGTATTGGGCCCAGAATTCCATGTGCATTCTTGGTCGATGGAATTATTTTCTTCCACATTATCACACATTTCAACTTTCATCATCATATTGATCTAGAATTTCCTTCATTTGTCGATTTTTCTTCATTTTACAGTTTGATTTTTTCCCACTTTCATTTGTTTTCCGTTTTTGCTTTTCATGTCTCTTTCGCATTCCTCATTTCTCATGCTTTCAAATTTCTCTTCCTATAGATCTTTTCCTTCGTTGTCATCTTCTCCCACTAATGTAAATCCTCCCACTTTTGTAAATCTGCACCATTCCATTGTTTCATCCATTCGCCTATACGTTTGATTCCATGACCATCTTTACCATTGCTCATCACCTTCCGTCGTATTTGTCGTTTTTCCCCACAAATGGCAACCTCCGATCGGCCATGGGCTCATCATCGGTCATGAGTCATGTTGCTGAGTCACTGTGGTTGCTAATTCCTTCCTCTCCTATGTGAACTTATTGTATAGTGCCTGTGCCTGAAAAAACTCCGGTGTGCGTGAACATGTGTGTATTTCGGAATGTCATAACTGCACGGGTTATAGAAACAGAGACTTTTAGGAAAGGTTCCAGAAACGTCAGAAACGTCGCTTAATGTCAGACAACTTTAACTATTTTCCAAGCGTTAGTCGTATCCCCGTGTGTGGGTCCGATGTTTCTTTTTCGGCTGTCAACGTCACTGGCCTTACTTCTCTTGACAACGGTTGATCACACTTTACGCATAGCGACTTATAGGACATTTTCAATTTGATCTGCTCACACTTCTTAAAGTTTGTAATTGCTTGTAATTTTGGTTATAGTTCTGGTTACTATTGTAATGCTTATTCTGGTTACTATTTGGTTAGTTTTCTAGTTACTGTTTTTGTTACTGATTTTGATCCTTTCCCTGCTCCGTTGCAATTTTCTCGTGGGCCATCTCTTTCTACCAGACCCGTATTTCTTCTCTTGTCTCGCATTACTTCTCGCCTTTCCTCTTCTCTACCTTGCTCTACCTTGTTCCTTTTCTGTATTAGCCATTTACCTTCATGCCATGATATTCATGTCACAATATGTCATGGCATACTTCGTTCAGTTTCTGCATGATCTTTTTTCTCTTCATTTCCACTTTCGAAAATGCTATTATTCTTTTCCGAAATCATTGGTTTTCCGCTCGCTAGTTTTCCTGTCTTCACTTGCGTCTCGTCATACTTACTGGTATCATTTTCTCGTTCCCTCACATCTCCCTTTCCTATTTTTTTCTCTCTTCTTATCCTCACATCTTCTTATCAAACTCAAAGTCTCCTTCTAATCTCCGTTTTGTCTCTTCCATCTCTCTCGTCTCTCAATTCTTACCTCTAATATTTTCAAGTTTGATCCCTCCTTCCAATCGCCTTGTCCCACTGATTGCTGTCTCGACATGCCGGACGTGTTCCACCTCGCATAAGCCCGAAATCTAGCAACCCTATCACCTTTCATGCTCTCATGACGTTTTCACCATGTCGGGTGGCCGATAGCACCTTAAAAGCCCTCATCTTCATCCATTCCGGTCCTCCTCCTTTTACTTTTCCTTCTCCATCTCCCACAGTCTCTTACTACTCGTCATCTTGAACCAAGTGGCCGCGGTATCTGTCTCCTGCACCTGTTGATTCCACTGATAAGAGCTAATCATCTTCAAATCACGGCATACCGGTCTGATCTGGATTTTTCACATCTGCTAATTTATAGTGGTTAATTGCTGGCATTGTCCCATACTTCAAGTTTTTCCCAGCTTTCAATCCTCTGCATCCTTTGTGCATTCATCTCCCACTAGCAAAGACTTGCTTTCGCAACCATCCATGGACGATCAACTCTACACCAGTCATCGTGTGACTCCCAGATTGGCGTGGGCCACAGCCATCACTTGCCTCAGTACCTTACAATTTGGCTTTCATCTTGCAGTATTAAATGCTCCCCAGGACATTTTCTCCTGCAAGAAGCACATCCCTGGCCCTCTCCCATCCTATGAAGATACGTTGTGGAATACCTATGGACGAGCACAGTGTATCCCCATGAAACTGAACAACATTGCGCTTCTAAATACGCTATTCACCGTTGGTGGTTTGCTCTCGTCGCTGTTTGCCGGCTCTCATACCGTCTCGGCCATGTTTGGACGCAAGAAACTTCAGAAAATATGTGCTCTCTGTTACCTATTAGGCTCGTTGCTTTTAACCGGAGCCAACTCACTTCCGGCCATGTACATGGGAAGGCTCTTTGGAGGAATCGGCGCTGGAGCATCCATGGTGGTAGCTCCTATTCTCGTGAGCGAAATCACACCTTTTAACCACAGAGGACTCATGGGTTCTTTGCTCCAGTTTGGAGTGGCCATGGGCATTTTGGCTGCGCAGCTTATTGCATTCCCGTGGTCAAACGACCAGCAGTGGAGATACTTGTTTCTTTTCGGAGCATTTGTGGCGTTGTTCCAGTTTCTCCTTCTCTTCACTACTGTGGAATCGCCCAAATGGCTCATTTTGCATCGTGGTGACGTCTCTAGTGCCACTGAGATCTTACACACCTTACGCTCCGACATTCTGGCTATGAGATACGAAATCAACCATTGGAGAAGACTCTCCAATAATACTAGCACCATTCCAGCGGACAAACTTCTCTCGGAAAGATCCAGTTTGCTTGAATCCGGGCCGCAAGACGACTTCCATCCACTATCTACCTCCATGTCTCGTAGAGGCTCAATTGACCCAAGCACTTTGTCAATCGTCGAGTATCTTGTCAGTCCACGCTACAGAAAGGAGTGGATCGCCATTATAGTAATCATGACGGCCCAGCAGTTGTGTGGAATGAATGCCATCACTTTCTATGGAGTGTCAGTTCTTTCCAACATTGTACCTCTGGACACTAATGTCTTGTACCTCACATGTCTGTTGGCATTGTGTAATGTCATTCTGGCACTCACTATTTCGCCCTTCATTGATAGATGGGGCCGCAAACCTTTGTTGCTTGCGTCAGTGACCATGATGGGTACTTGTTCGGTTTTTATTTCCTTGGGTTTGCTTCACAATCGTGATTACATGGCGGCGATTGCATGTTTCGGGTTTATTGTTGGGTTTTCCATTGGATTAGCCCTGATTCCATTCTTGATGGTGAGCGAATTTGCCAGTCACGAAACCATTGGAATCGCCCAATCATTCGGCACCATGTGGAACTGGATTGCCAATATTATCATTGCTTACCTGTTCCCACTTTTAAAAGATATCGTTGGCAATTCCATTTTCTTTGTTTTCTTCGGCATCTCGGTCTTTTACTTTGTTGCAATCTGGGCAAGAGTTCCCGAGACAAAGGGCAAATTGGATTACCGGGATATTTGGGATGCCTTCTACTATTAAAAAAAAACACTGTAGTCTTGAATTTGAGAATATGGTGAGTGTATGGCGTGAAAATGTCATCTTTATGAACTAATACATATTCCTATTTCTTCCTCATCTAATATATGGTGGCTTCATCTTGCATTCTGGAATGTTACTTAGAATGTTGCCCTGATGAGGTAGTGGTCCTGCAAATGTGTCCTGCAGTAACATGACGTCTGCCAGTGAATTTCACCTCTTGGACATGTATAAAATCACCACCCAATATAGTCTTGATTTATACTATTGGCAAGTTCCATTAATGTAAAATAACAATTACCCCGTTTCGAGCCGTTGAATCTTCACCAGCCCCTCCTCAACACTCGTAACACACCCTCGTATTTGATACCGTTTTTCGGCGTGCAGATACTCCAATGTTCCATGCATGGCCGTCTCCACTATAAATACCGGCGAGGTTGCTGTTTTCTCCACCCCACATTGTCACCGGTAATATCCAGTTTACAATCAACACCACTACACATAACAAAAAATGCCTAACTACCAATCGTGGCTCGGAGAGCTCAACAACGACACCAGACTCTCTTCCCTCTCCATTCCAGGCACCCACAATTCGTTTGCCTGTCACACTGCTTTACCATCAGTGCAATGCCAGGGCGAATCTGTCACTGACCAATTGAGACATGGAGTTCGTTTCTTGGATGTCCGTGTCGGCAAGCATCCATTGAAGTCGGGAGATGAGGCCAATGAGTTGACTGTGGTGCATGGCAAGTTCCCAGTAAAGATTCCCTTCCCATTGAAGCTTTCCGATGCTTTGGATGAGGTTTACGACTTTGTGCGTGACAACAACTCTGAGACGGTGATTGTGTCGCTCAAGCAGGAAGGAACTGGTGAGTGGAACAACGACCAGGATGAGTTTGGTAAGTTGATTTGGGACAAGTACATTGGACCAAACGAGAACAAGTGGTACTTGGGATCAGAGTTGCCAAACATCGGTAGTGCCAGAGGAAAAGTGATTCTTTTCAGAAGATTTGGTGTGCGTGATGACAGAGGCGGAAACTATGGATTTGATGCTGCATCGTGGAAGTATAACACCACCGAGGATGATCGGGGCCGTTTCTGCGTCCAGGACTTCTGCGAGATCCAATCTGCTGACGATATCCCCAAGAAGGTGGAATACGTGAAGAATTTGGCCAGAAAGGCTTCTGATTACAACTCCACGTCCACGGACAACAAGTTGTTTGTGAACTTTACGTCTGGATCCAATTTCTTCGACACGGCCTGTTGGCCCCAGCAGGTTGCCAAGGCTATGGCTGCCAACAACTTGCAAGACAGTTTTTCTCGCGGTAGTGGAATCATTGTTTTGGATTACGTTGAGGAGGACAACTGGAGAATGACTCGTGAGTTGGTGGACAAGAACTTTTAATGAATGACTTATTTCTTTGACAATGGGTATTAGTAGGAAGAGGGAAAGGGTAGGAGAGCAGCAGTAGAGCATGAGAAGAAGAAAAGAGATGGTAATAATAAGAGAACAGAGGTACGAAGAAGAAAATGAAGGAAAACAAAGAAGACGTGAAGGTAGTGCCATAGCCTCATATGTATACTAGTAACATTCAAGAGGAAATCACTTGAAAGGGTAAATCGCTCTGAAAATAATAATCACAGATCAATTTAGACTTTTGGTTCCTGTTCTTTTGCTACGTTAACTGTCTAGATTAGCGCCCACTCGATAGAAGAAGAATTACTCAGTCTTAAAATTGTACATTTGGGGAATTGATGTCCTACGACCTGAAATTCCAGAGCAGTATTCGAGAGAAAATCTTTCTTTCTCGAACTTTATTTTTCCATCTGCTCCAATGATTGCTGACTCTTCCTGATTAGTCCATACTTTCAAAACTCTATGTCACTCGCAATTCTCAACGTCACTGTCAATTTTACATCAATCACCAAATCTCCAAGTTACTCTCATTTCTCTTTAATTTACTATAGAAAGGGTTAATAATAGAGACAACTTGCCTCGAAATTCAACTGTACTCATAAATAATGACTCTTTTAATGCATTCCGGTTTTCTCCATCCCAATCTCTTCTGCCCCATACCTACATAGTGCGATTTCGGCATCTACAACTCCATAATGTTACCTAGATCCGTCGGACGCACGCTCCCACTGGCGTCTCTATGGCCAATGGCGGCCCTTTCCGCCAAGTCTACCATTTTCTTTCTAGCATGTCGAAACTATGCCAGTTTTGACGACTCTAAACTACGCCAAATCATCGAGACTTCCAACATGGGCATGGCTCACCAACTCGAGAAACAAAAACGGGAAATCGACCTGGCTCAAAAACACACTGCCCGCTGGCTGAAAATAGAACGCAACTACAAGCATTCCCAGAGTACAACAGCCGAAAGGCTTCGCGCAGGCGCTCTAGGGTCGTCTCTTTCCGGAGTTACTACTCACTCTGTGAGTGAGACAGAAGCTGAAGGTGGAGATGTTGTCAAGAAGCTCCGCAACAAATTGTCAGACTTACGTGCCACTCTTACATCGGCAACACAGGCACTTAACGACTTAACGGGATACACGAGGATAGAGACTCTCAAAATGACTGTAGATGGGCTTGAGAACGAATTGAGACAGGCCAAGTCAAACCTCAAAATTGCCAAGGCAGAATACACGGAGGCCATTCAGAGACGGTCAGATCTGCAAAAGGAAATCAACGAGTTGCTTACGAGAAAACATAACTGGACTCCAACGGATTTAGAGAGGTTCACGGAGTTGTATCGAAATGACCACCAGAACCAGCAGGACGAGAGAGACGCCGAGATCAAACTAGAAGAGACAGAGGTGGCTGTCGATACTGTGCAAGTGAAGCTCACTCAGCTGATTCTCACGCGATACCACGAAGAGCAGATTTGGTCGGATAAGATTCGTCAAGGTCTGACTTGGGGTACATGGATGCTTATGGGAGTGAACGTCATGCTTTTTGCCGTGGCCACATTCTTAGTGGAGCCATGGAAGAGGCGTCGACTTGTGGATGCCTTCCAGCATGAGGTTCAGCTGAAGTTGGATGAATTTTCCCTAGACATTCGAAATCTCTCTAAAGAATTAGAGAAATCCAGGGTGGAGCCGGTTCTTTCCTCGGTAGACGAGACATTGGAGATTTCTGAGGCGCCCCAGTTAAATTCCTTATTGGTTTCCGAACAGAATTCGAGTGCTCCAGCATTTTGCTTTGGTTTTTCTTCAATCAAATCATGGAGTACATTCCAAACTTGGGCAAAAAGGACGTTCTGGTCGCTCCGGGATCCACAAACAAACAGTTTTATTATGGACAGATTAGATTTTGGCATCTTCCTGGGACTTTTGGTTACATTTGGAGGAACGATGGGGGCATTATTGACTTATCTTATTGTGAAGTGAGCAGCTACGGTTGCCTCGGAGAAAGCCGAGACCAGAGTCTCTTAACGATGAAAAGAAGAAAAAGACTAAAAGCAACGGGAAAATCGATTTTTCTTTTTTTTTTGACAATATCTTTGGGGAAAAAAAAGTGTTGCTAGAATTGTTTAGTTTCGAAGATATTCGTACCTTAGAGTACATCACAAACATCACCAGTACATAACATCACCTATACATAACGTCACCAGTACATATATTACCAATACACTATTAGAGTTTGATAGTTGGAATACCATCAAACTTTATTAGTGAATCTACTAATGCATCTACTAGAAAAATAATATAGAAACAATTTACTACCCATACATCTCGTTCATGATAATAATATGATTAATACTCACGGCTAAGCTAATTACACCACCAGAACTGAAGAAATAACTGAAGAAATTAAACAAATATCTCAATTGGTGGACGAAGAAGCAGCGTCTCTCTTGAGCTCGGCCTCCTTTGATGCATAGACCTGCAATGCGTGCTCGTCAGCAGAGCCAACAACCTCCAACACCTGCTCGTTGATCTCCTCAATTTCATCGTCAACCTGTGGTAAAAGCAAGTTCAAAATGACACCAACCAAGCCAGCAATGGCGAAACCAGACTCCATGACCAAAACAATAGCATCAAAGAATCCCTGCAATGATCTGTTTCCACCAGAGTAAGTGAAAACTCCACTGAACCAGGTTGGAACCAAAGTAGAACCAAGACCAAGAACAAGCACCGAGGTCAAGACAAATCTGTCTCTTCTGGTGAAAGGCGTAGTGGAGATAATCTTGATACCAGAAACAGCCACAGAAGTGAACAAGAAAGTGGTCATACCTCCCAATACAGCCTTTGGAATCGACACAATGGCAGCAGCGAACTTGGCAAACACTCCCATAATGATCAAGAAGAATGCACACCAGTAACCCACGGTTCTGTTGGCACACTTGGTGACGGAAATGACACCGTTATTCTGGGCGAAGGTAGACATTGGAGTGACGGTCATCAAACCGGACAAGACACCGTTGATACCGTCAGCAAGAACACCACCTTGGACTCTGGACTCGTAAAGCTCACCCTCAACCTCCAATCTGGACACATCAGAGGTGGCAGTGATGTCACCAATGGCCTCCATCATTAACACAATGTAGACAGCCAAGAATGGTAATACTGCTGGTCCGTAGATCTGCAACTTGAACGTGTGCACCCATGGGAAGGTGGCAGCAGGAGCAGCAGAGATACCGGTGGAAGAGAAGTATCCACAAGCAGCAGCAACAATGCAACCCACCAACAAACCGACAATGACGGCACAAGATTTCATGATAGGCGATCCAAACTTTTCAGAGAGAATGATGGTAGCGTACACTAAGAAACCCAAACCAACAAACTCAGCAGATCCGTATGGCAACTGCTTTTTACCACAGAGCTTACCCACACAGTCAGAGCCACCGATCCAGTTCTGGAATCCGGTCTCAACCAAGTGAGTACCGATCAACAACACCACTGGACCTGTGACCAATGGTGGGAACACCTTTTGCAATGCACGGGTTGGGCAGAAGGACAACAAGATTTCAATAAGTGCACAAACCGTTCCGGTAGCGAGAATACGGCCGTAACCATCAGGACAAGCCTGCTTCACACCGTCAACCATAGGACACATTCCGTTGCTGTACATAATAGGCAAGGAGTTGGTGACGATGGTGATGGTAGCAAATGAGGTACCCACCACACAAAGCAAACCGGTACCAATGTAGTATGGGGTTTTGTAGATGTGGAAACGGGTGATCTGAATGCATGACAAGATACCCGAGACAATCAAGGAGGACGAAACCAAATATTCTTGGATTCTGTCACCCAAAACAGCAGAACCAGCAATGATCATTGGGGGAGTAACGACACCAGCCAACATGGCTAAGGCGTGTTGGAAACCAAGCACGAATCCCAAGAATACGGGCATGTCCGAGTTTAAACCAAAGAATGGTTGAGTCTTAGGAGCCTTCTTGGTGAATGGAATGTCAGGGATGAAAAGGTAGCCATAGTCATAGTCACCAAGCAAACCTTCCTTGGTGGTCCATTTCTTGACGGTACGTCTGGCAAAAGCAGAGAGGTCCGAGGCGGCAATCATTTGTGAAGAAGAATAGACAATGACGAGAAAAAGCACAAAGAAAAGAGCCGAACCGAAACTTTCTGGAGTTCCATGAGTGGGGAGCACTGACTATATATATTGGGTGCAAACGTATCTAGCATATGACCTCCTGCAGGACGTGCTTATAGAGGACGTGAGCAAATCGAGCATGCTTATCATAAAGTATGTGCAGCGCATGGAAAGTTCCGAAGGGGCAGGAAACGGCTTTTTTTTTCCTGTTATTTTAATATTTTGAGGGGTGTGCAGTGGGGCTTTTGGTGTCGATCAGCCGTGCCTGATCTTAATGGTCCAACAAGTAACTGTTGGGGGCAAACTTTCCTGGGGAAATCCAAATTTCAATTGACTAACTACTCTGGGATTGTCCATTCAACCTGTCAAGAAGATAAAGGAAGGAAAACGCCTAATCACCTCGCCCAATTCCGTTTCTTGGCATGGAGATTGCCGGCCCTCTTGAGTGCAGGCCTGGAGTCGGATTCCACCCACTGTGAAGGTATCCTTGTCCCATGTAGGCAGGGTTCCATGTTACGGGTGGGCCCTTTCCCCCGCCTCGGAAATGTTTATCGTCGTGATAACAAAGATAAAGCTCACAAAGTCATCTATGGGTTGCATCATGACTTTATCCGGTGCGGTCAATGATTAGGGTTTGTTGGATGTAGAATAGTAAGAGAATAGAAACTGGACATGGAAAAGTTTGAATGATGAAGAAATCGTGATTTTAGATATCTTGTGAGTTTGCTTTTTCACAATCTCACTGATAATTCAAGGTGGTCTACAGACACATTGATCTGATCTCCAGTCACAAGCTTTGATTCTAATCTACGCCTATCGGTGATCGGTGGCCTGTAATTGGCCTGCGCTAGTCTGTAAGCCGCATAGCTTGTATGCCGAAACACAAGTCGCCTAAAAGTCTGTAGACAACCTACCGGAGAACACCGACAGATGCTGCTAGAGTTATGAATGCGTAGGGAACACGTAGAGAATGCGTGCTTTTGTTCTTAATTGGTTTTGTGTTGCATCTATAAGCTGGTCCTATTGGACTGAGCTGCACCGAAGTCAAATGCATCATGTACAACATACGGTGATTTCGGTGTTTGGGAGACCTGGGTCTTAGTGGGCTTGGTATCTTGGGGAGCAAATTTTCTTATCATCGTAACTGTACCAAGCATTTTGGAGATGACCTATTCGGTTCTGATGTTTCGGCTATATCCATCCAATAATTAATAATTGTTAGTAGTCACAGATCTATTATTAATTAGGATACATTCAATCTTGGTGATCATTGAGTGATCGATTATTGATCAATGAAAGATCGATGAATGATCAATGGATGATCAATGAGTTTCTTCTTGTAGTTATGGCCTATCTTATCTGTCTCGTGTCGAATGCATCTTAATCTTTTCCACGTCTTCTCCACAATTTTCGGTCAGCACAATCTTGATTCATTCTTTGGACTTACTTTCCCGTCATTATTAATTTCCGGTTAATTTGGGATCTTCTTGTGTTTCTCAGGCCATCATTCATGTTACAATTTGTAAAAGCTGTTTCTTGTTTGAGCCATTCCGCTCTCCAGAATGATTCCGGGATCCATATGGAAAGTCCCGAGGGGGACCGGTACTTCCCGTGAGCCCATAGTCTTTACGTGATAGAGAAACTAGTTATTGACTTTTTCATTTTTCACAAGAATTTAATATCTTCATGTTTTTTTGTCTTTTCTAATTGTTTCGTATTTCTATTTATTTTGTTTTCTTCTCTTTTCTTTGTTGTTTGGTCACATTTCACTCTCCATTCTTTAGCTTGTCTGCTTTTCAACTCATCTGTTTCCCCTGTTTCTCTATGTTTCTAGCTTTCAGTTCTTCCTTTTTTTTTCTTTACTTTTTTATTCCTCTAGTTTCTCGTCTTTTGTGTTTCTTTCTGTTTCCACATTAGTTCCTTCGTTACAAACGAATTTAAAGGTTTCTCCTCCAGAGAACTTATACACTTTCCAATTCTTTCTATAAAGAGGATAGATAGAACAAAATGGCCCTAATATCCGAAAAAAAAATCCCTTTTATTCGGGCCGCAGATATAAATATATCCTCTCCATTTCCCTTACCCTTCCTACACTTCACCATTTCTATACTCTCATCCATTTATATACTTATTTAAGAGAGACCAACTTAATGTCAAAAGTCAACTCAGAGTTAGCTGGAATACCTGGCAAAGCCTGCGAGCCGTAACCCATCTTGGCTGGAATAACAACTCTTCTCTCTCCTCCAACAGCCATACCGGCAACACCCAAGTCAAATCCCTTGATGCACTCACCCTTGCCCAAGTTGAACACAAATGGCTTACCGGAGGTGTTCTTGTCAAAGACCTTACCGTTCTTCAACTTACCGATGTATCTGATACCGACCTTGTTACCAGACTTGGCTCCAGCACCCGATCCAACCTTTCTGTCCTCGGTGACCACACCACCCAACAAAGTGTTGGTTGGGAACTTCTTGTCCTTCTTGTCAGACTTCTCCTCCTTCTTCTCGGTCTTCTCTTCCTTCTTTTCCTTCTTCTCCTCCTTCTTCTTCTCCTTCTTGTCCTTCTTGGATGGAGTAGGGCCCTGTTCCAATTCCTTGGTGAACTTCACCTTCTTCTCCTCCTTCTTCTCTTCCTTCTTGTTGTCCTTGGCCTTCTTGTTCTTCTTGTTGTCGCTAGAGTCCTCGGCACTTCTCTTACGCTTGATCTCCTCCTCCACCAACTCGGTGATCTTGCTCTCGATGTCAGAAGCATCCTCCAAATCCTCGATGTCAATGAGCTCATCCTCATCTGGAGTCAAGTTGTACTCGTCCTCATCATCCTCGTAGTACTCATCCTCATCAGAGTCGAAGTCGTCCTCGTCATCAGCTGGGTGTTCGACGTAGTTACCGGTCAAGTGAACTGGGTAAGAACCAGTGACCACGAAGTGAACCTCTTCGTTTGGAGAAATGGTGAAGTCAAGAGACTGCTGGAATTGCACCTTTGGAGAGAGAGTACAGAGAACAAATTCCTCGATCTCCTCGTCGTCCTCAATGTCGCTGTCGTCCTCGTCATCTTCCTCATCCTCCTCATCTTCGTCGTCTTCCTCAACCTTCTTAGACTTCTTGGACTTCTTAGGCTCCTCGACCTCCTCCTCCTCTTCGCTGTCCAATTCATCCTCCTCATCATCACCTTCCTCGGCCTCCAACTCATCCAAGTCCTCGTCGTCAATGAATGGTCTAGCTCTCTTCAAGATTCTCACGGTGGAAGGCTCTTCCTTGTCATCAGTTGCCTCTGGGTCCACGGCGGCCATGGTGATTCTGACGGTGATTGGGAAATCGTCTTCCACGGCAGGAACCGGGTTAAATGGCACAAGGGCCAAGTTGTATGTGCTGATAGGGATAAGAGAAGCCATTTTGGTTTGTGAAAAGAAAAACCTGGTGAGATGAGGTTAAATATTGAGATGTCTGCAGGACCTCATCTACAGATGGGTAGGTTCTAATTGACATTAATGGATGGGGCAAAATTGTATTGATTTTGAAAAATTTGAATTGTTTAAGGTGATTTTCGATGTTGTAATTTTGGATGTTTTTGACCATTTGGAGGTTTTTGGGGGTGGTGTATATGCTTAGGTAATGGTGTGCTGCTTTATACGATAAGGTAATGAGATTTCTAGAGCGTGGATAGACAGGGTGTGGAATGGTACCACAATGCAATATGAAAGTAGGATAGGTTGTCATTAGAATGAATATATTTTATATGAGAACTTTGAGATGGTCGAGATTTGAGGGTGATTCGAGTAGGCTTGGAAATGGCTTGTTAAAAGAGACAGTGTAATCAAGTGAAGATATCGAATGGAAAGAATAGGGAAGACTTGATGAAGTTGAATGAATCGGATGAAGTGAATAACGGGATTGCTAAGTCGTTAGAAATCTGAGGTAAATGGCATGAATTTCAAAATTTCGTGAGGAAGATAGTTAATCATGAATGATTTTGTGAAGTATATTGGAAATTCACGATTTTTAACTCCAAAGTAAGTGAATACGAAAATTTTAATAACTGCAATTGGCTTCGATTCTGAATTTTGCAAAAGCAAGCTAAGATTACTCACAACATTTGGACAAAAATTGTTTATTGCATGTCCATATCATGAAAATGCGATGAAGGGAGTTGTCATTCACTTTAGACACTATAAAAGGCAGAATTCATGATTAGGGAGCGCATGATACGATCCTCCAAATATATAGAAGTCTTTTTGGTATGAGACGATAATTACTGGGATCTGCATTTGATACTTATTGAATCCGTATGTGATACATATGGCAATCTCTATGTTGTCCTACATCTAGAGGTTATAATGGATATTATGGCATAGAACTTGGTATTGCAAAACTGAATACCAAGAGTACTACAGAACTTGATATCGAGATTGTTATACAACTGACTGAGAGTTTAAGATATCATCAAGAACAGAGTTATAGATTTTACAATTAGCATGTCCAAGTTGAATCTCACCTCTCACTCTACACTATACTTCTTTTTCCGGGTGTATTAAATATACATAGAAACGATGTACCACCGAGCAGAATTAGCGCCCGATTAGAACTTCAACAAGTGTGGCTTGTCACCGCTCTTCAAGGAGAAAGAGGCAGACAAGTATTGCTTCAACAATGGGGTCTTCTTGATCTCAGACAACAAGGCAGCGTCGACAGACTTCTGGTCGGCAACTCTCTCAGCCTTGATCTCCTTCTTTGGCTGCTCCTCGTTGAAGAAGTCAGCCTCGGACTTCTTGGACTTTGGAGCCTTCTCTCTGGCAAAGTACTCAACGTTGTACTTGGCAACATCAACACCAGAAACAGACACCTTGGTGGAGGTGGCGATGACGTAACGGGCGTTGACTCTTCTCAATGGAACACCGTTGACCTTGAAAGGACCGGTGACCAACAAGGTGTTGTCCTCCAACTGCTTCAAGAAGACAACTCTCTTACCTCTGAAACGACCAGCCAACAAGATCAAGACGGTACCTGGAACGATAGAGGCACGCAACTTGTGTGGGTTAGCGGTCTTTCTGGCCTTCTTAGCGACGGCAGAGTCTGCACTTGGGTACCACTTTGGTTGCTAGAAATGTTAGTATGAAGTTTTGGAGATGTTTGCCATGTACCGACGTTGCTCCAGTAGTTTAAACTGAACATGGATAAAGTCTTGGTCTATTAAGGGACGAGGAAGAAGTTTCTTCCAATTTTTATTCAACATGGTGGAAGTTTTGTATGAATCGATGATGGAGTAGATGGATAACTGGCGATAGGACAACAGAAACGAATTTGTTAAAATACAAAACGTTCATGAGGAGGATGCAAGGACGGTGCTCATGGTGATATTATGATGGAGATGTAACATACAATCTGGCTCATTTTGTCTGATTCTCTGGTTATGGAAATAAAACAAGAGTCTGGAGTTTTTTTCACTGTAGGCAAAAATTCTCACCAAAATTTTTTTTGAGATGGTGTGCAGATAGTGTTGTGGGATGTATGGGTTTCTTGTTGGTTTTGGTTGCCGGTTCGAGATGAAAGCAGTCACGGACATCACGTGTATGTATTCTATATAGGTCCTATAGAATCAATAAACTTAAGTCAAGATTCAAATTTTATGGATTACGTGAGGAGAATGTTTTGAGTAATATATCGTGGTATTTCGGATAGTTAGTGATTCTGGTGGTTTAAACATTTGTAATAGTATATTTATTTAGTCATGTAACATTGCAATTTGTTATTATGATGAAGTAACTGTAATTTAACTAATTGTTGGTGACTTACGTACAGTAGCATTGTCATATATGTCACTGTATATCTGATTTGCAACCAATGACTTACTCCACTCTTCTACTAGGCTGTAAATTAAGTTTTGAACGATAAGTTATCTATATTTAGACATATTCTCCACCCCCATATCCCGTATTGATAATCCTACACTTTTTAAAACTTCATTTTATTACATAGTACAATCAATCTGGTGGCCCCTACAACTGCGTAGAGACATATCTCAAGCTAACATTCAACTCTCCGCCTCCAATATGAAGTGGAATCACTCCATCAGAGTTAACGTAGTCTGCCAACGAAACCTCAGCACTTCCAATCGTCTGGTTCCGTCCGAATGTGTGGTGCTCTCTTACCAAGAACAGTAACACTCCCTCCGATGGAGCCTTGAATACAAATGTCTCATTCCACTCGTACTTGCCGCCATGAGCTTTGACAAGTCTAGTCTTGTGAATGTCCTTAGACTTTGATGATGTGCTCAATGTGGTCTTGATCTCAATAGGTCCCTTAAATCCGGTAGCAGACACAATATTAACTCTACCTGGGATACCATCGGGGCCAAACATGCCGGAGTTGATGGTACTAATATCCGACGTCTCGCTAACTCCTCTTCTGTGTCCGCGACCCTCTGGACGCTGTGGTGGTGGAAGCAAATCTGGGTCCAAGTTAGGAATAGCATTCTTAATCGATGGTGGCCTGTTGTTCTCAATCTGTTCCTCTGGAGATGGTGCTCCTTGACCTTTGTCATCTTCTTTGCTAGATGAAGACTTCACCTTACCCTTTCTGCTTGGGTAGCTGTTCGAAGTAGTACCAGTCTGGTGAGAGTAGTTGGATCTTAGATCAGAGGTCATAGTAGTATCACCGGCCTCGTCCTCATGAGAAGCTCCATTGCCATTTTTGCTGCCATTGCTGCCATTGTGACTACCCTCCTCGCTAGATCCGTTAGGCTTTCTCTTGGACTTAAATCCTTTCTTGAAGAGATTGGCGCTCTTAGTCAAACCATCAGCAGCAGCACCAACACCAGTGTTAACCACGCTTCCCGTAGCTCCAGCCACACCTCCGACAACCTTCAATGGAGCACCCGCAATGTCATGCATGTCAATTGGTAAGGCATTAGACTTGGATAAGACTGGTCTAATAAACTCGGGCTGGAACGTAGCTCTCAATTTAAGTATACCTTGAGTATCCAAATCCACCTGGAACTGAGATGACTGATTTGGTGCAATATTAGAGATATCAACATTAGCTCTACCCAACAATTCATCATCGTGAGTCAAATCCCAATCGTATACTTCCAAGAGAAGCACATCACGAGATCTAGACAACATTGGGAAGTCAATTGCCTCGTTCCAAATTGGATCCAAGGTTCTTCTCTTTTTATCGGTCTTGTATATTTCAACACCGTTCAACTTGACAACCACCAATGGGTCTGACTTACCGTTGCTGTCGACAGATGGCAAGTTCTCAGCACTCAAGATATCCAATTTGACATGTCCAACATCCAAAACAGTGTCCAAGGGAGCCAACTTGACTGCAGAGGGGAAGAACTCCATGCGGAATGTCAATGTGTTCTTTCTGTCAAGGGAAACGGTGTATGGTTTACCAAAAGACTTCTTTAAGAGTTCAATTGTGTCGAAAATCTTCTCAACAACCACCTCCTTTTGGTCCTGAACATCAGCCTTACGGGCAATTCTAAAGACAGTCTTAGAGTTTGGCAAATCTCTCATAAAAGCTTCAGCCAACGTAGGGGTAGTCAAGAAACGAGTTTCACACTTACTGGAAACACCAGATGGATAGGCGTTTTCGTCGAATAAAATGTGAACGAAGTAATCTGGCTTGTTGAACTGACCCTTCAAAATATGAACCGCAATGTCTCCGGCTCTGTACTTGATAGCAGTTTCCAAAGGCATTTCCACCTTTGGAGGCTCCCCAATGATATCGTCTTGCATTTCGACCCATTCGTATTGTGATGGGTTTTCCTTGTACAATTTTTCTTCCTTCTCGGCCCTTTCTTTTTCCTCGAGCTCCTCTTTCTTCTTAATCTCCAAGTACTCTTCGAGGTTGTCCAGTTGAATGTGTGTGTACACTGGAATGTTCGGAATAAACGAGACTGAGTAAGTCATGTTACCGTAACTCTTGCCATTGTACAACACAGGTTGCTCGATAATTTCCTCGGATCCATCATAGCCAAGATAGTAACCTTCGCGGTTCTTCTTCAAGAAGTCCTTGACTGTGATAGCACAAGATCCCAATGGTCTATCCTTTCCTTCAGTCTCAGCATCAAGAATGTCCAACAACACATGCTGGTGCTCATTTGTGACTGGCAAGTAGAAAACGTCGTTGTAGATGGGGTTGGAGGTGTTGGCGATAATAGCTGTCTTGGCCTTCATTCTGCCATTCTGCACAACTCTGACGTATGGATCAACATCACCCACACTTTCAAGGTTGATCAAGCCGGAGGCGGCACGGACATGCAATCTCAAACCACCAATTGGAGCATTGGCCCGGATTTCAATCTCCTCATCGTCCATTCCAAGAGCCTTCCACTTAGCACCAATTCTGAACTTGGCAGGAGTACCGTTTGGTCTCACTGGGGGAGCACTGATCCATTGTTGACCTCTGGAAGACTCGAAGATAATATCTTGCAAGTTAGCGTCCAATCTGCCAACAATGGCATCTTCGGCTGAGTCCTTGACAAGCACCTGGATTTGAGTTTGAGATTGCTGAGTGACAAGTGACTCAAAGCTTACTCCAAAGTCTGGCTCATTGGTACGTCTCAATTTTCTAGAAGTTTTGATCAACTTGTTGTTGACATACACTTCAGCGTAAGGATTCAAGATACCGATAGCAGATTCAGAGATATCCAAGTCTTGTGCGCCATAAACGGACAACTTCATAATTCCAACTTCTGAATCGATATTTTCTTCCTTGGTGCCGTCTTCCAACACCTGGTTCTTCAAAGCTGGGTACCACTTAAGGTCGTATTCGATTTTTCCGACAACCTTACCAGACTCGAGGATATTCTTGGTCATATCATTTTGAACCTCTTTCTGCAATAAATCAACCATTTGAATTTGAGTGATACCAAGTGCTAAGTCGTCCATCTTGTCAGGAATCATATGGAACACATTGAATAACAATTGGTTGGTCTCCAAGTTATTCACAAGAATGTACTTGGTCTCCAAGAATACAGGGTCTGTGGTGTTCTTCTTGACCTTAGTTCTCTCTTTAACATCTGAGTTGTTGGCCAATCCAATTTGTACATACGGATTGAACTGGTTGTCCTTGACCTCCGTGGCACATTTCAAGTTGGTAACTCTCTTGATGGTCACAGCCAATACACCGATAGAGTCATTGGACTGCTGCGACATAATTTCCTCCACATCGATATCTAGAGAGTTAGGAGCGTACAACATAGGACGCAAGTTGGAGTGGATAAGTCCATTAACAAACGAGGACAATCCCGGGATGAAAGTCATGATATCGAGACCAAACGTGTCACCACCCACAGGCTTCAAGGAGTAGTCAATGACAGGGGCCTCAAGGAACTGGATAGACACCATCTTAACGTGGGGGAAAGTGTCGTTCAACTTCAACTTGATGTTCATTCTTCCGGTGAATGACATGTCCTCCACCAAAATAGGTAACGATTTTGAGATGAATGCCTTACCAACGGTAACACCCAAGGCCACCTTAGGGTTGATCTTCTTCTTGATTTCGTTCTTAGTCATGTCATCAGTGTCATTAGGAGTGAACGAGAAAGCCCAGTCCATCTCAATGTGGTCGTTACCTTTTCTGGTGTACGACTTAATGGAGTCCACTCTTGGAGCCTTGGAACCCAAAGTAAATTCGTCCAACGACAATTTCTCAATACCGAAGCCAGGAGCAGAGTCCTTCAACACCTCATTGGCTTGGAACATGACCATTTCCGACAATGCAGGCATGTAAATGACCCAGAACTTGGCCAAGAAGGAGTTCAACCACTCCATGGTCTCGACGTCCTCCTCCAAGCGGTTGGCTGCGTTGATACGCGACATGTCGTCTCTGACGTCTCTGTTGAATCTGCGGAACTCGGCTCGGTAGACCGAGCTGGCACTCAAGAGCACCACTGGCAACCACAAGAAGGAGAAGCCGATTCTGGCAAAGAAATAGGCAAAGAAACACACGCCAATTGGCAACACCGTGTTCCAGAACCAGTCTCCATACAAATGGTCCACAACGTATGCCTCGGTAGCCTTCAATCGCTTCAATTCCTCTGCCTTATCATGAGTTTCTGGGATATCCCACGCACCAATGTTTTTCCAGGCAAAGGTGGGCCTGGCGCTTGAGTTACGCTTGGGTTTCTCACTTGGAGGCTGCGCCTTGAAGCCTTCGTTGTTGGAACCATCCACGGGGGCCGAAATCTCGGTCTGCTTCGATCTTTTCTCTTTGTTGGCCTGCTCTACTTCGCTCTTAGTGGCACCAGGGCCATGCGACAGCGGATCCGCAGGATGTTTTTGCTAAAACATGTTAGGATTGCTATACGAAGGGAAATAACGATAGTCTAGTGGTTGCTGACCACAAGGACCACGCCAATTGAATAGATGGAACGTACCTCAGTCATGCCAATTGGATAAAAATCGACTGCACTGAAAACAAAAAAAATATGGACCAGATCAGAGAAAGAAGGATACTTTGATAAGAATTGTTTTGAAGATTTTACCTGGATGAGACTTGGGGGAGGTTTGGTTGTTCCTGCAGATGATACATTCTTTTTTTTCGAGTTGCGGTGTTATGTATAGGAGTTTCATATGCGATGTTGCGGAGCAAATGTATAATTAGGGGTGTGCGGTTGTATTTTCTTATTGTTTTTGATGTATTTTTTTTTACAAATAATAATGATTGGATTGCTTGTGTACGTATGGCGGGGATCGTTCCGAAATGTGGGTATCGATCCCGGCTTTTGACACCGGGTGTCTCACCTTCTCTTGCATCAGTGTTAGTTTCGATGCATGCCGTGTAAATTGTCCATGACGTATTCTTGGAGTTGTGAGAGGTTCTGGCGGAGTTGTGGATTCAAATCGAGAAGGTTAGTGATTGGCATAGTTATTGAAGTGGATATTGGTGAGTATGATTTGGCGGCTGGGGACGGTGTATGGTTTGGGATCTGAAGGTGTCACATGGATATAGACAGCCGGTGCAGGACGGCTGCATGGGTATAAATGTTGCTGGTGGGAGAGAAACGGAGCAATTGACAGGATATCAATTTTTTTCTTTGGTGTAGAAGTTACGATTCTTTTATTTTGGGTTTTTGGATGATGGCTTGTCTTGGCAACTTGATTTGAATTGAGAATCAAGCGACCCATGACGTTCAAAATATACACGTCATTGGGAAGATCCATGCCGATTGGAAGATCCATGCCGATTGAGAGATCCATCTTAAACAAACAATTTTTATTGTTTGAACAATTCGAATTTATTACTTAGAACATAAAGGACTTGAAAATACCGTTGCTATCCCATGAATTTTTGCGATGGTGATTGGTCCGTTAGTAAATTTGCAAGAAGAGATTGGTCTTGTTTCTTGTAATTCTCACAGTTGTCAGTCGCTACATTTTCACTTCAAAATAACCAGTCTTTGTTGGTTTAGTCAATTCCCATTCCCGGCATTTTCAGCTTTAGCCTATAAAAGTTTGATAAGTGTGCATCTGGAGTCCTGTGTTTTGTCGTGCATGGTTTTGACACTATTGACAGTTCGAGCCGTACGTATGTCAGGCCAAAATATAACTCTATACACCAATTCAAAAATTATCATCCTTTCAACTTGGTACTGATGTACTTCTACATCTTTGAATTCCCCATCACTCTGTCAACTTCGTACCTCGGAAGGTTCGAGTGATGGCATCCTGAAGTCCTTGTCTTTCTCCAACTCATTACAAGCTCATTACAATACAATTCCTTGTAGGAATTCAATTGCTTACAATGCGATTCCTTCTTTGGTTCTTGATTTCTTATACATCTCTCAATTCATCGTAAATCTCTTGTTTCACCCACCAAAAATCTACAAACTGCTCACTCAAAAATTGAATAACTAATCATATTCATGCCCTACTCTCGGCCACCTTCTTCAAAGCCTCATTGAGATCCTCAAAACTGGCCTTGGTCTTCTCGAAAAGTCCCACCAAGTTTAACACAGGCACCAAAAACCCTCCAAAGTCCTCGCCCTGCACCAATCTGGTGGCAGCTCCATCATCGATACTTTCGAACTTGAAGTAGTGTGCTCCCACGAAAACAGAATCAAACCCTAAGTTTCCTTTCCATTTCAATTCGTCCTCGGAATTCACCAACACAACGGGCTTCATAGTACGTACAGTGGTCTCTCCCTTGAGTTTCATGTCGATTTCCAAACCAGTGCCTGGATTGACCTCTCCAACGTCCTTCACACGAACAAAGAATGGATTCCATTTGGCATGCGACTCAAAGTCCAAGAAGGTGCTTCTGACTGTTTGTGGAGGTGCGTTGATGGTAATTTCTGTTTTAATTGAAACCATTGGAGAAAGATGTAGTAGATGGGGGGAATGTCCCCAACGCCAAAACGGTCTTAGGTTTATCTCCGTGAGCCGATGAGATTGCATATGGAGATAAATGTGGCAACGAAATCACCTTGGGGGCTCTCATTGTTGATGGAATATTCTGATTGTTCCGGGTCGTCTTTGCAATATTCATTAAGTCATGGATACAATCTACTGATTTTTTTTCTCTAATAGTATTTTCACTCTTTTTTTTTCTAAATTTGTTGATTTTTATTAGTCATGGGAGGCTTGACATTGTCAGTAACGTCATAACAGACAATTGTGAAGTTTTGCATTCACCAGGTTTTATAAGGTGGTGCCTCTACAAATTTGTCTTTTGTGTGTTTTTGTGATCTTATGTGGCTTTATAATATTTATTCTTTTACGTCTCTTCAAAATTTCTGTTGATTACTTTCACGACTGACCAAGTAGGTTGTCTGACTATTCTATGTAATTTCGCAAATGTCTGAATAAATAGAAACTGGCGACCAACAGGAAAAACCCAATTCGAAGCAGAAAATGGCGAGATGAGAAAATGAAATGAAAAGAAAGACTAGACAGAAGAATGCTATAATGGAATTGGAATCCGATTAACTAGAAATATTTTCAACATCCCATCACCATATAGGCCTGACACAATCAGTCAATATTTTGTGCAGTTAAAGTAATTCTGATTAATTGGCAACATAAATTTCCACTAGGAGATGCCATAAGTATATAGAGGAATATTCAAGCAGCTTCAAACAACATAAATTACTATGACAATTCCAGTGTCCAAGTGTAGTATAACCAGGGCCAGTAGGTTGACTAGTCATGGATTTCTATGTCTTTCTGGCACCCCTAATCCCTATAAAGCATCAGTCATTATCTAGACTCTTGCGAAACTTGTTGATTACTCCCTCTACTTGATTCTATCGATGATTGTGTCTTATTAATATTTAGTAACAGACGAGCTGGAGCTCAGAGAGCTTAGACGGATTCCAAGACAACGTCCTTGAAACCGGAAGAAACCTTCTTACCCTTCTCCTCGGTGGAACCCTCACCGTGCAAAGCCAACAAAGAGCCCAAGTCGAACTTTGGCTGCTTCAACAACTTCACCTTTCTGATGTGGATGTTCTGCAATGGCAAGATAGACTGGGTGGACTTCTCAATCTCACGGCCAATCACCTCTGGGATCAACTTAGAAACCAACTGAGCCAAGGTAACGTTGGAAACCTCTCTCTGCATGATCTCAATCATCTTCTTTCTCACCTCTCTCAACTTGGAGGACTGAGCGTAGGTGGTCTTCTTGACCTGGTTAGCCTGTCTCTTGGTGAAAGCAATAGCAAACACTCTCAACACGTAGTCGTCAGCGGTCTTGACGGTAACGTTGGCCTCAACCAAAGATTGCCACTTTCTAACCAAAGATCTCAACTTGTCGGAGGTGAAGTCCAAACCGTGGAAGTTGGTCAACAAGTTCTTACCTTGGACCTCGTCGACTCTCAACTTGATCTTTCTGTAAGAGTGGTCCTCGGAGCCCTGCAAGTCGGCCAAGCAGACCTCGACGACACGGCCCTTCAAGCCATCGGCGGCGTTCTTCAAACCAGTAGACTTGTTAATCAAGGTCTTACCAACGTTTCTGTTCTCGAAGGTGGATGGAGCCTTGATGTCGAACCATTCCTTTCTGGTGAAAGGGTCGACGGCCTTCTTCTTCAATCCTTTCTTACCCTTGGACAATCTCTTGTTCTTACCAACAGCCATGATGTAGTGCTAGGAAAAGTAATCTGGAGGTTTTTTTTCATTTTTTTTGCGAGTGCGAGAGAAGGTGGTTTGGCATAGTAGCCGGTCGGGGTCGCACGACGGGATGGTCACGTGGTAAGGGCTGAAGCCCTAGATGATGATGGCATAGGTAATGAATCTGGGATTAATTAGTGTGATATGAAGATTTTGATGGTGGAATTATTGGATTCGAAGATTCAGAAGTGATGTATATATTAATTTTCCAACTTCTGTACCATTTTAATTGGGCCGATGGGTGGAATGGAGTTGATGAGTAGAGATGAAATGAGAATGTGAATATTGAGTAAAATGGGGAGTCTTAGAATTTGATATGGAAAAATCCGTTTCTATGAATTTGCAATTCATAAGAAAATAAAACCTACTACTAGGATGAATTGGAGAAGCTAAATGGAATGGTTGTGGAGGTTAGTGAGCAGATTCGGTACATCGAGGGTATAATGAGAATACAGGGAGAATAGCATAGTGAAAGTTTAATAGTAAACTGGCCATGGACCAAACTAAAAAATGATAATATACATGTGATTGTGAACCGTAAGCTGTGAAGTATGAACCTAGTATCATTTAGGACAGAGTAAAATAAACCAATGTTTTAGGAATAAGAATGGGAGTTGATTACTACGAATACAGTCAACGATGCACTATGTCCAAGTTCATTCTAACCAAAAGAGAACTAAAATACATAAAAAAAAGTAAATACTGAATAGTTGAATTTCAAAAAGACCAAACATAGATGAAATTATGTAAATAACTTTCATTATGAAGGAACATTCTTGACTACAATCAACCGATTTCACCTTAAACCGGGTAATTTATGCACTCATAAACAGTCCACTATCGACTAAAGAAGCATTGGTTACGATTTGAATTTACCAAACATTCAACTCTGTACTCTCTCAACTGCCTATATTGAGCTTGCGATCATAGTTATGGTCACTGTGGTCACTATGGTTACTATAGTTACTATGGTCGCTGCGCTCACTATCTCAATACATCATCTTATCACTCTATAACCTGACCAAGATCTCAATCAAAAATTCGATCCGTATCTCTTCAATTGCATTCCAAAAGCAATCCAAATTTATTCACCATTCCAATTTTTATTGTCTCACATACCTTCATGCCTACCATAATCCCCCCTGTACCCCGGCTATTTCTCTGGTCCACACGTGACTTTCACCAAAATAAACATCTTTGATTCAATACAAACCGGCTATGGATCAACCCCAGCAAAATAACCAGTACGTCTCTCCCATTGCCAATGACCTCTTCAAATTACTAACCTCGCAGGGTCGCTCTCAAAATCGGCCTCATAGGCGACTCCCAGATCGGGAAAACGTCGTTGATGGTCAAATACGTCGAAGGATCATTTGACGAAGACTATATTCAAACTCTAGGGGTCAACTTCATGGATAAGAAAATCCAGATACGAAGTACCAACATAACATTTCTGATCTGGGATTTGGGCGGCCAGAAGGAGTTTATCAACATGCTCCCGCTCGTGTCCAATGACGCGGTGGCCATCTTGTTTATGTTTGACTTGACGAGAAAGTCCACGCTCAATTCCATTAAGGAGTGGTACCGGCAGGTCCGAGGCTTCAATAAGACAGCCATTCCGTTTTTGGTGGGCACCAAGTACGACGAATTCATCGACATGCTGCCTCAGGACCAATTGGAGATAACCCAGCAGGCCAAGAAGTTTGGCAAGGCCATGAAGCTGCCGGTAGTATTCTGTTCGACGAGTCACTCCATCAATGTGCAGAAAATCTTCAAGATCATCTTGTCAAAAGCGTTTGACTTGAAGTTGAACCTAGAGGAGATCGTCAATGTGGGCGAGCCTATTCTCATATATAAGTGAGGCTGATATCAGCCATTGCATCATCTGGACGGGGGCCAACGGAACTAATATTAGTAGTAATCGACTGTTACAATGACGTTTACGCTGTTTCACTGGGTTTCACTGGGTTTCCTCGTGTATTACAGTATCCTGTTGTAATACAGTAGTGACCATACTAGTTTGATTATTCGACAATACTGAACGGCACTTAAAGAGTACAAGCAAAAAGAATAATCAAAAAGAACAGCAAACAATAGAAATGCTTGAGTAAACTACACTTGTCGACTTCATTTTAATTTTACTACAGATACTGATCTCTCTAATGCACAACTTCACCATCTTCCTGTACACTCCATCATCACCTATCTTTGAGTTATCATGGCCAAAAGACAGAAAAACTTGGTCGACTGGAAGATTGTTCTAGATGATGCTGCAGATTCAGAGGTCTCAACTCCGTCTAGAAGAAGCCGAAGAACGGCACAGACATCGCAGGCTCTGAGTGTGAAGCTCGAACGTCAATCAGACAGTACATCATTACAAGTGGGTGATTGTGTGTTGTTAAGCGGCACTTTCAAGGGTCAGAGAGGCTCCAGCAACTCATATGTTGCAATTGTTGCCGACATCCAGCTTGGAATTAAGAATTTCCTCGATGTCCAGGTGCTTCCGTTCGTGAAAAGTTCAGATGTGTCTCTGGACGATCTTCCCGAAGATGGGATGGACAACGAGGTGTATGTGGTCCCAGAATTGTCATTTATCAGCTTGGCAGACTTTGTTGAGAAAGTTCAGGTTGTGTCAGCGCAGCAGTTCCACGAAACTGTTCTGGATATTTCTTCATCAACCTTCGTTTGTCGAAGAGGCTGTGATCGGTTCACTGAGCGATTCTCTGATGTTTTTGATTATAAAGACTGGCACACGCTCCTTTTGAAGAACTTTCACCAGGCTGTGGCTTTCATTGCGGAGAAAACCCTGATCATTATCTCGCCCAATAAGGCCAAATCTTCTACGCAATCTCTCCGTCAACGGCTCCAGGTGTCTGAAAGTCCACTGCGGAAGCGGTACTTGGAGTCTTCAGATGAAGAATATGATGATGATTCGGATGATGTTGTCAAAGAAGAGGAAGAAGATGATTCAGACGATGAGGAAGAAGATGAGGAAGTAGATGACAAAGAGGTTCTGGACGAAAAAACAGATAAGGCTAAGCGAGCTCTGACCAAAAAAGAGCCAAAGGAGCCAAGGAAGAAACGTCAGGCCGCCTCGTCATCACCCTCTCCGAAAAAACCGAAAAGAGACAATGCCAAGGTCAAAAACCTACGTAGTATGCTCAACAAGAACTTCAAGGTCAAATCCGGAGCCTCCGCTGCCAGTCTTCCGTCGTTATCGCCTTCCAAACCAGGAAAACAACATATGGGAACATCTTCGGATGCATTCAGAGAGCTCAAGGAGAAATTACATGCGTCCGCCAGAATATCCTCTTTGCCCTGTCGAGAAGAGCAGGCCGACCAGGTATTTGATCAGTTGGCACTGGCCATTGGTGAAGAAAATGGATGCTGTATCTACGTGAGTGGAACACCGGGAGTAGGGAAAACAGCCACTATTCGAGATGTTGTTAGACAGTTGAAAGAAATATCTGATAGCGGTGGGTTGAACAGCTTTCAGTATTTCGAGATGAATTGCCTAAAGCTTCTTACACCGAATTCCGCCTACGAGAAGCTTTGGGAGTACATCCACGGTACCAAAGTGACGCCTTCCAATGCTGCGTTGCTCTTGGAGGATTATTTCTCCCAAGATATCGACGACGATAAGTCACGCGAGCTCATCAATAGCAGACAGCCGTTGGTGGTACTCTTGGATGAATTAGACCAGATCGTCACCAAGAACCAGAGTGTCATGTATAATTTCTTCAACTGGCCCACTTACCGTCATTCCAAACTCATCATTATTGCCGTGGCTAACACTATGGACTTACCTGAGAGGATGCTTTCCAATAAAATCTCGTCTCGTTTAGGATTACATCGGATCCAGTTCAGTGGATATACGTTCAAGGAACTTGGATTGATCATCGAAAATCGATTGACGTATTTAACCGAACAAAACCGACGGAAAGTGACTTTAGGAGCCGATGCCGTAGGTTTCGCCTCGAGAAAAGTCGCCAGTGTCAGTGGAGATGCCCGGAGAGCACTAGCTATTTGTCGTCGAGCAGTTGAGATTGCCGAACTGGAATTCCTCGAGTCTGCCAACGTGGACGGCGTTCCTGAAGAAGAGCAAACGTTTTCGATTTTGATTTCCCATATTTCTCGAGCCATCAACGAAACCGTCAACTCCCCGCTTGCACAGCTTCTCTCGTCACTATCTTTTGCATCTAAATTGATCTTGGTGGCAGTTCTTCTTCGAATCCGGAGATCGGGGCTCGCTGAAAACAGTTTGGGCGATATCATTGACGAAATGAAAAATTCGCTTGCCCTTTTAACTACAAAGGAAAGTTCAGTCACCTTGCAAGATATCTCGGCTTCTGCAAGTATGATGGACTTGCTCTACAGTACCGGAGTGGTTGGGGATTCTCCGAAGCAGATAAACATTCGAATGTTTGCCATGTCGCAATTGGTCAACGAACTAGTTGAGCACGGCATTCTTGTACAGCAGAATATTCGAAGTGAGAGGTATAGACTCGTTTCACTCAATATTTCTGAGGACGAAGTGTTCAATGTATTGAGAAAAGATCGCGAAATCGCATCCATGTTCTAATTCTGATTGTGTTGTAAACTAGAGGTGTACGGGTGTACGATTGGGCCAAATCTTTTCTGCGATGCTCATCACCAACTAAGAAACTATCAAACTCACTATAAAAATGTCTGCAATTGATCCAACGGACTTTGTGGAGGTTGAAGGCGACCAGACGCTGTTGAGGTTTGGCGATCCAAGACAGCAAGCGAAATTCGAGCTTGGAGTCTGCATGGCCATTCACAAATGGGAAGAGTTGACCACTGCAGTTGAAAATTCCTGGGGAGGTCCCAACTCTGCCGATAAGAGAGACTGGATCTCGGGAGTCGTCATCGAGTTGTTTGACGAAAAGGCTGTTGACATCATTTTGATTGAAGACACCTTGTTGTATGCCATGGCCGACGAGTTCGATACTCAGGTTGATAACGATTCTGCACTTTTGATCGGTGACCTTGTTTTGAAGTTGTACAGAGACTGCGCAGCCAAGGATTACGCTCGCGTTGATGAGTTGTACCAGAAATACCAACAGAAGTTGCAGCTGGGCCAGTCCAACAAGGTAGTGGTCGGTGCAGACCCAAACAACCCAGATGTCTCTGATGAAGACGATGACGAGGATGACGAGGACGAAGCGCCTGCCTTGGTTCAAAATGACAGTATGGACGTTGATGAGGAGCCTGCCGGACCAGTCATTGATGACGATGGCTTTGAGCTTGTCCAGAAGAGGGGACGTAGAAGATAAATGTATATTAGGAATGCATAGATGGTATGGAGTATTTTGGTACAGATAAGACATACATATACTGATGAAAATGAAATAATACTTTATTAAATGGTCAATTTGTTCAACTTTTGTTAGTTTTTTGTCAGTATAAGTATTTCTTCCAGTATGGGTGAATGCATGGTTTGCTATGTGCTAAAGGAGTTTCTCGGAGTATTTGATCTGCTCCGGTTGAGAGTATTTAGCGAATGTAAAGAACTCACAGAGTTCCTCTTAGATAGACGTGGCCCATCGGGCAGTTCGTCTATGGTCTGCGGAATCGAAGTGGTTGATGAAACGATGGACCGGCTGCGGAAGTCACTGAATCTTCGTGCCAAAGAGTGAGTGATATCGTTAGCGCCACCAATGTTCGGAGTGGCGTTGCCGAATTTGAGCCCAAATGCATTAAAAAACTTGTCGTTGTCGTTTGCTTTGATTTTAAACAAGCGAACATTGGAAGATTCCCATAAGTTGAGCCAACACGAACCCCTCTCGACGTAGTCAATGGTTATTTGATCCTGATGTGAATTTGGAGCAGGAGTTCCAAGTCCTGACCAGTTCGATGCGAATTTGCTTAAGACTGCAATGGAAGATGAAATATTATTCATGAGTGTCTTGCTGGTCTTCACAAATTTTCTAACCGTTTCAGTGCTATTATAGATGTCGAAATAGAACGTCGACACATACCATCCTAATGATAAGGAGCTCCAATTGAACGGGAGGGTATCCACTGGCGTATCAGGCAAGAAATCATAATTAATTTGTACCCTATTTTGTTCAATGACCGCTTTCAAGTTGGAGCGTTCAATTTGTGTCACAACATAAAAGTTGTCAAAACTATCGTCCTCCTTGGACAATAAGTCCTCTAATTCTAACTTAATATGAGGTATAATGATAGTTATTATAATCCTCAAGGCGTCATTTCCTCCCCAAGTTTGACTGAGCGACGAATCCTGTGGAAGCTTCTCCTTAGCTTTCAGAGACATACCAGTGGGTAGTGGAGGTCTCAAGGCATCTCGCAAAGCACTTTCGTCGTCTTCATCCGTTTCTTCTGTTTCCTCTGGTAAGATACTAATCAAAGAATTGGTCAACGAGTTGTTCAACGAGTCCTTGAATCCTGGAAAATAGTCTTCGTTCGTGGTGACAGAATTTATCGAATGTTGGTCAGGAGAAGTAACTGGCCGACTTGTGAAACTGCCATATACCGGGGACGTTAATGCCGTTTCCGAGTCGTTACTTTCTTCTTCATCCTCCTGAACATTCATCAACTTCATGTTCTCGCTGTAGAAATACTCGTTTCCCAATCCGTAAATGACACTCCAAATGCCATCGTATATCTTTTCATTTTTCATGAACGTGAATAAAAGCATTCTGGATGCTGTCGGCTGCTTGATAGCTGTTGTACACAATGCACGCAAAATCAAAGCCAACATCTCTGCATTACGAGGCTCTTCTAGTAAAAACGTCTTCGTAGAGAACTTGACTAGTAGCTGAGTGAGTGCACTGCATGCCAGATACGAGAGCCCACCGTAAGCATTGATATTGGCCATTCTCTTGGAAGCAATGCTAGTGCCTTCTATGTTTTTGTTGATGACAGGAGTAATATTGTACAATATTTCCACCAAAGTCGGCATCAAAAACGACAGCAAATGTGCTGGCAACTTAATATGTCCCGTAGGAGACACACCCCTCAAAATGTCACAGATATGGACAATTAGAAAGTCTCGAGTGGAGGTAACATGCAGAGATTGAAAGTCTGAAGGAAATGCATCGATAACGGAATTGCTCATCGGCAAAACGAGGGTCTCTACCCATAGCTCTTCGGTAGAAATGTAAAACAAAAAGTATGCAGAAATTTTCACAATGTTGGAGTACTGTGGATTGTTGTGGAATGCAAAGACATGATACAAAAGGTATGGTGCGAGAGAAACAACGAGTCTATGAGCGATGGTGTTCCTGAAATTTTTGTTGCACTGTAAGAGCTCCCACAATATAATGGTAGCCTCCAATGCCCATGGTGACGGCTGACTTTTGGTTCTATCCTCTTGGGATTGAAATGGAAATTTGAGAATGTTGAGCAAATGAGACACCATGAACAACAACTCGCTGTCCCTAGAGAGATTCCCAAAGAAGAGGCGCACCACATTAAGAGGTTTTTTCGATGTTGTGAGTTGGTTATCGAGTAACAACTGCGTGGTTTCCAGAGATGGAATGGGATGTACTAGCATGGCTGTCAAAAGCTGGACGGAGTAACTCACGCACAAGTAGCGCAGTTCGGAGAGTGCCGTATTGTCAAAGACCAAGCCACATTCATCAGTTTTGCGAGCAGATCGACATGTGATGTTGAACAAGCTGCACACCATGGATACTAGATTGGATCTCGGCAAGCAGGCGACCATGAAAGTGAGGAATCTGGAGCCCTGCGAGATGACAGTAGACGGTTTCTCATAGAAGGATGACGAAATTAGCACCAACAAGGTACGTAAAACCTCGACTCTATTACTATCGTGGATAGAATTCGGAGGGCGATACTTTCCAGAGCCTCCGATGCCTGGCTCCCACAAAATGAGCTTGGAGCTAGCCGTACCATTTGACAACATCCCATTGGCCAGTTTTCCATCCTGTTCATCTACGGTGAATCCTGGTTTGAGTAGAAGCTCCACAAGAGCAGTGGCTAGACTGGCAGCCAATACTGGCTCTTCATCGGAAATAACCACCGTTGCTGAAGAGTCGAGAGTGATTCCTGGAGAGGCCAGCAAAAAATTCAAAGGAGTGAATTTGCGAGACCAAAATAGGGCCGGCTCGATTTCCGATGAGTAATTAGGAAGTTCATATATGAATGGGATGACTTTGGAAAGGAGCCTGAGGCAGTTGAGAAGCTCCAAATGTTTCCTGGAGGAGAAGTTTGTAGCAAAATGCAGCGTTTTCAGAGCCAAAACATACACAAACAGAAGGACGTTGGGAAGATTCTGGTCCCGGACTGTTTGGATATCATATGGTGTAAGCAAATCGAAGATGTCAGTCAGCTCACGTGGCACATTCCAGAAAACCAGCCAATACTTGTCGTCAGATACCGGGATTATGCGACCCTGGCCCAACTTGAAGAAGTGGTTTTTAAACTGGATCTTCTCTTCTGGGGTTTTCATTGTGAGAAAGAAACAGTGTCAAAGTAGTCCAATTGAGATTGGGGTTGTACACTGTGCCGGACGCACATCGAAGACCAAAAAAGATGGGAGGTGCCTGTGAGGACGACGAGGTGGGGTAATATAAGGATAAGGATAAGGAACAGTGCACAGCCAAGTACGGGTGAAATTTCTTCTTTTCGCAGGCGTTTCTCTTATCATGTAGCGATATCTCTAATCTGGAACCTTGGTGGCTAATGCGCACGGCGATGGTGGTCCATAACCGTGAGAAAACTGGAAGATGAGGAAAACCTTAGAACAAAAAAAAAAAACATGGTAAAGACTTCTTCTGAAAGAGTTTTTTTTTTTTTAAGCAGTTAAGTCGTAGTTCTCCCTGTCCGTTTAAGCCAATTAGGCTATGTAATTATCTTCATTCAGCCTCTTTTAGCCTCACTTCACTCGCCTCATCTTC
>Ga0160505_100171_pt1 | contig 47820 bp, 23 predicted proteins | sample DIDeMG_FD_108225 | JGI IMG/M metagenome (GOLD analysis project Ga0160505, IMG submission 108225) | Enriched chicken feces microbial communities from UW Madison campus, WI, USA - DID2874_E49_Stillage MG | ecosystem: Host-associated > Birds > Digestive system > Large intestine > Fecal ... | reverse complement strand
CGACTTTCTGGGCAATGATAGGCAGAATGAACGTTAATGGTAATGCACAGATACCGATAGAGAATGCCAATGCAAAGTGCACGATAAGCAAGCTAATGATTAGCATAGCGATAAAGTAGAGCGAGAATGCCAAAAGTAAGTATGAGACAGTTTTGGACAAACGGAAAGAGAAGTTGTGACTGAACAAAGTTGCAGAAGAAGCAATAATAGTAACTGCCATCATGGTCACGATTATGGTGGATGAGATCACATCTGGGGTGTCTGAAGACACCACCAAAGACATCATTGCGAAGGCACCAGCCAAGCAGACAAGTTCAATGCCCGTAAAAATTCCCAACAACGAAGCACCATTCAAGAGATACTCTGTGGCACTTACTCCATTCACAAGGCAGTAGAGTGAGCTGATGGCGAAGGAAAGCGCCAAAAGGGCCGCCGATGGCAAATACGTGCCAATAGAAACAAAATTGAGAGGAGCAAGCATAAGATAGAAGAAGAACGACTGGTGGAACTTCTCGAGAAGATTATTGACCGCACGGAAGGTCGAATCGACGATACGTCCAAATTGAGTAATATCTGGACCTCCAGTTCCCACAGCCTTGATTGTGATAGCCTGAATTTGCCATCCCGAGAATGATTCACACCCAGGGGAGTTCCTCTTCAAGCCCGAGCTTGCCAATTTAACTATTCCTCTAAAAAGAGTCCTCAATCTAGAGTAGTAGTCGTTTCTCTCAAGCTGGTCAGTGGGCGAGTTCTGGATACTAACCTTCATCATTTCGTTCCTTGCAATGGTAGTGGCTGTATTGATGAGATCCAAGTTTGGCAACTGTCCATTGAGTCCCTCGTACGAAAGTTCCATATACTCGAAATTGTCGTGGTCAGATGCGTACTCCATGACGATAGCAGCCTCAATGGAACCAGCCGTAACATCCAACTCGGTATGGTAAGCTTCTACCCATGAGCGAAGCTCTGCATGTGTGTTTCTGGGAAAAACAAGAATGATATTCTTTTGCCAGATGGACATTCTTGTGAAATACCTGGCCAAAGCTGGAGCAAGCGAAAACGCACCAACATTGGGGAGCGCGTCCAGTGTGAAATACGGAGCAACCAACACCATAGCCTCGGTATTATCTCCTCGAGGAGCATGCATCACAGCATACATAGTATCTCTGCCAGACTTGGAATCAATATGGTGGGACACCTTCAACCCTATATCTTGCAACCAATCTTCCAACACTGGGTTATGGTCAGCCACATCGTTAAAGTCCCACTTCTTGACCTCCAGACGGTATCCACGTACAATATTCCATTCACTTTCACGGAAGTATGACGTGACTTGGCCCGGCATCAATGCATTTTCCGAAATGTATGTGTTTCTGAATTGGCCGTCCAAGGGCAATACTAGGAGCCACAGAACACTAGCAAGAGCTAAGAAAAACGACACAAATGGGAGCGCCCGAATGATTTTGGGCAAGAGCCCAAGTTTGTGGATCTTACGAAGAAGCGATTCTGCCAATGCCATTTGATGGGTAATTCGTTACGACGTGGAGAATCGTTAAGTGTACTTTATAAGGTGTACGGGTGTGGAAGAGATACAAAGAAAATAATCAAGACACAAGATAAAATAGAAATTTGAAATAATAAGCAAAAATAATTAAGCGAGATCATTGTAAATAAGATCTGCTACTTTATCAAAATAATGACTTTTCTCATGGCCGATTTATATAGGGTGTACTTTTTGTTGCAACATTCACCTCACCGTGGACTCTGCAGGTCATAGAGCCATTCCCATGAATCCCATCTCTTTCTACAGAAGCATAACTCGACGAATTTGTCGTTTACCGTTAGATGTCAAAAGCATTGAGATTCTACAACTGTCTGTTAGACAGTCTTTTCGATCTGCCAAGTCGGTGTCCTCCTACTCCATTGTTCATCGCAAGCAGTATGATAGACTTTCCACCATCGTGGATGAAATCTTGGAAAGGAACAAATACAGAGAGTTAGGTACCCTTTTAGACTTTATCTACAAGGATAAGGGAAACTTGGAGCCCTGGAAAGCACGGTTTGCCAATATTCGCTACAACAGATGGAAGTCAATATGGCCCCAGATCCATCTACTACGAGAGTTTGGAAAACCGAAACATATTTCCGCATACGACAAGGAATTAAGTCGTATGGATGGTGTCGGTGAGTTTTCCATACTTAAGGAACTAAATCTTGCTGTTCCACCAGATCTAGCTCCACTTGAGCCTCTCAAAAAGCACTCTTCAGGATCTGACCTCAATGCTTTGTTTGAACAGGTACAAGACTTTCACAAATTTTTGAAAAAGAATTCAAAAGCACTCATGACCGTTACCTTAAAGCCTTTAGAAGTCACCTACGAGCCTTCAAGAATAGGACTTCCCCTCAGTGTTGCAGCCAGAGAGAAGAAACTACGATCGAAAATCACATACATAAAGTCACTTTGTCAAGAGTTTCGACCATTAAAAGACGGGTCGCTACAGCATCTCATTCTGGTTGCAACCGATGAGCCAGGACCTCAAAATGCCATCAATCCGAACTTTCACCGGCATGCAAAGAGGGTTCGTGAAAGGGTGGAAAAAGCGTCTCCTTTAGAAAGAAAATATCTTCTCCAGAAGCAATTGATACCTAATGATCGAAACATAAGATTTCTCTACCGAGGATACGTTACAAAGCAGTTCACCATCAGGGATGGGCGCTACACTATGAATCCCATGCAAAATTTTTATGACTGATGGCTATTCCAGGGTTTATACCCTAACTATTTGAGTTGAAAAACCACATACTCTTTCTTGAAACGGTCAAGAACACAACCAATGATATGGGATGGATCATCCACACCATTTACAGCCAACATAGCGGGATTCTTGATGAAAGATGACTCGTGAAACTCCAAACTGCTGGTTATTTGAGGGATCTCCGTGGACTGGCTCACATCGACTAGGTCAAGCTTGAATTTGTTCGAATCGTTATAGAATATCAACATGCGGTCTCCACTAATATATTGGTGGCTGATAATTTCTCCGGGAAACAGTATTACCTTCTTTTCTTGTGATAGCTTTCTCACCTTGAGAACAGAAAATGCATTATCTTTTGTAGTAGTCACGTACACGATAGATTGTTCAATATTGATATCCCACAGGGTTTGTTTAGGCTCCAAATCCAAAGTGAGCGGCGAAGCAATTTGAACTTTGCTCGCTATGTATTGCTGAACACCTTCTAGCAAGTTATGGTTGAGATCCTTGTGTAAAGTATTGATATCTTTCTGCAATGAAGTAGTTTCAGTTTCAAAGTTGTGGAGCGCCTCAAAATTCACATCGTCTATGTCAACGTACTCAAAGAATCCCGAATCGAACATATGCACGTTGATATACTCCAAGATATCTGTGGATCTGAACTCCATGGTAGGGTGTGCATTGAAAAAGGCTTCTGGGTCATTATCTTCACTAGAAAGCTTTTCAATCACTTCCACCTTGCACCAGTTCAAAAACTTATTAAAGGATTCTTGCTCAGCATTGACACGCCAAATGAACGCATAGAACTTTTTTGCTAGTTCTTGTGATTGCTTAATAACACTTTTGATTGAGTCAACAGACATTCCTAGAGCCTCTTGACGGAAATTCGTTTCTGCTATGGCCACACTTTCAAGGTAACTGAGCAAAATGATCAACTTTTCCAACGCCAAAATAATTTGTCCAAACAGGACCTTCCTGGCTGTGTCGTAAGCAGCATTTCCTACAGACGACACTCTGGCAAGTCCACGTTCACCAAATTGATTGAGCCAATAGTCTTTAAGGGACTTCGGAATTAATGCAGTAACAACCATCTCCGTGAGTTTCTCGGCAATCTTATCCTGGACATCCATTGGAGTGGGAAAATCAGTAGTTAGGTCGACATCTTCGTAAAGTACATCTTTGAAATTTCCTAGATGAAGGTCAAGAACCTTGAGAAACCCTGTAGCCTCGGAAGCAATCAACGATATCTGGTCACGAATGTGGTTGATGATGGAAACGATTCGCGAGCACCACTCAATGGTTTCTAGTAGATGTCTTCTCTTTAGCGAGTCTTCAATCTGCAATTTCAACTCACATAATTTCAACTGGCACTCAGAGTCCTCCACAAGGAAAAATTGAGAAAAGAGACTCTCTGGAGTAGCATGCTTCAAGTACTTGCCGTGAGGTGGAATCTCCACGTCGGACACTGTGAACAAGTTGTTAAAAGTCATGGATAGCAACGAATTGGTGTTGACCGAAAACAAGCAATCTAGGAGATTATCGCTGTCTGTCGTAGTAATAACTGAATCCGACATCGTTTGAGTAGTACCTCCGTGGCCTGTAGATCCATTTTCCAAAGTTACAGTTTCCACTTCATTGGAGAGTTTGGGCATCGACTTCAAAATGTCCAATTTGAACACATCATTGAAGATATCACCAAGATCATCTTTATCTCCAATCAGTGTCTCAACGTCCATGAAACTCCAACTTGTCAAGGTAATTGGAAGACCAGCGCTGGTAGGAAGCAGACTGACCAATTTTCCATTGTTAGCATCATACACTTTCATCAAGGTATCTGTACCAGACACAACGAAGAACTTGCCGCTACGATTCCATTTCAAATCTAGAATCTCTGTACGGTTATTGATGGAGTATACACGTTCTCCATTGAGTCGGAATACCCAAATGGAAGTTTTATTCATTGAAACTGCCAACAAGTCCATTTTCGGACACCAACTGAGGATATTTCCATCTGGAAATCCTATAAACTTGTTCCTAGAGAGCACTTCTAGGTTACTCGGTGCATCACACATATGTAGTAAAGGTGTCTTAGAAGTTCTGGTATCATCAATAGTGTGTGCAGTCAAACATCAACAGTCATACCGATCAAGAGTATACAAACTCTACAATATTAAATATTCATCCCAGTATAATTCAATCATACATCCAGCTATCTAAAAATATTTTTACAGGTTTCGTGGCATCGTAAGCGATCGGCAGAAGAGGGTATCATTTTCTCTTCAAACGCATCGAAAAGTTGCGGCCTATGAGACTTTTCTGTCCAAGGTAACTTTTCTGTTCAGGGTAATTCAGCGGGCACTTCTGGTCAGATATGAGCAAGTCCTCAACAGATGAGAGTCCCTGCGTATTGATCTTCAAGTCGTCCACTGGAGGTGTCTTGGGAGACAAATGGCCGGCAACTGGGCTCAGCAAATCATGCAGCATTGGAGGAATCGAGTTGACACTCAGCGAAGATCTGAATAAACCGATGAAACTCTTGCGTTTACTTGAGGCCCTTTTTGGCATTGGCGGACGTTGTGATACGGGGCTCGAAATGGTAGGGACAGACTGAGATGTAGGCGAACACGTCCCGTCAGAAATTGGAGTGCTCACATGGGACTCCTTCCGCTCGGTCTCTGTATTCGTAGACTCTCTCAGTTCTTTAACGTGCCACAAGTTCTCGCTTGATCTCAACATCTCGTGTGGACTCACTGCAGTGTGTCTACGTTCTCTGGTGAGATTCTCGCTGGATTGCATTTTGTCCGGACTCTTGGATCCGAAATTTAGCGAAAAACGCTTCGACCGATTGGCCGGAAGGTTGTATGAGTCCCAGAAGATTGAGAATCGTTGTGAGACAGACTTGCGTCTGTCCGAGGAGTTCTTGGAGGGAGAACTCTGGTGAGAAGAATAGACCGTGATAGGGGAGGTGGTGAAGGACTCAGATGAGGTGACAGAGACAGTGTCGATATCAAGCTCCTCAAGCCCACCGACAATGTTCTTGTAGCAGACATACTTCTGTACGAAGCTATCGTAATTAAGCACCAAAAACGTGAGCAACGCCTGGAAGGGCAGCAACTCCGACAAGGATTTTGTGTGGAAGATATAGGGCTGGAAGATAATGGACAGATTGGCCACAGTCATCTTTGTCTTGTCTTCGTGAAGTGATAGCTGTTTGAGTTGCAGAAGCAAGTAAATGAAGAAGTTATTTTTAGCTGCAACGTTTTTTGTGAGGATCAAATGAGACACCGTTTCCAACAAGGCATCAGGGTTGGTGACAGTTGAGTCTGTCGAGTCCGTAGAGTCTGCAGCATCTTCCACTACGGAAGGAAGAGTAACAGCCGAGCCAAGCGACGTGCTTGCACTCTTAAATGAGTCCATGCTCATATCACTGTTACTACGTGAATGTGATACGTACAACCTGTGTAACTGCGAGAGGCAGCTGGATGAAAACAAGCCATCGCAGGAGTCCAAGTACTCACGCAAGAATTTCTTAATAACGCCAGCAACGTCGTGAGCACTCGGTTTCTTTTCAGCTTGAAGCCAGTCAATGTACAGCGAATAGTCCGCAGAAATCAGTTTCATACGGCGAGCAGAGCCACTCACACGGAAAACACCTTCAACTAAAGCTTCCGACAAGATGTAGTTGAAGCAATCGTGAAGAAGCGTGGGAACGTCGACAGTGACCCCATCAACCTCAACAGAGGTGGTGGGCATGTCCGCAGGCAGTAGCGGCAGACGCGAAGTGGAAGCCATGATTTGGGCGATTTGGACCAGATCTGGCATTGAGAATGTGTCAGTCAAGAACGACGTTTGGCAGGTTATAAGTGCGCAGTGAAATGTGGAGACGATCTGGAGGCAGGTGTCGGGCGAGATATAGCAAGCGAGGGCAGCAGACACAGGCAGCAGGAATGACAGCAGCGAAGTCTGGAGCAGAAGCGAGAAAAAACGGGACTGAAAAGAAGAAAAGTTGCAAGGGGTCCTTAGAAAGAAGAAGAAGCACAACAAAAATTAAAACTCGCTAGTCGTAGGCGCAGGTAGGGCCAGATATCCTGGGGGAGAAAATCTTCGTGCCTCAAGATATTTAACCGAATTCGTCAGCGTGTCGCATGAATATCCGATGGAAAAGGCAACTTGCAATGTCACTACAGCCCGGCGTGCATTGGACAATTAGTCCCATGTGCCGGGTTTTGTATTATATAGCTGAAATCCATGACTATGTGCCAGACTTCACCTTGGGGACTGATCTAGACTGGCACCAAATGGACAGGACTGAAGGCGGGTTCATAACTTGATGGAGTTTTTTTTTGGCTTCCTCTCACTCGCCATCAAATTGGTCTGCGGATTGAGGCGTGCGAACCGCAGTACGGTGGCTTTGGCGCGAAGGCTGGCCCCTAGAGAAGAAAATTACAAGTTAAATGTTCTCCTCCCAAACCGTTATGGAGGAGCGGCTAGGAAATTTTTTGGCGAGTTAAAAAACTTTCCGATCGACAAGGGGATGAGTCGATCGCAAGTCTGAAACAATGTAGTTTTAACTTAGAGGGGAGACCTAAGGTGTGACGGCGGGGATTTAAACACAAAAAAATTTTTTTTTGGTAACTTCATTAGGAACTCCGGCGTAAAACAGTCACTTGGGCATTCCAAGGTCACACCTCAAATGGGCCAGGACAGTGCCAGGTGATATAACCGTTGCCAGGCGGAGTATGGGGGGGGGTGTTCTTTTTTTTTGGTCGAGGAAGTATATCACGTGCGCAAATACGCATTCACATGGAGTGAATACAGTAGGGGAAATGGAATTCCCAGTGTCATAACTACAAAAACAAAAAAGAGTGACAAAGCCGACGCGCTTTCACATTTACGGGCAATTTGGTCATGTGAGTTTAGTCGTGTGAATATTTGCACATGATTTATCGCACGTGCAGTTCGAATCTTGCAACTATCTTGTAAACCACCATGTAAGATGTATTTATTCGGAAAAATTTTGTTGGAAGATAGGACTTCGAAGTGTTCTGGCTACTTAATATTGTATTCAGGGAAACATTTGTTACGTTTAATCCATTGGAGCGGTCTTTCGTGTCACCTCTTGTAACTGTCTGTTCGTAAGTGACAAATTAAATCTAGCAAAAATCTTAACTTTCGCTTCTCATGTAAGCAATATGAGAAATATCCCCGTTCAACTTTCTTCTTCCAAACGTCACAAATTCTGTTCAAAGATTCTGCCATCCTTTAAATTGAAGTTCTGAGAAACATAAAGTCGTGGTTTCCTCTCCGTTGCTAGAGATCAAAGTCTTCTTCTTATCTTCCAAAACAATTTTAATAGCAGTTTCGAGCGAGATTATACCACAATTTCATCAAATTCCTCTGGCAGGATCAGTATTCAACCTTCCAAACGTAATATATAGATTCCTGTATATAACGCCTCTTGCCAATCTCCAATATTCACCATAATAGATAATCATACATATTCAATGCCCCAAAACCTTAACCCACTACATCTTTCAAACATACTGAACAATCCCCTAACTCTATCACCCTTCTACTACTCTTGCAACACATCTTTCCCGTCAGATCTGTATCAACCATTACTACTCTCCTGCACCCAGCACCAACTACCTACCATCAAATTTTTCTCACTAACAGTCTATTCAAGACTCTCAAACATGCTCTCGCTTCCCTTTTCAAAATGCGTGGGTATCTCCAGCATGTTCGCGCGTGGTTTCTCTACCTCGTTGCTTGCCCGCAATGCCGTGGCTGCCTCTCGCCCATCGCCAAAGGAATTTGCTGTGAAAGACCCAAAGGTTTTGGCTAAGAGAGCACAGCGCAAGAAAACTAAGCATAAGCAGCCTCCACAATCTCATCCATTATACATGGAAGTGCCTCAGGCAATGAAGTTCCTTCGTGCTGCCGAGGTAGGTCAGCCAGCCAAGAAAACAACCATCGCAGTTCAGTTGATGGTCATTCCAGAGAAAGGTTCTACACCTTTGCAAGGCAAGATTTTCTTCCCCAAGCCCATCAAAGACAACAAAGTACTTGTGTTTACGCTGGATGACAACACACGTGCTGAGATCAATAAGTTGGACGACACCATTGTGGTGGGAGGCTCTGGTTTGATTGAGCAGATTCAGCTGGGAGAATTGGACATTGGTAAATTCAACCAGTCGTACGCCACGCCAGAAATGGTTCCTATGCTCAGACCAATTGCACGTGCGTTGGGTCCTAAGGGATTAATGCCTACAGCTAAGAGAGGAACTGTGTCTGAAAGTGTTGTGCAGCTCTTGGAGGAGAACTTTGGAGCCTTTAATTTCAAGCAAAAGGGTAACCTTTTGAGCATTCCTGTTGGACGTTGTGACTTCAGTGATGGGGAAATCATCCGGAACCTCCAGGCAGCATCTGATGCTGTTTACGCCTGCCAACCTCCAGGAACTAAGAAACCCAACTTGATTGGACAATGTTATATTAGCAGCACATTGGGACCGGCCATGGTGATTGACTTCAAGAACTAAATGTATATAGAGAAGCGTCAGGCTCGAATTGACATGAATGAGGGCAATGGAAGTAGCGGCGGAGCATAGTAGGAAATGAAGCTTAGTGGATATACACTTCAACTTAGCAGTGAAGTTATCCACGGCCCATGGTAGGTCAGATCACGAGGTAATTCGACTCAGGTCACTGCGTGACGAGGTGTAGCTACAAAATATTTGCATACATTCAGCTCCCAAGCATTTGGAAGATAATATTCCTACACTACACCGACAACGAGTGCTTGGAGGCAGCAATGAAGTCATTGGTCAGCTTGTTGGCCACGCCTTGAGTCATTCCAAATCTCTCTTTTGCATTATTCTTGGTATTGCAACCTGCTCGTGGTATGTTCTTGGTAATGCAACGTTACCCTCGCGTTATTCCGGCTTTGTTTCTTGGACCTCGGTCATCATGGTAAGAATGGTGCCACATTGCTATATTGACATGCTATGAATTCTTGAGTACTCCATCGGCTTTATCGTTGTGCGAAATGAAGAAAAAAATACACTCTCAACTAAATATCGCCGTGTAGTTGAATTTTCCGAAATATTGCGGAGTCGATCGCCAAACCCAACTGTACTCTCGGATTTCAAACTCTCTCCTCCGTACCAACTCTTACTCATGCATGCACGGGGAATAACGTTGTTATTCTGACAGAGAACCTAACCAGATATGAGCGGAATAACGTCGTATACAAGAAATTTTCATGGGGTTCTGAAAAGCTCTCGGGGAAAAAGCACTAGAGGCGCAATGCATGCATTCGGGTCTTCCTTGGCTGACCGCAGGCATTGTGGCAATAAGAAGATTTCGAAGGGACAGAAAATAATGCGGTTCTATGCAAGATTCTTAACCGTGACGATCAATCTCAGAAAAAAACCTTCACTCGCCTGAAATGGGCCATGTCACCCAGGTCGAAATCCGTGGCCCTTGTGTACTATAAATGGCTATGTGATTGCTAATCCTCCAGAGTAGGTAGCGGTAGGGACGAAAATTAAAGTATTGAGGACGAGTGTTTGTCGTAAGACCAGGATCGGAGAAAAAAAAATAAAAAGCAATAATAATGTGGCACGGAACTAATATACGAAACCATTAGTAAAGAAAAAAATCTAAACTGATAAAATATCGAGAGTAAAAAAAGGAGCGAAAATGAAAAATAGATGAAGAATGAAAAATAATTAGAAAATAGCCACAGAAAACGCTTTGTAAACGTTCAAAGTCAATTCGAAGTCTCATGGAATTCAACCAAGACAGTGGTTTCTAGAACTGTCAGGCAATACACTGTTCCGACGTTTCATTACCGAAGCTGAGTATTCAACGAACAATAAAGAAAAAGAATACCGCAAACTTTAAGGGGATGCATGCACTAGGTGAAGTAAATTGCTGATCTAGCCACAGCAAATTTCCCTAAATGGTTCTTCAAGTTGGTTACTGTAGGATGTAACCACCACTGCACAATTGCCTAGTCACCCCCCACCGATCCGTAATGGCATTTGTTTACGCCAGCAAAAGCTCCAGTATTGCACCCTCATCGGTCCTTGAGTCAACGGCCCCGGAATGGACGCTCGGCGGACTTGAGGGACTGATAAGATGTCCACGCGAGGCGGTTAAAGTGCGAAGGTTTGTATTTTCATGCACTGAACTCCACATCATGTACTGATGCGACCAGTCCTGTGCGAGGTCAGGCAGTTAAAGCCCCAGCAAACAAAGAGCAGATCTACGGAAGAGCTTTCAAATGAGAATGAAAGCGGGACTCCAAACCAAACCAGGAAGACATTTGAACGCAACAAATTGTGACCAAGTATTAGATACGAGAAAAGTCAACACATAAAAGTAAATGGAACATCCCAAATAAAAACTCTTCATCCTTCCACATTCTCACCAGCCGAACACCACAGCAATCTCGAAACGTTCTTCGGTAACCCTTCCAAGTAGTCTCTCTCTATTTTAAGCAAACTCCTCTCACTTCCAGTATATGCATCCCTGCAAAGATTGCGTCCATGTGCCCTTGTCCCTAAGATGCTATTCGGTCACTTGCAGGAGAGAAGGGAAAGGCTGACTGAAATCCTGTGAGGGAAAAAGATCGGGCAAGAAAAAGTTTCGCTCGGTAGGCTTTTCCGCGGTTTGGTTTTCCGCCTCTTAGAGAAGAGGTTTCCATCAACTTTTCCTATCACCAATTATTTTCTTTCTCATCTCTTTGCTCACTCTTAAGTTCGCAACGTTCTGGGATATGCGCATGGTCGATCATGTACCCATGAAAAAAAAGAAATGAACAAACCTCTCAAATAGTTCAATGCACAGGGCCCCGCACCTGCATCCAGTCCGGTTTGAATGCTAGAGGAACCATGTCACTTCAACTCTAAACCGTCCTTCCATCTTTATATAGCGGTTCTTCCGTCGTAAACACCTGAACGGCCCTGAATTTTTTTCGTTTCATCCATCCTTATCCTAACGCTTGATACCCTCCCGTTACCTTCCAACTGCTTCAAAGAGCTGCCTCCACTGCGTGTTCCTCCCAAACCCCCAAATTCATCCATCTGTGTCGGCCTCCCATAACTAGGAAAGGTAGCCTTCACCACCATGATGCCGCCAAATCGAAACTTCCAGCCGGCGAGCTCATCTCCGTTGGCGATGGCACTCAAGCCACTGGCGCCGCAAAAGGCCCCTGAAGGCGTCGCTCTGCTCGAGCCGGTGCCACTGTCGCCATCGCCTGTCCTGGAAGAATCTGACGAGTTTTCCATCAACTATAACGAGGCTCCTGTCGACGAGGACGACTATGACGAGCTACATGGCTCCAAGGCTGTCCCATCAACTCTCTTGAATAAGCTTGCAACATTTCCATTGTTTAAAGACGCCCCCAAGTCCTTCCATGCGAAGGTAGCTGCCAAGTTGAAACTCGTCCAATACCATCCACAAGAATACATCATCAAAGAAGGAGACTCGGCTCTATCCATGTACTGGATCCTAAAGGGAACGGTAAGCGTCACCTCCACTGATGGCGAATCCGTTTATGCCGAGTTAGCTCCAGGTGCATTCTTCGGAGAAATCGGCATTCTATTCAACAGACCTAGAACAGCCACCGTAGTGGCTCGCCTGCGTGTGTTGGTGGGCGTGCTTACCGCAGATGCCCTTAACATCGTGCTTCGTCTGTATCCGCTCATAGAGCGTAGAATTCGAGATGAAGCCCAGGAAAGATTGGCCATGCAAGAAAAGAAAAATAGAGCCGAAATCCCAATCTTGAAGCCAAGCAAGTCGCCGGTACCCAGCATGCAACCACTCCTCCACGCCCTGCGTGCTCCATTAACGCCTACGTCTCAAGTTCCGCTGCCTTTATCTCAATTAGTGCATGCTTCCCAAAAATCCAGCACTCTGGCTGTGCTGATGACCCTGGCAGACAACGTGGACCAGACTGTGTCCATCCAGGAATTTATCAAGTCTGTTCCCATGTTCAGCAACCTCCCCTCGCATATTATCCATAGACTAGCATTGGGTGTCGAGCCAATTAACTACAAACCCTTTGAGTATATTTTCCATAAGGGCGATATCGGCACTGGTATTTATTTCGTCACCCACGGCGAGGTTGAGGTTGTGGACTACTCAGGTCCTACAAATAATATTGAAAAGGTATTGGCTCGTCTCAAATGTGGCTCTTATTTTGGTGAAATGTCTTTCTTGGACAGCATCAATGGAAAGTCCATGGAGAGAAGTGCAAGTATCCGTTCTGTGACCTCCGTCGAGCTAATCGTGATCCACAATGACCAGCTTGAAACTGTCTGTCTCCAATACCCAAACGTGGCCGATGAGATTCTTCGAACGGCCAATGAAAGAAAGAATTCGAACCAGTCCGCTCAACGATCTGAGCCTTCTCATTTCCCACTCAATTACTCCATGCATGGCTTAGAACCCAGAAATATTCCATCCCCCTCCCGTTCGCCGTTGCTGGCCACTGAACAGGCCGAATCGACCATTTCAGATAAGCCCCAACCAATGCCAGTCATTGCTCCACAGCCTGTTTTGTTCAATCCAAAATGGTCCTTCGGTGGCTTTGACTCGCTGTCCCAAGTCAGAGAAAGGAATACAAGTCCGTCTTCCATCACCTCCTCGAAGGAAAGCGATCTTCTCTCCAGCAACACTTCAATAACTTCTAGGGGTGATGATTTCAACAGCAACTACCGCAAGAGAAAGTCCATGTGTGCTTCTCCATCTCCAGTTCTCCCAACGGGCCCGTTGGACTTTTCTGTGCCACCCATGAATAGTATTGTCCCACTTAATGTTTTCCAGCCTCCTCTTTCCAAGTCTCAGTCGTTTCAGTACATGCCTCACAACAAGAGAATTAAACTAGCAGCATTGGCAGGAAGAAGACGTTCATCGGTGTTGATCAGTACTGGATCGATTCCTGATAAGATTCTCTTGAAAGTCTTTGAATACCTTTCACTTCCGGAGCTTATGAAGCTTAGAATCGTGAGCAGACGTTGGAGACAATTGTTGTACATTGCTCCAAATCTTTTCCAGACTCTAGACTTAACTCCGTGGAATACCAGTGTTAATGATGCTGCTCTCATTTCTATTACCGACCTTGTGGGGTCGAGGCCGCAATATATTGACATTTCGAACTGTTTCCACATTACTGATGAAGGTTTCAGTTACATGGTCAACGAGATTGGTATGTCTGGAAACATCAAGACTTTGAAGATGAAATCCATTTGGGAAGTGAGTGCCATGGCAATCATGGACTTGACTTCTCCTTCTGTTGGAAAACATCTCGAGGAAGTGGACCTTTCCAACTGCCGCAAAGTTAAAGATAATGTTGTTGAGCGGCTTATTGGATGGACTAACGAGGGACTGCAAAATGGATTCCAGCTCTCCAACACAGATCCCACTTACCACAATGTCACAGGTTCTAAGAACTTAAAGATCTTGAATTTGGGTTACTGCAAACATTTAACAGATAATGTGATGTATCACATTTCTTTACACGCCAACGAGAGATTGGAAAGTTTAGACTTGACTCGTTGCACTACAATCACAGACACTGGTTTCCAGTATTGGACGTACAGAAATTTTCCCAACTTGAAGAAGTTGTCATTAAAAGACTGCACTTTCTTGTCAGATAAGGCCATCATTTCGCTTGCAAATGCTGCACCCAACTTGGAGATTCTCGATTTGAATTTCTGTTGCGCTCTCCTGGACATTGCTATTGAGGTTTTGTGTTTAGGATGTCAGAAATTGCGTGAATTGGATTTGTCATTCTGTGGCTCTGCTGTTAGTGACTCGTCATTAGTGGCCATTTCGTTGCACATGATCAACTTGGAAAAGTTGGTTGTAAAAGGATGTGTGCGTGTTACAAGAGCAGGTGTTGATGCACTTTTAAGTGGGTACTCTCCTTTGAACTACATCAACATCAGCCAGTGTCGCAACGCACACATGTACCCGGGAAATATTCCAGCTCAAAAGTTTCAAATCAATCCAGCTACAAAATCTGCATTCATTTCAGCTGGGCCGACACAAAAGATCATTGAGATTGTACTTTAGTGTACAGTTTTGGCCAAGAAATACTCTACCAGTGAAGTTAGAACTTCACTTTTCGTTCGCTTGTTTATTTCTTGTCATCTTTTTTTTTATTTTTTTTTTAATTTTGGCGTTTTACTAGGTTGGAATCAAAAAGGTTATTTTGTATTTTTGTAGTCTATTTTCTCCTCTTGCCCTTGCTTTTATCTTCAAAATCAATGTAAGCAACAGGTATTCCTTTCTTCCTCAAATAGTCTATAATGGTTGGTCCATGTGGTCCTTGCACCATAACTTCAGTTATAGCAGGATTGTGGACACTTTGACTCACCGAAGTCGAACCAGAGCACAAGTTTTTCAAATCTTCAGCAAGACTATTTGGTCTGAGATGAAACTTCTCGAAGTTCAGCACGCTGGTGGTTTTCTTTCTTCCCAATACAGTTTGAGTCAAGATCTTAATTTTAGGAGGATCTCCCCTGTGAACTGTAACTGAGGAAGAGAGTTCTTCCTTTGGCTTCAACACAGCAAAGTTTGGCGAAAAGTTTCCAATGAAAGCGGTCAATAATTTATCTCTGGGTACCGAATCATTATTTCCTCCTGTTATTGACAACAAAGTCGCGTCGAGGGCAATATTTTTGGGGTTGGACTTGTCAACTACCTGCTGAACCTTGATATACTCATTCAATATATCCTTAAGCTCTGCTTTAGTATACAATGCATTGTAATTCTTATCGAGCTTGTTGAACACCATGCGGGCCTTGTTGGTTGGCTTGTAGAGACTAACCACATTCATTTTGTGGTCAAGTTCCTTCTTGCTTGGAGTTGAGCCGGAACCTTTACCGTCCTCCATTGTCTTGTGAGGAACAAAGTTAGCGACAATTTCTGGAGATATGTTAATAGCCACTACACTAACGTCATCTCCCTTTCCTTTCAATGTGAGGTACTTGAGCTTTTCCAAAGACTTCAAGAACTTGGCGCTTTTCTTCCAGGAGGTCTTCTTTATGTTGCAGAACTTGGGTTCTGTTTTTGGAAAATTCTTTAGAATATACTCCATGAACTTGGACGCAGTCATGGGTAGCTCTAACTTGGAGTTCTTAACCGTTTGAATGAACGATCTGATAAAGAGGTTATCGGTGTCTTCTACAGAGAGCTCCGACACAGTCTCCGCTAGGTCATCAGACAACAGATTAGTGGGCTCTTGTGCTTCTTCCGTTAAATGGTAGTCTTCTTCTGCGTTTGGTACAGATGACGATTTTCCAGTCTCCTCTAACTCCTCTGTCTGCTCTGTTTTCTGTGTTTCATCACTTTCAGCAGCTGTGGGTTGTTGAGCATTGACCTCCTCGGGTATTTCAAACTCTCCATCATACAACTTGAAGAGCTCGTCGTCAAATGAGTGGATCATGGTGACTGCAGTGCCTTGTCTTCCCACCACATCAGTAAATTGAGTCAAGTTGAGAGAACAATGACCAATAGCCATGATCACCGTAGGTTTCTGGTAGTTGGCCACACCAACCAATTTACCTCTAGTCATTCTTGGATCAAATGGAGGAATGCATCCTGGCAACATCAAATTGGCATGGTTGGAAAGTCTGTCAATCACATGTGAGTTGGTCAAGACGATTGGAAGCAAATACGCAGCTTTCCACAAAGTGAAGAGCGTAGGGTATGCAGCATGGTCTCGAGGCTTGAACCAGACGGGGCGTTCATTGGAATCAAAATAAATTGTGCCTTTATGGCCTTGGATACTTTGATACGATGCCTGTTTGATGGGAGACGGCACTAATGCAAGTTCGTCATCTTTGGACAAATTATCCTTGTTGATGCCGTACTCCTTGCATATTTCAGTTAAAAGATGTCGCCTTTCAGACGACTTTATGTTTGCTGAACCCTTTGGTTGTGGAGGTTTCTTAAACATGTGGTATTTGAGTGGATACAGTATACAGAATGAGAGAAGAGTTGCTTTGGGGCCAAGAACTGATAGAAGCCAATTAATGGATGTGAGATGTCAGTGAAGTTTACAAATGCAGATTCGCTTTAATATCTTTACGGTTGAATAGTTTTATGTATGGCTGTTTTCTCAATATTCTTATTCTTCAGTATTTGTCAATTATTTTGGTGCTTCATTGAATCTCAAAACTGGACTGCTTTTGTCTATATGCGGGCTCCCATGCCAATAATCATAAACTTCAGAACAGTTCCACCAAATGAGTTCATCAAAAAAATTAAGTAAAACAAAGTATAACAGTTTTCTGCTCAATTACCGAATTCTCTTATACTTTTTATTATAGTTTATACAATTAAATCCCGGATTCAACCACGATGGCCCTCCCCATACTTTGTATAGGTGGCATATTATATCGCGACCTATAATCATCTTTACTACTCCATGAAGACCCAAGAATCGGCCACAAGTGCCACCGTCAGGCGCTCCATCATATACTTGATGTGTGCATTCATCGTCTCATGTGGTCTTCCCATGTTCTTGTATACGACCCTGATTTACCGGGCCGAATTGCCAGCAGACGAGGTGAACTCCAGACTCATGGACTTCAGAGATGCTATCTCGTTCGAGGTGCCTGTTTACGTAGATATACCGACAGCAGACGACGAGTCGCTTTTGGCTTGTGAGAAAGCGGCCAAATCGCTCATTGAACATGACTACGCCTTGAAGAACACTTGGAAATTACTGTTGAAAAAGGCTGAATCCCACACGATCAACCCAAACGAACACTACGTGGTCGTTTTGAAATCTGGCGACAACGACGATTTCGAGGTGTCTTCTACATCCAAACTAATCACCTTGATCTCGCCACGCACAGATTTCTCTCTGATGACATACCTTTTGGCCGGAGCATTGGTCAAGGGTGTGTTTTCGGAAGAACTTGGAGTAATGGAGTCTATTTTCTACGGAATCAAAGACCTTGATCTTGTAATGCCATATTCGAGCACATACAACGTTGTTTTCAATCTTTTCGTCGAGAACGGTAAGCCTGTGAATTGGGAGATCGAGAAGGCTCTCATGAAGATCCAGCCAGTATTTGATTCGCTCCAACACTACAGCAACTTTAAGATCAGTACCCAGGTACAATACTACTCGAAGTTGAGAACGGAACCCGTGTTTGATGAGCTGAGAAATGTCAACATCATAAAAAAGAATGACTTGTCGACTTTCATCAACTTTGGTGACTGGAACTTGAACAACAACGACATACACCCATCCATCAACTTTCTCATATACTTCTCAGAGAGCAATTACAAGAAGGTGCCTTTGGAGATCGAGGATTCGACCACGAACTCCTTCTTGATTCCGCAATGGGGAGGTGTGCAAATATTCAACAAGAAGATGCCTATTTTGGATGGCTCTGTTGTGACCATCTCTGAATTGGAATTGGAAAATGTCCTAGCTACGTTTGCATCGCAATTATTCGACTTGTTAGGAGTTCCCAAAACCCCAAAGTCGCCTTCCATCAGAATTGATAGCTTGCACAGAGTAAGAACTCTCAAGAATTTGAAGACTACTTTGGACAACTTGGCTTCGTTGATTAAACTAACTGACTCACTCAATGAGATTTCTATTCCTGAGTCCACAAAGGCCCATTTCATGGAGTCTGTGTCTCTTTACGATCAAGCTTTGGAAGCAATCAAGAAGTCTGATTTCTCTAGCGCAATTGAGTATTCCTCGGAAAGTTTGACTAGCTCAAACAAGGCTTTCTTTGAAAAAGAAATGGTCCAGCAGGCATACTTTCCAAGCGAACACAAGCTTGCTGTGTTCCTGCCCTTGTTGGGCCCGCTCTGTACAATTACAATTCTTGGTCTCATCAAGTCTTTGAAAGACAAGAAGAGCAAACAAAATGAGAAGAAGGATGTTGAGCTGAAGAAGGATATCTAAAATAATGAAATCTTCATGATTTATACATTGTTCTAATTGTAGGCGAATGAATCGCTGCGTAGAATAAGGTTCCTCTCCTTCAATGCATCGAGATATTCCTTCCATAATGGATCGGCCTTGCTCAAACATTCCACGTCTCCGATGAGTATTAAGCCGTACTTGGCTCTTGTTAAGGCAACGTTCATTCTACGAGCATCGTTCAAGAATCCAATCTTGTTGTTTGGGTTGGACCTCACACATGACATCACTAAGAAGTCCTTTTCTCTACCTTGGAATGCATCGATGGAAGCGATCATAATGTCGGAGACAGTATGAATTGTAATAGGCTTTGATTCGTTAAAGAAATCATCACGATCGATTTCAACATGAACTTCCAACTTTTCTGGATTAATGAGCTCGTTCTTTACAAGGGTCGAAGAAATCTTATCTCTTTGCCCTCTGTATGGAGTGATGACACCAATATCTGCTTTCTTGACAGATTTCTCAAAAATGAGATTTGTAAGGACTTTCTCAATATACTTGATTTCTCCAGCATTTGCATATGTCAAGCCAGAATCCTCCCTGAATCTTGAATGAACATGCATCTCTGGTGATTTGCCACATGTATCCCAAAAGACAACAGGATTTGGTGGAATTCCTTCTCTTTGTCTGTTCTCAGCAGTAATACCATCCTTTAATAGACCATCGTAAAATTTGTTTCGTGGAAATTCACTGATGGCGGGATGCATTCGGTATTGTGTATCAAGCATATGAGGAGTCTGATAAGAACCGTTCAAAAGAATTCTTTCAAATAAAGACAATGAAAGATTAGGTACCTGACTGAAACTACTCAACTGCTTTTGGTCTCCGACGAAAACAAACTTTTCCACACCTGGGACGGAAAGCGGAATCAACGTCGTTGGTTCTGAAGATTGTGTGGCTTCATCCATAATCACCACTGGAATTTTTGGAACAGACTTCAACTGATTTCCTCCGGCAACAACTGTCGTGGTAAAGATGACTCGAGCCAGAGCAATGAGCTTGTCTGAGTAATCGATTTGGGCAGAAAGGACCTTTTTATACAGAGTCTGACTAATCTTGGACCCAGGTCTCTTCATTTCTTTGATGAGGTCTTGAATTTGAGCAGGAAGTCCATCATATACCTTGTGGTGCAAGCAAATAGATGCCAATGGATGATCTCTAGAATATTCAGGTTCCTTCTCGTTGGAGACAATTCTCAAGATGGATCTACCATGTTTTTCCAACAATTTCTCGGCAATGTTGTCGATAGCGATATTAGAGGCCGCAACAACTAGAATTGGGAAAGTGTTCAAGTTGTCGAGTAGTTGCAATATGATCTCGTAGATGGTGGATGTCTTACCGGTACCTGGAGGACCTTGCAAAACAGTAATGGAATTATTCAACACTGATTGCATGGCCACTTTTTGCGAGTCATTGAACGTATCTTTGGTAAACTTCAAGTAATTCTTGAAGAAAATCTGTCTGATAGGCTTCTTTCCTAAGATCATGTCAATGAATTTCGGGTTCAGAATTCTGGACATTGCGAGGAATACTCGACTGACGGGAACCGAGACAGGCAAAACACGAAGAAGGTTCACGTTCACAGACAAAGGCAAAGGTTGCTTGTTCCACTTGTACAACTCCACGATGATTTCAAGCATCTTGGGTCCTTCGTATTTTGGGGGTCTTCTGCCCTTTTTGAACTTAGGAGGCTTTGCACTCTTCGGAATCCTTGACTCTGCAAGAACAATGTTGCCGTACCAAGGAATGTCCTCACCGAGGACTAACATCAATGACTGTCCCACATTGAACGGAGTTTTCTTCAAGTTCTGCATCTTTCTCGACACGTATCTATCCAAGATCTCCAGAGTCATCAACACATTGATCTTGAACTGCTTGTGTTTCCTGTCTTGATCTGCATACCACTCAAGATCAAACTCACCCGGTACAAGCATGGAGTTGTTACTCATGTACATACTAGATTTCTCCTCCAAGAAGAGGTTGTAGCACATCTCGTTGAAGTATTGGTCCATGCTATCGTATGTGAGCGGAGGCGATTTTGCTGGCTCATACTTGGTGATCCCTGGAGGCAAGGTGATGGCAGGGATAGGCTGAAGTTCAGCTAGAGATTTGGATCCATTTAAATTAGTTTGTGGATCCTTTGCTAGCTTCTCTTTAGTAATAGTATCCATAGAACGACTGTCTTGTCTACCAGGACTTTTTTTACCATCCGAATTGCCACGAGCTTCTGATTTCAAGGTAGCATTATTAGTTCCTGCTACTTTGATGTCCTTCTTCTTTGGTTTGTCTGGCTTCTTGGAATCCTTAGTTTTCGGCGAGTCTTCACGAGGATTTCTGCTCTTCTTTGAAGTCTTTCCATCAGTTTCAATGCTTGATAGCTTTGAACTTTGAACTTTCTGCTGAGGCTTCTCAACAGGGGTCTTATCTTTGCTGGTTTTCTGACTCTCGGGCTTCTTAGCGGAATTTCCAGGTCTAGCATTTCGATCATCACCTGACTTTGGTGAAGAACTCTTGGAATCAGTAGCAATGGCGGTCTTAATAGTCGACTTGATATCCTTCTTAGTGTTAGACTTTCTGGCTTCAAGCTTCTTTTCCTTTCTGGCATCGGTTTTCTTCACACCTTGTGCTTCAGATTTCTTCACATCTTGCTTCTTAACCTCCGGCTTCTTTCCTTCCAGTTTTGTTGCCTCCAGCTTCTTCTCCTGTTTGCCAGCAAAAGATCTCTTCACAGGAACTGGGGTAACAGACCTCGAAATTGCCGGACTAGGGCCTCCCGAACCCACAGCCTTAATTGTCTTTCCAGACTTCAATGCTGCTTCGGTGGCCTTCTTGTTCTCGTAGTGTGCCTTCCGTTGCTCTGCATTGGGATCAACTTTCTTTGGTCTTGCCAGACGACCTCCTTTGCGGCCAATCTTCCTTTGTCTACCTCTATTCTTATTTCCACCCTTTGGAACATACTCTTTGATGCCTAAAAGTGCAGATAAGAAGTCATCACTTTCTTCACTTGTACATTCATAGTTTTTGAAATCAGCCTCATGTTCTTTCAAACATGCTCTGCACACGATTTTTTGGCCTGTTTTATTATTGGCAACCCATAAAGTGGAGGCCTTGTGGCATGTCTCACATTCGATGTCTCTAAACTTGAAGTACTGAGGGAGTTTCTGGAACAATGAGCCATTCGAGAGTGAGTACTCCGCCAGCAGCTCCCCTGGCTGTTTCAGAAGACATTCCAGACATAGAAGTGCCATGTCGGAGTATCCATAACGGACCATTTTGAGGATGTTGATGTTGGAATCTTCACATTCTTCACATTCGATCTGTTCGACCAATGGGTTGTAGACGATGGTTTTATGTCTTGTTTGAGAGATATGTTTACCCAAGTCATCCAGCTGCTCGGAACATGTCTGGCACGAGTAGGTTAACATGGTGGTGTAGAATGTGCAGAGCAAGCGATGGAGGTGAGAAATTGAGTGGGACTGTGAGATATGAGATAGTGCGGACTAGGAGAAATATGAGAAGTATGAAAATTAAAGGAAAAACATGAGGGAATGGAATGAAGAGGGGATCAGAATAGAGGCAAAAAGACAAATAAAAGAAGAGAAGGGACAGAATTAGACTATCATTGTTGGTAAGAAATAACAAGTTGAAGTTATAAGTGAATGTGCGACATGATTTCCAGGTACCAAAAAGTGACGTATTCCATTTTATACTTGTCCGACAGCATATTACCAAAACCCAAATCGAAACTCACGTAAATAACAGAACGTCTGAGCATTTAAAATATAAATAAAGACAAATAAAAATGAAAAGAAAACAAGAAATAGGCTTCGAAAAAAGAAACCTCTTAAAACTAGGATATCACATCCGTAACTGTCCATTCCATTCCCAGCCACCCTCCACGTATCCATTCCAATGAAAGGCGCACGCTTTAATAATAAGCCCCGGGACCAAATGAAATTCCACCATCTTCACCACCGGCACCAACTGCCATATACCAACAAATTAGTGTCTGTCCCCACCAGAATGCATCCAAAATTCCATCAAAACCAATTTGAAATAATTGAAGCTAATAACCCTCCCTACTTTAGTCCCCAATTTCAACACTATTTTAGGAAAATTAAGTGCCGTTCCTTCATAGATCGGGGATCCAGTTGGTCGCCCTGGCACAACGCGTTGTCTTGTGCCTGACGAAAAAGCCTTTTGGGATATCTAAACTAATCATTGACGTTTTTTTTCTTCCTTCACACCGACGTGCTGTAAAAACCACAAACATCTGAGATTCAACTCTGCTGCCCAAAAGTCCTAAGGCACTCATTCAGTTTTACACTACGTCTGCTCTTTCAGGTGGTCTGATTTGCTCTTAAAGAGCTCTTTTACCTTCTGCTACATTCACTCACTTCACAATGGTCAATGCCCACTACAGCACTTCGTCCAGCGTCTACTCGCCAATAGAGAGCGAGTATAAATTCCATGTACCCACGGCCAGCCATGCCATCATCGAGGAAACTGATGAGGACGAGGAGGAATTAGCGTCGGATTACTCCGCCAGCATTCACTCCGCCAGCATCCATTCATCTGTCCAGAATCTCCGGCGAAAATCTTCTCTGGAGCTTTTCGGCTCAGAATATATTCAGTCAGATGCCAGCATCCATTCGTCGACGCGAATGCCCGAGCTTTCAAACCAGACATTCAATACATACGTCACGGCAAATGGTTCAAGTCCAAGCTTCACCTCCATCAACAACTCGCTTCTAAAAACGCAGTCTTCCGAGCTGTCGCATTACGGTACGTACTCTGGCGAGGTAGACAACGATGAGACCCCACGAATCGATTCCTCTGGCAGGTACTTCAACGATGTCGTGGACAAGACACCATTGATCGGCAGCTTTCCTCTCGAGGACACTCCCTTAATCTCTTCAACTGGGTATAGAGAAGATGCGCTCGAACCTCTGGGCATGGAGCCTGAAGAACCTCTCATGCTGCATCTGAAGTCATCTGCATCGGATTTGGCACTGAAGTTTCAGAGACTCTCCGTGACATTACAACACTCCGGCCTGAACATCTCGCAGCAGTCCTATAACTTTCAGACTAACTTCCAGCTGAACGTACAGAGAGCAAATTCTGTCAAAGCTCCACTGGCTTCCAGAACCAGCGTATATTATAAGAAAATTCACTCAAAGCCCTCTGACGACGACAGCAACAGTCATACTCCACTGGGCGCTCACTCTGGAACTCCGGGAGACTCTCACTCTGTTTTGAGTGGTGCTAGTTCTGATAATACTCGCCGAAGAAGCCAACAGAGCTTTTCTGGTGGTGGAGCCAGCGACGAAACAGCCGTTCACCATGGTTTGCATGGGCGTAATGATCTGTTCAGAAAGTCTGTTTCCAGACCGCAATCCATGGATGGTGGTTTGAATATATCCTTCCACAATACTTCTGAGCAGACTGCTAATAATACCACAGAGGACCTTACTGCCAACATGGCAACCTCCAACTCTACTGACATCTCCTCAAGATATTCAACGGCCCTCAGCACAGAATCAACCAGGGAGGACATGTCTGTTCTATTCATCCGTGCACTTCACTCTTTTGATTCTACCGAGTCTCAACTAGAGTCTGACAGCTCGGTATGTTTGTCTTTCGAAAAGGGTGAAATTGCATTTGTTCATACCATAGATGACTCAGGCTGGGGTGAAGTCACCTTAGTCGACTCTTTAGACAGAGGATGGATTCCCATGAACTATTTCGCTTTGGCTGTCACGACTGCGGCTAGTAGTTCCGATGAAGAGAACATGCTGTCCTTACACTACTCTCGCTACTTGTGTCCACTTTTACATGCTTGCGGAAAGTTTCTTTCGAACCCATTATCGCATTCGTCTCGAAACGGAACTATGACATTTTCTATTCGTACTGTCAATGCTGTTCGTGATGGAGTGCGTGTGTTGCTTCAAGAAACAGATTGTTTATCAAGATCTAATGAAATTGTCATCAAGAAACCAGTGGTGAGGAAGGCACGGAAGTCTTTACTTTCAGATTGGTACACCTTAATGGTTCGTGCAAATGAATATAAGGGCACATCCAATTTTGAAAAAATTGAGATCTTGCAATTGTTGATACTTCAGGTGATCAGAAGGGCTACAACTTTTTTCGAGGTATGGGCCGCAGAAAGTAGCGAAATCATTAAAAGAGAAACAGAAATGAAATTGCAGAACGACATGAATTCATATCCTCTTTTACCCGCTCCTCCGTTAGCAAAGCTGAGAGTCACAGAAATCAATGGCACTCTTTATTCATATTTATCATTGATTATTGGTCGATTAGACTTGATTGAACACAACCCTACTGGTTGTGACTTGCTCGAGACTATTACCCACCATATTATCCTACTTTTGCGAGAGCTTTTGTTTGTTTCCAAAACAGGGTCGGACTATTCTTTGGAGAAACCAGCTGATTTAGATGGCTCTTTGGATGCACTTTTATCCCTCGTGAGCGAATTGGTTACTGTCGTCAAGAGTTTGGTTATTTCTACCGTGAGCGAAGGGGATAGATCAATTAATAAGAGAGGAGCTCAAGACACTGGCGTATACACATACACCGAGGAGGGCCAAAATCTCATTGTTGTAGCCTCGAAGATGATCAAGGCAACTGGAAGTACCGTTGCGTCGATTCGAAAACTCTTTGAGTCTATTGGTGATTTCAGATTGAGCTCTGAAAGATCTTATCCTGACTACACCGAAATGAGAATCGAGCCAGAAGTGTTTATCCTGAAGTGCTCCGTTGGCATGGTGAAATCTCATTCATTGAAGAACCACGATTTAAGAACCATGAAGCTGAACAACCCCAAAAAGTCCAATAGATACTCCATGTTCAGATCGGGAAAGGCCGGTGATCTTGGAATCACTCCAAATGGTGTTAACTATATGCATAAGGTGATGATTGTGGATTCGGGAGAAGCTTCAGTTCCATTTAGTCTGGAATTCAAGGATTACATGAGCAATCCAGAAGATAAAGTGGAAAATGAGACATATACGATCAGGGATGAACTATTGATTGATGCCACGGGTAACTTCTTGGGTGCTTCGTTTAAGGGCTTGGTTTATACTTTGACCAACGAAAGCTCCCCACCAGAATACTTCTTTGTTTCCACATTTTTCATCTGTTTCAGAAATTTCGGATCTGGCATTGATCTAGCGGAATTGTTGATTGACCGTTTTGATTCGGCCAATTTGAAAACAAAAATAACAGACAAGCCGGACCCCCAACTGGATATGAAGCTCAAGAGTAGAAGAAGATTGGTGTGCAAGATGTTCCAAATCTGGATGGAATCTTATTGGGTACATGAAGCGGATATTTCCCTTCTTTCTACACTCGTTAATTTCTACAATGAAGGTGTCTACAAGCACTTGCCGATCGAGGCAATGAAGTTAATTGAAATTGCCGCCAGGCTCTTGACCAGTGATTTGAACAATGGTAAGGAACAGCTTGTTGTTAGAAATATCACGCTTGCTAAAATCCAGAGAAAGAATTCGTTCTTGAGCAAAAGGTCTTCTGATGCGTCGTTGAGTTCACGGTACTCAATGGTCGATGGGTACGAGCTTTCCAAGATCAACACCAACAGTTCCGTAACCAGCTCATTGAAATCAATTACATTACCCATGCCTCTTGGAATCAGTGGGCTGACTTCATCAAGTTCTTTGTTGACCAAGGGCCAAGTTTCAACCATTGAGAATGTTGTGGTGACATACAGAGCAATTTTAAACGAGAATTGGTGTCCTCAGGCTTATGTTGACACTAAAACGTTTATTTCTATGGGCTTGCAGCAGATTTTGCCAAGGTGGTTTGTTCTCTGTGAACAAAGTTGGGTGTTATCGAACTATAGAACAAACTTGTTAGATTTCAATGGATTGGAGCTCGCTAGACAACTCACACTCATTGAATCAGAAATCTTTTGTGCCATTAAACCAGACGAGCTCTTGAACGGGAACTTTACATCCAAGAAAGCGCATTTGAAGGTTGCACCCAACGTGAGACTTTCTTTGTTGTTTACCAATTGTTTATCTGATTATGTTTTGGAATCTGTGTTACAACCAGATATCAATCAGAAACTCAGAGTTAATATTGTCAAAACCTGGTTAAAGGTTGCGATCTCATGTCTTTATTTAAGAAACTTCAACTCATTGGCTGCCATCATTACTTCTTTGCAATCGCACTTGGTCACCAGATTGAGTAGGGTGTGGAGTGATCTTTCCGAGAAGTATACAGAGCTTTATGACTATTTGAGCAGTGTTGTACATCCTGAGAAGAATTACAGTGTTTATCGAGCTAAATTGAAGAGCTTTCTTTTGTCCAATGATTACAACATTCCGGTTGTTCCATACTTCTCTTTGTTTCTTCAGGATTTGACATTCATTACAGATGGAAATCCAAATTTCAGAAAGGCTAACACTTTTTTGAACCAGAAGTTGATTAATATTGACAAGTATCTCAAGATCACTAGAATCATTGCTGACATTGAGAGTTTGCAAATTCCGTACACTTCTCCTTCAGGAAAGCGCAGAAACAGTACAATTTTCAACAAGGGCAATGGGTCGGCGTTAAATGAGGAATACTCCATTGCACCCGTCGCTTGCTTGCAAGAATTGATTTTATTGGAGTTATGGAAGATTTCTGAATTGAACAGGAAGGAGGAGGATAGAGCATGGAAATTGAGCTGTCACATTCAGCCCAGAGACACTCCTCGAGTTAATTCTTATCAGGAGGACTAGAGGTAACCAAGGTTACGAAATGAATGGAAGAGAATGGGAGTGATGTTTTTCTATAGATAAGGAACAAAGGAAGCTCCTCCAAGTTTGAGACAGTAGAAAATCAAAAGAAAAAAACTCATACAAAAATGTTCGAAAAGAAACCTTGACAAAATGGAAAACTCTTCAAGTGTTTAAACTTATGAAACCCCATTGCTGCTAATTCACTAAAAATCATAGCCATTCTAAAATCTCAAATTCGGATTCTCAGCACTGTACATTATTCCTTCCAAAGCTTGACTCAATCTACACATACGTCAAGTCACGTGCGATAACACGGCACCCCGACCTGAATGAGTCACATTATCTTACATGAAGATGCGCACTGGACATAATCACCTCTCTCCAACAATCTATTGGACGATGTGTAGGATCATACGTGCATATACAAGAATGAAAAATTTCCTACCCTGTTGTTTTCTCCACATTTGTGCAACTTATAAACCATTTCATTGTAAATGTTGGCTGCTAGAATGCGTTTGAGAGCCTCGCGGCCCGTCGGAATGCTCCGGACGTTGGCCACACTGAATGATATCAGTTCGTCTTTCAATATTCCCCAGGATTATGTCTCGAGAACTCCACCATATGCCAAATTGATTCAGAACTTGCAGACGGTCAAGAAGCTTGTAAATGAATCTCCTTTGACCTTGGCCGAGAAGATCTTGTATTCACATTTGGTAGACCCAGAGGAGTCCTTGGCTAGTGCCAACGGTGACTTGTCCAACATTAGGGGCCTCGAGTACTTGAAGTTGCATCCAGATAGAGTGGCCATGCAAGATGCTTCTGCTCAGACTGCTTTGTTGCAATTCATGACCACTGGAATGTCCAGCACTGTTGTTCCAGCATCTATCCACTGTGATCACTTGATTGTGGGTAAGGACGGTGCTGATACCGATTTGCCAAGCTCTATCATCACCAATAAGGAAGTGTTTGACTTTTTGCAAAGTTGTGGTGAGAAGTATGGAATCCAGTTCTGGGGCCCAGGTTCTGGTATTATTCATCAGATTGTTTTGGAGAACTTCTCTGTTCCGGGTTTGATGATGCTTGGTACCGACTCTCACACTCCCAATGCAGGTGGTCTTGGTGCCATTGCCATCGGAGTTGGAGGTGCTGATGCCGTGGACGGTTTGACAGGTACTCCATGGGAGTTGAAGGCTCCAAAGATTATGGGTGTTAAGTTGACAGGCCAATTGAGTGGCTGGTCTTCGCCAAAGGATGTCATCACCCATTTGGCTGGTATTTTGACCGTCCGTGGTGGTACTGGCTACATCGTGGAGTACTTCGGTGATGGTGTTGAGACCTTGTCTTGTACCGGTATGGCCACCATCTGTAACATGGGTGCCGAAATTGGTGCTACCACTTCCACTTTCCCATACCAAGAAGCCCACCGCCGTTACTTGGTGCAAACCAACAGAGCTCCTATTGCTGATGCTGCTGATATTGCATTGAAGAAGTTCGACTTCTTAAAGGCTGATGAGGGGGCTGAGTATGATAAGGTTATTGAAATTGACTTGTCAACGTTAGAACCTCATGTTAACGGTCCGTTCACTCCAGATTTGTCTACTCCTATTTCCGCCTTTGGTTCTACCGCCAAGTCTGAGAGCTGGCCATCCACTGTTAGTGCTGGTTTGATTGGTTCTTGCACAAACTCTTCCTACCAAGACATGTCTCGTGCTGCATCTATCATAAGACAGGCTGAGGAGGCTGGATTGAAGCCAAAGATTCCTTTCTTTGTCACTCCAGGTTCTGAGCAGATCCGTGCCACCATCGAGAGAGACGGTTTGATTGATGTTTTTGAGAGAAATGGTGCTATTGTGTTGGCCAATGCTTGTGGTCCATGCATTGGTCAATGGGACAGATCTGACGTGCCAAAGACCTCTACTGATGCCAACGCCATCTTCACCTCTTTTAACAGAAACTTCAGAGCCAGAAACGATGGTAATAGAAACACTATGAACTTCTTAACTTCTCCTGACATTGTGACTGCCATGATCTATTCCGGTGACATGAACTACAACCCAGTGACAGACTCCATCAGCAAGGAGAACGGAGAGCAGTTTAAGTTTGATGCTCCTCGTGGTGAAGAATTACCCGGTGATGGATTCATCAAGGGCCGTTCTGAGTTCTATCCTGAGGCTAACCCACAGCCTAAGCCAGAGGTGACTATTAACGTGTCACCAGATTCCGACAGATTGCAGATCTTGGAGCCTTTTGCACCATGGTCTGGTGAAGAATTGTCCACCACCGTTTTGTTGAAGGTTGAAGGTAAATGTACCACTGATCACATTTCTGCTGCTGGTTCCTGGTTGAAGTATAAGGGTCATCTTGAAAACATCTCTTACAACACCTTGATTGGTGCCGTAAACAAGGAGACTGGTGAGGTCAACAAGGCTTATGACTTGAACGGTGATGGTTACACCATTCCAGAATTGATGTTTAAGTGGAAGAGTGATGGTCGTCCATGGATAGTTGTTGCTGAGCACAACTACGGTGAGGGATCTGCCAGAGAACATGCTGCCATGTCGCCAAGATTCACGGGCGGATCTATCATTTTGGTCAAATCCTTTGCCAGAATTCACGAGACTAACTTGAAGAAGCAGGGTATGTTGCCATTGACTTTCGCTGACGAGGCTGACTACGACAAAATCTCTGCTGGAGACCAAATGACTACTCTCGATTTGAGAGATTTGGTTGCCAAGGACGGAAATAATGGAGGTTTCTTGAAGATGAAGGTCACCAAGAGAGACGGAAGTGAGTTCGAGATTTTATGTAAGCACACCATGTCTAAGGACCAAATTGACTTCTTCAAGGCCGGATCTGCCATCAACTACATTGGTAACTTGAAGAAGCAACAGGAAGCAACAGCTGCAGGAACTGCTTAGCTCATTCCCAACCCAGTGTCATATTGATAAATAGCATAATAGATTAAAATGATTCTTTTATTGTCTGCTCTAGTGGGGAGCTATAAAACTGACTCTTGTGTATAACAATAGAGAGATTGTAAGAAAGTAGCAAAGAGAGCGTCTTGATGCGAGGAACTAAATGTTGGGGCAGAACTCTATGGAGAAGTAAAAGTCGATGAGGTAACCTCTCAAGCATCAATCAAGTCATGAGACTTGTCGGCGTCCTCTTCCTCCTCGTCGTCATCCTGATCACCAGCTCTGTCATAGAACTCGTTCAAAATTTTTGGACTAATTCTGTTCAACAACTCCTTAGGATAGATTCTCAACAAAGACCAGGCAAGGTCCAACGAGTCGAAGATACTTCTGTCCTCGTAAGCACCCTGGGCAATGAAGTTCTTCTCGAACTTCTCCAAGAATTCCAAGGACAACTTGTCTTCGTTGGACAAAGCCTCTTCACCGACGACGGACTTCATGGCAGCAGCATCCTTACCAATAGCATATTTGGCGTACAACTGGTTAGACACATCACCGTGATCCTTTCTGGTCATACCCTCACCGATAGCCGACTTCATCAAACGAGACAAAGATGGCAACACATTGATTGGTGGGTAGATACCTCTGTTGTCCAATTGACGGTCAACGAAGATCTGACCCTCGGTAATATAACCGGTCAAATCAGGGATAGGGTGAGTGATATCGTCGTTAGGCATGGTCAAGATAGGAATCTGGGTAATAGAACCGTTTCTGCCCTCGACTCTACCAGCTCTCTCGTAAATAGTGGACAAATCAGTGTACATGTAACCTGGGTAACCTCTTCTACCTGGCACTTCTTCTCTGGCAGCGGAAACCTCTCTCAAAGCATCAGCGTAAGAAGACATATCGGTCAAGATCGTCAAAACGTGTCTCTCGGTCTGGTAAGCCAAGTATTCTGCAGTAGTCAAAGCCAATCTTGGAGTAATGATTCTCTCAATAGTTGGATCGTTGGCCAAGTTCAAGAACAAGGAGGTTCTCTCCAAGGATCCGTTCTCCTCGAAGTCCTGCTTGAAGAATCTCGAAGTCTCCAAGTTGACACCCATAGCGGCAAACACAATAGAGAAATTCTCTTCGTGACCGTCGTGGACATCCTTGGTTGGACGGACCAAACCAGCTTGTCTACAAATCTGAGCAGCAATTTCGTTGTGAGGCAAACCGGAGGCGGAGAAAATAGGAATTTTCTGACCTCTAGCAATGGAGTTCATAGTGTCGATAGCTGACACACCGGTGGAGATCATTTCCTCGGGGTAAATACGGGCGTATGGGTTGATTGGGGAACCGTTAATGTCCAAGTAGTCTTCGGCAAAAATCTTGGGACCCTTGTCAATTGGACGACCAGAACCGTCGAAAACACGACCCAACATATCTTCAGAAACGGCAATCTTCAAGTTTTCACCGGTGAATTCCACACGGGTCTTCTTGATATCAATACCAGATGTACCTTCGAACACTTGAACAATGGCTTTGGAGCCTCTAACCTCCAACACCTGACCGGCTCTAACTGAGCCGTCGGGCAAGGTCAAGTTAACAATCTCATTGAAACGTGGGAACTTGACGTTGTCCAAAATGACTAATGGTCCATTGACGCCGCCAACAGTGTTGTAGTTGATTCTAGGCTTAATCTTGAAGCCCTCAGTGACGGCCTTCTTGTTCAACTCGAACAATTCCTTGTCTGACAACATGCTTGAGCGGGGTGATGCAGTCGTTGATAGATTGAGGGGTAAGTGTAACCAACGAGTAGAGAAAAACGCTCGGGAGCTGGTGAGGGTTATCGGTTTTTTGTCGATAATTAGATTGAGAGTCGAGATATTAGCGGCCTGAAATTTACGCGTGCCATGCACATCTTTACGCAGCACCCTTAGACCACCCTTAGACCGTAACCCGTGACAAATAAAAATGTGGGCAATGAGGTTGATAAATTCATTTAATAATTCCATTCTAGTACATTCTGCTGAGAACGTCCCAATCATCCAATTGATGGCGTGACTCCTCCAACATTGATAGCGTAGCCAATTTAAGAGCGTCGTCTCCCGCGCTTGTCAATGATTGTGCTCGGGATCCTCCGTTTCCTTGTGCAATTAGCTGGTGCACTGTAGTCATGATAGCTCTTGGGTTTAATTCCGTTTTTTTAATTGTAGAGTCGCCACTAGCTTCATTTCGGCTGAAACTTTCTGAACTTTTGCTTTCGCCATTGTCACTGTTTTCCAGGTACGTTTCGCTAACGAGACCATAGATGTTCTGATCCAACACCAGATGCTCAGGCACACTTGGCTCCACCTTCCGAGAGCGCTTGTTGCCAAATAAACTATCGTAGAAATCTCGTATTCTCGAAACCTTCGCTTTCGTGGCGGGAGGTGTTCGAGGCTGGTAAACCGAATGATCTTGATCAAAATACTCTTCTACCTCTTGAGTGAGTGCAGAGCGTGAGGTGCTGGTCAGAAGTGTTGGCCCTATCAGACTATTGGTTCGAGAAATTCTCTCACGCTCGAGGTTTCTTAGCTGCTCACTTTCCAAGTACTTAAAGTAAGGCTCCATGTCGGCAATACGTGCCAAAATGGCTTCGAAATCACATACCGAAGAGTCCTTCTCGGTATCATTGACCAGAATAACACTCGAAAGGAGCCCTCCGCTGAATCGGAGCTGATTGATAGTATTTGTGAGCGAATTTCCTGAAGATTGGCGACGAATCCTGTTTTCCGGAACTTTATCTAGAGTGTACTTCAAGAGAACTTGGAAGTTCAAGACAATCTTGACTATCACCAGTAGAAAACGCAAGTATTCTTTAGACAGAAGCCGAGTGAATGGCTTGGTGAGAATTTTGTGTGGCACAATCACAATTTGCTTTCCTTTCAAAAGAGATCGAGTGGTCTTGGTTTTGCTTTTGGGAGATGGAGATTGCAATGTCTCCTCATTGCTTTCAGAGGTCACCACTGTATCAAGTGAGAAGGACTCTTTTTCGGGGCTCTTTAGGGACACTCTGCGTTGAAGATTTACCGTCCGAAAGGAAATTGGAATGTGGATTACATTGTTCTTGATGACAATCTTATCACTTCCATCTTTGGCCAATTCCACCTGTCTATCTTGGGGATCCAATTCTGAAGCGGGGGTACTACTTCCGTTGGATTCGGGAGCAGTAAGTGTCTCTGGATCGTTGACTATGAAACTGAACTTCTTTTGCACAAGATCAAAGAAGTTACTGTCTGGAAGTAGCTGTTTGAGGGTATCGAGGTAAGGTAGGTCCATCGCATTATCGTTGATGGTTAGCATGTCGTGTAGCAATACTTGAAGATAAATTAGGTTCTCGAGAAACATGTTGATGGTCTCCAATTTGTTATTAGAGAGAAACGTCGGTAGTTGGATGATGGGCTGACCAAAAAGTTCTAGTTTGGTCTTCCCAGCCTTGCGGGTACCACTGGCTAACTTCCAATTCTCGTAATTAGGAAATGCAATTTCTTTCAAAACCTGGTAGTTCCGAACTTGCAGGTTGACTGCCTGTTTGAGCACGTACTTCATGCCGTTGCCCTGAATTCGGAAGATATCCACATCTACAGCATCCGATTTCTTCATGTAACTTGTGGAGAGCTCTTCTCTTTTGTCCACAATGAGATTTTGCTTCCTCGCAATCTGCTCTCGTAGCTGTTTGACTCTGTCCTCTAGTGACTCCACTTTTACTTGTAAAGACTCGTGAGTGGCCTGAACACCGGCGATTTTCGACCGGATATTGACCGTATCCAACTTCTGGAGCTGGAATGCCAAGTTCTTAACGGCTACTAACCGTGGGAATGGCAAATCTGGCTTACTAACATCGTTGAAAATGACATCCGGCGGGAGATCTGCTCCAAAAGCCAGACGAAGCTTAGCAAAGTCATTCTCTGTCATTCTACGCGAGCGAAGCATCTCACAGGCAGCAAAAACGACATTTATATCATTTCTCAAGATCGAATTTGCTCGTTCGTTCTCCACTACTGAATTTCGAATGATTTCAATCAGGTCATGGACACAGTTCCCACATAGTAGATCGCTGCGTTTCGGGTACTCCTTCTTGGAGCAGATGGGACACTCTGCAGCGGGCTTTTCGCGAAGTTCTCCGAACATGCCGTTAGCTGCCGTGTTCCAGTGCAATTGATATTGGAAAGGATGGCGGGAGTGGCAATATTGGGTAGTTAAATGGGTTAAGTAGTTACGTCTTGTATGCTGTAGTGATAAGGTGAGTGGTGTGCAGGTGATTGTGATAGAGGAAGGAAAAGAATACATGTACTTTTTAAAAGGTTTAAAAGGTACACCAAATACATGTACATAAATTTTTGAATTGATTGTGTGTATATGCATATATATTACATAAGTTTATTGAATATACTTCGTGAAGTTACAAAATCATAATACATTACATTCGTGAGAAATATCCGATTCCATTTGTCTTTCCTATACCTGTAAGACATTTAGTTTCCATTATATCCTGTGGCCCTAGCCTCTAACCACGTCTCTTTCTAGTTTTCTGGAGCTTTCGTCTCTCGACCAACTCACGAATCATCAACGCAAGAACCTCTTCCACGTCCTCGTTGGAATCCAATGCAACAAAGCCACATCTCCACAACTTGGCCAAGTTCTTTCCGTCCTCCATCAACTTGGGAGATGCCAATGGTGACTTCAGATTGGTACACACAATCCAGATGGGTGGTGGACACAGTGGAGATGCAGGGTCTATCGATGTATCCATGAGTTGGATATTCTTTTCTGACATTGAAGGCTGGTTTCCACGCTCGTTCCACATGTTCTTAAGAGCAGTCTTGAACGAAAAGACATCTCTCTCCTCTCCCAATTCCCATCTTGTTTTGTAAGTGTAGTACTCCTTCCAGGCCTCTTCCAATGCATCCTTCATTACTGGGAGCAAACTGAAGGTCTTGTCATTCGCATTGGTGTGAAGTGTGAGTGACTTTAAAGTTCCATCTTTATTGTATGATTCTGCTGAATCCACGGAGGTCGAGTACAACGAGTCCTCGTTGCTGGTGGAAGGACTGACCTCTTCATATGAAGGTGGCTCTGTTGTGGGGATGGCATTATACACGAAAAAATATCCATCAACCAGACCATTCATCTCGCTGGCTCCACTGGCCACAATCAATGGGTTGGTCGATACTGGCTGGCGAGGCACATCTGCCAACTTATGCAATACATCCCTGTCTAAGCGAACATACAACGAAGCCTCCAAAAAGGGAACGATCTGGCTCGGGTTGAATGCGGGGGTGTCAATGAGCTCTGTCATGATCGGAGTGACGCCAGACTCCTTCTCGCCTGCGCTTTTCCGCCTGTACGACGCATAGTAGCCATTGTTTCCCGTGATGGTCACCGACTCTGTATCACTAGCAACTGTTGGCGCAGTTTTCAAGTAGTTCTGTTGGAGAGCATTGTACACCACAGGACTTACAAGCACATTGGTCTGTTTCAGCACAACTTTCAATGCTTTGGCGGACAGTAACTCGTCGAGAAGTATTTCCAGGTCTGTTTTGGATGGGGCAAAGTTGAAAAGCACCGGCACCGTCTGCCGCAGGGGATAGTACGTGTCACAATATGTTCCAGTAGTGAGTTTGGAGATGAGGGCAGTTTTCCCTGACTTAGGCCCCCCAAGAAAGGCAAGCCTCACAGGGTCTTTAGTGTTCACAGGAATACTGAGATTCGAAGGGGCTTTCTTCCGCAGCGGCATCATCGTGGTGTGGAGAACTAGACGGTATGCTTTTGATATAGTGTGGACCGGCACGCCGATGTTGCGTTTCGAGTTGCTACTCGGAAGCGCCGCGGCACCAGCCACAGGATTATATCCACAGGACTACAGCCGCATCAAGTGAGACAAAAAAAAAAATGGAGATGACACGAGGTCAATGGGGGTAATTCAACCGGAAAATTTTTGAATGAAGCTTCGCTGGAAACATTTTAGGACTTTGCAGCTTTTTTGTATTTTGTTTTCGTAGATTATCTGGGCTTTCTCCATGTGCAACTTCTTACTATTGGTTTACGAATTTCAGTTTCTTGTAGTATCGTCTTTTCTGGTTAAGAATCTGCTGAGGTTCGAAGCGAGAGCGGCTTTTTCAGATTCATAACTCTTAGATAAGAGAAAACAAAACGGGGATTCCACGGAATCCCCCGTTTATTGCTTTTGGAGTTGGTTGAGCGCTTTTCGCAGCAATCTTCAAGGAGGCTTTATGAACTTATCGATATCTGATTGAGTTTGTATGTCATTAAGATTGCTTCAAGTTTTCTTTTTTTGGGTTTTCTTGCTTGATTTTTTCAATCTTTTGTGTTTTCATGAAAGGCATCACTATATGTCGTAGTCCAACCTACCTTGCCCTGTCCCCCTAAGAAGTTCAAAGTTATAATAGCGAGGCGGCTGTAGAAGTTGATTTCTGATTCTCGTCTAACCGTTCTATTTCTATGCTGGACATGTGGCAACACCTAACTCAGAATCGCCCTGGCCGTAATACAAAAACCACTTTCCCTTGAACTGGACAATCCCCTCAGTAAACACCACTTGGTTAACTTGGCCCGTCACCTCGTTTGGACGCTCTGGAACCAAAATAGGCTTCTCCAACCTTGCAAGTGGTCCGTCCTGAAGGTTGTCATAATCCACCAACATTTGCGAAATGGTGTAGGTAGCTCTAGGGTACTGCCCAGCACCCGTGGTGGACGAGTTGTAAAACAAAATATAGTGGTTCTGATGCTTGTTTCCATTTTCGATTTTTATTGGTGCTGGTCCAGGCTCAATCAACCGGTCCTGCCAGTTGAATTTCCCCACAGTGTACAAAGACAGTGAGTAGTTGGAGCTCACAAGTCTCCAATTCACAAGATCGTCGCTCTTAGCAAAGTAGAAGCCGGATTCACCCCAAATCATGTAATAATTTCCGTCCCAATGCTTGTCTACGAACACAGCCCCAGACTTCAGCCATGCCGTCCGGATGAACTGAGAGCCATCAAGTCCGTTACAGATCTCGCTCCAATTGTCATCGCGGATCACAGGTGGATGTTTCTTCCAATGGAGCAAGTCCATGGACTCAGCCACACATAACCGGGCCAAATGGCGGTCGTACGCGGTATAGGTCATGATAAACTTCTTCGAGACGGGATCTCTCACGATTCTGGGATCCTCGCAGCCTCCTCCTTGCTCCCAGGGCTCTGTAGGGTACAAGATGGGCTTGTGGTAACGACGGAAGTTATAACCGTCAGTCAGCCATGCCAAGCCCACGCTCAGTGTCCGGGCCCTATTCTGTGCTCTGTAGAGTAAGAACACCATGTCGTCAAGAACAATGGCGGCCGCATTGTAGATGTAGGCCTCCTCAAACTCATTATCGGGATTCGGCTTCAAGATGGGATTATTTTCATACTTCAGGAAGTGTGGCCCGATGGGGAACAGCGATGGCGGTCTGTAGTGCTTGTCTCCATCTGGGGTATCTGGGGAGATAACTGGGACCTTCATGGAGTGTTGGGGTTCTTCTGATTGTACGAATTGTACAGTTTGCAATTTTGAGAACTTCTCTTTTTGTTTGATTCGTGATGGCCAATTGAACAATCCGAATATGCGTTCTTTCTGACAATTCTGGTGGGGCCTTCCTTTTAGTCGTGGTACGTAGAACTCAAATGTCATGTCTGCACTGCATGGGGGACTAGAGGTAGGACCCCGAAGCAATGACAGAGAATGTGAGGGTAAAAAATGGACCTGACCCAAACAATCAAAATAAGTAAAAACATACCAAACATTTCAAAAATTCTCAAATTATATATCACCTTGGAATTTTTGTATGTTTCCAAATACTTCCAAAATCTCCATTTCCCGAAATCTCTATGACAAACTCCCCCCTTTCTGTCCTCCCCTAAATTTCCTCTCTACCCCATCCAGCCACCCAACTCCATTGCTTGCGCGCGCAGTAGGTCAATCTCTTCCTTTCTCAACATCTGCACTCTAACATTATACCCCCAGCTTTTCCTACCATCTTTGGTCTTTCTTCCCTCCATTTTCTTTCTACCTTTTTCCCGTCGGCCTGTGCTCCATCACATCATGGGACAATTGTTGTCGCATCCCGTGGAGGAGAAATCTTTAGACTTCAGGTCTCACGACTCCATCTCCTACTGTATCGGGTCCATGCAAGGATACCGAATGAGCATGGAAGACGCCCACGACATCCGTATTTGCGAGGATGAGTCGGTGGCAGTTTTTGGCGTGTTCGATGGCCACGGTGGCAAGGAGATTGCCGAGGAGCTACGCGATAAGTTGGTGTTGACGGTGTTCAAAACACTCACCAATCAATTGCGCCACGACGCCGCTACGCCGCTTGCCACCTTGCTCCGGCAAATCAAGGACTGCTTCTTCTTGGTGGATGCAAACTTGCCAGAACCGGTGGCCGCCAACTGCGGCTCCACCGCCATTGTCACTGTGGTCATCGCAGGTAGATACATCATCTCCGCCAATACCGGCGACTCGCGGGCCATTCTATCCCTCCCCGGCGGCCGCTCAAAGACCTTGTCATTCGACCACAAGCCGTCAAATATGGGCGAGCGAGTACGTATTGAAAACAGCGGCGGCTATGTTGTTAACTCTAGAGTAAATGAGATTCTTGCCCTTTCGCGAGCGTTTGGTGACTTCAATTTCAAAATGCCATGGCTTGAGCTTAGCTCTACAGGCCGCCACAATGCCTATCTCGAGGCCAACCGTCGTTTTGCTCGTGACAACTTGGTCGCATTGCCTCCTGAGCTCTACCAAGTCACCGTAGAACCCGATTTGTTGGTATACGACCTTCAGGCGCTAGCGCTTCCGGAATTCTTGGTGTTGGCCTGTGACGGCATTTGGGACTGTTACACAAACGATCAGCTTTTGCATACTATCCGGAACAAGCTCCGTGACGGGTGGAACCTACAGCATATCATCGAGTATGTGTTGAATGACTGCATCAGCATGGCCTCCAATATCACGGGAATTGGTTTTGATAACATGACCTTGATGATTGTGGTACTACATCCAAACGGAACATTTGAGCTGTGGAGCGACACCATGGAGAAGACGATTGCACAAGAAGAATCTACTCGCAGGTGATCAGCTTGTACAGTGATTATTTAACTTATTATGCCCATTGATGGGAATAGAGACGAATCGTTCGTCCTACTGGGAAAGCACACAGAGGCTTGTTGACTTTCCATCTGATATTCTTATTGTATGCTTGATACCTCTGCTGGCGATGACTATCTGATGCATTTGCCTCCAATGCATGTTGACAGTTTGTCTTCAATTGCACTTTTCAATTGTGTATACCTAGGCTTTCATGCTGCTAAACATTATATGTTGCTTCTACCTGTTGCAGTTGATGGTCTTACAATACATGTTGTTGCAACGTGTTGTTCAAATGGAACAACTCCATTGGAACGACCGGCTAACTCACGACTTACTGACTTACCTCGTAAATGTTTACCACATACAATCTGCCTACTCTGCCATTCATACACAAGATAATAAGTTTGTGAAATTTGACTAATGAACCTCTCTTTGTCATAAAGACCCTCAATTTCTTATTGTCAACATTTATTCTTCGCCTATGGCCCGATCGCAACCTCAGTCCTCCACACAACACAAAAAACATGCAATCCATATACGGACTTAAGTCACAACGAAACCTGCCAACTACTCGTCCTTCAAACAAACATATCTATTCTTTGCATTTGCTTCGCACCGTGCTCTAGGCCCTTGTTGTTGCTACCCATTATCACACATCACCCCCAAGTCACTTTTAAGACTCTCTAATTGGACAGTTCAATACAATCTACTCCACTTTCTTCAACACAAGTTGCTCTCCATGTCGTACACTGAGACAGATTTGGAATATGAGGACCCCATCTTGTCCCTCGCAAGGGATCCAAATTTGAATAAAGAAAAAGCGAAAACACTGAAAATCATTCTGTTGATACAGGGTTTTCCTCTCGTGGAAAGAAAGGTATCCAGGCTCTGCCAACTAAGCTTGACCATCCTACAAACGCTTGAGAAGATCGAGCTCAATCTCAAGAACTGGGCATTTATGTCGTTGGATATCAATTCCGCAAATCACTTCGATACTACCAGCAGTAGTGAAATCAAGACATTCAACAACAATGTTTCGTTCAGGGTCATTCAGCTGTGCCAAGAACTCACTCAAAAACTTAACAAAATCACTTCAGATCTTGACTTTATCACAAATGCGCTGCGATCCCTTAGTCCAATTGAGTTCATCAGCGATAGCGGAACTCTTCTCACTACTTTGACGTTGAGAAATATCAAGTTGAAGGACGAACTTCGTGACAAGGTAACCATTGCATATCTGAAGGCCAAGCTCATTACCATAGGAACTGACCTAGAAGTGATGTTGGTTGATGGAGATTCCGACCAGAAAGCTACTGTGGAATCTTACAAGCACTTCGTGGTGAGCTTACTTGGCCAACTAAACCAGGCCGTGGAAGACGACGACATAGAGGAAAGGAATGAATGTCTTGCCGTCATCAGTGATATGGAGCAGATGTTTGAGGTCTATAAGCATGAGAGAGCCCAAGCGGCGGCAGAGAATGAGGCAACAGAGAAAGAAGCATTGGGGGTTCCAAATGTTACTGGCTCAGGGCCATCGAACTTGCTGGAATCCCCTCGCCACGGCCATTCTCATCTGGACGATTTTGCAATGGTTCCACGAGCTGCAGAATATTCGGACGAATACGAGTCTTCTGACGACTTATCCATGTCCCACTCTACTACGCTGTACGTACAACCCATGGTTCATTCCATCACCAAACATTCACATCGGTCGCCAGAGACGGGATCTACGTCACTTGAATCGACCAGAAGAGGCTCGTTCTCTTCATTTGCATCTACAAACATCTTACAGAAGTCAACTATTAGTGAAGAGTTGCCATACTTAATGTCTGCCTTTAATCTGGCCAAGACCATTGAAGAGGACCTTCACCATTTCAAGGAAGAAGAAGAGCCGCCGAAGCAGCCTGATTCTCCTAAGAAGAAGGAGAAGCATGCATTGAAACAACAGCTTCCACATAAGAACCATCTTCCACAGACTACATTATATTCGGACAGTCAAATACTTGACAGACCAATTCCCTCACCAGGAGCCTATTTATATGCCAACAACTCGTTGCTTTCCAAGTTTGGGATCAAACCTCAGGTGATCACTACAGAGTTGCCACGCCACTTGGGTAACAGCTTCACCACCAATAGAAACAATCAACTCGCAACTCCAGATTCTCCCTCCTATACTTTTGGGAGCAAACTTCTTAGTGGGAAGAAGGAGGACAAGGAGAATGCGAAGTCGAACATGCTTCTAACGAAAGAGAATCTCGAGTCACATACACTTAAGTCGTTAATCCAGGATCCGTCCTTGGTTGCCGACTACGTTGAGTAGCATCAATAAACATTTGCATTTACCTATTTTTTAGTGTCCGCTTGGCACTTGTACAATTCCTTGACGAAACTTTCACCCCAGTAACCAGAAGTGAATTTGGAAATGTAATCGAAAAGTCTCTTGAAATTGAGCTCTCTCTTCTCTGCTGGTAACGTCAAACTCTCCTTGATGGCGTCACTCAATTCCTCGATATTCCATGGATTCACCACAAGTGCACCGTTCAAAGACTGTGCAGCACCGGCAAACTCGGAAAGAATCAACGAGCCCTTGTTATCTTCCTGGCAGGCAATGTACTCGTAGGAAACCAAATTCATTCCGTCTCTGGTGGAACTAATCAAGCAAACCTCAGACATGTAATACAAACTGATAAGTTCCTCAAAAGGAATGGACTTGTGCAAGTAGTGGATCGGAGTGAATTCCACTGTGCCAAAGCGTCCATTGATTCTGCCCACAAGTTCATTCACATTAGCTCTTAAACTCTGGTACTCCTCCACGTCACCTCTGGATGGCACTGCCACCTGCACCAACACCACCTTCCCCACCCATTCTGGGTTCTCGGTGAGGAAAACCTCAAAAGCGTGCAATTTCTGTGGAACACCCTTGATGTAGTCCAAACGGTCAACGCCCACGATGATCTTGGTGTCTCCAAACTTCTTCTTCAACTGTTCGATTCTCTCAACCACCTTGGGCTTTCTAATACCCTCAGTAAACTTGTCCACATCAATACCGATAGGGTATGCACCAATACTGATAGAGCGACCCTCGTATTCGATACCATTAGGCACAGTCTTCACATTGGACACTATTCGAGCCACTGAAGATAAGAAATGTCTCGCATAATCGTAGGTGTGGAACCCGATCAAATCACAACTCAATACTCCCACCAAAATTTCTCTTCTGACAGGAAGAATTCTATAAATTTCTGACGAGGGAAACGGCGTGTGGAGGAAGAAGCCAATGCGGATATTCTTCTTGGAGCTTCCGAGTTCTTCCCTCAACATTTGAGGCAAGAGCATCAAATGATAGTCATGGACCCAGATCATATCGTTGTCATCCACCTGCGAGGCGATCTTGGCAGCAAATTGCTTGTTGGCCTCAATGTATGCTGCCCAAGCGGTCTCGTCAAAGTTCATTTCTCCTGGATGGTAGTGGAACAAAGGCCACAAGATACTATTGGAGAAACCATTATAGTGCAAGTCAGCAATGTGGTCGCTCAAGAAAATGGCGGTACACTTGAACTTGTCCATAAGGTCGCTATTAACCTTATCCTGCTCGTCCTGAGGAATCTCCAACCCTGGCCATCCAAGCCATTGGAATTCGGTGGACTTCTTCAAACCCTGGAGAGCAGTCACCAAACCTCCTGATGACATGGAATAGTCGTAGGATCCATCACCTTTCCGGGTGATAGTAACAGGCAATCTGTTCGATACTACAAGTACTTTTCCCTGTGCCATTCTTGATATTGAAAGAGCAATTGATGTAAAGTTGTGGAGCAATTAACTTTGAAGGATCTAGGTATCACCTGCTGCTGCCTGCAGACTGGGGGACACGGGAATTTGGGTGCAAGTTGCTTCCATGCATGGGCAATCTCGGAAAAATTGTGTCCGAGGAGGCTCAAAATGAATAAAGTAGAGATGTAGGCAACGTACAATCAAGCAGTGTGAAGACGTATGAAGAAAGGGAGGGATCGGGTAAAAGGTGTATGAGATCAAGAATTCTGATTTTACCAAATGTACATGTTTGCTTTTTGGAGTGACTTTACTTATTGCTCTGAATGCAAGCTATGTGGCAAGTTTCATTTAATAACGTATTCATATGGAAAGGATTGCTGAGTTATTAACATCAATAAGAGCCATATAAATATTGGCAGCCCTCTTATCGCATATTCGTAGTATCTCTATGAATCTCAAATTGGAGGGTAAGAAAACGAAGAAAGGACGAAAATCGTCAAAAACTTAGAAGAATTGGAAATGCTAAACTCCCAAATGAAACCAATTTGCAATAATTAATTTATCTCTATATCTCTCATAAATGCAACTACTTTCAAAGAATAAGCGCAACCATCACTCCAGCAACAACCACCATGCTCATGCCTACCTGACTGGCCCCACTCTTATCTGGAGCAGTATCTGTGCCATTCTTAATGTATGTTCTATTGGAGAAAGGCTGTGGAAACAAGTCAAACTCCACCAATCTCTTAAAGTCCCACTCAATAGTAGTTTCTGTCTTGTAACACCAGAAAATCCATCCCTTGGTGTTGCTCTCATACTGGTCAAGCTGGATCTCTATGAACTTCCGAGTATCTCTCTTATGCTGATCCGTCCACTTGCTCCAGTCATTGATGTTAGCACAATTCCCAATTGACTTGTCCTCTATCGGATTGTTCGTAAATGGATAGGTACCTTCCCACCTAGAACCATAATGTACACTGTTAAGCCACGGAGTGCAATCCGTCAAGGCTGCACTCCATTCGCCAACTACTGACGGGTGTGAGCTCTCGTCACCAAGACCCGACGAGTAGTTTTTGATGTTTGTGATGCGCTGTGCAATGGAAACACCCAACTGACCAGAAGAAAATACCTCGTAGTGATGATGGTCGATCATGATGTTGTAATTCTGAAGTCTACCCGAAAGTTTTCCTCTGGAGTCCAAAAAATTGTCCCAGTATCCAGCACTTTGAAAAGCATCATGGAACACAATCGTATTGTTGGTATCCTGATATGCTCGGGCATCCAAGTAAGACTGGTTGTAGAATGATTTCAACTTGGACATGTCTAATTTGGGTCCCAAGGGCTCGTTGAGTACCTCAATCCCAAGAATAGTGTCTCCATATTCTTTCGAAAATTCCTGGCTACCGTACTTGATGTAAATTTGTTGCAAAACCAGAAGAGTTAAGTTGACATACTCTTGCTTATCTTGCCATCCAGGCTCATTAGCCAAAAACAATCCAGAATTATCAAATCCATTCTGAGAGCCCGGAGCACCGTGTAGATCGATCCACACCTTCAAATCATATTTATGGGCCCAATCAATAGCCTTGTCCAAGTACTCTTGAGCACCCAGAACGTATGGATCCTCAGGAAGCATATCGAAGGCCCAATATCCAATTGGTATTCTCACCATATTGAACCCATAATTTTTGATGGCCTCGAAGTCTGACTCGTTATAGAATGTGTCCCAGTGGTTCGAGAGCCTCTTGATGGCTTCATCTTGACCGAGATACTCACAGTAATGGTACTCGTCATCAGGAATGTCCGAAACATTTTTGGAGGTAGCATTGAACTCAAGAAAAAGGGAAGGGGTAATATACGGTTCCAAAAGCAACCACCCACCGAGGGCTACTCCCATGTATTGGAAATCATTGGAGGTATGTGAGTTTGTATAATTATAATTATCTGTGATGTTAGAGAACGACGTGACGTTGGCGACGGTATAGTTGAATGCCATCACTACCTTTAGAGATAGACAAAGCGATAGAAGCGACCAAACCAACATTGACGGCAAGAGAATGTGATATAGTGAGAGTTGGTATGATGTTGTGGTAACTATACCTGTGCACTAGAAATAGGCTGAGCAACGGGCAGATAAAGAGGGCAAATGGTAAGAGTAACACGTTAATACGAAAAAGAGAAGACGAGAATGGAATCCGAAGACATTGAATTGCACTGCTTAAGTTGGTTGAAGATTGAGTAGATGTTTATTCTTTAATATCTGGAATTAGTGTAAGTTACATGCGACTTTCATTGGAGAACATTCAACATTAAAATCATACCGGAGACAATCATAAGTTCATTTTAATGAACAGTAAAATCATTCGTCCACATTCCTTAGTTCATCGATCCATGATGCTCATCTTCATCAGGAAAGCTCCAGACTCGAGACATTCATGCTACAAAGCAATCTACCTCGTACAATCATCAACGCTTCATTCGAATATATACAGATCATTAATCCAAGTCGACCTCAGCTGGCTTGGACTCCTCGGCCATAGCAGCTGCAGCGGCACCAGCAGCACTGGCAGCGCCACTCACGCCACCAGGTCCTCCAATAATGTTGGTGATGGTGGCTGGAGGCTGGAAAGCAATCATCATAACCAACAACTCGTAAACCTCCTCAGGAACAGTCTTTTGGTAGATACCCATGATGTCAGTAGGGTTAGGGTACACAGCCAAGGCCTTGTAGAAACGCAAAGCAGCATCGATACGGGTGTCTGGGTTGTTGGCCAACTGCTCACCAGTAGCAACCTGCTCCATGAAGAACTCCTCCTTCTTGGCCAAGTCAGTTGGAATTGGATTGGCGGCCAAATCCTCAGCAAGAGCCTTCTTGACCTCAAGCATCTTGTTTTTTCTGGTTTCCTCTTGGACCTTAGCGGCCTCTTTCTGTTGGTGGGCCTTTCTCTTCTTCAATTGTTTTCTGAATTCTGGGGAGTTTCTGCGGTTGTAGTCGAAGTACACGGCGTACGCAAGCACTCCGGCAGCGGCAACGGAGGCAACAGTCAAGGCTCTACTCATTATATTGATGAAAAGTCTAGTTGTTGTAAAAATTTTTTGTATGGAGAGGGTGCAGGCACTAGTATGGAGGTCGATTTTGATATTTCGGTGACGTTATGGAAGAACGTGCCAGGGGAATATTTTGATTGATTTCAGTTGGTACATCTATCGCAAATATTGGCACTTTTTTTTTTTTCAGAAATCTTGGTCATGGCATTTCAAGTTGGTGTACATCTCTTATTAGTACTCTGCCTTTTTGTCTTGATTAGTGCTTGTTCTTAGTGCATAGTGTGCTCGTAAACTACTCTCAGCAATGTATACTAAGACAATTGTTCACTGCAACCCAATAGAAATTAATATCAATTTATTGGTCTCTCTTATAATCATAATCTTCGAAAATCATAATCTCATTTCCCATTCTTGATATCACTAGATCTTTCATTAAGATAATCCACTTGTGGAAGATATCTACGGAACATGTTGGGCCAATCCAAATGAGTAATTTGCCTTTGCCTTAAACTTCGCTTCCAAAAGATTTTCCGGTGATCAATTTCTTCCCTCATTGATCCGTTCTCCTATGTCTCCTCTTATCTTTTTTACGTCGTGAAGAATTAGTATATGGCACTCGCAGGTTGGTTGGTGTGGGTCAGTGTCATTTTTCGATCAATCTAGAACATGGGAGAGGAAATTCAAGATTTAAGCTACTTACTCACGGTGTATTGATATCACAATTCATACTGTACAAGTCCGGGGATTCCGTGCTAGTATTAAACATTCATAGACCACTTTGTTTGCTCATTCGCTCCATTCAAACATAATTCATTAAGCTCAATCTATTAATCTCAGATCTATTTTAATCCATTGATTGTTTTTGTTCTCCTTAAGTAATTCCGGGGGGTCCAAGAGTAAAGTTGAACGACGGATACCTAAGAATGGAGGCTCTATTATAGTCTCCATAATGTCCACGGTCTGGGTTATACTTGGCAATACGTAAATAGAGAGGGATTTCTTCATCAAAGTCTTTGGACTCAGACTTAACCGATAGTTCAAGAAGCTCTTTGAGTTCAGAATCACTTTCAAATAATTGCGTCAAGTTCAAATTGCCATTGTCGGGGCCACGGTATCTCTCCACATCATTCACCAAAAGTGAAACATCAGTGTATGATTCCAAGTTACTCATAGATGTTGCATTCAACTTCTCGCTCTCAAGCTCCTTCCAATACAACGCTCCATTTTCCACCAAAGAAAATGTGGGTGCATAAATTTGTCCTGTTGGTTCATCTCTCAAAAGCGAGAGGTTGGTCTCGGCGATGGATGCGAAGCCCCATCTGGCTACTCCAGAAAGGAAAAGTCCAAGTAAGATACCTTGGAAAGCATAGGCCGTCTTTCCCCTGGTAGAGCATCCAGGAATGAATATTAACGCAAAGATGTAGTGGTGAATTCTCAAGGAGAGACCAGGAAT